>Ga0316204_10001465_pt1 | contig 63188 bp, 48 predicted proteins | sample 6monrhotite_MG_2_FD_205661 | JGI IMG/M metagenome (GOLD analysis project Ga0316204, IMG submission 205661) | Microbial mat bacterial communities from mineral coupon in-situ incubated in ocean water Damariscotta River, Maine, United States -... | ecosystem: Environmental > Aquatic > Marine >... | reverse complement strand
GGGGTATGTTGCTATCCATGCCGTAATAGTGCGGCTCATTTAGGAGAACTATAATGTTCATGTCGAAGAAAGCTATCCCTCTGGCCATACTCGCGGCGACCCTCCCGTTCATCATCCCAGGCTGTACAGCTTCTGGGCGTATAAAAAATCCTTCCATACGGATAGGACCAGTTGAATTTGATATCCCTGAAATTGAATGGGGCCCAGCAGCCCCGCTCCCCGAGGGCTCGACATTTGACTGTCTGGCCACAGTTAACGGAAAACCTGTCCAACTGTATACAGCTCCCAGCGGAGCCCGCTGGTATGTTGATTCCGATGGCCATGCGCATCCGGTTGTAACAGGCGATGTTGATTGTAATCCTACAGGGCCTTCAGAAATAGATGACGCTGCAGTATTCGGCGGCAACCAAATCGTCGCCAGCGATATCTCAACACACGAGATTGAATATGCGTTTGACCAGAGCAACGATACAGCGACGTTTTCATTTACAATTCCAGCGATCAAGTCCTCTCATTATCATGATGTCTCACAGTTGCCATTCCTAGTCACTGAATCTGTCATCTTCTTCATCAATGGCGATATTAATGTGACATACTCCGGAACAATCAACAATGTGCTTGGGGCACTCTGGTGGACTCGTGTAGAGGAAATTGACTTTGTCGACTCCAATGGCATTGATGTTAATGTGTTATTCAATCCAAATATGAACATTGTGACAATTGACACGAGTGCCGGCTCTGAAATGATGGTCATGACGCCAACAAATCCTGGCATCTGGCCCTTAGCCAACTAATCCCGTATTTGAGTATTCACGATGAATTTTATTCTCTCGACCTTTGCTTTCTGCGTGCTCTTTTTTACAGGCTGTCATGGCCCGACACCTCACGCTCCAAGCAAAAATATCGGATTGACTGGGTTTTCAACCGCGTACACAGTGCAGGGAGATATAAACCCGGCCTCCAGTGTCAGCGAGGTTGTGGATGCCCCCAAAGGGGACCTCGACAGTCTTACATCCCTTCATGACAGCAAAATCATCGAAGATACTCAACTCGGCAACTATCGTATTCAGATACCCTATGGCGGGGCGGCAATATTGTCGCCCCGCTATCTTTTACTCACCGATCATCAGATTCTTTGGCGATATGCCAATACAAGCGGAACCGTCTATCTCCACGACGCGACCCCCTCGTTACATTTTGGGGAAATCGTTGCAAATCAACAGACCGTAGCGGGCGGACTCACCCTCTTTGAGCTTGATTTTCCGCTTCAGTCACCAATGCCAATCCAGATAGTCCAAAATCCTGATCGTTATCGAGGCCAACAATGCCTCATCCCGATATCGAGATTTGCTTTTCTTCGAAACAACCCCGATACTTTGCCATCAGCAGTTGTATCCGAGGCTGGGGATATGCTCTATGTTCACGGCAAGATACTCCGCCGTACGGATCGAATCCGCAATTTTATCGACAGTGATTACTTGGAGGGGAACAACTTTACCATACGAATCAAGGCCGACATCATCCTTGATGGGGCTTCTGGATTCCCGGTGCTTGTATATGACCAAACGCTTGCGAAATGGATGATGCTCGCAACCTCCATTTCCGGCAGGTCTGAAATATTTGATCATGAAAAAAAGAACCTCGTCTACATTCATGCAAGCAGAATGAGCGACGAACTCTTGGATAAGGCCCTGAGAGCGAACTAAAGAGAACTGCCGAGGCTCACCTCTCCGAACTGCTCGCCTTGGCGTATCGCCTCAACAACTCAACAATCCTCGGCTGTTTCCGCTCGAGCTTGAGCGACTGGCGCATCGCTTCAACCGCCCGTTCACGCGCCCCGCCGTCGGCCTTGGAGGACCAGAGATACGCGTTGAGTTCGCACACCGCGATGCCGTTGAACGCGGGGTAGTGGTTGGGGTCGATCTCGGCGGATTTGCGGAAGGCATCGAGGCTCTCCTCGTAGCGTTTGAGCCGAAACAGCCCAGAGCCCAGCCGCTCGTAGGCGATCGCGTTGGGATCGATCCGAACGAGTTGATCGAGGGCCCCCACCATCTCGGCGTAGCGACCAAGCGTATTGAGTGAGTCCGCCATATTGAGCAAGAGCCCAGCGGTCGGTGCGTCCATCAACTCGGCAGCCTGCTGATACTCGATGATCGCCTCTTCATGGCGATCAATCGCTGCGTACACATTGCCAAGGTGCATCCGCGCCCGCCCGCTTGGCGGATCGGACTTGACCGCTCGTTGACCGTAAGGCAGCGATTGCTCGGTGCGTCCCATTTCGAGGAGCACGATCGAGATGCCGAGGTTTGCATCGAAGTCCGCCGGGCGGATCGACAACGCACGAAGATACGCACGGTTCGCTTCTTCAAGCCGACCGAGCCGATGGAGCACCTGCCCGTGGCGATACTGGGCCATGAAACTCCGAGGCTCGGACCGGACCGCCAGGGCAAACTGCCGCTCGGCCTGCTCGTACTGCGCCATCTCAAGATAGATATCGCCCGCTTCGAGAAACGCGCGCGTGAACTGCGGGTTGATCGCGATCGCTCGTTCGAGTTCACGCAGCGCCGAATCGAGATCACCCGATGCGTGCATCTCCACCGCTTTGTCGTAGCTCTTCTCATCCTTGGTTCGCCGATCGAACACACGCCGGGGTTCGGGTTCGATGATCTCGACAACCGGTTCATCCGATTGCGCATCGTTGGTTTTCTGGCGGGCCGACGGGCGATCATCGACGATCTTCATTCTCGGCTCTTCGGCTTCTGGTGCCGATTGAGGAACGGATTCTGAGATTGGTTCCGAAACCGGCTCTGGGGTTGGTTCAAATGCGGGTTCTGGGGTTGGTTCTGGTAATGGATTGGTCTGGGCAGGAGCTTGGGCGACCTGCTGGCGCTGCATCCACTGGGCTTGCGTCTCATCGAGATTCGCATCGGCATTCCCATTGGGGAGTGTGCGCCCGGACTGTTCCTGCGCAGACGCGGACGCCTGTTTGTCCGCCTGCCGATCCGCAGCCCGCTGGGCCCGGCGTTCGCGGATCACCTTGCAGCCCGAAACCGAACCAAGCATCGTTGACGATACCAAGAGCACCCCCGCCATAGCGATCAGGCGGGTTGGTGTGATATGATGTGCTGTGCGTCTATCCATGCCCTATCCTATCGGCATTCGTCCCCCCGCACACCCAAAGAACCCCCGCAGGAGTCAACTATGTCCACCCACACACCACTTTCCGACCGCGTGGCCATCATCACCGGCGCCAGCGCAGGGATCGGACAGGCAACCGCCCTCGATCTGGCAGCCAAAGGTGCCCGGATCGTCCTCAATGCCCGAAGAGCCGAGCGGATCGACGAGCTCGCCCAGCGCATCACCGATCAGTTCGGCAGCGTCGAAGGCAAACCCCGGGCCGTCTGTGTCCCCGGCGATGCATCGGACGATTCCACCATCGACGCGATGCTCGACGCCTCCAAAGATCACTTCGGGATCGGTGCCGATCTCATCGTCGCCAACGCCGGGCGCGGGCTCGACGGCTCGGTCATGACCTCCGACACCGAGCAATGGGAATCCATGCTCAAAACCAACATCCTCGGCGTCGCCCGCCTGATCCGCAAAGCCGGCGTCCAACTCCTCGATCTCCAAGCCAACCGAGACTGGCAAGCCCACCCCGCCGACCTCGTGATCCTCGGCTCCACCGTCGGCAGGCACATCTCCCCATTCTCATCAATGTATGGCTGCACCAAGTTCGCTGTCAACTCGCTGGCCGAGGCTGCAAGGCGAGAGCTGGGCCCATCGGGCATCCGCGTGAGCCTGATCGAACCCGCGATCGTCAAGAGCGAGTTCCAAGAGATGGCCGGCTACGACCCCGAAGGCTTCGCCCAAGTCATGGCCAAGTTCGCCCCGGTCCTCGCCCCCGAAGACATCGCCCGCTCCATCGGCTTCATTGTCACCCAACCGGCAAGCGTGCATGTGTGCGATGTCGTCATCCGCCCGACGAGGCAGGATTACCCATAAGAATCCGCATCCGGGTGCCACTGCTTGACCGTCTTCGGCAAGCAGTGTCTTCAGCAACTTACGGGCAACCTGCTGCGAAGGCTGCAAGGAACGCGCTGACATCGAAGAAGTTAAATGTGCCGTTGCCGGTAAAATCTGCGATGGGGTCTTGGGCTCCGAAGGCGGTAAGGAATGCGGAGACATCAAAAAAATTGAGCGTTCCATCGCCGGTGAGGTCGGCAGGACATGGTGGGCAGTCGCTGACATCGATGATCTGGAGACCAGATTCGCCATCTGCCACATACGCTGTAGAACCCACTACAGCCATGCCCTGAGCCCAGCCCGGTGTGTCGTATGAACCGAGCAACACAGGAACAGCGGAATCACCCACATTGAGGATACGAAGACCGGAACTGCCATCAGCCACATACGCTGTGGTACCCACAATAGTCACATCACTAGCATTGCCCATGGTGTACTGGCCAAGATATACGGGGGCAGACAGATCACTCACATCAAAGATATAAAGGCTTCCCCCCGCGACATACGCCGTTGTACCCACAACCGCCACCGCCCGGGCATAGCCCGGGATGGCGGTGAATGAGCCGATCAATATGGGAGCCGCAGGATCGCTCACATCAAATATCCGGAGACCATCTGTAAAAGCCGCGACATACGCCGTCGTACCCACAACAGTCACATCTTGAACAGAGCCCCGCAGACTGAAAGCCGAGCCGAGCAACGCAGGAACGGTTGGATCGGTCACGTCGAGAATCTGAAGACCGCCGGAACTACCATCCGCCACATATGCCGTCGTACCCACAACTTCCACTCTATTAGCACTGCCCGGCGTATCGTATGAGCCGAGCAATACGGGGGCCGCAGAGTTGCTGACATCGAGGACATGAAGACCAGAGAAGTTATCCGCCACATACGCCGTCGTACCCACAACAGTCACGCCATAGGCATTGCCTGGCGTGTCGTATGAGCCGAGCAACATGGGTACAGCGGGGTTGCTGACATCGAGGATATGAAGGCCAGACAAATTATCCGCCACATACGCCGTCGTACCCACAATCATCACATCCCTAGCACTGTCCAGCATGTCATATGAACCGAGCAACGAGGTGGCGGAGGGGTCGCTCACATCAAGAATCTGAAGACCAGAACTGCGATCCGCGACATACGCCGTCGCATCCACAACTATCACATCAAGGGCGTTGCCCGGCGTTTCGTCATGTCTGAGCAACACAAGTGCCGACGGATCGCTCGCATCGAGGATATAAAGGCCTCCCCAATCTGCCACATACACCGTCTTACCTACGACCGTCAGGCTCCGAACAAAACTAGAGCCCGGTATGTCGTATAAACCAAGCAACGCAGGGGCTGTAGGATTGCTCACATCAAGGATATGAAGACCGAAGTAGGTATCCGCGACATACGCCGTCGTGCCCACAACACTCACATTCTGAGCATCGTTCGGTGTACTGTACCGGCCAAAGTACGCGGGGGCTGTAGAATCACTCACATCGATGATATGGAGACCGGAGAAGTCGTCGGCCACATATGCTGTCGTACCCACAACAGTCACATCAAGGGCGTAGCCCGGCGTGTCGTATGAGCCGAGCAACGCAGGAGCGGCAGGGTCGCTCACATCGAGGATATGGAGACCGGAAGTCCAATCCGCCACATACGCCGTCGTACCCACAACAGTCACGCCATAGGCACGCCCCGGCGTGTTATATGAGCCGAGCAACACAGGCGCTACAGGATTGCTGACATCGAGGATATGGAGGCCAGAGAAATGATCAGCTACATATGCGATCGTGCCCACAACAGCCACGCCCCTGGCATAGCCCGGCGTGTCATATGAACCGAGCAATGCGGGTGCTGTGGGATCGCTCACATCAATGATCTGAAGACCAAACGACAGATCTGCCACATACGCCGTCGTACCCACAACCGTCACACCATAGGCGTTGCCTGGTGTGTCGTATGAGCCGAGATAATCCCGAACGAGACACAATACACCATCAGCTCGAACTTGCGTTGTCAGCGCGCCCAGCATGATCATGATCAGCAGTGTACCGAGCATCTTGCTTCGAATCCGTCTCTGTGTGCTTTTTCGTTCCATACATACACGCATCATGTTCTCCTCGAAGATCATCTGACCAATCTAATGGAAATTAAGCCTAACAGCAAGATATTTGGTGTGGAATCGACGATTTACCTCAAATCATGCGTCCACATAAAACCTCACCGCCCGAGAAAATGACTCGGCACATCCCCATAATCCGCACGGATCACCGAGCGGATCCCGCCTCGCCCCTTCCAGTTCGTCTCAACCTGTAGCCACGCCGGATCAATCACCTTCACCAAATCCTCGCGGATCGTGTTCGTCACGGCTTCAAAGAAACTGCCCTCGTTGCGATACGAATGGTAATACAACTTGAGGCTCTTGAGTTCGATGCACTTGCCCCCAGCCTTGGCGGGCTTGGGCTCGTAGCGGAGGGTGACGATGCCGAAGTCTGGGTGCCCGGTGATGGGGCACACGGAGGTAAACTCCTCAGCCACATGCTCAATGACAAACGGCGTATCGGAGGGGGTTTCGAAGACTTCAAAGATCGAGGTATCTGGCATAGAACCACCCTAGGCGCGTGGGCGAATGAATTGAACCGCTCGGCGATTCCACGCATGAAAAAAGGACACCCCGTATGGGATGCCCTTGTATATACATGTTGACCAACCCGATGGATCAGCCTTCGGTTGTCTCGGCCGCTTCGGCGGTGCCCTCGCCGACGATCACATCGCGGATCTCGACCTTTGGCGCACCATCCGCATCGACCTGCACGCCGACCATCTCGTCGCCGGTGCCTGCCGGTGTGGATGCTTCTTGCCCGGCCTGGGCTTCGACTTCCATCTCGGCTTCGAGGATCATCGCTTCCGCTTCATCCTCTGCCTCGTCGTAGAAGTCATCATCATCGAACACCATGTCATCAAGTTCCTCAGGCGACACCAGCGTCTTCACGCGGATGTCCTGATACTTACGGAAACCAGTGCCGGCAGGGATCAAGTGACCCAGCAGCACATTCTCCTTGAGCCCGATGAGATCATCGCTCGCACCGCGAAGCGAAGCCTCGGTGAGCACCTTGGTCGATTCCTGGAACGACGCACCCGAGAGGAACGAATCCGACGAGAGCGCAGCCTTGGTGATCCCGAGCAGGAGTGTCCGACCAGATGCAGGACGCGCCCGCTTGGTCTTGGCGATCTCCCCGCCCTCAGCCTCGGCCTTGGCGTTGGCTTCCTTGACCACATCCTTATGAACGAGATCGTTCACGCGGAGCGTCGTCGAGCCGACATCGGTGACACGGACCTTGTCGGCGATCTCGATGTTGGTCTGACGGAAGTTGAACTTATCGAGAATCTCGTGAGGCAGCAACACGGTGTCACCCGGATTCTCGACGCGCACCTTGCGGAGCATCTGCGACAAGATCATCTCGATGTGCTTGTCGTTGACCGTCACGCCCTGCGCACGGTACACATTCTGCACCTCGTCGAGCATGTACTGCCAGAGCGATTCCTCGCCCTTGATCCGCAGAATATCGTGAGGCACCAATGGGCCCTCGGTCAACGCATCACCCGCCTGGACAAAGTCGCCCGCGTGCACCAACAACGCTTTGTCGTTGGGCACATGGTGATCCTTCTCGATCCCTGAATCGGAAACGATCTTGATCGTCATCTTGCCCTTGCGCTTGTCGGAGTGGATCTCGACGATGCCCGAAATCTCGGCCATGAATGATGGATCCTTAGGCTTGCGAGCCTCGAAGATTTCCGTCACGCGGGGCAGACCACCAACGATGTCGGCAGAGCCCGAAGCGGCCCGAGGCTGACGGGCAACCATGTGTCCCGCTTCGATCGCTTCGCCATCAGCAACTTCCAGACGAGCCTTGGCGGGCAGGTAATGGAAGTCGAGGATGTTGCCATCGTCATCAACGATGTTCATCTGCGGATGCAGATCGCCCTTGTGCTCGATGACCACAAGCGCCTTCTGTCCACGCCCGGCATCCTCTTCACGAACGGTCTCGCCGATCTCGATGTCGACGAACTCGACACGACCGGATTTTTCAGCAAGGATCGGCGTCCGGTGAGGGTCCCACTTGACGAGCACCGACCCACGCTTGGCCTTCTCGCCAGGTTTCACATAGATGAACCCGCCGTAGGGAATCTTGGTCTTTTCGAGTTCCTTACCATCGTCATCAAGGATCGCCAACTCGCCGTTGCGTTTGAGCGAAACGGTACAGTCGTTGCCGTCTTCGTCCTTGACGGAAACATCGTTGCAATCGCGGATTTCGATGGTGCCGTTGTTGAGCGCACGGTACTCGGTATCGACCACCGCACGCGTACCGATACCACCGGAGTGGAAAGTACGCATGGTCAGCTGGGTACCGGGCTCACCGATCGACTGAGCACCGATGATCCCCACCGCCATGCCCTCTTCGACGAGGGTGCCGGTGGACATGTCCATGCCGTAGTCGAGCGCTGAACATCCGGTCGCCGACTCTGAGGTGAGCGGCGAACGCACCAAAACCGCATCAATCCCGGTCTCCTCGACCCGCTTGGCCGACTCTTCCGAGATCATCTCGTTGGCATCGAGAATCTTCTCTCCCGAAACAGGATCGAGCACCGGGTTGACCGCGACACGCCCGAAGAGCTGCTCGCTCAGAGGCACATCGATCTGCTCACCCTTATAGATGGCCCGTTTCATGATGCCTCGGCGTGAGCCGCAATCATGCTCGCCGACAATCACCGATTGGGCGACATCGCAGAGTTTACGAGTCAAATAGCCCGAGTCCGCCGTCTTGAGCGCTGTGTCGGCCAGCCCCTTACGAGCACCGTGTGTGGACGAGAAGTATTCGAGAATATGCAAGCCTTCGCGGAAGTTCGCGCGAATCGGCGTTTCGATAATCTCGCCCGAAGGCTTGGCCATCAGACCACGCATCCCCGCGAGCTGTTGCATCTGCGAGACATTACCACGAGCACCCGAGTCACTCATTAAGTACACCGGGTTGAGGAACTTGGCGCCCTCTTTCTCGGTGATGCTCGCGTACGAACCATCGGGGTGTCGCCGGTCATGCTTGAGCGTCTCGATCAGCACGCCGGTGAGTTCTTCGCGGCAGTGCGACCAAATATCGAGCAACTGGTTGTAGCGTTCGCGTTCGGTGATAATCCCGCGATCGAAGTTCTTCTCGACGCGGTTGACCTTCTTCTGGGCCCCGTCGAGCAGTTCGACCTTTTCTTCCGGGATACGCAGGTCGGTGACACCAAAGGACAAGCCCGCGAGGGTCGCGTTCTTAAACCCGAGGTTCTTGATATCGTCGAGCAGGTTGATCGTCGCCCCGCGCCCGCAATATTCATAGGTGTCCTCGATCACACGAGCACACCCCTTCTTGCCGATAGCACAGTTATAAAACGGCATGCCCTCGCCAAGAATATCGTGGAACAGCACACGCCCAACCGTCGTCACCAGCCGACCGTGCTCGGGCATTGCTTCGATCGGCCCACGCTCGGCGTTGGCGACCTTGTCCACGCCCGAGAGCCGGACCGAGATCATGTCATGAATCCCGATCTTCTTGGCGTCATAGGCAAGGATCGCTTCCTGCGGATCCTTGAACCGTGGGATGTCCTTTTCATCGGTCTCGGCGATCACATTGAGCGTCGTGGTGATGAAGTAGATCCCCATCACGATGTCCTGCGATGCGTTGATCACAGGCGTGCCGTTGGCAGGCGAGAACACATTGTTCGTAGACAACATCAGCACATGCGCCTCGGCCTGGGCTTCAATCGACAACGGCAAGTGAACTGCCATCTGGTCACCATCGAAGTCGGCGTTGAACCCGCCACAGACCAACGGATGAAGCTTGATCGCGTTGCCTTCAACAAGCACAGGCTCAAACGCCTGGATACCCATCCGGTGAAGCGTCGGTGCACGGTTGAGCATGACAGGATGCTGATAGATCACCTCTTCGAGGATGTCCCAGACCTCCGAATCCCGGCGCTCGAGCATTCTTTTCGCGCTCTTGATCGTGTCGGCCAACCCGTGCTCTTTGAGCTTGCGGATAATGAAAGGCTGGAACAACTCCAACGCAATCTTCTTAGGCAATCCACACTGATTCAACTTGAGCTCAGGACCAACCACAATCACCGAACGCCCAGAGTAATCCACGCGCTTGCCGAGCAAGTTTTCGCGGAAACGACCCTGCTTGCCCTTGATCATGTCGGTCAGCGACTTGAGCGCACGCGACGATGACCCGAGCACAGGCCGACGGCAACGGTTGTTGTCAAACAACGCATCGACCGCCTGCTGGAGCATGCGTTTTTCGTTGCGGATAATCACTTCAGGAGCGTTGAGATCCATCAGCTTCTTGAGCCGATTATTTCGGTTGATGATGCGACGGTACAAATCATTCAAATCGCTCGTCGCGAAGTTGCCCGATTCGAGCAAAACCAGCGGGCGCAAGTCCGGCGGGATCACCGGGATCACATCCATCACCAGCCACGCCGGATCATTCTCAGACAAGCGGACCTGCTCGACGAGTTTGAGCCGCTTGGCCAGATCCTTGGTTTTCTGTTTCGAGCGTGTCGCCGCGAGCGCCTCGCGGATTTCGCCCGCCACCGCATCAAGATCAATCTGGTCGATCAACTCACGGACCGCATCGGCCCCCATCATCGCGGTGAACTCGTTGCCGTACTGCTCCAAAGCCGTCCGGTGCTCGTCTTCGGTGAGCACCTGCTTGTAGGTCAGCTCGGTATCGCCGGGCTTGGTGACGACATAATCCTGGTAGTACACGATCTTCTCAAGATCGGAAGTCTTCATCGCCAAGAGCGTGCCAAGGCGCGACGGGAGCGACTTAAAGAACCAGATATGAACCGAAGGCGACGCCAGGTTGATATGACCCATCCGCTTGCGCCGAACGCGCGAATGCGTCACCTTCACGCCACACCGATCACAGATGTAGCCCTTGTACTTGGTCCCGCGGTACTTGCCACACGAACATTCGTAGTCACGCTCAGGACCAAAGATCCGCTCACAGAAGAGCCCGTCCTTTTCAGGTCGGTAAGTACGATAGTTAATCGTCTCAGGCTTCTTCACCTCGCCGTAAGACCACGCCCGGATGTCATTGGGTGACGCCAGGGTAATCTTGACAGATGAGTAGTCATTCACGCGATCGTATACATTCTCAGCCATTATCTATACCTCTACTTTGCATTAACGCAATAGGGGAAAATATTATTTTGCAGCCTCATCCTTTATTAGACGCTTTGACACTGAATATCTCAGTCAAAGCGAGAAACAAGAGTGTGATGACCGCGATGAGTAGACCGAAGTTTCCTTCTCCTAACCACAAGTATCCGATCATCCAAATCGCCAGACTAAGAAGTATCACTCGCCTTACAAGACTGAGTTTCTTCATCTGATGTTCTGACAATCGAACTCTCATCCTTACAACAAACTCCCGCCTTCAAGCTGCTTCTTCTCAAGTGTCAGGTTCATACCCAACCCCTTGAGCTCGTTACAAAGCACATCAAACGCGACAGGCATCCCGGCCTCAAGCTTGTTCGTACCCTTGACCATCGACTCGTAAATCTTCGTACGCCCTTCGACATCGTCCGATTTCACCGTCAACAACTCCTGCAAGATATACGCAGCCCCGTACGCCTCGAGCGCCCAGACCTCCATCTCGCCGAATCGCTGGCCACCGGTCCGTGCCTTACCACCGAGCGGCTGCTGGGTAATAAGCGAGTACGGCCCAGTCGCACGAGCATGAATCTTGTCATCGACAAGGTGATGCAGCTTGAGCAGGTACATAAACCCGACGGTCGTCCGCTGATTGAACGGCTCGCCCGTGCGTCCGTCATACAACTGAACCTTCCCACCCGCAGGCATCTCAGCGAGCAGTTCGCGATGATGAGGCCAGGTGCCCTTCTCTTCGCAATCTGCCCACCGACCTCGCACATGCTCATTGGCTTCACGAACCGCCGCGTGGATCTCTTCTTCCTTGGCACCGTCGAACACAGGCGTCACCGCCTGGAATCCGAGCACCTGAGCTGCCCAACCAAGGTGCGTCTCAAGAATCTGACCCACATTCATTCGCGATGGCACGCCCAGAGGATTCAACAACACCTCGACCGGCGTCCCGTCATCCATGAACGGCATGTCCTCTTCGGGAACGATCCGGGCGATCACACCCTTGTTCCCGTGACGACCCGCCATCTTGTCACCGGCAGACAATGTCCGCTTGGTGGCGATGTAGACCTTGACCATTTCGAGCACGCCGTTGGGCAGCTCGTCGCCACGCTTCATATGCGCGACCTTGCGCTGCTTCTCAGCCTCGACAGCTTCGATACGAGGCCAGTACTGACGGTACACCGTCTCGGCCTCTTCTTTGGTATCCTTCGAGCCCTTGACCCACTTCACATTGAAAGTTTTGATCTGCTCGACGATGACCTCAGGGATATCCGAAGCACCGACCTTCTGACGCGTCATCGGGTCCACCATCTCGGTGCCCACGACCGCATTGATCGCCTCGGTCATCTCCTTGAAGAGCTTGATCGCTGCTGCATCCTGCTCGGCTTCATATGTCGCGATGTCCGCCTTGAGCGACTTCTTCTGCGCCTCGTTCATATGAACCCGGCGTGAGAACTTGCGGGTGTTGATCACAATCCCGTTCGTACCCGCGCTCACTTCGAGTGAATCGTTCTTTACATCCTCGCCGGCACGCCCGAAGATCGCATGGAGCAGCTTCTCTTCGGGTGTCAGCTCGGTCTTGCTCTTGGGCGAGACCTTCCCGACAAGAATATCGCCGGGCCCAACACGGGCACCGACACGGATCACGCCAGACTCATCAAGATTCCGGAGCATCCGCTCGGAAACATTGGGGATATCACGCGTGAACTCTTCGCGTCCGAGCTTGGTCTCGCGGACCTCGACATCGTACGCGTTGATATGAATACTGGTAAACGCATCGTCCTTGACCAGCCGCTCCGAGATCACGATCGCGTCTTCGAAGTTGTACCCGTCAAAGGTGTTGAACGCGACCATCGCGTTGCGTCCGATTGCAAGCTCGCCATTGAGTGTCGAAGCACCGTCAGCGATGACCTGACCCTCCTTGACCTTCTGCCCCTTCTTGACAATGGGGCGTTGGTTCTGGCAGGTGCGCTCATTGAGCCCGACAAACTTACGGAACACATACTCGTCCGCGTTATCAATAATGATCCGCATCGCATCGACATAAGTCACCGTGCCCGACCGTTTGGCCTTGATGAGCATGCCGGAGTACTTCCCGACCTCCTTCTCCATCCCCGTCGCCACGCATGGCGGATCGACCTTAATCAAAGGCACCGCCTGGCGCTGCATGTTCGAGCCCATCAACGCACGGTTCGCATCGTCATGCTCGAGGAACGGGATAAGCGACGCAGAGATACCGATGAGCTGCTTAGGCGAGACATCAACATAGTCGATCTCTTTGGCCTTGAGCTCCGCGATCTCGCCATCGGCACGCGCAAGGACCAGCCCGGGCTTGAACTGCCCGTCCTCGTCCAAGACATCCGCCGGCGCAAGCACCGAGCGAATCTCTTCGTCCGCACGCAGGTTCACAACCTTCTTGGTCACCTCGCCATCCTTGACCACGCGGTAAGGCGTGCGCAAGAACCCGTATTCATCGACCGTCGCATAAATCCCGAGCGAACAGATCAAACCAATGTTCGTCCCTTCGGGCGTCTCAATCGGACACACACGCCCGTAATGAGAAGTATGCACATCTCGAACCTCGAACCCGGCACGCTTGCGGTTCAACCCGCCAGGACCAAGGGCCGAGAGTCGGCGTTCATGCACAAGCGTTGAGAGCGGGTTGGTCTGGTCGACCACCTGCGAGAGTTCGGATCGCCCGAAGAAGAAATCAATCGCAGAAGAAATCGACTTCGAGTTCACCAGATCCGCGATCTTGGCGACCTCTTCCGGGTCCTTCACACTCATCCGCTCTTGCACGGTTCGGCGCAACTTGAGTAGGCCCTTGCGGACCTCTTCAACAGCCAACTCATCGAGCGTGCGCAAACGGCGGTTGCCCAGATGGTCAATATCATCAACATACGCGACAGGACGCTGAGTCTCTGGATCAAGCCGATTGCTCCGCAGGTCGAGCATGTACTGCACAACCTTCAAGAAATCGAGCCCGAGCAGGAACAACTGATCCGGCGCGATGTCCATATCAAACTTACGGTTGATACGGAAACGACCGACCTTGCCCAAACGATACCGGTTCTCGTCAAAGAACTTCTCGTGGAACAACTGCTTGGCCTTCTCAACCTGAGGCGGGTTCCCCGGACGCAACCGCGAATACACCTTCAACATCGCGCGATCATAATCGCTCTCGACATTGGGCACATCATCAAACTGCTCGAGCTTCTCTTCCGCGATCGTATTGAGGATCAACGAATCCGATGGGTTCTGCACCACGCGGATCGTCTTGAGCCCCGAAGCCTTGATAGCCTCGGCACCTTCTTCGCCGACCTGGCACCCGACATGGACGAGTTCTTCGCCCGATTCGGTGTCGATGATTGAAGCCGCAGCCCAATCCTCAGGATGCACATCCTTGGCTTTGATCTCGGAGACTTCATAGAACAGCCCGATGATCGCATCGGTCGATGCCACCGATTCGTCGAGACAGCGCAAGAAGGTCACCGCAGTGAGCTTGGTGCTCTGGTCGATCCGCATCGCCAGCACATCCTTCTTCGTCACTTCGAGCTCGATCCACGACCCGCGCTCAGGGATAATCCGCGCGCTGTGCAGCGGGCGGTCACCCTCGGACGAAACAATCGAGAAATCCACGCCCGGCGAGCGATGCAACTGCGAAACAATCACACGCTCAGCACCGTTGACGATGTACTCGCCCCCGCCCATGAGCACAGGGAACTCGCCGAGGTAAATATCTTCTTCGGGCAGATCGCCGTGCGTCTCGCGCTTGAGCCGAAGACGCAGCCGGAACGGGTGCCCATAAGTCAGCCTCAACTCGCGGCATTCATCCGATGTATACCGAGGCTGCTCGAGTGAATAACTCACATACTCGAGCGACATCGTCTCGTCGTAAGACTCAATCGGAAAAATCTCCCGCAAGAGCGATTCGAGCCCAAACTCGAGATTCCGCTCATCAGGGTTTTTCTGTGTTTGCAGGAAGCGCTCGTAAGCGACCTCCTGAACCTGCCAGAGATCGGGGACTTTCGTCGCGTCGCCTCGCTTTGCGAAACTCCGAACATTCCGTACACGCTGCATTTCGCGCACTTTAGTCGCTGCCATCCAAGCACCTCGTGATGGTTCTGAATCGCGGTTTGTGATCGTTGGCCTAGAAAGAAGACCGCGAATCCGCACCGGATTACTTCGTGAAAATATTTGGTAAAATGTGTTTGCCCATGCCGCTCAAGTATGCCGCCCGCTATGCCGATACCAGATACACCCGACCCTCTCAAATCATCCTCCGATGATTTCATGAGAACCGAATAAATATTCTAGCCTACGACGCGCAATAAAGCCACTCGGCACCGGATTTGCACCCAACACCGAGCCTACTCAAACCCGATCATATGGAACCGTCTGCCCCATCGATCTCCTCAAACGCGATCTACCAAATCTTAAAAACTCGTTCAACGCTCACCACCGCCCGAACAACACCCTAGTATCCCCTAATGTGCTGGACAAACGGACATTTACGCTCGACTCGTATCATCCCAGAATAAGCACCGCACTCACGCTGAGCCAAACGATTACCCCGCGTTTCCACGGGGCAATCATATTTTGTACGCCATCGGCATTGACCGACAACGAATAATCTCGATTAGGCGATTTCCATCTCAGCGCCAACCTCTTCGAGCTTGGTCTTGACTTCTTCGGCCTCTTCCTTGCTGGCGCCTTCCTTGACCTTGCCGCCGGCTTCTTCTGCCAACGCCTTGGCTTCCTTGAGCCCCAAACCGGTGATCTCACGGATCGCCTTGATGACCTGGATCTTGTTGCCCCCTGGGCTCTTGATGATGACATCAAACGCGGTCTGCTCAGCAGCCCCGCCGCCTTCATCACCACCGCCAGCAGCCATCATCACAGCGCCGCCCGCAGCAGCTTCGATGCCGTAGGTATCCTTCATGTAATCGCCAAGGTCAACAGCCTCCTTGAGGGTCAAGCCCGAGAGCTCGTCGCCGAGTTTGCTGATCTTCGCGTCAAATGTCTTTGCTTCGTCGGACATAGCCCAACTCCTTCATTATCTATGCACTCGCCGGAACACTCCAGCACTGTGCCTATTCGCTCATCCAAGAGGGGCCGAACGCTCGACTCTTTAACCCGCCTGCCTTTGATCTTGCCGATCAAATCACACGCTCATAGGGCCAGTCAGATGAATACGGATGTCTCGTAAACCGCCCAGGCGAATCTCTTTCAAGACCCGCCCGAACGGCATGTATACTTCTTACACCTTGGCGATCGCTTCGCCGCTTTCGAGCTTCTCTTCGATCGCTTTGAGGATCCCAGCAAGATTCGCGCCCGGCCCCTTGACCGAGGCAACCAACTTGCCACCAGGACCAAGAATCAACGCCACATCCTGCGCAATCGCTTCGTCGCGGGTTGGATACTTACTCAACGCCTTGACACCCGCGTCGCCCTCGAAGAGCACGCCGCCAAGCACCGCACCCTTGAGTTCAACATCCGGGAACTTCTTGACAATCGAAACGATCTCGCGGGCAACCTCAACAACCGACTCAGCGCCATACGCCAGAGCATTCGCCCCGACAAGCACTTCTGAGAGCGGAGCCAAGCCGGTCTCGCCAAAGGCCTTGCCAAAGAGCTTGTTGCGAACAACAGTCACCTTGATTTCCTTCTTGGCCAACCCCGAACGAATCGCGTTGTTATCAATCGCCGCGACCCCACGCATACCAATGACCAAGGCGTCCTCATGATCGCCCAGCAAATCCTGGTACTCACGGATCATCATTTCCTTTACAGGCTTACTCATTCGATGACCCTTTCTTATTCAGCCGCTGCAGAAGCAGCGATTTGTACACCGGGCGTCATTGTGCCGCTGATGGTGATGCGTTTGACATACTCGCCCTTGACCGCCGCCGGCCGGGCCTTCTCAATCGTGTCGATAAAGTGCCCGTAGTTCTCAAGCAGATCACCCTCGGAGAAACTCATCCGACCGATCACCGCATGGACATTGCCGCCCTTGTCTGCACGATACTCAACCTTGCCCGCTGCGAACTCGCCGACCGCATCAGCAACCTTCGGGGTCACCGTGCCGTTCTTAGGCGATGGCATCAGCCCCTTGGGACCAAGCACCCGACCGAGCTTCGAGATCACCCGCATCATGTCAGGCGATGCGATCGCGACATCAAACTCGAACCATCCGCCGTTGACCTTGGTCATCAACTCTTCGCCGCCGGCTTCAACAGCCCCGGCTGCAAGACAATCCTTGACCTGATCCGACGCACAGAACGCGATGACCCGCTTGGCCTTGCCGATGCCCTTAGGCAACGAGACCGAACCACGCACCATCTGATCCGCGTGCTTGACATCAACCCCAAGGTGCATGCACACCTCGACCGCCTGATCAAACTTCGTGGGAATAAACTTCTTCAATGCTGCAAATGCTGCGTCTGCTTCGAGCGGAGCCGAAGGCACAAGCTTTGCATTTTCCTTTGCACGCTTACTCTCTGCCATCGTTTAGCCCTCCACCACAACGCCCATCGAACGGGCTGTACCCGCGATGATCCGTGCGCCTGCATCAATATCGTTCGAGTTGAGATCTTCGCCTTTTTCCTCAGCGATCTTCTTACACTGCTCGAAGGTGATCTTGCCGACCTTCTTCGAGTTGGGCTCGCCGGATCCTTTTTCGATCCCGGCCGCCTCCATAATCAACACGCTCGCGGGCGATGACTTGATCTCAAACTCAAACGAGCGATCGTTGTACACCGTGACGATACACCCAACGACCTTGCCGTTGAGTGCGCCAGTCGCCGCGTTAAACTGTTGAATAAACTGCCCCGGGTTCACACCCTTGGCACCAAGCACAGGACCCAAAGGAGGAGCAGGCGTCGCCTTCCCTCCCGGTGCCATCAGCTTGAACACTTCTGTCACTTCTTTTGCAGCCATAATATCTCCACCTCCCACATACCGCCCAGGCTTCTCTCTGATCTCCAAAGAAATCTCTGAAAGAGTCACCCAAACACGCTGCCTCGGCCAGAAACAGCCCACCAAAGCAGCCCAAATGTGGTTCGTACGGTTAACCCAGACCCAGGCACATACCAAAATCAGGGCCCCGACTCTAGCCCACCCGAATCTCGCCATCCACAAATCTCATCCCAAATTGACACAATTCCGGTGCTGCACAGCATTTCCGTCCCCCCGACATCATGCGAACAATAAAAAAAACCAGCCCGTCGGCTGGTCACACAAGACAATCTGGCTGGCTCACAGAGCCTTTAGTCTTCAGAGATATACCCCGCCCGGATCCAGTCCGAAGCCGCCGTCCCTGTCAACGCCGAATCCCAGTTTGATCGGCTTTGTTCGCGGGCCGCTGCTAAAAACGCCTCAGCGTCGGCCAACCCGAGATGCTGAGCATACGCATCCAAATCTCGACCAGGATCAGGGAACCCAGTCGTTTCAAGCTCATCACCATCCACATAGTTCTGATCCACCCACTGCCCATAATCAAGCCGATCCCCCTCCATCTTAAACACCCGATCGCTTGCCCCAAATCCAAAGAGCTCGTTGTCTTCAAACTCGACCCCGGACAAATCCCCCATGATAATCAAAAAATCATCAACAGATGTCTGCCAACGGTTCTTTTCAAAGCGAACCCCATCTTCAACATCGGCCGTCGACCGAATCGCCTTGCCCCAATCAAACGCAACATTCCCGTCAAAAATAAGTTCCCCTACCTTATCGTGCATCGAGTACGCCCAGTTCATGCTCCCCTCACCGAGATGGGCAACCACATTCTCCTCAAAGAGTGCCTCGTCCGCCCGCTCGATCCAGATCCCTGTTCCACTCCCGGTCAACTCCGCCGAGAGCGGACCACCAAGCACCACATTGGCGACCATACTCCCCGCTGCCGCTTCCTCAGGCCAAGCGATCTGAGAATACCCAAACCGCATCCCAATCGGGTTCGCATACGCCAAGTTATGCGATGCGTTCCCGCCCCGACGCATCTGCACACCGGCACCGCTGGCACGAGCGGTGATATTCCCGTGGAACTCAGTCCCGGTCGTATTCTTCTGCAAGTATACATTCTGGTTAAACATCGTCGCATTGGCCTCGGCCACGCCCGTATTCCACCCATTATGATCGAACACATTCTCCTCGATCACCACCCCCGTCGTCCGCACCACCAAAAGACCCTGAGAATGCCCCGTCGTGTTCCATGAATCCGCAATCACCGATCGGCGGATCGCAAAGTTCTCAAACGAGTTATCGTTGGCTGTGCAGAGCACATTGTTCCTGAAACCGACCACCCGGCAATCCTCAACCAACAGATTCTTCCCCCAAGAAATCCAGCTGATTCCCGCAGCAGTCGTCCGATTCGATGGGTCAGGCTCGAAATCAAGCCCGATGATCGCCACATTATTCACCTCGGTCAGGTACCGCCCGCCGATCCCAGGCCCGTTCGACACAATCATCTTCGGCCGCTCATCGCTCTCCCCATACGAAGTAAACACCAGCCGCTCTTCGTCAGACCGACCAGAAATCTCAATCTCACCGATCCCCTCATTCCAAACATCACCCCGCTTGAGCAGCATCCAATCCGCCGAGTTATCCCGAAGCAAACTCTTCGCATAACTCAACGATTTCACCGCTTGCGCAGGCGAAAAACCGCTGTTGGTATCGCGCCCCGTCGACGACGATACAAACACAAACCGCGTATCAACGCTCGGCTCAAGCACCGACCACCCCTGATCGTTGATCTCCTGGGCCTGGGCCACCGAAACGCCCATGCCAGCGCAGAGCCCTAGTGCAGCGATCAAGCCCACACCCCTCTTCCCAAGAAAAGGTAAATCCTCAGAACCGGTCAGCGTGTTGAATATCGACATAGCTCGTGTCCTCATGGTCGCCGGGGAAGTCCCAACGCTCTCTCAACTATCAGAATCAGAAATACACCGGGCAAGCCGAATGTCCAAATCCGCCTATCGACCGACAGATTCAAACCCGCATAACCTCCCCCACTTCACATCCGCGTTCTCGGACTCTCCTAAAATATCCCATCTTCACACCAAAGCCACCAATCCCGCCCTCGAATATGTAAAAAACCCCCGCTCAACGGGGGGATTTCACTCAAAGCAGGCAGAATTGGCCATGCACAATCATTTTTACCGCCGAACCAACGCCGCCCGCATCTCGGTCACCACCATCGGATCAAGCCCATACCCCGCTGCCCGATCGATCATCTTGAGCGCAGGACCATTGCGACCCTGAGCCTGCATCAACACCGCCACCGACAACCAAGCGCTCGGCGACGGGTTCCGGTTCCCCCATCCAACCACGCTCACCACCGCGTCACGCAAGGCTCGCTCAGAGTCCGCAAAGATGCTCGTAGGCACCACGCTCTTGGCAAGTTCAGGTTCCATCGCATACGCATAGTTCACCAACGCAGCCCCGTCGCCCCGGTTCCCGACCCGGATCTTGGCGATCCCGAGCTCACGCACCGCGATCCAATCGTTGGGATACTCGCTCAGGTGCGCCCGATACGCATCGACCGCGATCTCAGGATCGCCGACCGACATCTCCAACCGAGCAACCTCAAGAGCAGACAACGGCATCGCTTCAGGCAAAGAATCCGCATCCACAGGCGTCGTCGAATAGGAAGGATCAGTCGTCAACCCATTATTCGTCCCATAGATCGGCCCGCGATAATGCCCGGGCAACGAATACCTCCACCACGAATATCCAGACCCATAAAACCCATACCAAGGCGTCGCCCCCCAGTAATACCCAGACCACCCGTACCAATACACCGAATGCGATCCATTGGTCACGACATAATCCGTATACCCGTCCCCATCAAAGTCGCCATAGATATACCACCACCCGTACGGGCTCGAGTAATGGGTGTAATACGGATAATGCTGGTTATAGTAATGATGATTGCCCAGGTGTCCGCCATCGTGGTCGTGATCCCCATCATAATCGCCGTCATGATCCGGGTCGTGATCGTCGTCGTGGGCGCCGTCGTGGGACTCGTCACCATCGCCGTCGTGATCCGCATGCCCGTCCCCATCCGTATGCGCCGAGTCATCGGTCCCAGACCCATCATCCGCAGCATCAATCCCACCTACACCCGACTTGCCTCCATCGCTGCTCCGCCCCTTGACACCGGTATCCCCCTTAGGCTTGGTTCGGCTGATATACGCATTGCGCGCCTTCTCAATATCAAAGCCCCTCGGCGTGTCGTTCGAGCGAACCACAGGCCGACCCGTCAATCCTGATGCTCCCTGACGACGAGTGCCCTGATTCACCACCCCGCCAGTCCCGCTGCCATTGCCCACACCAGGCAGCGTCGTCACGCCCGGCGAACGCGTCGGACGCGTTGTCGGCCTCGTGCTCGGCGTCGATCCAGGATTCACCCGTGTCCCCGGACGAACACCACCAGGTCGAGTCCCAGTACCGGTTCCAGGCTGTGTGCTCGGACGCGTGCCGGGCTTTGCACCAGGCTTCGTGCCCGGATGCGTGCTCGGGCCAGTGCTCGGCTTTGTGCTCGGACGCGTGCTTGGTCGGCTCGGTTGACGCTTGGGCTGATGGCTCGGCCCGCTGCTGGGCTTACTGCTTGGTTTCGTGCTCGGGCCCGATCGCCGACCCGAACTCGAGCGCGTCGCATGACTCGATGACCGACCCGATGAATGACCCGCCGAGCGACCAGAAGAATGACCACCAGACGAATGACCGCCTCCATGACCAGAAGTCGGACCAGATGCCATCGCAATCGGTCGGCTGGTCCGCTGAGTCCGCTGGGCAGGCACCGGGCGAGGAGCCGACGACTCGACCAACTTCACAGGCTTGCCCTGCGCTTTATTCGCCAGCCTTGTTGACTGCTTTACCGACCGCTTTGTCGACCGCTTTACCGACCGCTTCGCGACTTGCTGCGTAGCCCGCTTCGTGACCCGCTTGGCTTGCCTGCCCGTCGGCTTGGCCTGCTTGCGCACCGGCTTGACCGATTGTTTGACTGATTGTTTGACTGATTGCTTGGCCGATTGCTTGCGCACCGCCTTCGCAGGGCTTGCCTTGCCCTTATTCACCTTCTTAGGCGACTCTTCCCGAACCCCAATCGACTCACCGCCCGCTGCCAGCGCACCAGCAGGCACCATCGACAAAAACACACCCGCGCCAAGCATCATCGAGATGCCAAATCGTGAACCGATCGACATTTTGTTCATTCTGTTCATCTTCCGCTGCATGATGTGCTCCTATCTTGATCTATTCGTCCATTTTCACCGTCGGTTCCATCGAACACCGACGCACGATTCTGCCTCAACCCACCCTCAACGCCCCACAACCCCCATCTTTCCCGCTATGCTCGATCCATGAAGATCACGAACCACATCGCGCTGCCCGCCATCCTCGCCCTCACGCTCGCCATCCCACTCGTCGGGTGCAACGCCATCCGAGGCGGCGGCGGCTCGGGAGGCTCATCGACCATCTTCTCAGATGCCAACCAAACCCGCTTCAAAGCCTCGTTCCCCATCAAAGCCTACACCTTCCACGACGATAACACCGCCGACATCTACCTCACCGACCTGACCGACCAAGAACTGACAATATTCTTCGCTCCAGACGCAGATTGGTCCTCAATATCAGGCACCCTCGTCCAGATCCACCTCTTCCTCGATCCCAAGCCCGGCAAGACCCCCATCGAACACACCGCCGCCACCGCAGCCATCCGCTACGCCATCATCGCCCAAGGGCAGATCGGTATCTACGACGGCGCAGGATTCATGCTCCCGGGCGCAAAGCCGGGCAAAGATTCCATCTCAGGCACCATCCACGCTGCCCCCCTTCGCCTCACCAGACAAACCCCCCAGTTCGCCGATTTATTCGGTGCCGCCAAGGCTGATCTCTCCTTCAAAGCCAAACTCAACGACGCACCCGCTGCCGAACTCCGAGCCCGCCTCGACGCAATGGCTGCCAAAACAAGGCCCGTGCGTGAAGTCTCACACACGGGCCCATAAACTCAAAGCAGATCAAAGCATTTCATCGCCGATGATTTACGGGCACCCAGCGCCAAACGCACTGAGGAACGCCGAAACATCGAAGAAGTTGAACTGCCCATCGCCGGTGAAGTCCGCGATCGGATCCTGAGCACCGAACGCGCTCAAGAACGCCGACACATCAAAGAAGTTGAGTTGCCCGTCCCCAGTGATATCCGCTGGGCATGCCGAGTCATCGCACACCTCGCTGGCGATCTGGAACGCATCGAACCCGCCTTCGACCAGCGAATCCGCACCCCCATCGCTCACCACGATCCTCGCCCGGAAGATCGCGCTCGGGTTCACAAAGTCAGCAATCACATATGACACCTCTTGCCATCCATTGGTGTTTTCAAATGTCTCAACAACTGTCCAGGTAATCCCGGCGTTGCTTGTGAACTCAACGCTCATCGAATCATCCGCCGACCCAACCATCCAGATTGACGCCCGGAACACCGCCGAGTCCACAGCGCTGACATCAAGCAAAGGCGACAGCAGCGTCACCGAACCGCCATCGACATCCACCCCATTATTGTTCGAGGTCACATAGCACTTGCCCGATCCATCCGCATCCTCACCCGGATCACCAAGCCCATGATCCGCAGGCACCGTACGAGCCCAGTTCCCCGAACTCGCGTTGGCGAATGTACTCCACCCGCCGACAAACTCAAAGTCATCCTCCGCGACCACGATCAGATCATCAAGCGCAACCGTCGTAAACGCTTCACTCGCCCCGCCCGCAGGCACGCTAATCACCGTCCCCTCTTCATCCTCAACCGAGAAGTAGTACGAAAGATTCGTTCCACAATCTGAAGCCCCGAAGTTGCCCTCATAAGTATCCCCGCCGGCATCACTCATCGCAGTGCCCACAAAGCCCGACCCGCTATCCACAAACATCGTCGGCGTCCCCTGCACGGTATGCCCCTGCAAGTTATCCATCACCAGCGTCGCCACGCTCGAACCCGTTGGGCTCACAAAGCTCGGCTCAAACAACAACGAAGCAACAATCGACCGCGGCGCACAAATCCCAAGCGGATTCGCCAACGCATTCTGCAACCCACTATTAAAAATACTCGTCCCCGAGTTGGAACCACCCCCGCCGCCACACCCGCCGTTGGTGTGGATACCGATCGAGGTATTATTCGTATCATCCACAATCGACGATCCAGAGTTGCCCCCGGTGGTGTCCGTCTGATACCGCACCGTGGTGCTCGTGCTTGTCACCAAAGGGCCCACATGCGTCTTCTGCACCTGATTCCAGGTCGCCGGGACTGGCGACGAAACCGTTCCATACCCGGTGATCCGGATCGGACGCCCATCATTGGGTGGCACCGAACTCGCCAGCGTATGACTCACACCCTGCGCCTGCAATGGGCTCATCCCCGTCGTCGAGTTGTCAAACACACCAAACACCGTCCAGTCATTCCCGATGAACACACTATCGGTCGTCTGCACCGAACTCCCATCAAGCACATACTGATCCTGAGGCGGTGGATTCCGCGTCCCCCCACCACTACTCGACAACGGCACATTGAACTGCACAACCTGTCCCGCAGCTGCCCCGCAATGCCCCGCCGTCAGGAAACAACTCCCCTGATCGCCAAACAACCACGCCGAGCAACCCTGAGGCATCAGCCTCGCATCACGCGCATCAAAGGACAACACGCGATCATCCACACCAAAGCAGATCGAACGATCGGAAACCCGATCAGAAATCTCAAGCCCAATCACACGCACACGATTATTCTGATTCGAAGCATTCGGCGACGCCATCAACTCCACCAGCACCGCATCCCCATTGAAATACGCACTCGTGTTGCCCCACTCGCCGAGCGAATCCATATCAAGATACTGCTCGTACCCATCCTCAAGCGACGAAATCCGCAGGTAGCTCTCACGCACCTGATCCGTCGACTTGGCCAACAAAATCTCGCCAAACCGCACACGCACCCAGTCCGTATCCTCCGCCCGGAAGACCTGCGACCAGATCGGCACCTGCATCGCCCGCGCACGCATCTTGTCCGAGCTCATCGACACCTGCAAGTTCCCAGAATCCACCCGAAGCTCAACCTCGCGATACTTGGGCGCATCGACAAACACCTGCCCCCAGTCCACGCCCCCATCACCCCCATCACCCCCATGGACAGCCTGAGGCTGACCCACAGCCAAGCCCGAACCCAACACAGGTCCCGCCAAACCCGCAATACAAGACAACGAAAGACCCAAAGCGCACACAAACTTCATTGCTGTTCCGATCTGTTGATATTCAACATACTGATATTCTGATTCTTTGATTCTGCACAACCTACGCACAACTCAAACACAAGCCAAACAAACCGCCCGTGTCGCACTTCACACGCACCACAGGGCAAGGCCACATCAATTATACCAGAAATCCCTCAAACCACAACCACAAATCCAATCATCATCCGCTCAATCTGACCAAGGATTGTCCCCGCGATACCACCGATCAAGCGTCCCCTCCACCGCCCCCTGATAAAGCATCACCAGCCGATCTCGATCCAACCCATGCCCTTTGAGCGCAGGCCCGCTCATCGCATCGAACCCCTCCGGGTCCACCATCATCAGATCCGGGTCCGCGATATTCGACTCCCCCCGATAATCCGTCTCGAACATCGTCCGCAGCGCCCAATACCGCGAGGCATACAACTCGAAAGCCTCCGCGTCCGAACTCGCGAGTTGATCCCCAAACCCCGGATTCGCCGACTCCTCTGGGCTCATATGGTCATCGCTCGTCACGATGTCCGACCCAAAGAGAATCCGCCCGCTGTACCGATCCAGAAACGCGATCAACTCGCGCGAGTCATGCTTGCTCAACTCACGGATCATCCACTTGGTCGCGCTCGTATCGAGAATCAACTTGGGATGCCGATCCAACAGCCCGCTCAAGAACCCCAAATCCTCAGGCCATCCCCCCATGTGAGCCGCCAAACAAGGCATCCCCGTCGTCTCGATCAATCGTTCGAGCGATTCGTACTGCGACGCCTTCGTCCCATACCGCCCCGCATCCTTATACATCGTCTGGAACCAAGTATCAGGATCGGCGCAGTGCACCATCAGCATCATCCCCAGCCCCTTGGCCTTCTCCGCGATCCGGAGTTTCCACTCGCAATCAAACGGCACAATCTCCTGGGGCTCAATCCCCATCGTCGACGCATAGTCCAATAGCCGAGGCGCGCCCCAGAACTTGAACATCCGCGCCCCGAGTTCATGCCAGCGATCCAGATTCTCCAGATACCCCTGCGTGTGTGCCCATTGACGATCCGCGTGCATGTATTCCGGGATCGCGACAAAGTGAATCCGATCCCCCATCACTTCCTTCACCGCGTTCGCCTGCGCGAGCTGTGTTTGCGAATACACGCGCTCGATGCCGTACAAGTCGCACACCCGCCGATATACTTGCGCAGCCCGCGCCCCATTGATATGCGCATGCCCATCGACAATCGGGCACACCGGTTCCCCAAGAACCTGACTCTGGGCAACATAGTCAAGCCCAAGCCGATTCGCTGCCGACTGATTCACAACCTTCTCTTGTTCCTTTGCCAATGCACACACTCCCAAACCACCCGGCTTCCTCTACAAACCGTGCTCCCCAAATGATAGACCACCCAACACCAACCCAACCCAACAAGCCGAGCCACCAATCGCTCAACATCGCTCTCGCCCACGACTGGCTCGTGGGGCGACGCGGCGGCGAGCTCGTCCTCGATGCCATCATCAACACCATCAACCAAGACCAACACCGCATCACCAGCCTCTATTGCATGTTCGACACGGGCAAGCCCGTCACCGACGCCATCGACGCGCTGCCCAAATCTGTCTCCCCGCTCAACAAATACCCCCCCGCCCTCCGTCGTTGGCTGCTCTTCCGATACCCCAGCGCCGTCCGCGCCCTCTCGCGTCAACTCGCCAGCGATCACGCCAAATCCCCGATCGATCTCATCATCTCCACCCACTCGGCAGCCATCAAAGCCATCGAATCCTCATCCAAACCAGACCAACAAATCCACCACCTGTGCTACTGCCACACCCCCGCCCGGTACCTCTGGTCCCAAGGCTCGCTCTACGACGCCCCCGGGCTCAAAGGCTCGCTCCGATCCCTCGGGCTCTGGGCGGCCACGCCGACCCTGCGCGAGTGGGATCGAAAAACCGCCGACGCCGTCACCCAGTTCATCGCCAACTCGACCCACACCGCCCAGCAAATCAAAGAGCACTACAACCGCGACTCGATCGTCATCCACCCACCCGTCCGCACCGACTTCTTCACCCTCCCCGACCCTGAATCAACCCCCGCCCCCGAGCGCACCGATGCCCTGCTCCTCGTGAGCGCACTCGAACCCTACAAGCGCGTCGATCTCGCCATCGACGCTGCTGCCCTGGCCAACCGCGAACTGCTCATCGTCGGCTCAGGCTCGCACAACGCCCAGCTCCGCAAGCACGCCCGCAAAGCCCGCGCAAAGCACGGCTCACGCGCCCTCATCCGATTCCTAGGGCAACTCACCGACTCCCAGCTCCGCACCCAATACCAATCCGCCAGCGCCTTCCTCTTCCCCCAGATCGAAGACTTCGGCATCACCGCGGTCGAAGCACAAGCCTCAGGATGCCCCGTCATCGCCCGCCAAGCCGGCGGCGCCCTCGATACCGTCATCGAAGCATCCCAAAGCCCAACGGGCACCTTCTTCGACGAACCAACCCCCGAAGCCATCGCCGAGGCCATTGAGCGGGTCCCCGCATCCCAAGACACACCACAGCACTGCCGGGCCAACGCCCTGCGGTTCAGTGAATCGGTTTTTATTCAAAAAATGAGCGACCTGATTCATCAGCTGGTCAACCAACAAATCAGTCGAGCCCATTGAGCGAGCTATCCCGCTCGATCTGCACCTGCTCGTTGTTGTGCATCACCGCGACCACCACCCCGACGAACAACTCCATCTCCGATTCGAGATCAATCCGGCGCAGCACCTCGCAATCGAACCAGGTCGTGCACCGCATCAGAATCGGCGAGCCCGTCACCAGCTTCTGTGTCTCCACCGCATCGAACGGATCGTCCTCATCCACCGAGAGATACTCTGTAGGCACCGAATCCGTGCTCCGGAATCGCCGGGCGACGAGTTTATCGCTCGGCTCAACGATCCCAATCGCAAACGAACGCGAATCGCGGATCAACGGATCAATCTTGTGCCCCTTGCGAGCAGCAACACAAATCAACATCGGATCAGCACAGCACTGAACCACCGAATGCACCAGCATCCCGCTGCGCACCCCATCGTTCGCCGCCGTCATCAGATAACACCCACTCGGCAATCGAGTGAGCGCACCATCGACGAGTTGATTCTGCTGTTCATCCATACGCTCAGAAACGCCCGGCTGGGCATCGCGAACATCCCACGATCTCCAACTGATTCGCCCCATCCCCACGCGGAGATGCCTTGAATTCCCATATTGGGGATGAATCAGAGAGATCATCGACGCAATTTTTTCCCGACTTGGGATTCATTGACAATCTGAACAACCCAGGCGCACCCCTTGCGCTCCAGCCTCTAAGTTCTTGTCCAACCAAGCCCTATCGCTCCGATACGCCCCATACACATGGTGGATCAACAATCCAACTATCCACACCCGATCCCCAATCTCTCAAAGAATGGGTCGAACGGGTTGCGTTGTGGGTCATTGTGGGCGATAATCCCACCAATGAACACCACAGGGGTCACAAGCCGTGCCATTCACCGGACAAGCAGAAGCCAATATCGATGCGAAGCAGCGTCTGGCGATTCCTGCAAAGTTCCGCAACAGGTGGGATCCCCAAACCGAAGGCACCACATGGTTCTGCATCCCCTGGCCTCAAACCGGCTCGCTCCGACTCTACACCCAGAAGATGCACAACGAACTCTTCACCGCGGGTCGTCGAGACCCGAGCCTGACCCCCAACGAGGACCAAGCCGAGCTCGATGTGATTCTCCACGCAGTCACGGAGGAAGTGGACATCGATGCCAACAACCGAATCCGCTTACCCAAGTGGCAGGTCGAGCAGCTGGGCTTGCCTCGGGAAGTGATTGTCCTCGGAGCCGGCGATCGACTCGAGATCAGAGCCCGGGATCAATGGCAGGCAGAGTTCAACGATCGGCTCGCCAAGATGTCCGATCTCGCTTCCAAACTCGTCAAGAGGAATCCTTCCTGACCCAGAACACACCGAACACGCGTCCCTTGGACATCCCAGGGCGGGATGCCCAGGGGCGCACCAAGCAAGTCGAAACCGAAACCCACAGACGGGAATCCAATCGACCCACCATCGTCCCAATGAGCCACCACTCAACCGGACGAGACAATCAGAACTGAGTCCACGCTGGTGAGGGGTGATTTCGCCCTCTTGACCCACCAAGGACGGGAGCCGCGGCAAGGACGCCGCGAACTCACAGGATCATGCCTCCGACGGGAGGCACCCAAGCACCGACCCAGTTCACTCCGCAAGACCCGGCTGACCCACCACCAGCCGGGTTTTTCTCTGCGCCCACAACTCAAGCCGGTGACGGGTGCCCTGGATAGGGACTGAGAAACATATGGATTACAAGAAGGGTTGCACAAATCTAGACTGTGCCAAATTTAAAACAGGACGAGCACAATGCTCGTCCTGTTCGTCAAATGGCGTTTCTTCAACGAAGCGTTCAAGTTACAATATCACGGGCATCCCGCGTCGAAATCTATAAGAAACGCCGAGTTATCAAAGAAGTTCCAAGCTCCATCACAGTTCCAGTCTGCAGCGGGGTCTTGCTCAGCATAAAGTTGAAGGAACAGAGAAATATCATAGAAGTTAAGAGATCCGCCCCCGTCTAAATCTGCAGGGCATGGGTTGAGTTCATGGATGTATGCAGATCCGGCAAGATCAAAGTCAGCTGAAAGGGCCTCAAAATACGAGCCGGTGACGATTGTGGTACCATCAACCGCGACTGCATGGCCAAAGTTATCGCCGCTATCGGCATCACTCGCAAAGAAGCTATTACGCTTGATCCATTGCACTCCATTATACACGTAAGAATGCGAAGTGCCAGAGTTGTAGATGTTACGGCCATCCACTCTATCGGCTCCAACGACAATGGTGTCATTTGAGATGGAGACTGAGATACCAAAATTTTCGCCGTTGATGCCATTGGCGAGTTCGAGTTTTTGTGGGATCCCCCAAGTGCTGCCATCAAATCTGTATGCATACGCTTTTCCAGGGCTGCTCGGTGAAAATGTCTCGCCGCCATGGGCACCGATGACGAGCGAGTTGCCCGATACCGAGACCGAGGCACCAAAGGTGTCATACTGAACGAGATCGTTGGGGCTGAGCTTTGCTTCCTGAACCCATGAAGTTCCGTTGTCACGGAACATGTATGTAGACCCTGAATAGAACTCAGATACTTGATCGTGCCATGCGCCGATTGCGGCGACACCACCAGAGATTGAAACTGAATACCCAAACTCATCGCTCCCATTTCTATCGTCTGCGATGAGCTTTGTCGTTTCAGTCCATTGTACGCCATCGAAATCAAACACATATGCAGCACCATTTGCTGTCGTTCCTGGTCCTTCGTACGGTGCGCCAACGATGATGGTGTTGTTCGAAATCGAGACAGAAGTCCCAAACCCATCGAACCCGCCGGAATCGCTTCCAGTGAGGATAGCGGTTTCGTCCCAGCTTACGCCGTTATAGTCGAAGACATATGCTTGATCACCATTGCCGGATCCGACAACAATCACATTGCCAGAGGTTGAGACGGAAAAGCCGAAGAAATCGTTGACTACAGCATCGGATGCGAAGAGTGTTTGCTCATGAACCCATCGTGAACCACTGCGGCGGTAGACATATGTTCTCCCAATTTCGAAGGTTTTGTATGCGGGTGCACCAACGACGGCAATGTCGCCTGAGATTGCGACTGTGTACCCACCGTTCGATTGAAAATCACCACCATTTGGAGGCAAGAGTTTGGCAGATTCAAACTGATCTGCACATAGACCGACCGGACTGACTTCGCCATCGACGATGAAAGTCGCTGGAAGGCTCAAATTCACGCCGAGTGGATGATACGCAGTTGCATGCCATTGGTATCGATGCCCTGGGATTAAAGCGATACCATTGGGTTGAATTGTGAGCGAACTTGTTGTTAAATTTTCATTTATATATACTAGTGTGGAATTGGGAATTTCGATTAGAGACCCATCCATTGGAAGGCCCAAATCATAAATGAGTATATCCGTTGTGGTCGTAGAAGCGTCTTGTGTCCAAGACAGAGCCAATGCTTGCGTACGGTCAATTGGCGCGTCTGAAACAGGGCCAGCAAGGGTTGGCAAATCAGTTATTCCAATTGTATTTGTAGTATCAATGTCGTATCCAAGCAAATCATAAGCTCGAATGTCCGTTTGGCGGAGATAATCTCCATTCAAGGTGACAGAGCCATAGGAGGCAGTAGGATCCATATTCCCAATTACATCAAGTTGGGGTGGCGTTAAGAGAGTGTTGTCGAGCCAATGGGAGGCTGGGTATGTACCTGCTGCGCTTAAATATGAATCACCTGTGGAGAGCGGGGTCGCCCATTGAGAAGAGTTGATTTGCAATACCGCGTTGGCATTTGCACCATCCCTCAGTTCTCGTATCGCAGATCTGAAGAAAACTGGAGTAATTGGATTTTGGTTACCTGGAAATCGATAAATATCCCAGTGAGTAATTTTTGTACTAGGGACATAGGGAAGCGGTCGAAGATAATGCGTTGCTTCTAGATTTGAGGTGAAGCCTAAGGCGTGCCCCACTTCGTGAAAAAGTGTGTTTGCCAAATCAACTCTTGGTGCTGAGGTTCGTCCAATTCCGTCTTGTGGACGAGCATCCCAAAAATTTGCTATTGGGTTGATAAAAATCTCCACGGACTCCGGCGGGACAGAGTTGTTTAAGGTGCTGAGATTTGCGTTAGATATGAGTATGTCTGATGCTGTTGCAATTTGAGTTACTCCGAGGCCGGAGTAGCGATAATAATTAATGCCCGTTCCAAGCGGGAAATTGTTGTATATACCCGTTTCAAATGGATCCATGTCAGTAAGGCTTTCTGCGTAATTTGAAGATATCAAGCCTCTTAATGTTGTCAAGTCCTTGGCCTGATATTTAACGGTAGTCCACGCGGCAGCATTGCTGAGACCATCGTCGTCAGGTATTTTCCATTGAAAATTAAAAGATGAAAATAGAGAATCGTCCTTGAATAAGCTAATGTATCCAGACATGACTCGGAGTACCGTTAGCCTTGCGTCTGCTTCGGTAACATTTAAAGGTGCTCCAGCATGATCATAATTCCAAGTTAAGAGTGGGAGACCGTTGTTTTCTTCATTGCGAAAGGCGGTTGCGGGCTGTTCGAGGTGAGTTATTGGAATAAAATCAGTTCCGGGCACAATCCAGTCAGTTGAAAATTTATTCGGACCATGAGCAATACTCCAATACATTTCCTCGATCTGCCATGATCCGTCAATATTATGAACAAGCCGGCCTGGGTAGGATCCGAAATGATTGCCATTTTTGTTCTCTCCATAATAGAGAATGCCTTGAATATGGCTTCCATCACTGCGCTCAGTAAATACCGGCACCAAGTTTATTTTAGCCGAATCTGTCGAACTTAATGCTGGACTGTGTTGAACAACCTCCACAGACCCATCTTTATGCACAATCACCTTCTCCGGCTGCGCCTGCGCAGTGCTGGAAAACAATAGACACGCCATTAAAAGATACTTTTTCACACGCTCTCCTTTAAAACTGATTTCTGGTCAAAACCCAGATCCAAACTCAATGAATTCAAATCATGGACAAGTCGATTATACTCCATTTCACCTCGACACACCAAATATAAAAACACTTCTTTCACGAAACTCTCGATACTGCCGAATGCCCCGACTCGCCGTCTTCGACGCAGTGCAGGCCTTTGAACGCCTGAACATGCAGGAGCCGAAGACGCCTCCAGCATGGCACCCAGAAAGAGAGCATAATGATAACTCACAGCCCCAATATACCAGATCGCTCGGCCACGACTACGCCTCGCCGCCTGACCCAAGACAGCACCCAGTATGGTCAAACACGCCCTTGCTCGGGATTCGCCCTTCGAGCCGATCACGGTAGAAATCTGGTTTCGATCGGTAAAGCTCGGCACAGGGCGGGCAATGGCAGAAATACACCTCCTCGCCCTCCACATCAATCGCCCGCGCCCGTGACTTGGGCTTCTCCGCCAGGCATGTTGGGCAGACAATCAGATCGCCGGTTTCTGCCAGATACCTCTCGGGCTCTTCCAGAAACACATCGACACACCCCCCACAACAAAACGGATGCGTTTCGCCCTGATAGGTGTGCATGCTCGCATCACCCGGTGCAATCCCAAGCCGCACCAAAGAACACCCGCAAGTTCGACAAATCAGTGTACCCATTCCATCCTCCCGCCCGGCTGCTTCTCGCGCCGTGCTGATCAATCCTGCATTTCACTCATCGCCAACATCGCCGAGCACAATCGCACCCGCCTGATACCCAACCCGCGACACCACACCCGACAACTCATCCGCCGATGGTGGATTGGAGGTGTCGTAGCGAACCTGAGCCGTACCATCCTCATACGAGATCGCGATCTCAAGCACACCGGGCACCTTGACCAACTCATTGCGAAGCGAGATCGTGCACGCCTCGCAGGTCATCCCCTCGATCCCAAATGAGGCAACCGCGATCTGATCACTCGCGCCAACATCTCCGATCGCCTGATCCTTGGGCAGCAGATACCCAACATACTTGGGGAACGACGCCGAAGCAATCACAAACACCGTCGCCACCCAGAGCATCGACCGATTGAACCGCTGCATCTTCCGATTCGGAACCGCGCACGCCGCCCCTTCCTCGCAGTGAGGCTTGCGGAAATACACCACATAAAAACTCGCACCAAGAAGCACCGTGGTAATCCCCAAGAATAGCCAACGATAGTGCTCGAACCACGCCGAAACCCCGCCCGCCGACATCCCGAACACAATCAAACCCAGCGGCAACCAACAGCACGCCGACGCCGCCAATGCTGCCGCCATCGAGCCGCCCACCGCAAGCACCCCGGTGCGCTGCCTCGCGATCTCACCAGCATCACACGATTCCTCGGCTGACTCCCCATCGGCGGACTCCCCATGCGCCCCGCCCCCACAACAATCCTCGAACGCCTCGTCATGCCCATCAGCATCATCGCCAGAACCATCGCCCCCATGCTCAGCCAACGCAATCTTGACATACTTCCCCACCGTGCCCAAGCAACAGGTCCCCTTGGGGCTCTTGGTATCACACCAGCACGCAACCTTCATCCGCCCCTTGATATCATCAAGCACCGTGCTCTGCCCGGTCTCTTGCACTTGGGCGTTGATCTCTTCGATCGTGTGGTCAAAGCAATAGCACACATGCCTCGGAGACGATCGCTCCTTGACCCCAACACGCACACGCAGATCATCCTTCACAAAGATCGTCCCACCATCCCCAAAGTACACCGTGTCACAATCAATCGAATCACAAAACCTAAACTGCTCATCGGTGATCCGATCAACACTCTCAGGCTTAAGCAAAGACTCAAGCGTGATCCGCCCGACCTTGCTCCCCTTGTTCCCACACTGCGGGCAGTTCAATCCGCCCCCGTTCGATGCCGTATCAGCCATCCAAAGTTTCCTTTCAGTCCGAACGATTCATTCCTAACTATGCTTGAGCATCGAGGACAGCGCCTTCATCGCCGAACCCATCCGATCCTCCGCATCGGGCTGCCCGCAGCTCGTCAAGCAGTTCAACAACTCATCCTCGACCAACTTCACCGTCACCCGATTGAGCGCCGAGCGAATCGCAGCCGTCTGCGTGAGGATGTCATCACAACACCTTCGCTCCTCAACCATCCGCTTGACCGCCCGCACATGCCCCTCGATTCGGCTCAACCCATTGACGATGCTCTTCATGCTTTCATCTGAGAGATAATCATGCTCGCTGCACCCTGCCTGTGATTCCGGTACTGATTCAGATACTGATCTCGATTTCGCCATAACACATCCTTCTTTTATCAACAATATCCCCCCCGGGGGGATTATTCCCTTCAATCTTCAAAACACCGCCCCCCTACGCCAACAGACATTCAATCAACGAGGGCCTCGCCATAAAAAAACCGACGCCCAAGCGTCGGTCAACTCATCGCAAACATTTCCCAAACCACTCACCCCGCCCGACGATACTTGCGCTCGCGTCGCCCATCAATCCCGATCTGCCCGGCTCGCCGGTTCACGCCGCCGGCCTGCTGACGAATCGGCCTGCGCCGACGCGTTGGATGCACCACGCCTCCAACAATCGTCCCCGGCATCCGAGCAAGCATCGTCGCAGCACACACCGCACACAACGCAACCCACCGAGAATGCCCACGCTGATCATTCACCACACGCACACGCATCACACGCTTGGCACCATGCCCGCAGCAAGGACACGCATACCCGCCCCGCCGACGCTGATTCACCCCGTCAAGCCCCAGGTCTCGATCAACCACCGAAACCCGCCTGGCGGGCTCGCCGAACTCCTCGTGCGCAGATTCACCCATCAACTCAGCCATCGGCTCAGCCCCGGGCATCGGCTCGCAAACCGTCTGATCCACAAACGCGTATCCTGTATATGAATCTGGCTCGATTGATAACTCGTTCATCTGCTGTGTCCCCAAAATGGAATCCTTTCCGTCGATAGACCCACTTCGTCTTTCGGCTTCAATCCCCTCCAGTTTCACCCCCTCTGCCCGATCCCCACAGAATCGCAAGAGTTCTCGGACCTCCACACAAAAAAACCCGCTGTCATACAGACAACGGGTCATTCATAAACAAACTGCAAAGTCCGAAAACTGAATCAAAAAACCAAGAAAATCAGTCCTCCGCTTCGACCAACTCCAACGCCTCGACCTGCTCGTCATCAAGTTCAACAACCTTCTCGATCACGATCGGCTCGATCGGCACATCGCCCATCCCCGCCCGTGTCCCGGTGGTCACCACGCGGATCTTGTCCACCACATCCATCCCCTTGACCACACGACCGAACACGGCGTACGCCGCCCCGCCCCGCGGGCTGTCAAGGAACGCATTATCAACCACATTGATGAAGAACTGCGAGGTCGCCGAATCAGGAGCACTCGTCCGAGCCATCGCGATCGAACCCCGCACATTCTTGAGTCCATTGGTCCATTCGTTTTCGATCGGGCTCTTCGTCTCCTTGCGGCTCATATCCGCCTCGAACCCGCCGCCTTGAATCATAAAACCCTCGATGACCCGATGAAAAATCGTCCCGTTGTAATACTCCGACTCGACATACCCCTGGAAGTTGGCCGTCGAAATCGGGGCCGCCTCGTTGTTGAGTTCAAGATAGAGATCACCCTTCGATGTCGTCATTTTGAAATACACAAATTTCTCCTCTTCCTTCAAATCGCTCTTCGAATCACCATCCCCATGCCCATCGGCATGCTCATGACCAGAAACCGCAGGCTGCGCCTGCTTGCCGCCATCACCCTCAGGCTGCACCGCAAACGCCGCGATCACCAACATTGTCAACACCAACACACCCGCAACAACAGATTTCATAGCCATTTCTCCTGAGTAAAAAAGTCCCGTTGCACTACTCTAGCACACCGAGACCTCATCGACAAACCCCGCCATCAACCCAACCCCCGACTCAAGGCCCCTTCGCCCGAGGCCCACGCCCAGGCACCGCCAAGCCATAGTCCACCCCCGCCAGTCCCCGGAAGGTCCACCGATACCGCTGATTCACCAGCGTCGGATCACCCAACCCGCCCATCGGCACCGGGAAAGTATCCAAAGGCTTATAAGTCTGCTTCCAAGGCTGCAGGCCATATTCAATCACGACCGAAGGATTCGCATCACCCGAAGCCCAACTATTCACCGACCCATCAAACATCAACTTCTCAGCCCGAGCATGGTTGTACGCAAAGTAAGGCACCGGTGCCTGCTCGCGATCAAACTCCTCAAACATCCACACCTTCTGCGATGGAAAAGCAACCTCGTCAATCGTCCGCCGACCCAGTGGGATGTTGGCCCCTCCCTGAAAAAGATGTGGCGTTGAAGCAACTGGTCGGTACCGATTCCAGACAGGCCCATTCCAAGAATCTGGTGTATTCTGATAACTGGTCGCAAAGGCCCAACGCTGAACAACCGCTACGGTTGACCAGTTACTATCAGAGTCATACCCACCAGCAGGCTGACCATCTGCATACGGAAAACCACTGCCATCCTTCTGATACGCCAACGGATTCGCCGACCAATACAACTGATTCGCATCCGCAGGATCTATAAACCGCGTACTCTCCAACGGCTCATTCAGAAAATCAACCAACACCAAATGGTTAAACCGACGATGCGGCAGCCTCGCACTGAAGTTGCGAATCTTTGTGCTCCCATTTATCCGCCCTGTCCGACGCATCAAGATTTCCTGCTGCTGATACGCCGCCGCATCTTGATCCGAGTTCGGCGTCCTCACCTGCCCCGTCGGCAGCACATAAGTCTCACCCGCCCGCCACGAATAACTAAACAGGTTCCCCTGATTGAAAAACCCATACGCCGCAGCCCCCTGCCCAATCGACATCAAGTTCGCCGTACTCCCCGCACCACGCATCTGCCCCCGCACCTGCTTCAAGGTCGGCCCCATCGTCATCCCAATCATCGAAAGCACCAGCACCACTGCTGCGCATTCGACCATACTAAAACCACGCCGACACTCGGCACGCCGCACATTTCGCGCTTTCATATCCAACTCCAATATAAACAAAATAACTTCGGCCCGTCCACTTCGCCAGCGTCCGCCTGAACCAATCGGCTCCACAGCGATACACCGACGCAAGAGACTATCCGTCTCAAATGCCTCGCAAGTTGCATTCATATCTTATAAATTCACGCCCAATCGGCGACAGATTCACTCAAGCCCGTCCGAATCGTCCATTTCCTGCGTGAAATCAATCAATAACTCCAGCGCACGCTCCGCAAAGTCCCCCGGCACCAAAACCTTGACCACCCCAGGCGTCTCCGCACGAAACCCCGCCGTCATCGCACCAACGACCTGCGCCGGGATCCCCGCTTCGCTGAGCATATTCTTCGTCAGCACCGCCTCGAACTCTGTCGGATACCGCGCCACAACCACCGGCTCATCATGTCCCTTGTTTGTATTACTCATGCACTATTCTAGCAAACTCCCACGCCCATTCCCAATCGGATACAGTCTCTCCATGCACACCCATACCTCCAACCCCTCCCGCACCCTCACGATCTTCGTCGTCCTCTATATGCTCGTCTTCTCCGTTCTTGCCCTCAAACAGGGCAACACCGAGTTCCTCATGTACGCCCTCGTCATGGTCGGCTTCATCTCTGCGACCATGCTCCTGCACCTCCGCGTCCGATTCACCCCAACCGCCCTCTGGCTCCTCGCCTTGTGGGGATTCCTCCACATGGCCGGGGGAACCATCCCGATCAACCCAATCTACACCGACCCCTACCGCGCCGCCTCGACCCCCGACGATCAGCCCACAGCCGCCGTCCTCTACGCCCTACGCTACTTCCCAAACTTCCTCCGCTACGACCAAATCGTCCACACCGTCGGCTTCTTCAGCGCAACCGTCGCCTGCTACGAAGCAACCCGCACCCTGCTCAACGCCCGCAGAACCTTCGCCCTCGCCTGCATCGCCGCCCTCATGGGCATCGGGCTGGGTGCACTCAACGAGGTCATCGAGTTCATCGCCGTCCTCACCATCCCCGACACCAATGTCGGAGGCTACCAGAACACCGCCTGGGACCTCGTCGCCAATACCGTCGGCTCAACCCTCGCCGGAGCCTGGTCCATCACCCGCAAACTGTAATTCCTCCCCCACTTCTCCAATAACCTATCAAAACCAAGCGAACTCCAAGTTTCGCCTTTCACCAAACACCAACTTTGATTAGGATACACCCAATGCCACGCACACCCAGCCCATCCCGCTGCTTCTCCCTCGCGCTCCCCGCCGCCCTCGCTCTGATCACATTTGTCTCCCCGCTCGCTGCCCAGCAACCCGAAGACGACCGCAAACACACACTCAAAGGCCCATCAGTCCCCGTCGAAACCCAACACACCCTCGGCTCAACAACAATGTCCGGCGAGTTCATCCCCGTAGAAGGGCGACCAGAACTCGCCGCCTTCGCACTCGTCACCAACGACCCCAACGACCTCGCCAGTGCCCGCGATCTCGAAAACAAACGCATCTTCGACCTCACCGTCTTCCTCGTCGACGAAATCGACGCCGTCCGAGAAATCACCGACGCCAACCAAGCCGGCAACGAAACCCAAGCCGTCGTCCTCCTCGCCCAACTCCGCAAACGCTACGAGCCCGATCTTCCCCGCGATCCCTTGGCCCCCGAACTCGAACAAATGCTCGACGCCGACCAGATCACCGAGTTCCAAAGAATCATCAACGACTACTGGCTCCGCTGGGCCGCTGCCGAATCCGGCTCGATGAATCTCACCCCCAACTCCCGCACCTACAAAAAAACCGAGCACAAACTCAACAACCAACTCTTCCACCAAGACATCGGCGAGGCCTACGAATCCTCCCTCAAACGCTACCGCAATACCATCGACGCCATCACCACCGCCGTCCAACCAACCAAAGCCCAGCAGGACCAAATCCGCGAGATGATCATCGAGCACATCAAACAAACCCGCCTCAAATCAACCGCCGAGCAACGCCTCGATCTGATGACCGATATCTATCATCTTTTCGACGAAGATCAACAAGAAACATTTTTCCGATTTATGACCTCTCTTGCAATCGACCGAAATGGATAACCCAATCATGCCCACCATGCCTATGCCCAACTCATTCGCCCGACTCCTCGCCATCACCTTGCTGGCCTTGGCCCTCTCCACCTCGGCAAACGCCGACGATCACGACAAATCCTGCTACGACCCCCAAATCCTCGACTCAAACGACCAGTTCACCAACCCCACCTTCCTCAAAATCAACAACGGGCTCGCCTACATCATCGACAACAACCAAAGCGATCTTGTCGTCGTCGATCTACAAGCCCCCGGCTTCCCGACCCTCAGCCGAACCTCCGAGTTCAATAGCCTCAACAACATCACATTCAACGGCAACACCGCCTACCTCTCCTTCGGCTCACCAGACACACTCAGCGACCAACACTTCGCCGTCTGGGACATCGAAGACCCCACCGACCCCTGGTTCATCCGCCCCTACGACACCAGCTCAACCTCCACCCGCCTGCTCGTCCACAACAACACCCTCTTCCACTCCGCCAACCTCACCATGAATGTCGCCCGCCAACGCGCACCAAGAATCGAACAATCAATCTTCCCCAACCTCCCCGGCACCATCCTCCACACCATCAACAACACCGCCTACACCAACCGCCTCGCAACCCTCGACATCACCGACACCGCCAACATCATCGAACTCACCCCCCCACTCTTCGGCATGTTCGCCGACCAGATCATCTCCCACTCCAACATCATCTTCGCACGCTCTGAATCCCTCATCACCATCTACGACCACTCCAACCCCACCAACCTCATCGAAACAAACACCATCGACCTCCCCGGCGTCACCGACTTCGTCCTCCGAACCTTCATCCTCTTCGCCACCACTCCCGATGGCATCCAGGTCTTCGATGTCTCCAACCCAAACTCCCCATTCCAAATCGCCACCTACCCCGTCCAGTTCGGACTGGTTTCCCCCACCCAAATCGAACTCGTCGGCAACACCTTCTACACCCTCGACTCCCTCAACAACCTCGCCTCATTCAACTTCAAAACCAACCCCATCGCCACACACGCCACAAGCGACATCGCCTACGAGATCAAACTCGCCGGCCCCCTCAATAACCTCGCCCTCCTCGCCACCGACGCCGGCATGGACATCTTCGACATCTCCAACCCCCAACTCCCCACCCTGCTCTCCACCTTCCCCACCAACAACACCGCTGTAGGCATCGACGCCGTAGGCTCCATCGCCTACATCGCCACCCACCAAGCCGGGCTCGACATCGTTGATTTCTCCGATCCATCCAACCCAACCCTCATCACCAACTTCGACTCGGGTCGCTCGACCCAGGATGTCCAGATCATCGACAACCTCGCCTATGTCGTCGATCGAATCGACGGCCTCAACATCCTCGACATCACCGACCCCGCTGCCCCCCAACTCATCTCCATCACCGACACCCCAGGCTGGGCCAGCGACATCACGATCTACCAAAACGACACCCAACGCCTCGCCATCATCCCCCACGAACGCTTCGACCTCCAAATCCTCGATGTCACCGACCCATCAACCCCCACCATCATCAGCTCCTTCACGCCTTTGAACACAACGGGCACAGGAATCAGCACCGCGACTGTGCATAATGGGTTGCTCTACACCGGCGAAACTTCCGAAGGCTACCGCGTCTTCGAGTTCTCCAACCCCGCATTCCCCGTCGAACTCGCCACCATCAACACCAACACACCAAGCGAAGGCCAGTTCGCTCACAACATCACCATCCAAGGCTCACGCCTCTACCTCGCCAACGGCTCGGCCGGCTTCTCCATATACGACAACACCGACCCGCTCAACCCCAACCTCATCCTCAACCACCCCGCAAGAGCCAGCGGCGGTGGACTCCCCACCAGTTCCTACCGACGCACCATCCTCCGCGACAACCTCGCCTACACCGCAGTCTTCGGCGGCGGATTCCGCATCATCGACCCCCTCGGCTGCTTCGTCCCCTGCACCCCAGACTTCAACAACGACGGCTCACTCAACTTCCTCGACATCTCCGCCTTCATCACCGCCCTCGATTCACAAGACCCAACCGCCGACATCAACGCCGACGGCCGATGGAACTTCTTCGACATCTCCACCTTCCTCACCCTCTTCGCCCAAGGCTGCCCATAAACCAAACACCCCGCCCCGGCCAACAGCCAATGAGCCGAACGCTTTCGCCTCCCTCGGGCCTCCGAGCGAGATGCCGAACGAAGTATGACGGAGGATATCTTTTCTCCACCTTCCTTGCCGCCCCCCTCCGCCCAACACACTCCAAAGCCGAACATTCGGTAAAAACCGAGCCTTTTTACTCAACATAGACATCCGTTCTATCCATATTCCCCCCAGATACCCTACAAATCCCTTGACACCCGTCCCGCTCTCCCGGTATGGTGGACTTGGGATATTTGTTGTGCAGTCCCAATTCAATCGCCCCACTCGGGGCCCACGAGCCAAACGAATGCACATCTGAGCACCGACGAGCCAGAAGTTCTGAACCCTCAGTTCTGCGCCCGACAATGCCCTGCTGTGCCGATCCACTCGTTTGGAGATTCAAAACCCGCTTTTTAGAAAGGCCAAGAATGACCACCAAAGGACTATCCACCCTCTGCATCGGCGTTGCGTCGCTCGCGATCTCCATCGCGCCCGCATCCAACGCCGAGCTCATCGAAGCAGCCGGGCAACCCGCCTCGGTTTCACGCGCCCAAGCCGTGACCGCCTTCGAAGCCGCCAACCCGCGCTCGTCTCTCGCACTCCGAGACGACGGCTCAATCACCCGAGTCTACGGCAAAGCATTCTCCACCGGACCAACCGGCGCAATCTCCGCCCAACGGTTCCTCGATCAGAACCTCGCCATCTGGGGCGTCGAACCCTCCGATCTCATCGCCGAGGGTCCATTCGATGACGGGCATCATGTCCAGCCCATCGGGTACCTCCCCGACACCAACTCGTACAAGTTCACCGGGTACTACTACAAGCAAACCAACCAGGGCATCCCGGTCTTCCGTTCCAAGCTTGTGCTCATGACCCGCAACGAGGCCGACAACCAGCTCGTCCTCGCCTCATCGCAGCTCTACGACCTGCGCGAGTTCCAGATGGACGCCCAACTGATGCGCTCGACGGTCAACGAAACCCGCATCATTGCCAACGCCACCAAAGAGTTCGATAATGTCGGCGTCTTCATCCTCGACACCGAGCGCGTCGTCTTTGCAGGCGTCAACGACACCCCCGCGACCCCAACACTGGCTGACGCATCGACGCTGCTCGTCAACGGGTTCGAGAAGTTCCTCGTCCTCACCGACGCTGCCACCGGCGATATCCTTTATAAAGAAAGCCTCATCCACACCATTGATGTCGCTGGCAATGTCTCGGGCATGGCATCCGATGGCCCGGCAGCCGACTTCTGCGCCCCCGAAATCTCCAAGCCTCTGCCCTACCTCAGTGTCGGGGTCCAAGGCGGCAACTCGGTCTTCTCGGATATAAACGGCGACTTCACCATCCCCAACGCCGGGACAAGCCCCGTCACCGTCGATGCGACACTCACCGGGCAATGGTTCCGCGTCTTCGACTTCGCCGGCGCGGTCACTTCCGAGTCCGATGTCGTCACCCCTCCGGGCCCGGCCAACCTCTTCTTCAATGCGGCCAATAACTCCGCAGCAGTCCGGGCGCAGGTCAATGCCTATGTCGAAGCCAATGTCGCCCGCGACTTTGCACTCTTCGCCAACCCGGCGTACCCATCGCTCCAGGCCAACGAGTTCCAGATCACCGTCAACCGCAACGACGGATTCTGCCCGGGCAACGCGTGGTATGATCCAGGAGACAACGGCGGCAACGGGTCGATCAACTTCTGCTCGGCGGGCGCCTCGAACCCAAACACCGCATGGACTTCGGTGATCTATCATGAGTACGGCCATCACCTGATCCGCGCCGGCGGCTCAGGACAGGGGCAGTACGGCGAAGGGATGGGCGATGTCATCGGGCTGATCCTCCTCGACGACCCACGCCTGGGGGTTGGATTCTTCAATAACTGCGACACCTTCTTGCGTGATGCAACCATCGGCAAGCAGTACCCGTGTAATGAGGCGATCCACATCTGTGGGCAGATCATCTCGGGGTGTGTCTGGGATACACGCAATGAGTTGATTTTGACCGAGCCTGATGATTATCAGGACATTCTCAACTTCTTGGCGGTCAACTCGATTTTGGTTCATAATGGGGATTTGATTACGCCTCAGATCACGATTGACTTCTTGACTCTCGACGATGACGACGGCGACATCGGCAACGGGACGCCTCACTATAACGAGATCGCGATCGGGTTTGGTGCTCATAATATGGCTGCTCCTGATCTGAACCTTGTTGATATTTCGTACCCATCTGGTCAGCCTGAGTTCATCTCGCCGATGGGCGGGACGACGATGGCGGTGAATATTGATGATCTTGCCGGATCGGTCGATGGATCAACGGTGATGCTGATGGTTGATACTGGTTCTGGATTTGTCGCTTCGGCGATGACGCAACTGAGCCCGAACGAGTTTGAAGCAACCTTCCCGGCTTCGGATTGTGGTACGGCGATTTCGTACTTTGTCACCTCCGAGACGACCAATGGGTTGACGGTGAACTCGCCTTCGGATGCGCCCAATGGGTCCACCTTTGCGGCGATTTCTGCCTTCGGGCCGCCTGCGGTTGTGTTTGCCGACGACTTTGAATCCAACCAGGGTTGGACGGTTTCGGGCAACGCGACGGACGGGCAATGGGGTCGGGGCACGCCTTTGGCTGAATGTGCTTTCCGTGGTGCTCCCGGTGTTGACGGGGATGGATCTGGACAGGCCTATGTGACCGACAACAATGCGGGCAGCCAGTGCAACTCTGATGTTGATGGCGGGACGACCATCTTGACCTCGCCGGTGATGGATGCTTCTGGTGATTCAACGGTGATTACTTACAGTCGGTGGTATCACAATACCTTTGGCGGCGCACCTGCTGCGGATATCTTCGTTGTTGAAGTGTCCGACGACGGCGGTTCGAGCTGGGTGAATCTCGAAACGGTTGGTCCTGCGGGGACCGAAGTATCGGGCGGATGGATCACCAAGCAGTTCTCCCTCAATGAGATTCCTGGTTTCATCCCGACCAACCAGTTCCGGATCCGGTTCAGTGCTTCGGACCTGGGCGATGGCTCGGTGGTCGAAGCGGGCGTTGATGGTGTCGAGTTGGCCAGCTTTGATTGCAGCAACCCGTGTGTTGCTGATATCAATGGGGATGGGGTGCTCAACTTCTTTGATATCTCGGCATACCTGACCTTGTTTGGTGATGGGGACTTGGCTGCGGATATCACGGGAGATGGGGTGCTCAACTTCTTCGATATCTCGGCGTTCTTGAGTGCATTCAGTGCTGGTTGCCCATGAGGGTGATTGACATTTGATTTGATTTTCGCAGAGGCGTCCGGGAACGGACGCCTCTTTTTTATGGGTACAGGATTGGGGGGAAAGATTGGCCGTGAGCATGTGCGGGGGAAGGCTCCCTCCGTCACGCTGCGCATATCACTTCCCCCGGAGGCCTGGGGGGGAGGGGATGGGGGAGAAGAGCACGGCTTGCCGGGGACGGTCAAGCCGTGGCACCCTGAGGTGAGGACTTTGGTCGCGGCTTTGCGCTGGGTCTCGACATGGGCGGGGGTTTCGGGGCGGTCTTTGAGGAGATCGGCGAGGCGGGCGGTTGCGAGGGCGCAGGCTTCGGGTTCGATGATGGATCGGCGCGCAGCGTTGATGCGCTCGAAGGCTTCTTTGGCGGTGATGAATGTTTCGGATTCGAGTGTGGCTGCGAGTTCGGGGAGGGATATCTGGTGGAGGTTGCACAGGTCCAGCGTCGAGATCGAGGGGTTGAAGAGGTCTTCGAGCAAGGCGTTGGTGATGGTGTGGATTGATTTGGTTGTGTCTGTTATTTCGTGTGTGTTGTTCATGCGGGAATTATCGCATGGCTGATTTGAGGCACAAGGGGGGAGTGGTGCATCGCTTGGATTTTGCGCACGGGGGTGGTGATGGGGGATAATTTTGTGGTTCTTTTTTGAACGCAGAGGTGGCAAAGATCACGCAGAGGGCGCGGAGGGGAAGAGAGTGATCAAGAACCCGACTGCGCCGAGGACGGCGAGTCGGGGCACCCGGCGCAGAGGGGGAGAGGAAGGGATGAGTGTTCAAGAACCCGACTGCGCCGGGGACGGCGAGTCGGGGCACCCGGCACCCGGCTCGATGGAATAGAAGGCGGATTGTTCGAGAAGGTCGATTGTGTCCATTGGTTGATTGAGTAAGAGCGCGTTGATGACATTTTGAATCATCGCGATGTCTTCTTGTGGGCATCTGAATCCGGCTTCGAGTGGGCAGGTGTGCTTGCCTTGCTCGTCCACGGCCACTATTTTTAGCTTTGCCCACTTTGAGCTCACCCGAGTGATGGTAGTGGATCGTTTGAACCCGGGCCAGGGGATGAAGATTCGGGTGGTTGGATCGGAGCCAACGGTCCATCGTGAAAGTCCGGTGTAGGTGAAGACGAAATGCTCCGTGCCTCGATTTTTTTGCTTGCTGGTCAACACCATGCTCGCGACGGAAGCCACGAGTGCGACAAAGCCAAGGAGGGCGAACCATCCGAATCCTTTCATCATGGCGAGTGCCCAGAGCTGGCTGTAGACGAAGCCGAAGACCCCGATGATGATCCATATGATTTTTCTCCAGAGCGGGCCTGATGAGCCTTTGGCGATGCCGGAGATATTTAGGGTTGATCGCCCATCATAAAAATGGAGCCCACACTCTGGGCATTGACCAGGAACGGGTATCCCCTCGAGGGGATACCCGCACTGTAAACAGTCTTCGAATGTTGATCGCAGGCATGGCGAATGGAGCGATGACTGCTTTGGCTTTTTCTTCTTCGTCATGATATCACGCGGCGGCTGGGCCTTCATATTCGGCGCTGCCGAATCCGAGAATAGGAATGAAGATGAAGCTCAGCAAGATGAGTCCGATGGCGAAACCCACACCCTTGCCGAAGGATTTGGCGAGGTCGATTGAAACGATGATCGCGATCACCAAGCTGACGATCGGGATGAGGTAAAGGAGCAGCCACCACCCTGGTCGCCCGGCGATTTTGAGCATGAGATAGACATTATAGATTGGGATGATGATGCCCCAGCCTGGCTGTCCCGCTTTGACAAACATCTTCCATCCGCCTGCGATGACGAGAATAATAAGCGCAAGATAGATGGCAATGATGAAAAGGGCAATAATGCCCCCTCCAGCGTTATTCTGTGCGAGTGTTGTAAACATTGAGCATTTCCTTCATGTGAGACCACGGCTCTCATGCCTTTCAAGACATGATCGAGTACGCAATGTACCGGCTGCGCGTATCGGTGATATGCCCTCGTATATTGCACATTTGGGTGATTTGGAGGCGGGGATGGGGTTTGGAGGGCGAGAGGGGGCTTGGGACTCAAGAACCCGACTGCGCCGGGGACGGCGAGTCGGGGCACCCGGCTTCGGGGTCTACATAGCACCCGCTATGTTTAGCTACGGTAATGTAAACAGTCCTTGATCGCTTGCTCAATCTCTGTAGGCGATTCGATAGCTTCCCAATTCGTCCAACCATGGTATGTGTCCGCGAACAGACTAAAGACCTTGCCAGTGCGTTTGCATTTGATTACCCAGAATAAGCCGTCGGCGGCCCAACACCCATTAACTTGAGCTCCATCTAACGGATGGGATTGGCCAAGAATCTCCGCATGACCAGAAGCAATGGACTCACCAAGTCGGTTCAGCATATCTAGAAATAATTCTGGAGTTGGGAAAGATCTCCCCTTTGGCCAACTCTCGAAACTGATATTTGGCAGTTCTGGCATATCAATCCCTTAGATTAACCGATCTTCGCTCGCGATGCCGTGGGCGGGGGCGGTGTTGAGTTGGACGAGGACTTCGGTTTGGGCTTGTTGGGCGGCGTCGGGGTCTACATAGTCGGAGTGGCAGGAAGCTTTTTCGGGGACCCCCTCCGTCTGCTTCGCAGACACCTCCCCCGCAGGCGCGGGGGAGGAGAGTTGGGTCATGGCCTTCTTGGTTTTGGTGGCGAGTTTGTGGATTTCTTCGGGGCTTAGGTAGCCGCGTTGGGAGAGGATTTGTTGTTGCTCGGGGGTGAGGGCGGCGGACTTGACGGCTGCTCCGCGTTCGAAGCCTTCGGCGTTGCCGGATTGGAACTCTTTGATTTCCATGGAGATTCGGACGGAGCACCAGTCGTGGCCGCACATGGCGCAGAAGTCGGTGTCTACATCGAGGTCTTCGTCGTGGTAGGCTCTTGCGGTGTCTTCGTCGAAGGCGAGTTCGAAGTGTTTGTTCCAGTTGAGGGCGGCGCGGGCTTTGGTGAGTTCGTCGTCCCAGTCACGGGTGCCGGGGATGCCGAGGGCGACATCGGCGGCGTGGGCTGCGATTTTGTAGGCGATGCAGCCTTCTTTGACATCACCTTTTTTGGGGAGGCCGAGGTGTTCTTTGGGGGTGACATAGCAGAGCATGGATGCGCCGTGGTAGGCGATGCTTGTTGCACCGATGGCGCTTGTGATGTGGTCGTAGCCGGGGAAGACATCGGTGACGAGGGGGCCCAGGACATAGAACGGTGCGCCGTGGCAGAGGGTGCGTTGGAGTTTGGCGTTGTATTCGATTTGGTCGAACGGGACATGGCCTGGGCCTTCGACCATGACTTGGAGGCCGTGGGTCCAGGCGCGTTCGGTGAGTTCTGCGATGACCTCAAGTTCGGCGAGTTGTGCGAAGTCGGTGGCGTCGGCGAGGCCGCCGGGGCGGAGGCCGTCGCCGATGGAGAAGGCGACATCGTGTTGGCGCATGAGTTGGCAGATCTCATCCCACATGGTGTACATGATGTTTTCTTGGTTATGGACGAGCATCCATTTGGCGAGGAGTGAGCCGCCTCGCGAGACGATGCCGATGACTCGGTTTTTGACGAACTTGAGGTGGGCTCGTTTGATGCCGGCGTGGATGGTGAAGTAGTCGACGCCTTGCTTGGCTTGTTTGCCGAGGGTGTCCATGATGAGGTCGTGATCGAGGTCTTCGATCTTTTTGCCGATGATCATGGAGTAGATGGGGACGGTGCCGATGGGGACGGTTGCGTTTTCGATGATGGCGGCTCGGCAGGCGTCGAGGTCGCCTCCGGTGGAGAGGTCCATGACGGTGTCGGCTCCCCACTGCTCGGCCCATTGGAGTTTTTCGACTTCTTGCTCGGTGCCTGAGGAGATTGGGGATGCGCCCATGTTGGCGTTGACTTTGGTTTTGGATGCTCGCCCGATGGCCATGGGGTCGAGGTTCTTTTTGAGGTGATGGATGTTGGCGGGGATGATGAGTCGGCCTGCGGCGATTTCGTCGCGGATTTGGGTTGGGGTGAGGTGGGGTTCGCGCTGTGCGACGCGGTGCATCTCGGGGGTGATGATGCCGAGGCGTGCGGATTCGAGTTGGGTGATGGGGGTGAAGGAGGATGGGTAGGTGACGGTGCGGAGTTGAACTGATCCATCGGCTTTGGGGGCTTCTTGGAAGGAGATGGAAGTGAAGTCAGAAAAGGGGACCCCCTCCGTCTGCGGGGACGCAGACACCTCCCCCGGAAGCCCGGGGGAGGAGAGGGTTGTTGTCCAATCGGGGGGGAGGAAGTTCCAGGCGGTTTTGGTTGAGGGCTTGGGCATGCCTGGGGTATCGGGGGAGGAGAAGGTGTAGGGGCCTCCGATGTCTGGTTTGTGGGCGAAGGAGCCTGGGGTTGGGGCGGTTGGGTCTGAGCCGGGGTTGTAGGCGCCGTGGACTGGGAGGGGGTAGTTGGAGTTTTCGATGGCGGGTCCGGGTTGGACTGTGCGGAAGGCGGCCTTCATGTCCGATGCTGATTTGTATTTGGTTGTGAGGGCGACGGCTTTGCCTGCGGGGGAGGTGATGGCGAGGTGGGCTGGGGTTGATTTTGGGTAGGTTGTCATTTGGATACTCCCTTATGTGTTGGCGCAGGGAGTATGCGGGGCTGTCGGCTTGAGCGACAGTCTGCATTCCCTCCGCCGGTGTGAGCCGGATCAGGTTCTACGGGTGCTTCTCAGCATCTGGATTGATGCGCCCCGAGCAGTTGGGGGTATTGTAGCGGATTGGGGGAGGGGAGGAAGAGTTCAACGCAGAGGGCGCGGAGATCACGCAGAGGTGCAGAGGGGAGATGGGATTGGGTAGGGAGAAGACATGCAGGAGCCGGGGACGGCACCGGCATGGCACCCGGGGGCCGGCGATTTGATTGGGCCTTCTGACGGGTTTACGGCATCGGGTTGTTCTGATGCATTGGAAGGTATGCCTGTTCGAGGAGGGTACGGATCTCGAATCGCGCCAGTGAGTCGCTGTTGCCGACGATAAAAATGCCGGCGTTGAAGTCTGGGTAGAGTGTGAGCAACGAGGCCACGCCGTGTTCTTGCCCGGCGTGGCGAAGGCGGCGGGTGTCGAGATTTTTTTCGAGCTGCCAGGCAAGTCCCTGATCGATTCCATACCAGCCGGTCTGGGTTTGCGTCTTCCACATCGCGGCCCACTCGTCGGGTTCAAGCCCTGTCAGCGGATCGCGTTTGAGCACCGCAATCATCCATCGGGCGATATCGTTGGCGGAGGATTGGACACCCGAGCTCGGTGCGAAAGCGCCGTCATAGGGGTGTTCTATTGGCTTGATGCCGCCGAGCAGGCACGGGGTGTAGTACTTTGGGCTCGGGGCGGATGTGTTTGGGGCCGCGTTTGAGCTCTGCATGCCAAGCGGGATGAAGATGTGCTCTCGTAGATATTCGGGGTACGGAGTGCCACTGACTCGCTCGATGATCGCGCCGAGCAGGTTGAACGAGGCGTCGCTGTAGTTCCAATCGTACGGGTGTGCGTTCTCTGGGAGTGAACGAGCGATTTTTCTAATCTCGGCTTCGATCTCGGCTTGGGTGCCTCGATGGTTTGCGTGTGATTTGTCGCGGAGCCCTGAGGTGTGCGTGAGGAACTGCCTGATGCTGACGGGGGAGTCTGTCAGATCCGGAATCCATCGGGAGACGGGGTCGTCGAGGCTGAAATCCTCTCTGTGTGTGAGCTGCATGATCGCTTGTGCGGTGAAGAGTTTCGAGACGGATGCAAGCTGATAAGCAAGGTCGGGCGAGTTCGGGCTCTGGGCATCGAGGTTCGAGAATCCGAGCGAGCCTGTGGCGATGATGCTTTCATCAAGAACAACGACATAGCTTGTTGCGGGGGTCGTCGAGCGGATTCGAACTTCATCGACTTGCGACTCGATCGGGGTGTTCCCGGGTGTCTCTGGAACTGAGTTGATGCACACGCACCCGCCGAGCAAGGGGAGCAGCAAGATGATGGACGCGGAAAGGGCTGACCGGGCGATGCATGACATATATTGCTCTCTGGATCATGGATTCATGAACGCGGACTCAATGCGCCTTTCTCAGGAGACTGCATCGTGGAATATACTGGATTGTACGGAGAACCCCCTGAATAATTTCACACCCACCCTCCATTTCATGCATACTTTCTTCTGTAGCAAGTTCATTGGCCGGGTGCCCGGACTCGCCGTCTTCGGCCCGGTCCGGCGAGAAGCACAATCGGTCAGATCAATAGACCATTCCTCAGAACCAGGGCCGCGAACCGATGAACACACGAGGGCGAGCACTCAAAGACCCGACTGCGCTCAAAGCTGCGAGTCGGGGCACCCGGCAAAAAAGTTAATGATTGTGCCTGGGTTGGACACGATCGTGTAGCAACTTACAGGCCTCCTCGTACTGGAAACGGTCGAATTTCCATGGCCCAAGGTTTGGATAGGGTTCGTAATTGGTAATCCAAGTTCGAAGGTTTGACCAAATCACATACATATCGGTGATTTGCATATCGATTTGTGTGCTGCTACATGCAGAATACCCGCAGCCGCAGGCGAGTAATATCGCACATTTTTTGTTGCTTAGAGGAATCTCAGAGATCGTTTCCTCGCTTTTTAACTCGTGAAATGGAATCGCCCAATCACCCGATGTCTTGGGGGTTTGTCCATCCATTTTGTCTGCTGGATTATTTTTGATCTCGTAGTCGTGAATAATCCCTGTAATTGCTTGGCCGTCTATATAGGCGAGGGCGCCAATGTCGCCATCGCATTCTGAATCTTGAAATGTAAGCGTATGAATCATAAAAAAACCATAGGAGATCATTGTGATTCGATCTCAATGACTGAATGAAAAACCTCCTTCACCCTCTGGGTTGAAGCAGGGCGCCGAAGATAGGGATTAATCTTCTTTGCCGTGGAAAACGCGATCGAAGGTTTCGGCGAACTCGGACCAAGGGCGGGCGTTGTCGGGGGCGTTTTCGAGGGGATGGAGTTCGATGAAGCCGATGCCGCAGATCACATCGTATTCGCCGATGGTGTGATCGAGCATGATGAATGCTGGGCCGTCGGTATCGGTGCCGTCTTCGGGTTTGCGCCAATGGGCATAGATTTCCACGCCAATCTTTGAGCCATCTTTGAAGGCAACGAACTGGACGGCGTCGGTGTCGATCTTGACATCTCCGTACTGGATGCCATTGCCTGCATCTGAAAATCGTGGGCGAAAACGGATGATTTTCCAGTTGGAAATTTGGGGTGCTGCATCGACAAGCGATTCAACAGCATCGACATTCGCGGAGATGCCATCGGCGCTGATGATAAACTCGCGTGGGACAACAGACGCGGGACTTAAAAGAGCAACCAGACCATCATGGTACCTTGTCAACTCTGGCGATAGTTCACCGAGAAGTTTTTCGCCTTCGAGTGTGAGAAATTTATTACTTCGCTTGCTGAACCATTTCCAGAATGATTCAGGAGTATGCGATTTTGATTTGAACATTAGATCAATCTCTGCTGTCGCACTGGTGGTGCTTAGGTGTATTTGAAAAAACTCGATGAGGGCTTGGCGGGCGTTTGGGGTGGTTTGGAGGAGGGAGTTGTGGTCCCCGGCGTAGGAATGGAGGGCGGCGGTGAGTTTGGCGGATTCGGCGGCTTGGTAGAGGGTGACGGCGTGGGTGAAGTTGACGACTTGGTCGTCTTTGGCGTGGATGATGAGGTAGGGTTGGGTAAGGTTGGCGACTGAATCGACGGGGTCGAAGCCGGGCTTGATGAGGAAGGGGCCCAGGGGGGAGGCGTCTTTGGCGATGGCTTGCCAGGAGGAGAAGGTGGAGACGGTGGCGACGGCTCGGACTTGGGGGTTGTTGGCGGCGGTGCTCAAGGCGAAGGGGCCGCCGAGGGAGATGCCGAGGATTCCGATGCGGGTTGGATCGACGGCTTGTTGAAGATCGGGATGGGTCATCAATGCGTCGAGGGCGGCTTGGGTGTCGATGGCGAGGTTGGCGCGGTTGATTGGTCCTTGGTCATCGGAGCGTCCATAGCAGCGGTAGTCGAAGAGGAGGACATTGAAGCCTGCATCGGTGAGGAAGTTGGAGAATGATTCGTGGTCGGCGAGATTGCCGGCGTTGCCGTGGGCGTGGAGGATGGAGGGGGCTTTGGTTCCTTCGGGGATGTTTTTGGCGGGCATGAACCATGCGTGGAGGGTGAGCCCATCGGGTGTTTGGAAGGTGATGTCTTGGTAGGTGAAGGAGTTTCGTGATGGCCAGTAGGCGAGTTGCTCGGCGAGGTTGGTCATGCGGAGCGTGAGCAGGGCGATGAGGAGAAAGGCGAGGGTGTAGCGGAGGGTGCGGGCGATGCGCTTGAGGGGGGTTGGTTTTGGTTTGGTGGGCATTGGTGATTGTAGGGTGAAGAAAAGCGAAGACCCCCTCCGTCTGCGAAGACGCAGACACCTCCCCGGAGGCCCGGGGGAGGCGGAAGAGGAGGAAGGAAGGAAGGAAGGAAGGAAGGAAAGGGGAGGGGTTATGGGCAGGGTTGGCTATAGGCGGTGAGGAAGGCGGAGATGTCGAAGAAGTTGAGGTCGCCGTCGTTGTTGAAGTCTCCTATTGGATCACCGGCAAAGAAGGCGGCGATGAGTGCGGAGATATCGAAGAAATCGAGGGAGAAGTCGCCGGTGAGGTCTGCGGGGCAGTTGAGATCGAACTGGTAGACCGCGCCCGCATCGGCAGCGAGGTCGTCGTCTCGCATGGCGCCGATGGCGACGAAGCCTTCGTCGAGGGCGAGGACGCTCCCGAACTTATCGTTTGTGTCTGGGTCGGAGGCGACGAGTTTGGCGATGAGGTTTGAGGTGGCGACATCGTAGAAGTAGGCTGCGCCGAAGGTTGGTGGCCCGGGGAAGCCGTCGGAGAAGAGATCAGCGGTGTCTGAGCCGACCATGAGGACTGCGTTGTTGATTTCGACATCGATGCCGAAGAGGCCGTCGAGGGGGAGGGAGGGGAGGATTTTTTCGATCAGGTTTCCGGCGTTTGCGTTGAATAGGTAGACGGCTCCGGGGGCGTCGACTGTGAAGTTCGTGAGCGGAGCGCCGACGGCGACGATGCCGTTGGCGATGGAGACGGAGTAGCCGAAGTGTTCATCGACGAGGTCGAGGAATGGTGGGTCTTGTTCGAGTTGGAGGAGTTCTTCGCCGGTGGTCATGTTGAAGAGGTAGACGGGCTTGTCGTTTCCGAGCCCGGTGTTGCCGACGACGACGAGGTTGTTGTCGAAGTCGATCGCGACTGAGCCTCCGAACTGGCTTGAGTTGCCCGATGGGATGAGTTTGAGGAGTTGGTCGCCGGTGAATGCGTCGAAGATGTAGGCGGCTCCAGAGTTTGGAGTGTTGCCCAAGGCGTTTGGTGCGCCGACGACGACGATGCCGCCATCGACTGCGATGGAGGATCCGAACTGGTCATCGGGCTGGGCATCGGTTGGGAGGAGTTTGTTGAGTTGGGCTCCAAATGCGCTGAAGATGTAGGCGGAGCCGGAGTTTGAGCCGTTGTCGTCGTTGAATGGTGCGCCGACGGCGTAGAAGAATACACGGTCAACATCGACGCTGTAGCCGAACATGTCGCTTGGGGCGGCGTCGTTGGCGGTGAGTTTGTCGAGTTGATTGCCTGTGATTGTGTCGAAGATGTATGCTGCACCGGCATCGACTCCGGCATCGTTGTCGCCCCTTGCGCCGATGAGGAGCCTGCGGGTGGTTTCGATGCTGCCGAGGGCGACCGAGTAGCCGAAGCGATCGGCAGCGGCGGCGGTGTTGGGCAGTGACTTCATGTCCTCGGTGAGTGTGTGTCCCCAGCCGGGCTCGGTCATTGCTTGGGCGGCGCTTGCGCCAAAGATGGCGAGGGTGATGGCGATCTGTTGGATTTGAATCCGGTGAATCATTGGGCGGCTCCTGTGAGGCCTGTGTGCGATGCGTCCAATGAATCTATCAGAAACATGGGGGCGGCACAAGGATTCTCTGCTTCGGAGCGGATTGTGGGCTTAGAACGCGGATTATGTGGTGAGCATCCAGTGCATGACGCTTGAGGTTGGCTGGTCAATGCCGAGTTGTCGGAGCATGTTGTAGGATTGGGCGCGGTGGTGCATGGAGTGGGTGGTGACATGGGTGAGGATGCCGCCGACGGTGAAGGTGTAGGTTTGGCCTGCGCGTTCTCGGTTGATGATGGTGTCGAAGGGTTTGGCGAGGGCGGCTTGCTCGAAGGCGGGGGCAATCTGATCTTGGAGGTTGATGATCTCATCGAGGGTGTGTTGGTTTTCCTCGAGGCGGGGGCGTTGTTGGGTTTCGTTGAGGACATCGGTCCAGCCTTGCATCGCGCCGAGGTTGTGGACGAGGTTGTTGTGAAGCGAGCCGGTGCCCATTTCGAAGGATTGGTGGATTTGGTCGCTGGTGAGTTGTTTACAGGTTTCGTAGAGGTGGGCGTTGGCCCAGCGGTCATGGGCGAGGAGGACGGCGGCGGGGTCGGTGGGTTGCATGGTGATCTCCTTGGTTGTGAGGAGTGTATCAGGTTTGTGGGGAGAGGAGTTAAGAGAAGACCCCCTCCGTCCGCGGGGAGGCGAAAGAGGGGATGGACTGTGTGTAAATGGGCATCTGAACCCGACTGCGCCGGGGACGGCGAGTCGGGGCACCCAGCGCACCTGACAAAAATGAACCGCCCGGGTAACGCACCCGGACGGTTCGAGAGGAAACGGATGTTTCGTATAAAGCCCTGCCGGGGCTCAAATAAAATGAACAACCTGAGCTGATCCGGCAGAGCAATGAGGGTGAGTCTGAACGGTATATTTATCCAGTGACGAATCCGGCGGTGGCGCCGCCGCCGACGGTGAGGGAGTGGCCGGTGATGTAGCTCGATTGCTGCGACGCGAGGAAGACGACCGAGGGGGCGACTTCATCGGTGGTGCCGGGGCGGTTTTGGGGGATGATGGCGTTGAAGCCGTCGGTGTTGCCTCCGGTTGCGTTTTCGAGCAATGGTGTGACAATTGGCCCCGGGGCGATGGCGTTGACGCGGATGTTGTCTTTGGCGACTTCGAGGGCGACGGACTTGGTGAGCCCTTCGACGGCGAACTTGGAAGCTGCGTAGGTGCTCATCCCGGCAACGCCTCGGGTTCCCAGGACTGAGGAGGTGTTGATGATTGAGCCGCCGCCTCGTTTTTGGAGTGCGGGGATTTGTGCGCGGATGGAGTTCCATACGCCTTTGACATTGGTATCGAAGATGGTGTCGTAGGCTTGTTCTTCGACATCGACGATCGCGCCGGACTGGCCATCGGTCCCGGCGTTGTTGAAGGCGATGTCTAAGCCTCCGAACTTGGTGATGGCGAGATCGACGAGGGCTTGGGCCTGGGTTGCATCGGTGACATCTGTTTTGAGGAAGACAGCTTTGCCTCCTTTGTCACGGATGCGCTGGGCGACGGCTTGCCCTTTGTCTTCTCGGCGGGCGCCGAGGACGACGGCTGCGCCGGCGTCGGCGAGTGCGTAGGCAGCGGCTTCGCCGATGCCTGAGTTGGCGCCGGTGATGAGGGCGACTTTATTTTCGAGGAGTTGTGTCATGGTGGATGATTCCTGTTGGGGTAAATGATTGAGATCGTGGAACTGTTATACGGCAGCGGGTGATTCGGGGGACCATTCGAGGGGTTTGAATGCGTCGTCGAGGTCAATATTTGCGAGATGGTTGGTGTAGTTGGTGAGGGTTTTTAGTGCAACCAGCAGCAACACTTCGAGGGCGGACTGGCGGGTCCACCCGGCGTTGATGAAGGTGCTGAAATCCTCGACGGAGATTTGGGCCCTTCTCTCAACAATCTTTATCGTGAACTGGCGGAGCGCTTCGAGTTTTGGATCTTCGAGCGGGCTGTTTTTGCGAAGTGTTTCATCAATATCAACGGGAACGCCACCTTTGCGAGCGTTCGTTGAATGGGCGGGGACGCAGTAGTTGCATTTGTTGACTACATTGACAGCCTGAAAGACGACATGGCGTTCGGTCGTTGAAAACTCGGTTTCGTTGGCTTTGTTGTAGATTTCACGGACTGCTCCGAGGGTTGCAGGTGAGTTTGCGAGTGTCTTGAACATGTTTGGAATGAACCCCATTGCTTGTTCAATTTGGTCGAACTGTTCTCGTATTTCTCCGGTGGTGTTCGCTGGGTCGATGATGGTGTAGCCGTTGATCATTTCTGGATTCCTTTGTGCTTGGGAACTTGGACTCAGGTGGTGACTCGATGTGAACTGCTGTTCCTGACTGATTGTTCCGAAACAAGCCAGAAATATCAAACTATTTGGTTAGTTATTTTTATTTAGGCACGAAAAGCGTCAATCAGGACCTGAATCGCGGCTCGTGCCTGCCCCTCTGGAAGGGGGGCGGTGGCAAAGCTGGTGAGCCCGGTTTTGGCGATCATGATGAGCCAGGCGGCGTCGTTGGTATCGATCTCGGGGGTGATCTGCCCGGCGGCTTTGATGCGATCAAGGGCATCGAGAAAGGCGCCGTGGATTTTGGTGCGGACGCACTGGACCCGTGTTCTGGTTTCTTCATCCATCTCATCGAGCGAGATGGCGGCGCGTTGCATCATGCAGCATGGGGAGGGGGTGCATGCGCTCTGACATTCGAGAATCATCGAGAAATAGGCTTCGAGATCGGCGATGGAGTTGATGGCGTTGATTTTTTCGACCATCGGTTCGACGAAGCTTTTGCAGTAGGCATCGAGGGCTTTGAGGTAGAGGTGGTGCTTGTCGCCGAAGGTGTCGTAGAGGGAGAAGCGGTTGATGCCCATCGCGGCGGTGAGATCTGAGATGCTCGCAGCGTCGTAGCCTTTTTCCCAGAACACACCCATCGCCTGGGTGAGTGCGGTATCGGGATCGAAGGACTTTGGTCTGGGCATAGTTGTGCTCGGTGTAATGGTACACGATGGGGGAAATCTTTTTATTCAGTCGGGTATTTTGTCTTGGTGATGAAAACGGGCAATAACCCTAAAATACACCTGAATTCTGCATTGTTTCGTGTGACTTTTGCATAATCGGTCGGGGGCGGGGATGAGTTGAGCCGGGGCATTGAAGAGGATCAAGGAACGGTGACTGCTTTGTTGAGGCGGACATCGGATTGGCGTAAAAAGAGGGCGACGATGACTTCATCCCCGGATTGGGTGTTGGTGAAGGCGAACTCTCTGGTGACGCGTTCGCCGGGCTTGATGGCGTTGATTGATCGGCGGAGGCGTGATTCGTTTGGTGGGATGGCGACGACTTCAAAGTCTTGATTGGAGTCGAGTTGATTGGTGACATGGACGCCGATGATGGTGACGCCGTCGGCTCCTCTGCGGGCGGTGAGTTGCATATCGACGCCATCGAGCCCGAGGGTGATGGTTCTTTCGATGCGCATGAGTGGGTAGTCTTTGTCGGCTTCGAGTTCGATATCGAAGGTGAGTGCTTTTTCGCCTGCGAGTTCGCCTAGGGAGTAGGCGATGTCGATGGGGACTGCGCGGGTTTCGTGTGCATCGAGGACGAAGGGGATGACGCGGGGGTTGATTTCCCATGATCGGTCGATGTTTTCGAGGGTGTCGGTGTAGCCTCCGGGTTCGACGATGTAGATTCGGCCTCGGATTGTAGAGGGCCAGGGGTTGGTAAAGTGGAGTTCATGCTTGTGGATGCCGGCTCTGGCTTGGAGGGTGTTGGGGGTGAGTTTGAGCGAGGCGAGGAAGCGGATGAGTTGGGTGTTGACGCCGGTGATAATGGTTGGGGAGCGACCAACAGCGATGCGGTGCATAGGGAGTTCGAGATCGCCGATGCGTTGGAGTTCGATGGCGGTTTGGTTGTTGAAGACATCGTATTGGTAGACGGGAGAGGTGGAGAGCGGGAGATTGAGGATAACGGGTTCGATGGTGGGTTGGTCGAGCCAGAGGATGAGGGCGCCCGAGTTGTCTGATGCGGACTCTTCGGTGAGCTTTGGGCCTGCGACGAGCATGCGCACGCCGGGGATGAGGTGGAGCTCTTCGATCGCTTGCCTTGATCCCAAGTGGGTGGCCAGGGTGTTCCAGACGACAAGTTCGGGGGCGGGCATGACTTGCCCTCGCTTGCCCGGGGTGACCCACCATGCGTCCTTGAGTTCGAGTTTGAAGCGATCGTTGCCCAGCCGGGTATCGCTCGCAGCCCACCAGAAGGCGATGGCTTTGCGCGCGAAGGTGCCTACGGATGACCAGACCTGCACGCCCGACCATTCCTTTGATGCGTGCATCGGCGAGAGCATCATGGCGAGTTCTGGGGGGTTGCTCGATGCGTTTGCTGAGGATGCGTTTGCCCACTGGGCCCAGTCGTCGACGACGATGGACATGGTGTCGGCGGTGGTTGTGTTGTTGTCGATGAGGAGGAGTTGCTGGTTTGGACGGACGATCTGCTGTTCGATTGGGCGGTCGATGGCCCAGGGGGTGACGAGCATTGGGCCCGGGACATAGCCTGTGAGTGCGGCGTTGATTTTGTCGAGCTGGGCGTTGAGGGTTTGGGTGTTTTCTTGGGTGGGGTGATCGCCGAAACGCCAGGTGTTGATGGCTTGTCCGAACTGATCGAACATGGGTGCGCCCCAGGGGATCCATGCGGAGGATGGGCCTGCGAAGACGGGGAGGACTTCGTCTGGATCGACGGCGAGTTTGGCGGCGAGTTGTTCGGGGATTTCGGCGATGACGACGCCGAGGTCGATGCCCATGAGGACCAGGCGGCTGATCGCCTGCATGATTGGGGAATCAAGAGTGGTGTCTTGCTTGGTGGTGTTGAGTGTCCATGCCTCGACGGAGGCGGAGGTGACGCCTGAGCCTTGGATGAGGGCGTGGGCGGAGCCGGCGACTTTGGGGTTGGTGAGTTTGGTGTGGATGGAGAACATGCCCGAGTTGGGTTTGGATTCGACGGGGGCGGTCCAGATGAAGTCGAGGGTTCGGATGCCGACGAGTTGGTTGTTGACGACGATTTCGAGCATGGCGCGGTACCACCCGAACCCGGGGAGATCGGGTGTCCAATCGCTTCGGACTCTGCGGGAACCATCGGCGAGGAGTTGGGTGTCGATTTTGTGCCCGTGGACATCGTAGACGGTGATGCGGGCGGTGATGTCGTCGCCAGTGAGGTCGCGAACGAGGATTTGGAGGGGGGGGGTGGATGCGGATTCGACGATGTTGCCCGGGGTGCCTGTGGTGAGTTCGAGCCTTGGGAGTTGGGCGATGATGAGGTTGTCGAACCAGGCGGCTCCGGTGAAATCTTCCTCCCAGACCTCGAATGGTTTGACGAACTGGGTTTCTTGCTGTTGCTTTGGCTGGAGGAGTTGGAGTTCGAGTTGGATGAAGGCGGCGTTTGGATAGACGCCTTCGATCTCGAATGAGATTTGGGTCCATGAGCCGTCGGTGCTGGTGAGTTGTGAGGCGGCATGGGCGCCGTCGATCTCGTTGCCTTTTTGGTCGAGGAGTTTGGCGTAGACGCGGGCTTTGGCGTGGGTGAGTTTTTCGGTGCGGATGTGGGTGGAGATGAGGTAGTCTGCGTTTGGGAAGATGTTGATCTCGCCTCGTCGGAGGATGAGGCTTGCCGAGCCGCCTTGGACTGGGAGTTTGACGGTGCCGACGCCTGAGACTGCGGGGGATGTGTAGTCAAGGGCGGCGTGGTTCCAGAGGGGGAATCCGGGTCTGATTCTGGGGATGGCGGGGTCTTCTTGGCCTCGGTACCACCCGAGGGGGACGGGGAGGGGGTTGAAATCTTGCTCTTCAAAGTCGAAGGCTCGGACGACGCGCCCGGCGGAGGCGGGGCGTTTGCCTGTGTCGGCTTGGTCTTGGGCGTGTGCCGACGGAGCGATCAAGGCGAGGGCGCTGAGCAGAGCGAGCGTGAAGGGCTGTTTGTATGCAGGGTTGAAGATGGAGCGATGGCGCGTTGGCATTGGGGGTTGTATCGGCTTTGTGGGGGGAATCTGTGCATATCCGGGGGTGTTCCATCTGTGAATCGTTGCCCCTATGATTGGGCCACTTCCTCCGGGGCTCCACACACTCCAAGCATCACGGGCACACACTATGGGCGATCACGCGGATCAGATTTCACACACCGGGTATATCCCTGAATGCTCCTCGATCGAGGCGGCGCGGGGGTTCTATGAAATCGCTGACCAGAGGCGGACGGTTCGACAGTTCTCGGATCGCCCCGTCCCACGCGCCGTGATCGAGACGATCATCAAGGCGGCGGGGACGGCTCCGTCGGGGGCCAACAAGCAGCCTTGGCGGTTTATCGCGATCTCGAACCCCGAGATGAAGAAGAAGGTGCGGGTGGCGATCGAAGGGGTCGAGCAGGCGTTTTATGAGGAGAAGGCTTCGGATCGGTGGCTTGAGGATCTCGAAGATTTCGAGACGACGCCGAACAAGGGGTATCTCGATACGGTGCCTTGGATTATTGTGGTGATGGCGCTGCGGACGACCGACGATGGCGGGCAGGTGTATTACCGGAATGAATCGGTGGGTTTGGCGACGGGTCTTTTGGTGACGGCTGCGAATCATGCGGGTTTGGCGACGGTGACACAGACGCCGAGCCCGATGGGGTTTTTGCGCGAGTTCTTGGATCGCCCGGAGAACGAGCGGCCTTATATGGTGATCCCGGTGGGGTATGCAGCGGATGATTGCACGGTGCCGAATGTTGATCGGAAGGGGTTGGGGGAGATTGGGGTGTTTTTGGAGTGAAGAGGGGGAGGGTACGCGGAGGTGGCAGAGGGCGCGGAGGACGCAGAGAAGAGAAGACATGCAGGAGACTTCGTCACCTACATGGCACCCGGTTTTATTCAACTATCGCGATTTTTTGATCCCATTTTGAATGACGCCCGCTTGGATTTTGACGCTTTCCTGGGAATTTATCTTCACTAACACTAAGTTGAGTAATGCTGTCGATATGCATCATTCGCCAGTCTGGTATTACACCATTGGAACTTGATCCACCTATTTGGTAGACAAGAACTCCATACTGGCCTTTATTTATACCAAGTACATGCGGCTCAGCAACACGAGAGTGGCCTCCGTAGTTGAACTCGATTATGCTCTTCTCTCTAATCGCTTTCTGAATTTCTTCAATCATTTCAAACTCCTTTCATGAGTTCAACAAAGGGGAGTGCCCGATGGGTCCGTAGACCACTTGGGGTTATGGAAGTTAGTGTTTTTAACTCGAATGATCCTAAAACTCCCTTACGGGCGCCCGGCAATTGTTTTAACTCAACCGAATCGGTCACGGCCCGCTCAAGTCCTCATCGACGAATGGCCGCCAAGCACCTGCGGGGCTATATCTACTTGTAAACCCAGAATTGGTGAGAACGGATGGAAACCATTGTTCACTATCTTGATCGTATGACTGCGAAAGCAATAAACGATCTCCCGATGGCGTATCAGCAAAAATGGCCGTCCCAGGGGCATGCATCATTTCGGTCATACCATCCGACCAAACCCGTGTAAGAATATAATCAGGTGTGCTTGTTTGACTCCTGATTGGCGTGGTCGTTATTCCCACCACTTTGGGCTGGCCTACCAATTCCTCAATCAAGCTTCGGTTAACCGCTTGTCGGCTAGGCGGTGTCTGACGGCTCCAAAGCTCTGAGGTATCGATCGATAAAGGCGAGTTTGAGCATGCTCATGAAGTTGGTGGCCAGCTTCTCATATCGTGTGCTCAAGCGACGGTTCACCTTGAGC
>Ga0316204_10001464_pt1 | contig 63190 bp, 61 predicted proteins | sample 6monrhotite_MG_2_FD_205661 | JGI IMG/M metagenome (GOLD analysis project Ga0316204, IMG submission 205661) | Microbial mat bacterial communities from mineral coupon in-situ incubated in ocean water Damariscotta River, Maine, United States -... | ecosystem: Environmental > Aquatic > Marine >... | reverse complement strand
TAGCACGGCGGTCTGGCGTTGTTCGAGCACGCGCTTGTGCTCGCGGACGGCCTGCTCGAGGAGTTTGGTGACTTTCTGGGTGTCTGAGCCGTAGGCGACGCCGACGGTGACGCTGGAACGCACGTCGGGCGTGGGCAGCGAGAGGTTGGAGACCTGATTCTCGAGGATGTAGGAGTTGGGCACGATGATGGTGGTGCCCAGGTAGTCCTCGATGTGCGTAGCGCGTGCACCGACGCGCAGCACGGTGCCCATCTTGCCATCGACGACGACGAGGTCGCCCACGGAGAGCGGGCGCTCGATGAGGATGATGAGGCCCGAGATGAAGTTGCTGACGATGTTCTGGCTGCCGAAGCCGACGCCGAGGGCGACGATGCCGCCGAAAAGCGTGAAGACGGTGAGGGGGACGCCCGCGACCTGGAGCGAGAGGAGGACGACGATCGCGAGCAGGGTGTAGTAGAGGATGGCCTGGAGGGCCGAGGCGGCGCCGCGGTTGACCTTCATGCGGGGCAGGACCCGCTGGCCCACGCGGTTGGCGATCATCCGGGCCAGCAAGGCCCCCACCACCAGGACGATCAGGGCGATGATGATCTGGGAGACGTCGACCGAGGTGCTGCCGAGTTTGAAGAGTTTGAGGTTCCAGAGGTCCTGGAAGAAGCCCGCGAGATCGACCGAGCCGTCGGGAGCGGTCAGGCTGATGGGGTCGGGCTCGATCGGCTGGAGGGGCGGCGCGTCGGGCGTGGTTTGGGCGGCTGTCTGGGTCGGGGCTGGCTGGCTGGCGGTGTCGGCTTGCATGGGGGATCCTACCTGGGCGCGGGCCTGGACCGGGGCGGGAACTGTGGCGGGATCTGGGGCGGGATCGGGGTAGGCTCCCGGTCAGGGCACCCGCGGGGCTGGGGGCGGCGAGTTCGTGGGTGGGTGCGGCTGGCCTGGCGGGCGGGACGGGGGCTAGTATCCCGACCCCGCAATGGGCCGGGCTTAGTGAGTCGGGCAGATTCCGCCCGCCCCGAGTCCCGTGCGGCAGCTGATCGGAGCACCATATGACCACGTACGCCATCATCGAAGAATCCGGCGGGCAGCGCAAAGTCCACCAGGACGAGCAGATCCTGATCGATCTCGTCAACGGCGGCGAGTCCAAAGCCGGCGACACGATCGACGTTGACAGCGTCCTCGTCGTGGGCGAGCCCGGCGGCTCGGCCAAGCTCGGCACCCCCTACGTCAAGGGCGCCATGGTCACCCTCGAGATCACCGAGCCGATCGTCATGGGCGACAAGCTGGTGATCCGTAAGTTCCGCACCAAGAACACCTACGAGCGCAAGACCGGTCACCGCCAGCGGTACACCGGCGCGACGGTCAAGTCCATCAAGGGCTGATCGGGGCGCGTCCCGACCTGCTCGGGCACAAAAACGATGATCGAAACGACCGAGAACCCGCCTCCGAGGTGGGTTTTTTCGTTCGGTGTGCTTGATGAGCGGGCCCGATAGAGGGTCGGCTCCAGCAAGAATACCGGGGCGGCATCCATCGATTCGGACGATCTAGGCTTCGTTTGTTCGGGTTGGGTTTGGACTGGTGGATTGACCCCCGCTCAGGACGCGCGGATTGCCAGCGAATCCTCAAAGAAAGTTTGATCGATGGGGGGAAATGAGTATCCTCTGGGTAAGAGAGAACCGGATCGGGGGGTGTGCCGTGCACGCGATCCCGGGACGTTGATAGAGAGAGAGAACACGATGAAGAACAAGATGACTGCTTTGGTTGCCATTGCGCTGGCTTCTGGCATGGCGTACGCGGTGCCGGGCGCTGACGACGATTGCGGGCTGCTGGTCGCTGATTCGACTGGCGATCGCGTGCTGCTGCTGAGTGCTCAGGATGGCTCGGTAATCGATGCGAACTGGATCGACATCGCCGCGGCCGCCGCGTCGGACGGTTACACCGGCGGCATCACTCCGATCGAAGCGATCGAGGTCGGCTCGGAGATCTGGGTTTCGGACCAGGTCGCGGACCGAATCTGGCGCTTCGACACCGTGACCCAGAACTACATCGGTTCGATCGGTGCCGGCTCGGGCGACATGAACAACATCCGCGGGATGCACCGCTTTGGCGGGACCGTGTACGTCGCGATGGGTTCGGACTCGGACAACTTCGAGCGTGGGATCATCACGATCGATCAGGCGACCGCGACGGTCACCGGGCGCTTCAACGGGCGCGACCCGAGCGATACGTCCTACTGGGACCTGAACTTCTCGAACGGCAACCTGCTGGTGTCCAACTCGGACTCGGGCAATGACGGGCTCGAGATCTACTCGATCGACGGGGACTACCTGGGCAACCTGGTGAGCTCGGACGGCGTGACCGGCATCGACTTCCCCCAACAGATCAACCGTGACTCGAACGGGAACCTGCTGGTCGGCGGATTCAGCTCCCCCTCGGGCGTGCACATGTTCGACATGTTCGGCAACAGCCTGGGCATCGTCGCTGGTCTCGACTCAGGATCCCGCGCGGGCTACGAGCTCGGCAACGGCGAGATCATGTGGACCAACGGCTCGTTCATCGCGACCGATAACGGGACCATCCTTGATGGCGGCTCGTTCCGCTTCATCACCAAGGTGCAGGGTTCGTACGTCCCCGGCCCCGCCGGCGTCGCGCTGCTGGGCATGGGCGGGCTGATCGCCGGTCGCCGTCGCCGGGCCTGATGAGAGTCTGATCGGGGCCTGAGAGAGCCCGAGCACACACCGTTCGTGCCCCACGGGGCATGCGAACGCGAATCAACTCCGAAAACCGGCCCATCGGGCCGGTTTTTTCGTTGAGCAGGCCTCGGACACGGGGGACGGGCTCGGATCGGCGATTGGGGTCGATCGGGGCGGGTTCGGGGGAAGCGTGCATCCGTTGGGGGTGTTTGGTGGTATGCTGGATGGTGCCGATCGCTGGACGCCCCCGGATCCGGGGCGTGCGCGTGTCGGCAGGCTGGGAGGTCGAATGGAGCGGGCCCAAGAGGCAGATCTGATTACCCGGGCGGCGGCGGGCGACCGTCAGGCGGCCGGCGATCTGATCCGTGCCCATCAGCAATCGGTCTATTCGTACCTGCTGCGGATGTGCGGTCGCCCCGATGTGGCCGAGGACATCGTGCAGGAGGCGTTCGTGCGTGTGCTGGGCAACCTGCACCGGTTCGATTTCCGTTTCCGCTTTTCGACGTGGCTGTTCACGATCGCCCGGCGTCTGTACATGAACGCGATGGCCAAGTCCAAGCCCGCGTACGACACCGACTTTGTGGGCTCGTTCGGGAACCAGACGACGGGCTGGGCACCGGACGCCCCGATGTACGACGAAGAACGCCAACAGGTCCAGCGGGACTCACTCCAGACGTCCCTGATGCTGCTCAGCGATGAGCAGCGCGAGGTGCTGGTGCTGTTCCATCAGTTGGATTGGCCGATCGCGCTGATCAGCGAGCACCTGGGCATGCCCGAGGGCACGGTCAAGAGCCACCTGCACCGCGGGCGTCGTCGCCTGCGCCAGGTGTTCCAGGACCAGAAGAAGCTCGGCAACCCCGCGGGAACTCGGCTCGAGGAGGTCTGGCGGTGAACGCCCCGAAGCCCTTCCGTCAGGACGACGCGCCGGGGCGGATCCCCGAGTCGTTGATCGACGCCGTGCTCGACGGGTCGGTGGATGAGCGCACGCGCCGCGAGGTTTCGCGGGCGCTGCGTCACGACGCGACCCGCCAGCGGGACGTCCAAGAAACAATCGAAGCGATCGACGCGTTGCGTCAGCCGATCGACTGCCCGGACCTTGCGGGCGATGTGCTGGGCACCCTTGATCGCAAGCACCGGTTCCTGCCGGCGCGGGCGCGTCGGGTGATCCGCCAGACCAGGCTGGGGCTCGGGCTGGCGGCGCTGCTGGCGCTGGGCACCGTGGCGCTGGGTCAGCGGGCGATCCCGAGGCTCGCCTCGATCGGCGCCCCCCCCACCCCCGTGTCGGACCTTGCCCAGGCGATCCACGCCGATGCCGGGCAGGCCGCGGACGGCGTGCTGGGCAGCGCGAAAATGATGTGCGCCTCGGTGCCGCTGCTTCAGGCGAACCCAGAGAACCGCAGCACCCTCGATCGCACGGCGACGGGCGTGACGACTTTGCGCCTCGGCGTGCCCGGCGACCAGTCGGGCGGACACTACAGCTTCCAGATCGATCGCGGCTCGCTCGGCACATCGCTGGCGCAGTCGGACCTGCGCGGGTACCGCCTGATGACGATCGATGGCGGGCGGCTGCTGCTGATCGAAACTTCGGGCTCGGCCGGCTCTGATCGATGGGGCGGGGTGTTGAACGCCCGATGGGCGGCCCGGGGCGGATCGGTCTCGGTGGTCACGACGACGCGCCGCTGGGCTGCTGATGCGAGCGCCGATGAACCCGAGCGTGCGTCGGACAGCGAGCCTGATTCGGCACCTGATGCAGATTCGTCGGGTCGTGGTGGATGGGTCGCCGAAGAGTTGCCGTGAGCGGGATGCGTTCGATTGTGGGCCATCCGTGCCGGCTCGTTGCGACACTCGGGCTGACCGTCGGCTTGTTCGCCGGGCAGGCGATGGCGCTCGCGTGCGGGTCACAATCCCAATCGACGTCGCAGAATGAAACCAAACATACGGATGATCAAGCCGGTGCGGCCGATGCGTACGCGCTGATGGATCTGCTACCCCCGGGGCTGGATGTGATCGCGGTGCTCAACGGGCCTGGTGGTCCGGGGCCTTTGCACACGGTGGTGCGTCCGGACGAGCGGGGCGCGGTGACGCCCGAGCAGCGGCTGGCAGCGTGGCTGCGGCAGATCGGGCTGTTCGGGCAGACGGCCCGTTCGTGGTCGACGCTGAGCAAGCGCCTGGGGATGGACGAGGGCGAGGCATCGGCGGCGCTCTTGGGCGGGCCGGTCGTGATCGGTTGGTCGGGCCTGGGCGACGCGGGCTGGCTTGGCGCGGTCGGGGTGGCCGACAACACCTGGGTGCTGGTCAGCGAGGTTTCCGAGGGCACGGCCCTGTCGGTGCGCGAGAAACTCGACGCGGTGCCGCGCCGGATCGCGTCGGGGTACGCGGTGTACACGGTGGACACGGGGCGGACGGGCATGGCCGTGGTGCGCGACGGGGACGCGTGGCGGATCGTGCTCGCGCCGGTCAAGAACACGGCGACGGTCGACGCGTGCCTGGCGGCGTTCCGGGCACGGGAAGCGGGCGAAGCTGTCCAAGGGGCGGGCGATGGTGCGGGCGGCGCGGCATCCAACGCGGGCGTGGCCCGGGCGTTGGGCGTGCCGATCGACGACGCCTGGTCCTCGATCGTGTCGATCCGGTATGCACGCGAGCGGGGCGAGCCGGTCGTGGTGACCACGCACGGCGATGCCGATGCGTTCACGGCTCGCTTCGGCGCCCGCGGGCGGTACCGCCACGGTGCCCCCGTCGGCGTGCTGGGCGATGTGGGCGGCGACGCGTTGCTGTCGCTGGCGATGGCGGGCGAGCCCTGGAACGGGGCGGACGCGATCTCGGTTCGATTGCAGGAAGAAGGCGAATCGAGCGCCGGTTCGATGCGGTACGTGGACGGCTACACGATGGTGGTGCGTGAATCGGGGACGCCAGGGTCCGCGCAGCTGACGGGCGTGATAGCGGGACGGGTCGTGACCGATGCGGCGTTCGGGGAGATGGTCGATCGGACGATCAGCACCTTGATCGGCAGCGATGACGCGCCGGCCCATCGGGGGCGCTTCCCGGGCGCGGTGCGCACGCATGCGCTCTGGGCGGACGCTGAAGCGGCTACAGATGCGGGGCCTTGGCGGAGCGGCGACTCCCGGGTCGCGTGGTGCTTCACGCCGGACGACGCCGATCGGTCGGGCGTGGTGGCGCTGGCGCTGGGCGACGGGGCGACGGACGTGGCTGGGTATGCCAAGCACGGTCGAGAGGCGTGGATGCGGAGCGACGCGTCCGCGATCGGCGCGGACGTCGTGGCGAGCGGCACGGCCCGCCCCGCGGCGTTGATGCGGGCGATGGGGACGGGGCGCGACCCGGTGGGCGCGTTGATGAGCCAGATCGAGCACGCTCGCTGGGACCTGCGCCAGTCGGGCGATGTGCTGCGGGGTGAGGTCACGATCCGCCTGGTGCCGGTGAAGGCCCGCCTGGGCGGTCGCTGATCGGCTGGTTGGTTCACCAGCCCCAGAAGTTCATCCAGTTGCCCCGCATGAAGCCCTGCTGTTCGACGTCGGACCAGCCCCGCTTGGCGAGTGTGTCGGTGATGCGTCCGAGGTCGGTGAGGGCGTCGATGCCCCGGGGCAGTCGGTCGGCGCCGAAGCCGCCGTCGGCGTCGGAGCCGAGCGCGACGTGGGACTTGGAGCCGGTCAGTTCGCAGACGCGCTCGATGTGGTCGGCGACATGGGCGATCGTGGCCCGCTGTGCGGATGCGAGCGCAGGGCTGAGGAAGTCCGAGAGCAGGTTGATGCCGATGACGCCGCCGCGCCGGGCGATCTCTTTGATCGTCTCGTCGGCGAGGTGGCGCTGGGTTCCCGGGTCGTCGCGCCCGCCCATCAGCGATCGGCAGTTCGAGTGGGAGGCGATGACTGGTTTGTCGGTCAGCGCGAGGAGTTCGTCGGTTGCCCGTTGTGAGAGGTGGGAGAGATCGTGGACGATGGCGCGTGCGTCGATGCGGGGGATGAGTTCGCGGGCGATCTCGGAGAGGCCGACCTTGGGGTCGTCGGTCGGGGTGGCGTTGCCCCCGGCGTAGCGTGAGCGGCGCGCCCAGGTGAGCCCGATGGCGATGACGCCCGCGTCGGCCCATTCGTCGAGTTTCTCGGGCGTCTCGATGGGATCGGCGCCCTCCATGAGGATGCCGAGCTTGAGGGGGGCCCGGCTCGGGTCGGGCGAAGAGCCCCGCGTGGGCATGAGCTGGATGAGACCCGCGTCGCGCCAGGCTTGGTAGAGCTTGAGCTGGCGCATGCCGGCTTTCCAGGCGCCGAGTGCGTCGTCGTCGGAGTAGGCGAACGCGCCGGTCTCGCGGTTCTCGTCGTCGGGGTCGGTTGGCTCGATGAAGATGGTGCCGAGGCAGTGCGTCACGGCGGCGTCGGCCAGTGCGGGCAGCGTTACGCTGACGGGCTGGTGGCGTCCACGGGCGTCGGAGGGCTGGGCGTGCATGTCGCGCCCGGTCTCGGCGAGGTAGGCCAGGTCGAGGTGGGCGTCGAACCAGCGGGCGGCCTGGTGGGTGTCTGGCAAGGCGATCTCCGGTCTGGGGGCTGGCTCTGGGGTAGGCTGTCAGGAGTGGTGCAACGCAACGGGGTGTTTCCCGAATAAGATGGTACGGCGGCTCATCAGGGCGGCCGACCGGATGGCCGGGTCTCGCACTCAGAACACACGCAGGAGGACACCGCATGGGCAACCGCACTTCTATCAATCTCTGGCATGCCAAACGGCGCGGCTCATGGCTTGTTGGGTGTGGTGTTGTGCTCGCGATCTGTGTGCTGATCATCGTGGGGCTGGGTATCTACGTGTCGATGAATATGCGCGGCTGGGCCGCGAGCGGCATGGACACCGCGATGACCGCGATGATCGAGAACGCACCGATCGACGACGCCGAGAAGGCCGAGTCGATCGCGGTCGTCGATGACTTCGTGCAGCGGTTCCGGGACAAGGACGTGACGTTCACGCAGTTGGGGCAGATATTCGAGCAGCTGACCAACAGCCCGGTGCTGCCGGCGGGTGTGGCGATGGGCATCGGGCAGGCGTACTTCGTAGATTCTGGGTTGAGCGAAGAGGAGCAAGCCGACGGGCAGCAGCAGTTGGCGCGGATCGCGCACGGGATCGGCGGGGGGACACTTGAGGAGTCGGACCTGATCGACGTGCTCCAGCCTTTGAAAGCTAAGGCGACCGAGCAGCAAGCTTTTGTGATCAACCTCTCGCAAAACACTACGATCCGCGTCAAGAACCCGGATGTGACCACGGACGAGGAGTTGCGGGCGTTCATCGAGGCCGTGCGTGCGAAGGCCGACGAGCGTGAGCTGCCGACCGAGCCGCCCGAGTTCGATTTGTCGGGCGAGTTGCAGCGGCTGATCGATGCGGGGCTGGCCGGGACGAGCCTGAGCGATGGCGACGGGCACGATGCGGATCATGACGGCGACGACCACGACACGGGTCACGATGATGGCGACCATGACCACGATGATGATGGGCACACGCACGGGGACACGCCCGACGGGCCCTGATCGACATCGCATTTGAGTATGAAACAAGCCGCCCCCAGATCGGGAGCGGCTTGTTTTTTCTTGCGATGGCGACGCGTATTCGCGCGTCTTCATCGGGCCTTCGTCGGGCCATCATCGGACTTGGATTAGTACTCGAGCGCGCGGCCGAGCGTCTTGGCGTGGTCGATCCAGCCGGCCACTTCGGTCTCGGTCGGGACGCGCCGCGTCAGGCTCTTGGCATCGTTGACCTCGACCATTTTGGCGGCGAGGTTGTCGGCGCGGCGCTGGGCCAGTTCGGGCACGGTGTCGACGCCCGAGGCTTCGAGGAGTTCGGAGAACTCGCTGCCGACGCCCTTGATGCGGTACAGGTCGACCATGTTGGCCCACTTGAGGATGTGCCCGTCCTCGATGCCGGCCTTCTCGCCCAGGGCCTTGCGGTCCGCGGGCGTTTTGCACGCGGCCAGCAGCGCGTCGGTGTCCTTGATCCCCGCCCCCTCCAGCTTGGTGCCGTAGGTCGGGCCGATGCCCTCGACGTCCTGAATCGGGTAGTTTGCCACGGTTGGCTCCTCTTGTATGTTGTGTGAATCTGCTACGCGGCGGTGGCCCGCCGGTCCCCGCCAGAGTGTACGCTTGGCGGGGGTAGTTTGACCCCCCGGATAGGAGACGGAATGACGGACGGAACGATCTCGTGCCCAGTAGACGGCGAAGCGATGCACCGGATCACGCTCGGGGAGGTCGAGATCGACCGCTGCCCGTCGTGCGGGGGGGTGTGGCTGGATCAGGGCGAGCTGGACGGCGTGCGTAAGTCCTTTCTGGACCACAAGCAAACGCTCGACGCCCTCGACAGCCTGGCGACGACCGACGAGGTCGAGGCGCGTCCGGAGCCGTTGCTGTGCCCGCGGGACCACAGCCGCATGAGCGTGCACAAGCACCCCCAGCAGCACCACATCGAGATGGACTGCTGCACGAAGTGCGGCGGGCTGTTCTTCGACGCGGGCGAGTTGGCGGATCTGACCGAGTTCACGATCGGGGAGCGGTTGCGGGCGCTGCTGGGGCGGACGCCGAAGGGCTAGGCGTGGAAGAAGAGCCAGCCGGCGATCGCCATCGCGCCGGTGAGCACGCCAAGTGTCGGTGCTGCCGACGCCCATCGATGCTCGCTGGCGCGGATCGATGTGATCGAGCGGGCCGCGAGCATGCGGGCGGGCAGGACACACGCGACCCCGAACACGGCGAGCGCCCATGCGGGCGTGCCGGCATCTCGCATAACTTCGGCGTCGCCGACCGGGAACACCGCGCCGAGCCCGATGTAGGCCCCGTTGCCCAGGAGCACGGCGGCCGCGATGAGCATCCCGATCGCGCGCCGATCACGCAGCCGACAACTCACGAGGTGCGGAAGCCCCGCGCCGAGAAGGCATCCGATGACCGGGCCGCCCCACACGGTGATGAGCGGGCTCGGGTTGGATGCGAAGTCGGTCCTGGAGAACGTGCGCGGGTCGAGGACGACGCGTTCGATCTCGCCCCCGGTGACGAGGCCGGCGATGACGTGGCCGGCTTCGTGGGTCCATTGGAGCCAGAGCCAGGAGAAGGCGACGATCGCAACGCCGATCATGATTCGAGTCACACGATTGTTGGGCGGCGTTGGCATCCGTCAAGGTACGCCGGAAACCTGTCGCTAGTTTCTGGGACCGCTCGACCAAGGGGTGCCGTGTTGTTGCGCAGCAAGAGCACGGCGTTGCATTGTCAGCAGGAGCGTGCTCTTGTGAGGACGCAGCAGTACGGCACCAGCGCTGCGGGGTTAGGGCGGCGCGATCCGACGAAACCCGAGATCTTTTAGCAGCCGGTGCTGCTCATCGGGATCTTCCTCAATATCGAGCTTCCACAACGTGCGATCCAAGTCGCTATCGCCGAGCTCAAAGTAGCGTCGATTGAGCTCGTCGAGGTCCGGTAGAGGTTCGTCGGGCTGAAGGTTGATGTAAATCTCAGCCATTTTCCTGGCAGAGTCAAGGTCGCCGTCGGCAGCGACCTGAGTCACCCAAGCGAGAGTTTTCTTGTTCGATCTGTATCCGGCAAGCCCGCCACAGAAGTGACGATCACTCTCATACCAAAGTCCGTCAGAAGAGCGAGCGATCGCGATCGCAGTGATCATGTTGATGTGCGAATCGTTGTAGCCAATAGCGATCCAATGGTCTCCGGCAGCCCCAAGCAACACACCAAGACCGAGCCCAGCATCCTGCACCGCTTGATAGGAATCGAGCGGGCGGAGTCGATCGACAACACCAGCACGAAGCTCAGCACGTTTCGAGCATGATTTTGTCTGAAGCACTGCAGCCAGCACGAGCATAATCGCGAGCGAGCAACCGACAACCATCAGCGTCCAACGCACCGCCCGACGGAGCACGTTCACACCCCCACCACCGCCGGGGACTGATCGGTGATCAGTTCGGCTTCGGTTTTGGCGAGGACTTCTTCGGTCGTCACGCCGGGTGCGAGTTCGGTCAGGCGGAAGCGTCCGGCCTTGTCGTCCATCACCAGCACGCAGAGGTCGGTGATGATCATGTCGATGCAGCGCTTGCCGGTCAGGGGGAGCGTGCAGTCTTTGAGTATCTTGGCGTCGCCTTTTTTGGAGCAGTGCTCCATGGTGACGATGACGCGCTTGACGCCGGCGACGAGGTCCATGGCGCCGCCCATGCCCTTGATCATCTTGCCGGGGATCATCCAGTTGGCGATGTCGCCCTCTTGGGAGATCTGCATGGCGCCGAGGATGCAGGCGTCGATGTGCCCGCCGCGGATCATGGCGAAGGACTGGGATGAACTGAACGAGGCCGCGCCGGTCCGCGCGGTGATGGTCTGCTTGCCGGCGTTGATCAGGTCGGCGTCGACGTTGTCCTCGGTCGGGAAGGGCCCGATGCCGAGCAGGCCGTTCTCGGATTGCAGCCACACGTCGATGCCGCCCGGGATGTGGTTGGCGACGAGGGTGGGCATGCCGATGCCGAGGTTGACGACGTAGCCGTCCTCGAGTTCGAGGGCGGCGCGGGCGGCGATCTGGTCACGTGTCAGTGGCATGCGTTGAGTATATGAGCCCGGGGATGGTGCGCGGCTCGCTCAGTCCGGCTGGTCAGACCGGCTGGTCAGTCGGAACGGTCACTCGGGCTCATCGACGACGGTGCGGACGGTTTTGGCGGGCTTGGGGGCGGCTTTGCGGAGCCCGACGAGGATCCCGAAGAGGAAGCCGAGCAGGGCCGTGACGGCGAGGAGGACGGCGCGGGGCATCTCGATGGTGATGAACAGCACGCGTGTCTGGACCTGCTCGGTGTTCTGGAAGACCACGAAGGCGATCAGGGCGAGCAGGACCACGAGGGCGATGATTTTGGCCTTGTGCATGGACGCATTATAGAGCGTGGGTGTGCCGCATGGGTCCAGAAGCGTGTGCGGGGATACCGTCTCGGAATGAGCACACAGCGAGTTGAGTTCGACGGGCACGCGGGCAAGGTGAGCGGCATCCTGGAGATGCCGGAGGGCGAGGCGCTGGGGGTGGCGCTGTTTGCCCACTGTTTCACCTGCTCGAAAGACCTGCGGGTGGTCCGGGAGATCGCGAAGCGACTGACCGAGGAGCGGATCGGGGTGCTGCGTTTCGACTTCACCGGTCTGGGGGAGAGCGAGGGTGCGTTCCACGCGACGAGTTTCGCGACGAACCTGGACGATCTGCGGGCCGCCTCTGGGTATCTTGCTTCGGCAGTCGGTCCGCCCGCGATGCTGATCGGGCACTCGCTGGGCGGGGCGGCGGTGCTCGCGGCGGCACCCGAGATGGGCTCGGTCCGCTGCGTCGCGACGATCGGGGCACCGGCGGAAGCGTCGCATGTGCGCCACTTGGTTGCGGGTGCGTCGTTCGGGGACGACGGGACGGCGGAGGTCTCGATCGGCGGGCGACCGTTCAGGATCGGCGAGGACTTTGTGAAGGACCTTGAGGCACGCGACAGCACGGCGCACATCCGCGACCTGGGCGCGGCGCTGATGGTGATGCACTCCCCGGTCGATCGGGTGGTCGGGATCGACAACGCGGAGCGGATCTACGGCGCCGCCCGGCATCCGAAGAGCTTTGTTTCATTGGATCAGGCGGACCACCTGCTGAGTCGTCCGGAGGATGCGCGGTTCGCGGGGCATGTGCTCAGCGCCTGGGCGGGGTACTACTTGGGATAGCGCCAGCCGCGTTTTTTGGCGGGTCTTTGCCCGCCCACCGTGAGCGTTGTGCGGGTCGGTTTCTTGCGTCTGGGCACGACCATGCGCAGGACGGCGCCGAGCGCGATCGACGCGACGACGGTCACCACCCAGAACTGCCAGTCGGACCTGGGCATCAGGCGTTCCTCCAGCGCAGGGGCATCAGGCGTGACCCGCGGCGCGGAGCGCCTGGTAGACGATGAGGGCCCCGACGTAGGCCAGCCCCGACATCCAGATCATCTGCAGGGCCGCCCAACGCCAGTTGCCGGCTTCGCGGGCGGTGATGACGAGGGTGGGCAGGCACTGCATCGCGAGGATGTAGTAGAGCAGCAGCGACCAGCTGGTGGCCGGGGTGAACAGGGGCGAGCCGTCGTCGCGGGTGGCGCTGGCGATGGACTCGCGGACGCCCTCGGCGTCGGGGTCGTCGGTGCCGGCGGTCTGGATGGCCATCGTGCTGGCGAAGACCTCGCGGGCGGCGAAGGATGCGAGCACGCCGATGGTGAGCTGGCGGTCGTAGCCGAGCGGGGCGAACACGGGCTGGACGGTGTCGCCGATGCGACCGAGGTAGCTGGATTGGGCGGCGTGGCGTGCGTCGATGACGTCGGCCTCGGCGAGGATCCGCTCGACGGTCGCCGCGTCTTCGGAGTCGATCAGCATGATCTGCTCGCGCAGTTTGGTTGCTTCGGGCGATGTGCCGGCGTTGGGGTAGGCGCTCAGCCACCAGAGGACGATGCTGATGGCGAGGATGACCGTGCCGGCCTTCTTAAGGAACATGAGCCCGCGGTCGAGCGTGGTGCGCAGGGCGGACACGAAGTCGGGGCGCCGATACGCGGGCAGCTCGAGGACCATGGCGGCCGACTTGCCGGGCAGGATCGTGCGCCGGGCGACCATCGCGCTGAGCAGCCCGGCCAGGGCCCCCACCACGTAGCACCCGGTGAACGCGATCGCCTGCTTGGCGGGCTGGCCCGGGAACAGGATGCCGGTGAGCAGCACGTAGACGGGGATCCGGGCGGTGCAGCTCATGAACGGTGCGACGAGGATGGTCGCGAGGCGGTCGCGTCGGTCGGGCACGGCCCGGGCGGCCATGATGCCGGGCAATGCGCACGCGTGTGAACTCAGGAGCGGCACGAACGAGTGGCCGCTGAGACCGAAGGGACGCATCACGCGGTCAATGACAAACGCGGCCCGGGCGAGGTAGCCCGTGCCTTCGAGCAGCGAGATCAGGAAGAAGAGCAAGCAGATCTGGGGCAGGAATATGACGGTGCCCCCGATGCCGGCGATCACGCCGTCGGCGAGCAGCGATTGGATCGGCCCCTCGGGGATGATCGAGGTCACGAACCCGCCGAGGTGGGCGAAGAGGAGGTCGATCCAGTCCATCGGGTAGGCGGCGAGCTTGAAGATCGACCAGAACAGCGCGGTCATGACGACGGTGAACGCGCCGACGCCCAGCAGCGGGTGCGTGAACGCGCGGTCGAGGCGGTCGGTGAGTTTGTCGTTGGCGACGAAGGCGCGTTCGGATGCGTGGGCCGACGCGACGGCCGCGTAGGTGTCCTCGGCCCAGCGTTCGAGGGCGTCGCGGTTGTCGGTCCCCGCGGGCGGGGGCGAGCGGTCGGGGACGGTCGCCTGAGCGATGAGCGTCGGAATGTATTCGGTGTTCTCGCCGGTGGCGGCGCTGACTGCAAGGACCGGGCAGCCCAGGATCTCGGCGAGTTTCGAGGGGTCGGCGTGGATGCCGCGGCGCCGGGCAAGGTCGATCTGGTTGATCACCACCGCGGAGGGCAGGCGCAGGCGGACCGCTTCGGCGACGAGCGTCAGGTTGCGTAGCAGGTTGGTGGAATCGATGACCAGGATCAGCGCGTCGGGCCTGGCGGGGTCGAGGCCCTCGGGGGCGAGTTTGCCATCGAGCACGGCCCGGCAGAGGCTGGACTCGGGCGCGTCGAGGTCGAGCCCGTACACGCCCGGCAGGTCGATCAGGGTGGCCGATTGCTTTGTTGGGGCATCCGCCCCGGGTGGGGCGTCGATTTGGATCGTGGCGACCGGCGCGTGCTGGGTGGTGCCGGGGAAGTTGGAGACCTTCTGCTGCTCGCCGGTGAGGCGGTTGAACAGTGTGGTCTTGCCGACGTTGGGGTTGCCGAGCAGCGCGACGCGCCGGGTCGGTCCGGGGTGCGCGCGGGCGGTTGGTGCGCGGTCGGGGGTGGCGGGACGATCGGTATTGTTGGGTTGATCGGCGTCGGTCATGGTCGGCCCTGGTTAGTCGTTGGGCTGGACCATGACGCGGTCGGCGAGGTCTTTGGCGATGCCGATGCGGCAGCCTCCGCCGCAGGCGCCGGTCAGGGCGACGATGCAGTGCTGACCCAGGCGGCAGACCTCAACAGTGGCGTTGGGACGCAGCCCCATCGCCCGCAGGGTGGCGAAGTCGGACGCGTCGAGGTTATCGGGGTTGACCGTGCCGCGACCGCCACGGGGGAGCTGGGTGAGCGGGATAGAGACGCGCCGGACCTCCTGGAACACGGTCTGAGCGCCGGATCGCGACTCAGGCGTGGGTCGAGAGGCTCGGGATGGCGTCGCGATCGGGCTCAATGCGGCTCCAAGCAGCCCCGGATGGGGGCTTCTGTGTCATTCTAGTCTTATTGAGAACGGGTCGCAACTGGGGCCGCACGGAATTCAATCACTCGCCGATTCGGGGGCTAGGGCGGTGCCTTGGGCGGCTTGTCGGCTGGTATCGCGGAACGACATGCAATACCCAGCACGCCAGATCGGGTACGCCACCTCGCAGCGGAATCCCACGAACTCGGCGGCGTCCCACCCGACCCGCTCGAACATGGTCTTGCATAGCCGATCGTGCTCGGGCCACGCCTCGGACTGGGACCGACCGAGCCCCTCGCCCAGCAGCTGCAAGCGGGGCTGGTCGGGGTAGCGCGTGACCCACCGGTCCTTGCCGGGCGAGGACAGGTTGGGATACCAAAGTTGCGCGTCGATCGAGGGGCGGACACGACGTTCCAGATCTCGATGCAGGAATACATCAAAGACCAGGCGGCGCGAGACGCAGTTTGTCAGCGACCACACCTCGTCGAGGGTCAGCTCGCCCGTCTTGGGATCGAACATCGGGTGGTTGGCGCGCGAAAGACCGAATACGTCGATGATCTGGGGCCCGTCGAGTGTCGCCGGATCGATGACCTGGATCAGGTTGCCGGTCTCGCCACGTGAAGACACGGTCGGCAGAGGTTGGCTGGTGAACTCGGGCAGCAACGCTTCTGGCGTCTTGCCCTCCGCCGCCCGCTCGTCGGGCAGACGCAGCGCGCGGTGACCCTCGTCGGCCCAGTGCAGGGTGTCCCCACCGGCGATGATGATCGGCATCCCCCCGGGCATGACCAGTGTGCGGTACAGACCCGTGACAGTCGCGCGCTGAAGCACCTGCCCGTCGTCGGGGCTTGGGCGGAAGGCGTAGAGCGAGATGGCGGCGTCGGCGTTGCGTCCGGTGACCTTCGTCGCTGCATCGAACACCTCTCGGCGGGCGGGCTCGGTCCCGAGCCCCTGACCTGAGTGGGCCTGGGCGGGCGCTTCGATGCGGGAGATCAGCTTGGCGTGTGAGCCGGCGACGTCCCGGACGAGTCCTTCGAAGCTGGACACACTCGTCTCGGCGAGTTGGATGTCCTTCTCGCGGAGCCCCTGATCACGCATGGCCGCCAGCAACTGCTCGAGCCCTTTGACCCCGGGCAGCTTGACGAGTGTGTCAAGCGTGGGCTCGGAGTCCTGGAGGGCGTTGGCGACCCGCTGGCAGGTGTTTCGGACGATCCCGAGGTGCCGGGCCATGCCCGACCCGCCCTGGGCGGGGTGCGGGAGCTGGGCGACCAGGCGGGCCAGATCGCTGTGCAAGCGTGCCGCCACACGGGACGCGGCGGCGGATTCGGGCTCTGAGAGCCCCGGGAGCACCGGAATCGGGACGGAGATCGCTGGCATGCCACGGACGATACCGGATCCGGTGTAACGCGACCCGCGGAGGGAACGAATATCGGGATGGGATGGGCCGGCTGGCATTTCCTTGGTCATGATACAGATTTCAGGGTTGATTTCAAATCTGTTTTCAATACAATATTGCCGGCCCCCACGACCCAGGCGGGCAGCACCCACCCACGCGTGCCCCACACTGCGGGCACCCAGCAAGGAGACAAGAGATGAAGACTGCAATGATGACGGCCGCCCTGATCGCAGGCGCGAGCGGCTTGGCGAACGGTCAGACGGTCACCGAACTCCGGTCGGACAACGGCTCGATCGCGCGGGACATCAACGACGCGGGCGTGATCGTCGGTGAGCAGCTCCTCGCGGACGGGACCACGCTCCGCGCCACCATGTGGTCCGGAGCCGCAGGCGCTGCCAACGACATCGGCGTCGCGTTCGGTGCCGAGTCGTCCACCGCGTACGCGATCAACGCGTCCGGGCAGGTGGTCGGGTACTCGGAGTTCGGCGACGGGCTGCGCACCGCCACGCTGTGGAACGGCGCGCGGGGCACCGATGCCTCGATCCTGAACCTTGGCGCCGCCATGGGCTCGACCGGCTCGTCGGTCGCGTGGGATATCAACGACCACGGCGTGGTCGTCGGGCAGGCACCGCTGAGCCCGGGATTTTCCAAGGGCTTCGTCTGGGACGGAACCAACGGCGGGCAGACGGCCGGCGCGCCGTCGTTCTACATGGGAAGCGCCAACCGCGGCATCAACAACAGCGGAAGCATCGTCGGCAGCGCGTTCTTCTTCGGCGATCCCGACGACGCGTACCTGGCGATTCCCGACGGGCGGGGCGGGTACAGCCATGGCGACATCGCGCCCCCTGGGTATAACCTGTCGATCGCGACGGACATCGCCGACAACGGGACCATCGTCGGGTTCACGAGTTTCGGGCTCGATGACAGCTGGCAGGCCGCGAAGTTCCTCGGGCGCGGCGAGATCGAACTGCTGGGGACGCTCGACGGGCTGGAGAACTCCGAAGCCAACGCGGTGAATGAGTCCGGGCTGGTCGTCGGCCGCGCGTGGGACAACGACTTCATGGAGGACAATGCCGCGGTCGCGTGGCTCGACGGCGTGGTCTACGACCTCAACGATTTCCGTGGTATATCGGGTTTCGAACGCCTCTACGAGGCGACGGGCGTGAACAACAACGGCGACATCGTCGGGTTTGGTCGCATGACCGACGGCACGCTCAGCGGGTTCGTCATCACCGGCTTCGTGCCCGCGCCGGGCGCGGTCGGGGTGCTGGCGATGGGGCTTGGGCTCGTGTCGCGCCGCCGGCGTTGATCGCTGCTGACCGTACGAAACTCACCAAACCGCGCTGACCCGCCCGAAAGGCGGGTCGGCACGCTTTTGGCGAAGGTCGGTGTTCCGGACGATTAGGACGGGCTGACGGTGCGCTGCTCGATGCGCTTCTCGGATTTGGTCACGACGAAGCGGTCGATGTAGTTGCCCGGGGTGTGGACGTCGTCGGGGTCGATCGATCCGGCGGGGACGATCTCTTCGACCTCGGCGATGGTGAAGCGGGCGGCGCTGGCCATCTCGGGGTTGAAGTTGCGGGCGGTGCGTCGGTAGATCAGGTTGCCGAACTCGTCGGCTTTCCAGGCTTTGACCAGGGCGAGGTCGCCGAAGATGCCGCTCTCCATGACGAACTCGCGTTCCTTGCCGCCGTTGGGCGTGGCGAAGGTGCGGATCTCCTTGCCCTCGGCGACCTGGGTGCCGACGCCGGTGGCGGTGAAGAACGCGGGGATGCCCGCGCCGCCCGCACGCACGCGCTCGGCCAGCGTGCCCTGGGGGTTGAACTCGACCTCGAGCTCGCCCGAGAGGAACTGGCGCGCGAACTCGTCGTTCTCGCCGACGTAGCTTGAGATCATCTTCTTGATCTGCTTGGTCGCCAGCAGCAGGCCCAGGCCCCAGTCATCAACGCCCGCGTTGTTCGAGACGCAGGTGATGTTCTTCACGCCGGTGTCGCGGAGGGCGATGATGAGCTGCTCGGGGATGCCGCACAGACCGAAGCCCCCGACCATGCAGGTCATGCCGTCGCGGAGGATTCCGCGGTCGGCGAGGTCTTTGAAACAGTCGGCGGTGGTGGATTGCTGTTTGGTTGGCATGGCTTGCTCGTGTGAAAAAGGCAATTCGCGGGATGCTGACGTCGACTCGGTCGGCATCGCGATGCTCCGCGTGCTAACGGTGCGAAGCGGTATTCCTCGGTTCGCTATGATGATAGTCAGCGATGATCCATGCAATCCCCGGATTTTACGAGCCCGTCAACGCGTTCCTTCACCTCGGAGGCGCCGTTGTTTTCGTGATCCTCGGCGTCCGCGTGGTCCGGAGGAACTGGTCCCACAGAGGGCGGGCGGCGGTGCTGGGCGTCTTCGCGTTGGCCGGCGTGTTGATGCTTTCGATCAGCGGGGTCTACCACATGCTGCCCGGCGGGAGCGCGGGCTCGGAGGTCATGCTGCGTCTCGATCACGCGGCGATCTTCGTGCTCATCGCAGGCACCTTCACACCGATCCACACCCTGCTCTTTCGCGGGATCGCGCGGTGGTCCGGTCTGTCGATGATCTGGGCGGTCGCCGTGACCGGCGTGACGCTGGTCACGATCTTCTTCAACGACATGCCGCGGGGATTGGGGCTGGGACTGTACATCGCGATGGGATGGCTGGCCGGGCTCTCGCTGGTCGTCGCGTGGCGTCGGCGGGGTTTCCGGTTCGTCCGGGCGGTCTTCATCGGGGGGCTCGTGTACTCGGGCGGCGCCATACTGCTCGCGTTGGACTGGCCCACGATCATCCCGGGTGTGGTCGGTCCGCACGAACTCTGGCATATCGCCGTGATCCTGGGCCTGAGCCTGCACTGGCGCTTCATCGAACGCTTGGCGCACAGCGCACCCAACCCGGCCGAGGCGTCGCGCGGCGGGTCGCTCGGCCTGTGATTAGTGCTTGGGCTTTGGGCTGCGCTTGGGCCCGGCGAAGAGGGTGGTCTGATCCGGGCCCTCCATGGGGCGTGCGGACAGGTCGTCGAGTTCGCGTTGGATCTCTTCGAGGGTCGAGAGCTGGAGGTGCTCGGTCGCGAAGCGGATGTAGGCGACGCGGTCGACCTGGCGGAGCCGGGCCATGACGCGCTCGCCGATGGTGGTGCTGGGGACCTCGCGTTCGAACTCGAGGTGGAGCTCTTCTTCGACCTGGTCGGCGAGCTGGCGTTTGATGTGCTCGGGGATCGGGCGCTTGCCGCAGGCGTTGGAGACGCCGCGGATGATGCTCTCGGAGGTGAAGGGCACGCGTGAGCCGTCTTTCTTGACGACCATCAGGCGGCTGGACTGCTCGACGCGTTCGTAGGTGGAGAAACGCCGGTCGCACTTGAGGCACGCCCGGCGCCGGCGGATGACCGCCCCGCCCTCGGTGGGGCGCGAATCGATGACCTTGTCGTCGTTGGCATTACAGAACGGGCAGATCATGGCGGCGTGGGTCTCCGCCAAGAGGATATCGGGGTTCGGGCGGGCGTGCCGGGAGGGCCAGGTATCAGCCGCCGCGCCCGCTCAGGTTACGACGGGCGGCCGGTCCCCCCACGCTTACGGTGTCGCCCGGCAGGAGTTGTATCTGCCCCCCCTCGCTCTGTATGTCTGACGAGTTGATCGAAACCAGGAATGCCCCCCGCCTGAACACGCGGACTGACAGACTTTGCTGGAGTGGGTTCAGGCTCGATCGATCGATCAACTCCCGAACGGTCATGCCTTCAGGCGGGCTGGCGATGGCGCTGACGGCGTCCCCCAAGCCTTGCACCCGGATGGATCGACTACCGGCATCGCTGCTTGCACCGGACATCTGGGGTTCGTACTCGGCCGTGATGAGTCGGGTCTGGATATAGCGAATCCGTGAATCAAGTTCGTTTCCTTGGCGCTGCAAACGCTGTCTCTCGGCTTCGAGCATGGCCATATCGTTGATCGTCGCGGCATCCTTACTCGGAGCAAGCGACATTGTCTGAATCTTGGCTTGGGTGAATGCCTGCATGTCTTCGATTTTACGGATTTCCGATTTGAGACGCTCGAGTTCGGCTCCGAGTGTTGATGCCAACCGACGCTGTCGCTCGATCGACGCACGCTCGCGCTCGCGCATTTCGTCGCGCATCTCTGCGAGAAGTGATTGAATCTGTATGTGGATACGTTGCGGCGCCGTAACGATCAACGCGCGGTCGATAGCGCTGATGCTGGCGAGGCTGCCGCCCATATCGACCCAGGCATCGTGCGCGACGTGTGTCTGGATCACATCGGTGAGTTGGCGTGTTACATCGGCCTGCTGTGTTCTTCTGCCGCCGGTCTGCAGCGCGTCGCCCACCGACCCGAGGATGTCCACGACCGGATAGATCTGACGGGAACTGGATCGCTGATCAAAGTGGGACTGCGTGCTGATCTCGTAGAGATCTTCAGATTCAGACATCGCGAGCGTGTCGTCAACCATCACCTGGCTGAAATGCTCGATGAGCAAGTCGCGCACGACATGGAGCGGTAGCGGGTCGACATCGAAGTCAACCGGTTCATCGCGTTCTATGCCGGTACCTTCGATCCGGTCCCAGTGCACCAGCACCGGGCGGTCCGCGAGGGACTTGATCGTATCGATGATCGTTTCGAGCGTCGTACCCCGGAGATTCACGAGTGCATCGTGCGCGTCTGGCTCGTGCGAATCGGCGGCGAGCATCGCGGCGTTCGACTCGGGGAGCGACTCGCCCGATTCGGGGAGCAGGGTCGGCGCGGCGGGGCGCATGTTCATGATGCCGAGCGTGAGCGTCGAGCCGGCGAGGGCGATCAATGCGGTGTACATCAGTGTTCTCCTGGTGCGGGGTGGATTGTGCGCGTGGCTGAGTTGGCGGGCCAGGTCGGCGGTCTCGCCCAGCTCGCTCACGGCTTGTTTCAGGGCCTCGGGCTCGGTGTGCCCGGTGATGATCAGGTCGTCGATCCGCGAGCGGAGGTGGTCCTCGAGCTCGTCGCGGACGCGTTCGCGGTCGGGCTTGGGCAGCGCCAGCATCGAGACGAGCACGTCGAGCCAGGCGTCGATCGAGCCGGGCGCGGAAGGGCGGACGCCGGTGCCTGTCACGGGATCTGGCACGGTGTCTGTCACGGCCTCGGAGCGCTGCGATTTCTGTGTGGGCATGCTCATGCGGTCGCCTCGGCGGGGTCGGTCGCCCCGCTGACGAACGAGTCGAGGATCGATTGCATGCGGCGCATGCTCTCGACGTGCTGGGCGAGGCGCTTGCGCCCTTTGGCGCTCAGGCGGTACCACTTGCGTTTGCGCCCCTCGGCGTCGGGGGCGGACGCGCCGGACTTGACCTCTTCCCAGCTCGTGGTCACCAGACCCTGCTTATCGAGCCTGGTCAGGAGCGGGTAGAGGTTGGACGGGGCGAGCTTGAGATGCCCTTCCGAGCGGGAGGCGATGGCTTTCGAGATCGAGTAGCCGTAGGACGGTGCCTCGGCCAGGATCGCGAGCACGACGAGTTCTGAATGGTCTGGCTTGAGGCTGAGCATGGGTGGTCTCCTGGCAGTTCCGACTCAGTATATATCGAATCCAGATATATCCGGATGCACAATATCAGAAAAATATGTCCGGATCGGTTTCTGGGGCCCTCAGGGGCCTTCTTTGGAGCCATACGCGGGCACAACCCCGCTAGGATCGGGGCTTGTGGCGGGCGATCGGAAACGCCCGGCGCATGGGTCTGGTTCTGTTCGGGTCTTCCGGGCGGGCCTGCTGGGTTTGAGAGGACGACGATGCCGCGTATCACGCTCCCGGATGGATCGGTCAAAGAGTTCGACGGCGCGGTCAGCGCGTACGAGGTGGCCGAATCGATCGGCGAGCGCCTGGCGCGCGCCTGCGTGGGCTGCAAGGTGGACGGCGAAGTCCGCGATCTGCACGCGCCGATCGACGCCGACTGCGAACTCACGTTGCTGACGCCCAAAACCCGTGATGGTGAGCATGATCCGGACGCGTTGAACCTGCTCCGACACTCGACCGCGCATGTTATGGCCGAGGCGATCCAGCGCATCGTGCCCGGCGCGGAACTTGTGTACGGCCCGCCCCTCGACACCGGGTTCTACTACGACATCGCGTTCCCCGAGGACCGCCCGCTCCGCGAAGGTGACTTCGAGGCGATCGAGACGGAGATGAAGTCGATCGTCAAGGAGAACAGGCGTTTCACGCGATACGACCTGCCCATCGAAGAAGGGATGGCCAAGCTCAAGGGCGAGGGCAGCAAGTACAAGGTCGACAACGCCGAGCAGGCCGTGAAAGCGGGCTCGGATTCGCTGTCGTTCTACGCGACCGGCGAGGCTGGCAAGGACTGGGAAGATCTGTGCCGCGGGCCGCATATCCCGAGCACCGGGAAGATCGGCGCGTTCAAGATCATGTCGCTGGCGTCGTCCTATTGGCACGGCGACGAGAACTCCGACCGCCTGACCCGCGTCTACGGCACGGCGTTCTACGACAAGAAGGACCTCAAGGCCCACCTGAACCGTCTGGAAGAGGCCAAGAAGCGCGACCACCGGGTGCTCGGACGCAAGCTCCAGTTGTTCCACATCGACGAGGCGGTCGGGCAGGGCCTGATCCTGTGGACGCCCCGCGGCTCGGTGATCCGCAAGGAACTCCAGGACTGGATCGGCGGCGAGCTGCGCAAGATGGGCTACAGCGATGTGTACTGCCCGCACATCGGCAAGCTCGAGTTGTACAAGACTTCGGGGCACTTCCCGTACTACGCCGAGAGCCAGTTCGTGCCGGTGATGGAGCGGGAGTTCCTCAAGGGCGTGGGCGACGACGGGTGCTCGTGCAGCGATCTGTCGAACATGATGGCGGACGGCGACGTCGAGGGTTATCTGCTCAAGCCGATGAACTGCCCGCACCACATCAAGATCTTCGACAGCCAGCCGCGGAGTTACCGCGATCTGCCGATCCGGCTCAGCGAGTTCGGCACGGTGTATCGGTGGGAGCAGTCGGGCGAACTGAGCGGGATGACGCGCGTGCGCTGCTTCACCGTGGACGACGCGCACCTGTTCTGCCGCGAGGACCAGGTCGGCGAAGAGGTGCGCGGGTGCCTGAAACTCGTCAAGCTCACGTTCGAGACGCTGGGGCTGACCGACTTCCGCGTCCGTGTGGGCCTGCGTGACCCGGACAGCACCAAGTACGTCGGTGACCCTGAGGTGTGGGACAAGGCCGAGGCGGCGTGCAAGGACGCCGCTTCGGAACTGGGCGCCAAGGTCAGCCTGGAGCCGGGCGAGGCCGCGTTCTACGGGCCCAAGATCGACTTCGTGGTCAAGGACGTCATCGGGCGCGAGTGGCAGCTGGGCACGGTGCAGGTGGACTACAACCTGCCCGTGCGCTTCGAACTGTCGTACAACGGCGCGGACAACCAGAAGCACCGCCCGGTGATCATCCACCGCGCCCCGTTCGGCAGCCTCGAGCGGTTCGTGGCCGTGCTGATCGAGCACTTCGCCGGCGTGTTCCCGCTGTGGCTGAGCCCCGAGCAGGTCCGCGTACTCCCGATCAGCGAGAAGAGCAACGACTACGCCGGCGAGGTCGTCGAGAAACTCAAAGAAGCCGGGCTGCGGGCGACGATCGACACGGCCGACAGCCGGGTGCAGGGCAAGATCAAGGCGGGCGCGGAGATGAAGATCCCGTACCTGCTGGTGGTCGGCCCGCGCGACGCGGAGAACCGGGCAGTGTCGGTCCGGGCGTTCGGCGAGGAGAAGGACCTGGGCCAGATCGGGCTCGACGAGTTCGTCGCGGCCGCCCTGGAAGAGCACACCAGCAAGGGCACGACCACCGTCCGCGACCGGATGCCTGCGGGGGTGTAAGCGGCGGGCTGCTACTCGGTGTGCGTGACAAACCACGCCGCGAGCGAGGCGTTGGCGTACGCGTCGTCCCACGCGTTGTGGTTGGCGGTCGGCAGTTCGGTGTAGCGAGTGTCCGCCCCGAGGCGCTCTAGTCGATCGTGCAGGACGCGTGATTCTTCGACCGGGATGACCTTGTCGAGCACACCGTGGAAGAGCCAGACGGGCATGCCCTTGAGCCGCTCCGCGCCCGCGATGATGGCGGGGTCGTCGGCTTCTGGTGCCGGTGGACCGATGCGTTGCTGCTTGTCATCGATGCGACGCGCCGTGTAGGCGCACACCGGTGCGGCGGCGCGGAAGCGATCGGCGTGGGCGCCGCCGATGGCGATGGTGCCGTGCCCGCCCTGGCTCAGCCCGGTGATCGCGAGCCGGCCGGGGTCGTAGAGCCCTTCTTTGGCTGTCTCTTCGAGCATCGCCAGCACGGCGGGCTCGTGGTCTTCCCACTCGGTGTTGTGGATGGGCTTCTGCGGCGCGATGACGACGAAGGGCCAACGCTCGGGGTCGCGTTGGATCGCGGGCGGAAGCCCGACGGTGAGGTGGCGCTTCCCGTCGGTGCCGGACTCGCCGTAGCCGTGCAAGAAGAGGATCGCCGCGCCGCCGGGCTCGACGCCTGCGGGGATCATGACCGACCACGCGTATTCCTGGCCTTCGATCGTCATGCGGTGATCGATGACGCGGTGCTGGGCCGAACGGTCTGAGTCGGGCGAGACTGTTCCCAGCTGTGGGCCGAGCTGTTGGCCGAGCAGCGGCAGGATCAGGGCGAGCAGCAGGGTTGGGAGTGTGGGCATCCGACGGTTGTATCATGATGCCGCATGCCGAACAACCGCCCTGATCTAGAAGCACCGATCCGCGTCGCGATGTGGTCCGGTCCACGCAACATCTCGACGGCGCTGCTGCGCTCTTGGGGATCACGCGCCGATACGGCCGTCAGCGACGAGCCGCTGTACGGGCACTACCTGCGGTGGTTGCCCGAAGATCGCCGGCGCGAGCACCCCGGCGCCGACGAGACCGTCGCAGCGATGGACTGCGACTGGCGGTCGGTGACGCGGGCGCTGCTCGGTCCGGTGCCGGGCGATCGCCCGGTGTGGTACCAGAAGCACATGGCCCACCACCTCACGCCTGGTCTCGACCAGGGGATGGACCTGGGTTGGCTCGATGGGCTGACCAACTGCCTGCTGATCCGCGACCCCGCTGCCATGATCGCCAGCTTCATCAAGGTCATCCCCAACCCCACGCCCGAGGATCTGGGATTGCCCGCCCAGGCCATGCTGTTCGAGCGGATCCGCGCGAAGACGGGGCGCACGCCGGCGGTGATCGATTCGGGCGACGTCCTCCGCGACCCGGGGGGCGTGCTCGCGGCGCTGTGCGATCGCATCGGGATCCCGTTCGATGAGGCGATGCTGTCGTGGCCCACCGGCCCGCGCGACACGGACGGCGTGTGGGCCCGCCACTGGTACGCGGGTGTCGAGCGATCGACGGGATTCGGATCGCCCCGCGACGAGACGCCGAGCGTGCCCGAACGAATGCGGGGCACGCTGGACCGTTGCACGGAGCTGTATGCGATGCTCTGGGAGCACCGGATCACGCCGTAACGCGGAGGATGCACGCCGCAACCCGAGTGACCGATCGGAGGTAGCACCGTCCACGAATGGAGGCTGCCATGCCCACGATCGCGCGTCGCACGTTTCTCGCTGCCGGTTCTGTTGGCTTGATCGGTGGTGCTGTGGCGGGGCGCGCCGAGGGCACGACCCGAGCGGCCCGAGGATTCGATGGAAAAGAGGATCCGATCGATCGCGTGCCCGCCGAGACGGTCGCCGAGTTCGTCGGTGTGTGCCATTTCAACGTCGAGCGCGTCGGGGCCATGCTCGCGGTCGAGCCCGGGCTGGCCAAGTCGGCGTGGGACTGGGGATTCGGCGATTGGGAGACGGGGATCGGGGCCGCCTCGCACACGGGGCGCGTCGAGATCGTCGAGATGCTGATGGCCCACGGGGCGCGCCCGGATGTGTTCACGCTGGCGATGCTCGACCGGGTGGACGCGGTCCGGGACGTGCTCGAGAACATCCCGGCGATGGGATCGATCGAGGGGCCGCACAGCATCTCGCTGTATCGCCATGCGCAGGCGGGGCGCGCCGAGCGCGTGAAGGAGTACCTCGCGTCGATCGGGCTCGATGACACCACGAACCCGTTCCAGACGGACAAGACCCTGGGCGACACTCTCGGCGGCGCGTACTCGATCGCCCCAAACGACGCGGATGGGCGTCCCGGGGCATCGATCATCGTCGCATGGTCGGAGCGTTTCGCGTGCCTGACGCTCACGCCGCCCGGGGGGACATCGCGCAACCTCATGCCGATCGAACCCGGCGTGCGGTCCGCGCCCGGCGAGCGTGCCTTCCGACCCGCGGGGTCCCGGGGCGCGAGGATCGTGTTCCCCGACGAGCGGAGCCTGCGTGTTGAGTACAACGGGACGGTCACCGCAGCGGTCCGGGTCGTCGATTAGGACCGCGTGGTCGGGCGGATGTCCTAGCGACTGCGCCGCCCGATGGCGAAAGACACGGTTTCGTCCGTTGGCTGGCTCGGCTGCTGACACGACCCGCGATATGCTGGCGGCATGCTGCAATCCTTCAAAGAAGCCAATCGCGACCTGCTCATCAACATCAACGGCGAACTGATCCACCGCGACCGGGCCGGCATCAGCCCGTTCGACTCTGCCGTGCAGGGCGGTGACGCGGTGTGGGAGGGGCTGCGGGTCTACGACGGGCGGATCTTCAAGCTCGACGAGCACCTCGAACGCCTGCGCCGGTCGGCGAGGGCCCTGGCGTTCACGCAGATCCCGACGCGTGACGAGCTGGTCGCGGAGATCAAAAGAACGCTGGCGGCCAACAGCATGATCGACGGCGTGCACATCCGCCTGACCCTGACCCGGGGCGTGAAGATCACCAGCGGCATGGACCCGCGCTTGAACCAGGCGGGCCCGACGCTGATCGTGCTGGCCGAGCACAAACGCCCGGTGTACGACGACGCGCAGGGCGGGCAGGGGCTGTCGCTGGTCACCAGCGGCGTCCGGCGATTCCCGCCGGACTGCATGGATCCCAACATCCATCACAACAACCTGATCCAGTCGATCATGGCCAAGGTCGAGGCCAACGTCGCCGGCGCCGACGACGCGCTGCTGCTCGATCCTCAGGGATTCGTGGCCGAGACGAACGCGACGAACGTGTTCATCATCGATGAGTACCCGGCGCACGCCGGCAAGCCCGAGATGGTGGTGCAGACGCCGCGGACCGTGGCGTGCCCCGAGGGCATCACGAGGCAGACGGTGCTCGATCTGTGCGCACAGAACGGCATCCCGTGCGTCGAGCGCGACATCAGCCTGACCCACGTCTACAACGCGCGCGAGTGCTTCACGACCGGCACGATGGGTGAACTGAGCTGGGTCGGGCACGTCGACGGGCGGGCGATCGGCACCGATGACCCGACCGGCGCACCCGCGATGGGCCCGATGACGGGGCGCTTGCGGGAACTGTTCAAGGCCCTGACCGAACAGAGCGGTGTTGTGGTGGTCTGAGTGTTCCTTAGGAAAAAACGTTAGTATGGTCTCATGCGTTCCGTGGTGTTTCTCCAACTCGTGCTGGTAGTGCTGGCGGTGCTGTCGGCCTGCTATGGCTTCTCGGTGCTCCTGCGCTCGTTCGCCGAGTGGCGGTTCTTCCGCAAGTACCCGGCGTCGTCGGCCAAGCGCCTGGGGCGTTGGTGGTCGCCGTTTGTTGGGCTTGCGGCGATGGCGCTGTCGGCCGTTCCCGCCGGGGTGAGCTACTCCTGGCAGCAGCAGTACGGCCAGGGCGAGTACGGCTGGCCCCACGCGGTCGGTGTCGGGCTCCTGATCTTCGCGGGATGGATGGCGGCGGCCTGGTTCATCGGCGAGCGGGCCCGCGGGCGTCGCTGGTGCCCGCGCTGCCGCTACGACATGGAGGGCACGCCCGGGCTGCGCTGCCCCGAGTGCGGCAAGCTTGTGCGGAGCGAGCGCGGGCTGGGGCGCCCGCGCCGACCGAAGTGGGCCGGGCGGTTCGCGATCGTTCTCGTGCTCATGGGTACCTACACCCTCCGCGTCGCACGCCCGGTGATGGAGTACGGGCCCCTGATGGCGGTGCCGACGTGGGTGCTGATGGCGGGGTGGAGTTGGCTGCCGGAGGCGTGGATCACCGACACCGCCGGCGTGGACATTGGTGGCCGACTGCAGGATCGGCTCCAGTACTCCGAGCCGATCACAACAGAACGCCGGTTCCGCTTCGCGAGCAAGCTGCTCAACGGGATGTACGAGAGCGAAGATGCTCGGTGGAACAAGCGGCGCGGCGTGCTGCTCAACGCGGCCATCGGACCCCAAGCATTCATGTACAAGGAAGACGTCAGCAGCGTCAGCCCACGCCTCGCTGCGCTCGGGCAGCGGCATACCGATCTGCTCGACCTGCTCGGTGTCGAGTTGGTCAACGCGGCCGCGTCGCAGGACGCGGATCCTCGAATAGCGGATCGCATACACAGAAGCCGGAGTAGCAATGAGTTCCACAGCCACTCATACCTGTTCGTTCAATACCTTGTCCACGCCTACGCCGACGCCGAGCTTGATCTTGACAAGCTGGGTGACTCGACAGTAAGGGAGTTCGAGCGGGTTCGCTTCTGCCATCAGTTCATGCCCCGGACGAAGGAGCATGGGGTAGCCGCCGGGTTGACATTCGAGCAGATCGACCTTGGTATCACCATCGAAGCGGCCCTCGATTCTGGATTTTTGGTGGACTACGCGGATACTTTCTTTCCCGATAACACCACCACACCCGACCAATTTGACTACGGGCTGCGCTCAGCGCATTTGATGTTTGCCCTCGCATACTTTGATGCCGAGGAGACCGCGATCGCACGGGCCAAGTTGCTCGAATGGGCGGGCGCGGATAGCAGCAACAAGCGAGCCTTCGCAAATCTAACGCTTGCCCACTGGGCGAGAGCGGAACGATCCGCGTATGAGATGCCCGACCCGATCCGCAGAAGAGCAATCAATCAAGCCGTCGCTTCACTCTCGGATCGAACCGCGTTGTGGGACGATGAGCATTATGGCACATACACCCCGCGACACCCCGCGCAACTCGCATTGGTCATGCTCGACACATCTGGCGATGTCTCCATGCCGCTGATCCGTCAATGGCTCCTCGACGGCGAGGACCCACCCAGCGGATATCTGCAGTCACCCAAAGCGGACGTCCGGCTCATCGTCGCCTGGGCGGAGCACCTCTCGGACCTGGCATTTTCGGAGGACGTGCGCGTCAGGCGGTGGTTGGCCGAGACGCTGCCCACAAGGTCCGGGACGCCGGTCGATGATCGCATCGACCGGGTGATCGATGCGCTCCTCAACGACACCGACGAAGACGTCCGTGACAATGCCGAGTTTGCGCGGGAAGAGCGAGCCCAGTACGCAAAATCGCCTTGAGCGTTCACTGGTCGTCTGACCCGGCCGGGCGTTCTCCCAGCACCGCCGCGGGTTTGACCGGCACGGACTTCGTCCCCGCTTCCTTGATCCACTCGATCGCCTCGTCGCAGTCGTCGGTCATGCGGAGCAGCTCGGGGTCGCCCGGCGAGATCACGCCCTCGTCCACCATCCGCTCGCAGATGAAGCGCATCGGGTCGCCCCAGAACTCCGAGCCCATCAGGATCATCGGGAAGCGTTCGATCTTGCCGGTCTGCATCAGCACGGCCGTCTCGAAGATCTCGTCGAGCGTGCCGAAGCCGCCCGGCATGGCGACGAACGCGTCCGAGTATTTGACCAGCATCACCTTGCGCACGAAGAAGTAGCGGAACTCGACGAACTTGTCGAGGTACGGGTTCGGGTCCTGCTCCATGGGGAGTTGGATGTTGCACCCGACGCTGAGCCCCCCCGCTTCGCGCGCGCCGCGGTTGGCGGCTTCCATGATCCCGGGCCCGCCGCCGGTCATGGTGGCGTAGCCCGCGTCGGCCAGGGCCGCCCCGAAATCGCGGGCGAGCTGGTAGTAGCGGTGGTCGGGCTCGAACCGGGCGGAGCCGAAAACGGTCACGCAGGGGCCGATGAAGTGAAGTTGGCGGAAGCCGCGGATGAACTCGGCAAAGATCCGCACCGAGCGAAACAGCTCCTCGCGCCGGAGCCTGGGGCCCGCGAGCAGGCGGTGCTCGTCGCCCCGTGGCGGCTGCTTGCCCCAGGACGCCTCGCCAGCCTGGGCGTGGTCCGGGCGGCTGGACGGGGCGTTGGAACCCTCTGGGTGGGAATCTGGCTGTTTCTCTGGCGGTTCGGGGGCGTCTGACATCCGCCACCTATCGGCGAGTTCGCCCGCCCGCCGCAAACCCTGGGGCTCACCCCCGGGGCGATCCGGCGGGCACCCACCTGTTCGGGGGATTCTGCTGACTCATATAGACCCGGGGCTTGAACCGATAAACACTTGGATGATGTTGCTCGCGCCACTTCTCTGCGGGATCCTCGGGTCGGCGACGCCCCGCATGGTGCCGATGGTCGCCCCCGACCATGTCGGCCCGGTGGCTGTCCACACCGAGACCAACGCCGAGACCGAGTCCGAAGTCAAGACAGAAGCGATGCGCATCGGGCGAGCCCGCCTGTCGCTGATGCGCGCCGACGGCGCGGAGTTGGCGTGGATCGAGGGCGATGTCCGTGTGCCGGCGTACCGCAGCGACGGGCCGTTGCCCGGGGCGATCCGGTTCGAGCCGCCCACCATCGGGTTCGGGGCGAGCGTCGACACCGGCGTGCCCGAGTTCGTACCGGCTGAGCAATCTGAGGACGGGCTGCGCCTGGTCATCGATCGCAACACCGCGCTGCGCGACGGCGGGATCTCCGGTGCACACGGCGCGATCGCCAACGACGGCGTGATGCGACTGTCCTCGATCGCGGCCGGCGAGGGCGAGTACGACTTCTACGACCTCGCGTTCGCCTGGGACGCGCTCACGCCTGGGCCCTTGACCATCTCGCTGACCGGCGGGCTCAAAGCGATCGACGCGCGCATCGGCAAGGTCGTCGACAGCGGCGGGGTCTCGACGTTCCAGGATGCACGCGGCGTAGTCGCGGTCCCGATCATCGGGGGCGGCGTGTCGTGGCAGGTCGACGACAACATTGCGTTCACCGGCAGCGCCGTGACGCAGTCGTTCAGCGGGCAGGGATCGGTGCTCGACATGTCCGCCGAGACGAGCATCCGCCTGTCGCCCAACGTCGGGCTGAGCGCCGGATACCAGTTCATCCGCAGCGCCATCGAGGTCCAGTCGCTGGGCTCCGAGCTCGAACGCGAGGGCGTGTACGCCCGGATCCGCATCGAGTTCTGAGCGGTCGCCCGCGGGCGGATCTGACTCGGTTTACTTCGACATCAGGCGTGCGAGCGTGTCCAGGCCGGCAGCCAGCTTGACGGGATCGGTCGCGTAGCTGATGCGGAAGTGCGTGTCGTGCTGCGAGAACACCCCGCCGTTGACGACCAGCACGTTGTGCTCAGCGGCCAGCTCTGTGAACTGCTCGCCGGTCATGCCGAGGTGCTCGGGCACCTTGACCCAGGCGTAGAACGCGCCGCCGGGCGGTGCGATGTGGGTCAGGGCGCCGAGCTTGTCGACGATCATGTCGCGGCGCTTCTGGTACTCGAGGACAACCTCGTCCATGTCCGCGTCGAAGCAGGCGGCGGCCCCGTGCTGGAGCGGGGTAGGCGCGCACACGAAGGTGTACTGATGGAACTTGACCATCGCCTCGACCAGCCAGGCGGGTCCGGCGGCGTATCCCAGGCGCCAGCCCGTGCAGCCGAACGTCTTGCCGAAGCCGCGGATGAGCAGCACGGTATCTTCGGCGCCGGGCAGTCGGGCCGGGCTGGGGCAACGCTTGATGCTTGAGTCGCGCACGCACGCGTCGGTGCGTGATTCGGGGAACGCGAACGCGTCGTAGATCTCGTCGCTGAGCAGGACCACGCCCTTGGACCTGCACAGGTCGAGCAGATCGGCGCAGGTCCGCTTGCTCGCGACGACGCCGTTTGGGTTGGCAGGGGTGTTGAAGAGCACGAAGCGGGTCTTGTCGGTGATCAGGGGCTCGACACGCTCGGCGGTCAGTTCGCCATCCTCGCCGGTCTCGCAGGCCACGGCGGTCGCGTTGCACATCGTGGCGAGTTCGGGGTAACTGACGAAGTAGGGGTCGGGGATGATGCACTCGTCGCCCGGGTCGAGCAGGGCGAGGTACGCCAGGGTGAGCGCGCCGGAGGTGCCCGTCGTGGCGATCACGCCGGGCGATGCCGCTCCCTTGTCGAAGTCCCAGCCCAGGTCGCGCGTCAGGTCTTTTCGGATCCGTGCGACGAGCGCCGGGTCGCCCGCGTTGGGGCTGTAGCCGTTGCGTCCGGCTTGGATCGCGTCGATCGCGGCTTGTTGGACGTTGGCGGGCACGGGGAAATCGGGCTGGCCGATCGTCAGGTTCACGGCGTCGGGCATCGTGGCGGCCCGCTGGAGGATTTTCCGGATGCCCGAGGCGCGCAACGCATCGGCACGCCTGGAAGGACCGGACGCGCCGCGCCGTGTTTCATTCGTCATGCTGGTATCCGGCGCGAGAGCGTAACCCGGAGCGTCCCGCTCGTCGCGCGTCTTAAGACTCACGGACCTTGGTCTTGGGCAGGCCCAGCGCGCCCTTTACGCCGCCTGGGTGGCGCTTCTCTTCCTGGAGCGCTTCGAGGCGTTCGTGACGCTTCATCACGGAACGCTTGGTGGTCAGGCTGCCTTCGGTCTTCAGCGAACGGTCGATGCTCATGTCCGGCTCCGGGTCGAAGCGGGCGTCGCCCGCGGGTGCTGCTGTCCGTCGTGCTGCGAGGGCCGCACGATCAGGGGTTGTGTTTCCGCCACAAGGTCTGGGAGAAGTTCGATCCTCCCCGGCGTTCCCGCATCCAGTCCGCCCCGATCGAAGCGACCAATCGTTCGTGGTCACGCCGCTCGGAAGTCGTGGAGCTGTACTGCCCGCTGGGCACCGCAAGCCCAAGGGAATACAGCGTATAGCGGGAGGGATTGTTGCCCGCCCGCGCCCCGGAATCCACCGGCACGCCGATCGCCCGCACCCCCCGGCTGGCAAGGTAGGCAAGCGCGTCCTGGGCCTGATCCGCGGGCAGCGTCGCCAGTTCCAGGTAGTTCGTCCCGGTCACCCTCGGATCGGCCGCTCGCAGCCCGTCGGCCAGCAGGGCCCACTGTGCCGGCAGCACCGAGGGCTGCGATTGGGGCTGCTCGGTCGGTCGTTGGGTTGGCTGCTGGGCGGGCGTCTGGGTCGCGTTCTGCTCCGGGCGCTGCTCGGGCGAGCCGATCGTTCGGGGCGGGACCACCACGGACTCGTCGCGCACGGAGGCGGCCAGGCGCTCAGTCGCTTCTCGCTGCCCGAGTTTGTAGCCCGCGGTCCACGCGCCGACGATGAAGACCAGCCCCACCGCGATCGCCAGGTAGAGCTTGGTCGCCGAGAGGCGGATCTCGCCCGAGTGCGCGGGCTCGTCCTCGAAGGTGGCCGCGGATCGCTCGGCCCGGGTCACGCCGCCCGAAGACCACGGGATGCCCGAGGCGGACTCGCGCGAGCGGCTCGGCGCGGGCGGAACTTCGGGTTCGGATTGGGTCGTGGGTTGGGCTTTGGGCTGCGTCTGGGGCGCGGGCGAATCGGGCACTTGGCGTGATCCCGGCTCGACATGGATCGGCGATTCGCCGCGCTCTCTGAGCAGCTCGAACAAAGGTGGGCCGGCGCGCTTGGACATGCCTGATGGTATCCGCGCTTGGGGCTCCAAGAACCGGCTCGGACGCGCTATACTGCGGGCTATGGCGATCCGTGACGATGAAGTGGTCCGCATCAGCCCGCCCCCCATGACGGCGGCCGAGGCTGTGTACCTGCCCGAGATCATCAAGGGCTTTGGGACCACGCTCCGCCACATGTTCACCAGCTGGGGGCAGGGCAAGACCAGCCGCACGCTCCAGTACCCCGAACAGCGCCGCGAGGACATCCCCGTCGAAGATGGCGGGATGGAGAAGTCCAACTTCCGCGGGTTCCACCGCCTCAACAAGGACGAGGAGGGGCGGGTCAAGTGCGTCGCATGCATGATGTGCCCGACGATCTGCCCGGCCAACTGCATCCACATCGAGGCCGCCGAGAGCCCCTGGGACGACCGCGAGAAGTATCCCGCCAAGTTCGAGATCGACGAGCTCCGCTGTATCTTCTGCGGGATGTGCGAGGAAGCCTGCCCGGTGGACGCGATCGAGCTGACGCCGATCTACGACATCGTGGGTCAGAGCCGCCAGGAGATGGTGTTCGACAAGAACAAGCTCCTGCACATGTACGATCTGACGATCGATCAGAAGCCGATGTGAACGCCCTGGCGACGTCCGTTCGGGGCGGGCCACGAGCCGTTCAATCCAACCAAATCAACATGGGATAGCGAACGGGACCGGCGGGGGTTGTTCAGGCGAACGCCGCGCGTGCATGGTTCTCTGTCTAAGGCCGAAGGGCGCTCTGGGCTCTGGCAGAGGGCAAAAACAAAGAACCGGGCCGTGTTGGCCCGGTTCTTTTAATCGTCAGGGATCGCTGTCTCACACCACCCCATGCAGACTGCATGTTCGGAGATCACTGCGTCATCGACAAGCGAGGACCGAAGTGCTCCATCAGGCTTGAATCATCGAGCCCGATCTGTGAAGTCATCTCAGCGACGGCGGCGGAGTCCGACCAGCCCGCCGAGCCCGAGGAGGGCCGCGGTCGAAGGCGAGGGGACAATGCTGAAGCCGACAGAGATTTTGTATCCGAAGTTCTCGGTGTGGCCGTCGCCGTTGAGAAGCACGTCGGTATCAACGGAAGTCGAGTCGGCGTCGCCGAAGCCCGAGAGTCCGATGTAGTACGTGCCGGCGGCCAAGTCGGTCGCCTGGATGGCGGGCATGAAGCCGATGCCGGAGTCGTCGTCGAAATCGATGACGTCGCCGCCCGCGGTGACGAGCTGCATCACGCCGTCGGCGTCCGCGTCATCCGAGAACACGGCGAAGACGGAAAGTGACGCGACGTTGTCCAGGGTGAAGGCGTACCAATCAACATCGGCGTCACCGAGGATGCCGCTGATCAGGACGGACCCACCAGGAATGTCGAACGTGCCGATGTCATTGGCGGTGCCGAGCGTGTTGTTCGACTCCACTTCGCTAAAGGTTTGTGCCCCCGCGAAACTCGCCACACCGGCGATTGCCATCATACAGATGAGTTTCATATCTCTATCCTCTCTCGAAGCGGTTAACTGTCTCTCCCCGAACACATGTCCCTCTAACGAGGAACACAAGTCACCCTGACGAGGTGCAGTACAACTATACACGAACCCTTGGAAAAACGAACCGAAATCAGGGGATTTTCACTAAATCAAACGGAAATCGGTGGCCAGTTTGCGTCCGATAATTACCGGCTTGACTGGCAATTCTCAGCAATCGATCGGCTTGCTTTCGGACCGAATCCAGGGTTCGTCCGAGATATTCACTGTTTTCGTGGCCTGAGCCCTGTTATTGGGGTCCACTAGGGATGTCGAGGCATTCGGACCGCATGGGGCGAATGCCGTAGCAATAGTCGTGCCAACAAGAATCCGCTGACACGTTCCTGACCACCACGGCGTGCCGTGGACACCGAACGGGCCGCACGTTCCAACGGGGCGTGCGGTTTTTTTGTAAAGGTCACGTGCGGCGCGCAGAAGCGTTCCTCAAGCCCCTGTCAGCACCCCGAGCGAGGCTGCCAATATCTCGGCGGCCGACCGGACGTCGCCCTGCCAGGTGCCCCCCGGTGCCGCGTGCGGATAGAGCACAGATCGGGAAGCGTTCACAACCACGCCGGCGCCTGACACCGCCTTCGCACCAGCGCGTGCCAGCGGGCGGACCTGCTCGGGCGTGCCGCCCTGGGCACCGACGCCGGGCACGAGCAAGATCTGGTCGGGCATCCGCTGGCGGAGTGCAAGCCCTTCGTCGGCGGATTTGGTCGCGCCCACGACCGCGCCCAGATCGCTGAGCCCGTGCGTGCCTCGGCGTGCAGCGCCGAGCTCGGCGAGCATCGCCGCGGTGTGCAGGGCGAAGGTCGAGCCGCCCGAATCGAGGGACTGGAGCCGGTCCGAATCGGGGTTGCTGGTCCGGCACAGCGCGAAGACGCCCAGCCCGGCGTCGAGGAAGGGCTCGATGGTCGAGGGGCCCATGTAGGGACTGACTGTGATCCAGTCGGCGCCCATCGATGCCGCCCCGGCGGCGTAGTGCTGGGCGGAGCTGCCGATGTCGCCCCGTTTCGCGTCGAGGATGACCACGAAGCCCAGACGCTTGGCGTGGTCGATCGTCCGCTCCAGGGCGGCGTACCCGGGCGAGCCGAACCGCTCGAAGCACGCGGACTGCGGCTTGACGACGCCGACCACCCCCACCACCGCCTCGAGGACACCGACGCAGAACTGTCCGATGGCGTCGGCTTCGGAGGTCGCTGTTTCGCGGATCGGGGCTGGGAGCCTGTCGAGCACCGGGTCGAGCCCGACGCACCCGGGCGAGCCGGCCGCATCGATCGCTCGGCAGAGTTCGTCGGATCGGGCGGCTATCGCGGGGTTCTGTGGCACTGGCGGATCCCTAGAGTTGCCCGATGGACGACGTAACGCCGATCGAGATGGATCTGAAGAAGGACGAGGGGCTGACCATCGTCTGGTCGGACGGCGTCCGATCCTACTACCCCATCGCCCACCTCCGCCGCCTGTCTCCCTCGGCCGACGCCCGGGAACTCCGCAAACAGATCAAGGCCAACCCGCTGACGGTCCTGCCCGGCTCCGGGGCGGGCGGGGGCGCTTCGGGCCCGCTGGTCGCGACCGATGCCGAACTGGTGGGCAACTACGCGATCAAGGTGGTCTTCTCCGACGGGCACAGCACCGGGATCTATTCCTGGCCCTACCTCCGCGAGATCGACCCCGCCAGCAACCCCGAGGGCAAGATCAAGGGCGACGACGCCCCGGCGCATAGCGACCCGCTGGGGCTCGGGTCGAAGCGGTGAGCGTGGGTTCGGATCGTGCCATCTCGTTGACGACACCGATCGGGGCGATCCCGGGGGTGAAGAGAGAACACGCCGAGAAGCTGGCCCGCCTGGGTGTGCCCAACGTGGGGCATCTGCTCGCCCACCTGCCCCATCGGCACGAGTGGGTGCGGGCGGAAGCCTGCATCGCGGATCTGGCGGCCGACTCGATCGTCTCGGTCCGGGGCGAGGTCAGCGCGACCCGCGTGACCGGGTTCGGACGCAAGGCCCGCTTCCAGGCGGTGCTGATGGACGACACGGGGCGCCTGGATCTGGTCTGGTTCAACCAGGCGTATCTCAAGGACAAGGTCAAGCCGGGCATGCGCTTGCGGGTGCAGGGCAAGGTCGCCCGCTATGGGCCCGGGCTGCAGATGACCAACGCGAAGTTCGAGGTGCTCGACGCCGACGCGCCCGAGCCGAGCGCGACCGACGATGACGAACTGCGTCCGATCTACCCCGTCACCGAGGGCGTGACCAGCGATCAGGCCATGGCGATCGTGGCCCGGGTGCTCGATATCGCGCTCGAACAGATCGACGACCACCTGCCCGAGGAGCTGCGCCGGGAGCGGACGATGCCGTCGCTGCGCGACGCGTACCGCATGATGCACGCGCCCGAGACCGACGACGAGGTGAAGGCGGCGCGTCGGCGGCTCGCGTACGACGAGCTGCTGATGTTCCAGCTGGGCGTGCACATGAAGCGGGCCCACCTCCGCCAGACGATGAAGGCCCCGCCCCTCGAGCGGACCGACGCGATCGAGCGATCGATCCGGGCACGCATGCCGTTCGAACTGACCGACGCCCAGTCGCGCGTCGTCGGGGAGATCGCGGCGGACCTCGCGCTCGACGTGCCCATGAACCGGCTGGTCCAGGGCGACGTGGGCAGCGGCAAGACTGTTGTCGCGCTCGACGCGATGCTGCGGGCGATCGCGCACGGGCATCAGGCGGCGTTGATGGCGCCGACCGAGATCCTGGCCGAGCAGCATTTCCTGAGCATGTCGGACATGCTGGCGGGCTCGGAGACCCGGGTGGCCCTGCTGACCGGGAACATGCCCGCGGACGAGCGGGCGTCGGCGCTGGAGGGCTTGGCGGACGGGTCGATCGATCTGGTGATCGGCACGCATGCGTTGATCGGGGAGAAGGTCGCGTTCAAATCGCTGGCGGTGGTGGTCATCGACGAGCAGCACCGGTTCGGGGTCGAGCAGCGGGCCGAGCTGCGGGTCAAGGGCACGGTGGGCGACGGGGGCGCGGGCGCGTTCGACACGCCGCACGTGCTGGTGATGACCGCGACGCCCATCCCGCGGACGATCGGGCTGACGCTCTTCGGCGACCTTGACATCTCGACGATCGACGCACTGCCGCCCGGTCGGACGCCCGTGAAGACCCGGACGGTGACCTCGGATCGGCGCGGGGAGGTCTACCAATGGCTCCGAGAGCGGCTCGAGCGTGGCGAGCAGGCGTACATCGTCGTGCCGGCGATCGATTCGGGAGCCAGTTCGTCGGGCGGAGAGGCGGGCAGCGACAAGCTGCGTGATCTGCGCACGGTGCAGTCAGAGTTGGAGGGGGCCGAGCTGAGCGGGCTCAAGGTGGCCGCGTTGCACGGGCGGCTCAAGCGCCAGATCCGCGAGCACGTCATGGCTCGGTTCCGGGCGGGCAAGATCGACGCGCTCGTCGCGACGACGGTGATCGAGGTCGGTGTCGATGTGCCCAACGCCACGACGATCGTGATCGAGCACGCCGACCGGTTCGGGCTCGCGCAGCTGCACCAGCTCCGCGGGCGCGTCGGGCGCGGCAGCAAGCCCGGCGCGTGCGTGCTCATCGCGGATCCGAAGACGGGCGACGGCACCGAGCGGATCAAGGTGATGACCGAGACGACCGACGGCTTCGTGCTGGCCGAACGCGACTTCGCGATCCGCGGTCCCGGCGACGTGTTCGGCACGCGCCAGTCGGGCGTGCCTCCGTTCAAGGTCGCGGACCCGATCAAGGATTCGGCGTTGCTCGATATCGCGCGTCGCGACGCGGCCGCCTGGATCGCGCTCTCGCCGAATCTGGCCGGTCCGGGCGACGCGCTCGCACGGCGGCGCCTGCTGCGTCTGCACGGGCCTTGGCTTGGATTGGGCGACGTGGGCTGAGGGGCGAGTCACCCTTCCTAGGCGTCTTGTGCACTCGATCGAATGAACACCTTGCGGGTGCGTGCACGACGCACTGGGCTGTTAATTGCATGTTTGGAGGGAACGCCCCAAAAAAAACTTCACACAACCTTGAGGGGCAACGGCCAAATCAAGGAGTATTGGTATGCAAATTGGGCTCATAATTGAGTCATTTGTGCCCACGAAGACTGTTTCATTCGTATGTTATTGACCTGTACGTCCGAAGATTGTCCGAAGATCGGTTAGATTGGCCCTGGGAGACTCAGACATGAGCGATTTGCATGATCGACTTCGTGCCGCCACGGGGAAGACGACGTATCGAAAACTCGGCGAGTTGACTGATACACACCCTGAGACGGTGCGCCGCTATATGCAGGGACAGTCTCCCAGCGCCCCGTTTCTCGCGCAGGTGTGTGCCGCGTTCGGGATCTGCGGAGAGTGGCTGCTGACCGGAAAAGGTCCCATGCGGACCGATGAGATGCGTCAGCACGCGCTCAAAGATGCCGATGCGTCCGAACTGCTCGGGGCGATCGCGGCCAACCTGACGGATCTTTGCCAGCGGATGGAGCGTCTCGAGCACTACGTGCAGGGGATGGATACACGGATTCGTGCTTCGAGCCGTCCAATTGACACGGATGAGCGAGACGCGTCCCCAACCATCACCCAATCCAACTCCCTGCCGAACGCACAGCAGCCGGAGCCCGGGAGCGTGGCGAGTATTCGCGAGCCCAGCCCAGAACGGGGCGCGCTACGCCCCGACAAGGCCGTCGGACGGATCCGGGACGCGGTTGCCAAGCGAGCGCTCGAGCCGATTGACCGGGCCGTTCGAACCGATCGGTCCTGATCTCGGGCGGGGCTGGGCGGCGTTGATGTTCGTGCCAGGAAGCCGTCGCACCGAGGTGATCGAGGCGGTCGAGACCCGGATCGTGGGCGAATCCGATGGCGAGCACTCACCAGATGCGTGGCGAGTGCGTGCCAGAGGGCTGATCGAGGCGCGTTCGGCACCCCACAGAGACTCCGTGACGCCCTCTACCATGGGGCATGAGTTTCAACGCACGAGTGGGCGGCCTGTTTGACCGGATGAGCGCGATGCTCGAGCTGACCGGTGGCGATCGCTTCCGGGTCAACGCCCACGCCAAAGCCGCCCGCGTCATCAAGGACCATACGGGTGACTTAGAGCCGATTGCGGGCGACGCCAAGGCGTTGATCGCGATCGAGGGCATCGGCAAAGGGACGGCTGCCAAGATCGCCGAGTTTGCCGAGACGGGGACCATCCGCGAGCACGACGAACTGGCACAGAAGGTCCCCGAGGGTGTGATCAGGATGCTCGACGTGCAAGGCCTGGGTCCCAAGACGGTCAAGCTGCTCTGGGACGAGAAGGGCGTGGACTCGATCGAGGCTCTCAAGGGCGTGATCGTGGACGGATCGATCCTGGAACTGCCCCGGATGGGTGCCAAGACGGTCGAGAACATCACAGAGTCGATCGCGTTCCTTGAGTCATCGGGGCAAAGGCTGCCGATCGGGGTTGCGATGCCGATCGCCGAGGCGCTGGCGGAGCGGATGTCGGGCGTGCCCGGCGTGACGCGGTGCGCTTTCGCGGGCTCGTTGCGCCGGGGCAAGGAGTCGATCGGCGACATCGATATCTTGGTGGTGACCGACGACCCCGAGGCGGCCCGGGAGTCGTTCTGCACGCACGATTCGGTGCTCAAGGTGCTGGCGCGGGGCGAATCCAAGTGCTCGGTGCGTCTCTCGCTCGAAGGGCTGGGCGGGCGGTTCAAGCCCGGCGCGAATGCTGCCGTGCAGGCCGACATGCGCCTGGTGCCCGGTCCGTCCTGGGGGGCGGCCCTGATGTACTTCACGGGGTCGAAGGAGCACAACGTGCGCCTGCGCGAGCGAGCGCTCGCCAAGGGCATGACGCTCAACGAGTACGGCTTGTTCCCCGAGGACAAAGGCGACCCGACGCCCCCCCAGCAGCGCGGCGTCGCGCCCGTGGCGGGCGAGACGGAAGAATCGATCTACGCGGCGCTGGGGCTTGCGTTCGTGCCCCCCCCATTGCGTGAGGACCGCGGCGAGCTGTCGCTGGACAAAGAGCGTGCCTTTGTGGTACTCGGTGACATCCGCGCCGAGCTTCACTCGCACACCACCGCGTCCGACGGCGATATGTCCATCGAAGAATCGGCGGGCATCGCCAAGTCGCGCGGCTTCCACACGCTGGCGGTCACGGATCACTCGCAGTCGTCTGCGATCGCCAACGGGCTCAAGCCCGATCGCTTGCGGGCGCACATCGGAGCGATCAGGGAGGCCAACGAGCGGGTCGAGGGCATCACGATCTTGGCGGGTAGCGAGGTGGACATCCTGGTGGACGGGTCGCTGGACTACGACGACGAGCTCCTGGCGGCGCTGGACGTGGTGGTGGCGTCTCCACACGCCGGTCTCAAAGCCAAGCCGCCCCAGGCGACCAAGCGCCTGCTCAAAGCGATCCGCCATCCGCTGGTCCACATCATCGGGCACCCGACGGGGCGTCTGATCGAGCGCCGGGCGGGTCTGGACCCGGCGATGGACGAGTTGATCGCGGCCGCGGTCGAGTGCGACGTGGCGCTGGAGATCAACGCGCACTGGATGAGACTGGATCTGCGCGACACGCACGTGCGGGCGGCGGTGGACGCGGGTTGCAAGATCGCGATCGATTGCGACGTCCACGCGCCGGGCGATTACGACAACCTGCGCTACGGCGTGCTGACCGCCCAGCGGGGGTGGCTGTCGCCCGAGCTGTGCATCAACACGTGGGATGTCGAACGCCTGCACGCGTGGCTGGCGAGCAAGCGATGATCAATGCCGCGTTCGGGAACACGACAGGGGAGCGGCGGAGCGATCGCACCGGCGGGATTCTTCGGCGCACACTCGCTGTCCTGATGGTCGCCCTGGCGGTTCCATCGATCGGTTGCGCCGCAACGGGCGGCGGCTACTCTCCGATCGCACCGCGGTTTGCACGCCCGGTGTTTGTGACTGATCCCCCTCCCCCGATTCTAGAAGCACCGTCTGCTGGATCTCCGAACGCCGCCTTGCGGTACATGGCGCTCATCGCGGAGGTTCGGGATGATCCGTTCCAGACCGGCATTCTCGAGCAGGGCTGCGAACTGTTCGACATCGGCGACTGGGATGACGATCTCCCGAGCGAGGCCGCGTATCGAGCGTATCTGTCCGGGAGGCGGCGGGTGCTCGAGGCGATCGGTGCGGCTTCGGAGCTCGACAGCTTCGACGCGTACCCAGGGGCGACCGGCTATCACGACATGCGGGATCGATCAGAGCCGCGAAGTCGTTTGGTTCCCGGAATGCGCGACCTCACCCGGCTGCTCCGCGACGACGCGATCCGGGCATGGGTCGACGGCGAACACACCGTAGCCGTGAGCCGCATCGAAACCATGTTCCGAATGGCGATGCAGTCCGGGCGGTCGGGGCGCGGGCCGCTGCTCGACGGTCTGGTCGCGCATTCGATCATGGCCCAGGGCTTGGAGCTACTCGGAGGCATGGCCCGATGCCCGGAGCTGGACGGCGACGCCGCGTCGCGGATGCGGGCGGCGTTGGATCTGATCGAAGGTGATGACCCGCTCGGCTTCTACCCGCATGCACGCGACATCGCAGCTTCTTACGATGCGTTTGTCGCCGCGGGCCTTTCGGAGCCCGAGGGCGGTGTCCCGCTCTGGATCTCGATCACCCGGGCACAGCTGGGAAACGCGTGGATCGAAGAGGTACTCGGTCAGTTCATGGCCGGGTTGGAGCCTGATACCTCAGGACAAGAATCCGGCTTGGCTGTGGATTCCGAGGGGGTGGTACGCACGGCGGTTTGCTCTCTCGGGGGCATCGATGCTGACGGGTTACGGTGCACGTACCAAGAGGCACGCCCGCTTGTCCGCCAGGCGATCGATGAGCTGGCACGCGAGAAGCCCCGGCAATCGGTGTTCGAGGGGATCGCGAACAGGGTGAGCGATGACGAGACCGGGCTGACCGATATCCTCCATCTTGGCGTGCTCACCCGCAGCATCCGCCAGTATCAACGTGCCTTGGCAGAGCGAGACGGGATCCGCGGTCGGCTTTCGCCCGACACGCCGTGATGCCTCCCGGGTCGATCGTGCCCATGGCTCGGCTCGATCTCGGGCTTCTGCCCCAACTTCAACGCCCGACGGCGCGGAATGCCGATCTCTGGGTTCAGCTTCCGGGAGCCGATGGGGGGCAGATGTGGGATCAGATGGCATGAGCAACGATGCAGGACACATCGCCGAACAGCCCTCGATGGGTCGGATCATCCCGGATCCCGGCCCGGAGACCCGCCCGGCGATGGTCGTCGTGACGTGCGCCGGTCGATCGGGCAGCAAGTGGATGCTGCGACTGCTGGATTTCCATCCCGAGACCCTGTGCCGGAACGAGCCGGCGCGGATGCACCCGTGGCTCGTGGATCGCGCCGTGGGCGACTGGGACGCGTGGTACGGGCGGGCGATGGACGTCGGCCCGCGCATCGGCTTTGTGGACCGCGCGCCCGCCGACTCCAAGGCCCATCTGCGGGCATGGGCGAGATTCACACGGGCCGACCTGCCGCTGTACTCGAAGATGTTCCAGAAGCTGCTTGGGCGGACGCCCGAGGCACGCTACCCGCGGATGATCTTCCATCCCGGGCGGGTCGCGCGGGCGCAGCGTGTGCTCAAGCTGATCAACGCCCGGTACTTCATCTGCCGCATGCTTGAGGAAACTGACCATATCCCGGTCATCCACATCGTGCGCCACCCGGGGGGGATGCTCAACTCCTGGCTGAACCGGTTCGCACCGACGAATGACCGCGACGCGTTGTTCGAGACCCAGCAAGGCATACTGCAGAAGATCCACGAGCGGGACCCCGGGTACGCGGAAGTCACCGGCCCGATCGAGGGCATGGAGATGGGCGAGATGAAACTCTGGTGCTGGCGCCACGCCCAGGACCACATGCTGCGACTGGGTGACACGCACCCGCGTTACGTGCCGGTCGTTTTTGAGCGGCTCTCGCGGGACCCGCTGGGCGTGATGGCGCCCGTGTACGCACTCTGCGGGCTCGAGTTCACGGACCGGATGCGGACGCTGATCGAGCGCGAGACGGCCGATTCGGAGGGCATCGCCGACGCGTGGAAACGCAAGCTCTCTGGCGATCACGTCGCGTTGATCGAGCGGGTGCTCGATGGCAGCCGGGTCGGCGGGCTGCTCGCAGCCCGGGCGTGAGGCTTGTTAGAACATCGCCAGAATTATCGGCGCCACGGGCGTGATCACCCTGTCCAAGGATGAATCCCCGTACCAATCGCGGACCTTCAGCGCCCGACGCGGGAAGGCTGCGGGTGCAGTCTCATGGGGAGAGCAACGCCATCACGATCGCGAATCCCACCAATCCGATAGTGGCGATACCGACCATCGCGAGGATGCCTATGAGTGGGTGATTCGCATCGATGATGCCCGGCTCCCGCTCGGACCACACGAGCAGAGCCTGGGGGTAGGAGCATTCCGGGCAGGTGACCGTGGCCCGATCGATCGTCAACCCTGCGAGGGGATAGCCACAGGAATCGCAATGCAATGGCTTGAGTATCCCGGGCGTGATCGAAGCGGGCGGCGCGTCGGGGCTCATCGCGGTCTCTGGGATCACTTCGTAGCCCTGACGACGCAGGATCGCTTCGGCCTGGAGGGCTGAGCGTGCCTCGATGCTCATGACCTCCCACTGCTGCTCAGCCGCACCGATGGGACGGGCGTGGAACTCCCAGCTGGGCTTGGGCGCGGTGGGTCGGTTTGCCATGCCAATGAGGATACGGCGCGTGGCGGGACCTTGATCGAGCGGGCGCTCGACGGCATCCGGGTCGGCGGGCTGCTCGCATCCCGGGCGTGAGGCTTACAAAAACATCGCCAGGAAGAACATCAGCGCTACGAGCGTGATCGCCAGCGCGCCGATGATCGCAAGGCATCCGACGAGTGCGCCGTGCTCTGCCCGGGTCTCGAGCGCGGTGGTCCATGCGACGACGAGCTGGTGGAAGCCGCACTCGGGGCAGCGGGCGTGCCCATCTTTGATGACGAGCCCGTCGAGCTCGAAGGCGCAGGACGCGCAGCGGAGTGGCATGGCTTTGGCGGGCATGATCTGCGAGGGCGCGTGGCGGGCGCGTGTCGCTGTCCCGGTCTGCATCTCGAAGCCCATGCGCCGGAGGATGGCGTCGGCCTGGGTCGCGGAGGTGGCCGGGACGTGCTCGATTCGCCAGGGCTCATGGGCCTTGCCGATCGGGCGGACGTACACCGCCCAGACGGGGCGTTCTTCTGGATTGGGGTCATCTGCGGGCACGGCGGCCCATGGTACACGGACCTATGCTCACCCGGCTGCGGTCACGGCCTGACGACACCCCCCGCTCTTCTTTGAACGCCGGTCACTCACCGGCGGGAGTCGTCCATGTTCGATCGCATCTCCGATTCATTCTCAGGCGCCCTCCGCAAGCTCTCGGGCAGCGGCACGATCTCGGAGTCCAACGTCCGCGAGGCGATGGACGAGGTCCGCTCGGCGCTGCTCGAGGCCGACGTGCAGTTCGACGTGGCCGAGGCGTTCTGCGCCAACGTGCTCCGCGACGCGCAGGGGCAGCAGGTCACCAAGTCGGTCAAGCCCGGTCAAGAAATGATCGCGATCGTGCACCGGCGGTTGATCGAGCTGTTCGGGGGCGATCCGGATTCGGAGCAGCAGCACACGCCGCCCGGCATCATGAAGATGTCGCCCGGGCCGACCGTCATCATGATGTGCGGGCTCCAGGGCAGCGGGAAGACCACCACCTGCGGTAAGCTGGCGGGGATGCTCAAGAAGCAGGGGCGGTCGGTCATGCTCGCGGCGGCGGACCTGCAAAGGCCCGCGGCGGTCGAGCAGCTCGAGACCGTGGCCAGCCAAGCGAATACCGAGTTGCCCGGTGGATCTCAGGTCCACTTCTATGGTGAAGCCGACAAGTGCAGCGAGTACGGCAAGGCGGTCGGCGTGGCGGTTAAGGTCTGCCAGAACGCGCTCAAGGAGGCCCGGGCGAAGGGCGTGGACGTGCTGATCCTCGACACGGCCGGCCGCTTGCACATCAACGACGAGCTGATGGGCGAGCTGACGCAGGTCAAATCGATGCTGGGCCCCCACCACATCTTCCTGGTCGTCGACGCGATGACCGGGCAGGACGCGGTCAAGAGCAGCCGGTCGTTCCACGACAGGCTCACGGTCGACGGCGTGATCCTGACCAAGTTTGACAGCGACACGCGGGGCGGGGCGGCGCTCTCGGTCAAGGAGGTCACCGGGGCCCCGATCCGCTACATCGGCGTGGGCGAGAAGCTTGACGCGATCGAGGTCTTCCACCCCGAACGCATGGCCGGCCGGATCTTGGGCATGGGCGATGTCGTCTCGCTCGTCGAGAAGGCCCAGCAGGAGGTCAGCGAGGAAGAGGCGCAGCAGATCGAGGCCAAGATGGCCAAGGGCGAGCTGACGATGGACGACTTCCTCAAGCAGATGAAGGCGTTGCGGCGCATGGGCTCGATGAAGAGCCTGATGGGCATGCTGCCGGGCATCGGTCAGGCGCTCAAGGGCATCGACATCGACGAGAAGCAGCTCGACCGGACGGAGGCGATGATCCAGTCGATGACGATCGGCGAACGCTCGAACCCCGCGAAGATCAACAACGCGCGGAAGCGCCGGATCGCGGGCGGCTCGGGCACCAAATCCGATCAGGTCGGGGCGCTGACCAAGCAGTTCGGGATGCTCAACAAGCTGACCAAGCAGATGGGCACGATGGGCCCGGGCGCGAAGGCGGCGGCGGCCAAATCGATGGCGGGCGGCGGGATGTTCAGCGGGATGCCCGCGATGCCCGGCATGGGCGGCGGCAAGGGCTCGACCGCGTCTTCGAATCGGGGCGTGAAGAAGCGCAAGTCAAAGAAGCGTCGCTGATGTCAGAGCCGATCGCTAGTCCTCGATCGGCAGCGGGTCGTCGGCGCGTCCCTCGGCCCACTCCTTGAAGCGGGGCCAGAAGATCTCCTGGACCAGGATCTTGACGCACGCAGCTATGGGGATGGCGATCAGCAAACCGAACACGCCGAAGAGGGCGCCGCCGGCCATGGACGCGAACAGGATCGTGGGCGTGTCCATGCCCGTGCTCTTGCCCTGGATGACGGGCGTCCAGACGTAGTCGTCGAGGGCCTGGCCGATGAAGTACACCGCGGCCGGGGCACCGAGCACCCAGGCCCAGCGGCCGCGGAACCCGGTGTGACCTTCGAGCGCGAGCAGCGTGACCGAGATCGGCAGGCCGACCAGCGCCAGGTAGGGCACGATGGAGAGGATCGCGACGACCGGGCCCAGGATGAACGAGCCGGGCACGCCGATGGCGAAGTATGCGATCGAAAACACGATGGCCTGCAGGAACGCGATGGTGAGCCTGCCGCGGATGAAGCCCGAGATCACCGCGTCGAACTTGATGAGCAGATCGAGGATCTTCTCGCGGTTCTTGTCGGGCAGCAGGCTGGAGCCGAAGCCCTTGACTTTGACCCACTCGGTGGACATGAAGTAGAAGAAGAACGCGGTCAGGAAGGCCATGAACCCGAGCCCGAACGCGGCGCCGACCCATCCGAGCACGCGCCCGATGGTCTCGATCCCGACGCTGGCGGCGGTGGTCGCGACCTGCTCGCTGTTGTTCTCGACCCAGTCGACGCCCGATTGTAGGGCGTCGCGCATGGGCGAGTCCACGTCGTCGGGTGTGCTGAGCTGTTCGTAGACCCAGTTCCACGTGGGGCTGAACGTTTCGGCGTTGTTGTTGACCTTCCATTCCTCGAACACGGCCTGGGCGGCTTCGGGCGAGCCCGACGCTTGGGCGGCGCTGACGGTCCGGATGTTCTCGGCGGTGCGCGAGCCGAACATCGCGAGCTGGGCCACGCCAACCGAGGTGGCGAGAATCGCGGGGATAACCACGAACAGCACGGCCAGGGCGATGATTCCGCCGACCGAGACTCGGCGCGAGATGCCGAGTTTGCGGGTGGACCACGCGATCACCGGCTCGAACAGGTACGCCAGCAGCACGGCCAACAGCAGCGGGACGGTCACCACCGAGATCTTCTGCCCCAGCCAGAACAGCCCGAAGATGCCCAGGCCCAGCAGCACATCGCGGACGGGCTGCATCTGCCACAGGTGCAGCCTGGACCAGTTGACCTTGGGCCTGGATTCGTTGTCGGCGGGGGAGGGATCGGGGTCGCTCATGGCACGAGCATACCCCGAAAGCGGTCCGAGTTGCAGGGACGGCGGGGCCCGGGAGGATCAGACCGCGGGCGTGTCGGGCGCGGTCTCGGCCAGCTCGCGGGGCTGGGCGAAGGCGTCGGCGAACTCGAACACGCCGTCGAAATCGTCGATCGTGTCCTCGTCGGTCTTGCGCATCAGTTCGGCGTCGACCATCGCGAAGATGATGTGCCCGAAGTCGCGGGTGCTCTGGATGCCCCACTTGTTCAGGACAGACTTGGCCATCAGCCCGTAGCGTTCGATCGCGTAGTCGCGCAGCCCGATGCAGAGTTGGTGCCCGGAAACGTGGCGGTCCTCGTCCTCGAGTGCCATCAGCTCGGTCTCGGGTCGCCCGTGGACCATCTCGACGGTGTGTGCCAGCCCGTCGCGGATGAACGGCAGGCAAGAGGTCGAGTATCCACCCGCCCGCTCGAAGATCGCCTTGATGTCGATGTGCTGTTCGCCCATGGTTCTCGATCGCTTGGGGTCGCGCCCCGGCATCCCAACTTCGGCTCGACCCTTCCGGTCGCTCGACCGGTGAGTGTCGTCTCTGGCTGTCAAACTATATGGCCGCCCGTTCCATTCCGCGCGAGCCGAATCCATTCCTCATTTCGGCAGAACCGGACGGTGGGTTGCAGTCTCGAGGGATGGAACCCGTCCGGTGCCACACGGAATGCGGTTTCGGGGCTATGGCGGTCGGATGGCCGATGTTGAACCTTGTGGACACGAACCCGGGCGGGTCATCGCCCGTAGTTCGCGTAACAGGTCATTTTGCCTATCCCCCCACCGGAGGCCCCCCATGATCGAGCGTGATACCGGAGATCGTGCCCATTCCAAAATCAAGCGCCGCCTGACCAGGACCGGTGTGGGGCTGGCGATCGCGCTGGTGATGATGCTGACCGTGCGCACGGCCGTGGCGCAGGTCTTCGTCGTCCCGCTGGGTTCGATGGAGCCGGAGATCCCCGCGGGTTCGCGGGCGCTTGTCTACAAACTTGCCGATCGGTACGAGCCCGGGCAGATCGTCGTCTATCGATATTCGGGCACGGCGCACATCGCACGCGTCGATGGCGCGGACAGCAATGCGGGCACGCTCACCGTCAGCCGCAACGGGACGGAAGCGGAAACGATCGCGCGGGGCGCTGTCATCGGGCGCGTGGTGCTCCACACCCGCTGAGCGCCGACGGCTCGCAAGCCCGGAGACTACTTGAGCTCGTCCGGCGTCCTTGCCCGTCCGGCGTTGGGCCCGACACGGATCCGGTAGATCGCCGTGGAGCCGCTCACCTCGTACGCCGCGACGAGCAGGGGCTCGCCGATCGGGCTGCGCTCGGGCGGGATGAAGACCAGGCACTCGGGCGCGATGTCGATGCCCGGGGTGCCAGGCTCTCCCGCGGGGAAGGCGTTGCCCGGGTCGTAGCCGACGGTCGTGGGCGCGAACGGATCGGTGATGTCGAAGATGGCGATGCCGCTGGTTCGTTCGAGCCCGCAGAAGGCGTACACCCGGCTACCGAGTCGGGCGATGGCGAGGGCCTCGGGCTCGGGGCCCCGATCGTCGGAGCGGGCGTCGAGTTGGGGATACTCCGAAACGTCGCCAAATCCCATATCGAATGCGGCCTGGGCGACCATCCGCTCGAGTGCGGACCCGCTGTCCCACACGAGCCGGCCCGCATCGTCCCAGATCGCGATGGACCGGGCGCCGAACGAGAAGAGCTCGTCGTGATCGCCGTCGGCGTCGGTGTCGCCTTGGGCGCGGGTGACCTTGAGGCGCCCGAGCTGTTCTGGTGCCATTAGATCGGGCCAGCTATCGCGGCTGTCTCCCACTAGGTCGAGTTCCATCACGCGGGCTTCTTCCGAATAGCCCGGATAGTCGCGTGAGTCGCCCTCGTTGGCGGTCACGATGAACGTGCGCGCCCCGACGGCGTACGACGCGATGGTGTCGGGCTGGTAGAACCCGCGGACCGGTTGCCTCGTGATCCTCACACGCCCGTCGCGGTCCGAGGGATCCATCGCGTTGCTTGCCTGCGCGTGGTCCTTGGTTCCCAGCGGCACGAGTCGGATCACCTGGGCGGTGTCGACATCGACGATCGCGAACGCGTTGTTCTCCTGGCACGAGACGTAGGCCGTCGAAGAATCGGCGCTGAACGTGATGTACTCTGGCTCGAGGTCCTGGCTTGGGGTCGCGCCGGGGCCAAAGACGCGGACGCCCTCGGGCACTCCCAGCAGGTCGAAGCGCTGGAAGCCGGCGGTGCGCACCCGGGCGTACCGGAGTTCGTCGCGGATGCCGGGGATGGTGATCACCGACACGGATCCTGGCGGGTCGACGGTGTACGCGTCGTTGGGCTCGCCCTCGTTGGCGACCAGCAGGCGACGCCCGTCGGGAGTGAAGGCGAGGGAATCGGGGAGCGCCCCGACCGTGACGCGGTGCAGGTATTCGCCGTTGGTGTCGAAGAACACGACGGATCCTGGGTTCTGCCTGACCGGCGCTTCGACCGCGACGGCGACGAGCCCGTCACTGATCGCGACGGAGTTGACCCCGGCGCCGTATCGGCTGAGGTCGATCGATCTGACGAGCGTGGGCGCGGTCGGGTCGGCGATCGACAGCACGTCGATGGCGTTGTTTTCAGCGTTGGTGACGAACAGGCGTTGCGTCACCGCGTCGTAAGCAAGGATCTCGGCCGCGCTCCCGAACGTGATGCCGGTCTCGTAGCGTCCGATGCGTTCGAGCGAGACCTGCGCGCCCGTCGCCGGCGCGAGGCACCCCGTCCACAGGATCGCATACAGGAACAGACGCACGGGCAAGCGTAGATCGGGCGTGCCACCGTCGCTGGCGCTCTCCCCGTAGCTCAGTCGAGCACGAATCGCAGGTGCTTTTCCTTCCACGCGCCGACCTCGCCCAACCCGATCCGGGGTGTCGCCCTGATCCGTGCGGGCTCGATGGTCTCGACACGTTCGTAGATGGAAAGCTGGGGGGATTGGAGAAGGTCGGCGCCGTCGAGGGCGAGATCGATGCCCAGCGCCTGGCAGAGTTTGCCCGGGCCGTTGGTCAGGTCGCGGTCGCGGAGCGGGCGCTTGCGGGGCTTGGTGCCGGCGCGGTTCGCACGCATGGTGTCGATGCCTTCGGTGGGTTCGATCGCGCGGATCAGCACGGCCGCGGGGTGGTCTTTCTGGTAGCACGACACGTTGAGGCAGTGATGCATGCCGTAAGTGAAGTAGACGTACGCGGTGCCGGGCTGTGCCCACATGGATTCGTTGCGAGCGGTCCGCCGCCCGCCCGCGGCGTGCGACGCGAGATCCTCGGGCCCGGGGTAGGCCTCGGTCTCGGTGATGATGCCGGAGAGGCGCTGGCCTATGGGCAGGGTGCGGGTGAGGGTGCAGCCGAGGAGGCGCGCGGCGAGATCGGCGGCATAATGAACGAAGTGACTTCGTGACATAGGCGGCACATTGGCCCCCTCAACGGACATCGAGAGAGGGCCATCCGTATCGCCGAACTTCAGCGAGAACAGCTGCTGCATCGAGTGTGCATTGCTTCCAACCCGGGGACTCAATCCACTCGATCTCTTGCACCTGACCCTTGTTGGTGGGACAACCGTTGAACTCGTCTAGCCGGGAAACGAGGATTTGCAGGGTTGCCAAGACTCGCGGATGAAGGGCATCCCGATAGCAATCGAGAAACTCTTCTACCAGTTGATCGTCGAACAACTGGCACATGAGTTCTGCAAAAGTGTCCCACGCTTGTCGCTCAGGCCTGTTAGACCATTTGCGCCTTTGCTCATTGATATCCGCGAACGCGTAGACCAACTCCTCGATTCGTTCAGGCCAAGTCCGCCGAAACTCCGGATGAATCCTCGCAAGCTCAGGCATACGCGTGCAGGCCCGGCAGTAGCAGGTTCACACCGAAGTAGGTCCAGAGCATTACCACGAAGCCCGCGACGGAGAGCCAGGCCGTGGTCAGGCCCTTGTCTTTGAGGGCCATCTGGCGGACGTGGACCACGATCAGGTAGACGATCCAAGTGACCAACGCCCAGGTCTCCTTGGGGTCGAACGCCCACCAGCGTCCCCAGCTGTGATCCGCCCACCACGCGCCGAGCAGGATGCCGACGCCGAGCGTCCAGAACGCGAGTTGGAGGACGGTCATGGTGGCGGTGTCGAGGTCTTTGAGCGTGCGCCGCGTGCCGGTGGCGGCGGCTTCGTGGTCGGCATCGCCCGAACCCATCGCGCCCACCGCGCCGGCACCGACGACCTGGGCGTCTGTCTTGCCGAGGTACTTGGCCCCGTAGTGCGTGGCGAGGTAGAACAGCGAGGTGATGAAGCCCAGCGCGATCAGGCCGTAGCTGGTGAGCACGATCGTGACGTGGTACTTGAGCAGCACGGACGTGTTCAGGATCGCGGCTTCGCGTTCGATCTGTTGCCCGGGGATGCCGGTCTGCGTGGCGGTGACGAGGATCAGGAAGCCCGTGGCCGCGGCGGCGGCGCCGAATAGCCATTGCTTGCGGATGATCATCACCACGGAGCCGACTATGGCCGCGAAGAGCGAGACGCCTGTCATCGACTCGAACTGGTTCTGGATCGGGAAGCGCTCGGCGATCGCCCAACGCAGCCCGAAGCCGAGCCCGTGCAGCGCCATGGCGATTACCAGCGTGCCGATGCCCAGGGCGACCAGCCACTTGCGCCCGGTGCCGAACGCGAGGACGAGGGAGATGAGCGAGACGAGGTACATCCAGTAGCCCCACTCGAACGCGTTCGAGTTGTTGTACATCCGCTCGAGCGAGCGGGCGCGGTTGGGGTAGACCTCGGCGTTGATGGTCGGGAGGATCGCCGCAAGTTCGGCGACGGCGCTGTTGACCTTGTCGGCGTCGCCGGCGCGCCAGCCGTTGGCGATGGTCAGCATCGCCAGGCGGGCCGGGTGGTCGCCCGGCAGGCGTCCGACGTGGATCCACGGCTGGTCGGTGTCGCCCGGCGCGATCAGTTCGAGGTTCTGCCAGGAGTTGAGGAAGATGCCCAGCGAGCGGTCGATCTTGGCCGCGGAACGCTGGTACTGCTCCTCGCCGCTGTGCTTGTCGAGGACGGGGATGACCCGCCCGTCGGCCATGCGGGGTGAGATCATGCCGGTCTTGAGCCAGCCCTCGCGCAGCGCGGGCTCTTGGATCGATTCGTGCAGGATCTGGCGACGCATCGGGAGGTAGCCCACGCCGACGATCGGGCGGTCGACGTAGTGCCCGGGGTCGATCATGACGTCGAGCAGGGTGAACAGCGGGTCGAAGCTGACCTTCTTGACCTCGTCGCCGGTGCGATCCAGATCGAAGTGCTTGCGCCGCCCGGTCATGGTGAAGACTGAGTCGCGGGCGAGCGTGTCCATGATCTTGACGCGACCGTTGTGGAAGACCGCGATGTCGCGCAGGGGTTCGAGGTCCAGCGCCGCTGCGAACACGCGCTTGTCCGCGGTGGTCAGGCTGGTCAGGATCGGCTCGCCGAACGGGTTCTGGACGTCCTCGGAGACTTCCGCGACCAGCTGCGTCTCCGGGTGGGCGTTGCCGTCGGGGGCGCTTTGGGCGAAGGCGACGGCGCTCAGGCATGCGAGCACGGTCAGGACGATCGCGGGGATGCGTGTCATGCGGAAGCCTCCGGGTCTGTTTGAGGCTGGTGGGCTTGAGGCTTGGGGCGTTGAGGCTGGGGGGACGGTCGTTTGCCCTTGGGCTTGAGTTCGCCCGACTTGGCCAGCTCGGCGAGGCGTTGCTTCTCGCGACGCAGCAGCCAGGGCTTGACGTAGAATGCCCAGGGGATGCCCGCGCCCATGAGGATGCCGCCGAACGCGACGACGTGGATGCCGGGGTTGTTGCCCACGCCGAGGATCGTGAAGTTCACACGCGGCTCGGGCAGCTGGCCCTGGTCGACGAGCGCCTGCGTCTGGTTCCAGCCCGCGCGGTCCCAGCCCGCCTGGCTGAACTTGAACTGGTCGGGGTTCATGCCCGCGCCCAGGCGCCGGACGAAGTTGGTCAGCATGTTGCCGTCCGGGTCCCAGTGGAACGGGGCCCGAAGCGGGGCGTTGAGCTTGATGAGGTGGTCGTAGGGCTGGAAGTTGCCCGCGGGATCATCGGTGCGCACGGTCGGCGCGACGCGGACGACGCTCTGGTAGTCGCGCGGAGAGCCGCGGTGGTTGTATGAGATCATCTCGAAATCAACCAACGAAACGCTAAAGCCCGGTATGGGTCTCCGGAACCGACCGAATGCGAGTTCGATCTCACGCCCGCCCGGGACGGCCAGCGTGCGCACATTCTGGCCCCCGAACTCGGCATACTTTGTGAAGGGGAGCCAGACGACATCGGACCACGGACCGAGCGGTGAGGTCTCGGGCAGCGACACCTCGACCGCCAGGAACGCGAACGTGTGCGAGCCGACCATCGTGATGTCGCGCTCTTGGAGGGGTGCTGGCTCGGGGATTTCTACGGGTTCGGCGTGGTCCCAGCGCTCGCCGAGCTTGAGATCGACCGACGCGCCCTCGGTGTTGGGGACGATGTCGCGGATCCACTCGCCCTCGACCGCGTCGGTGACGCGGACCGGGCCCCCGGGCTGGCGGACGATCGCGCGGACGCTGCCGTCGGCGCGCTCGTCGAGGTAGACCTGCAGGCGGGTCAGGTCGAGGTAGGCGACGTCGACGCGTGCGTCGGGGGCGCCGCGCATGGGGCGTCCGGTGGCCGGGTCGGGTGAGGTGCTCAGGTCCTGGTTGATCTCGGGAAAGCGGTGGTACACCCAGCGCTCGATGGGCTCGGGCTGCGCAGCGTCGGTGCCGGGCGGCGGGGTCAGTTCGATGATCGCCAGCGAGCTGGTCGCGCCCTGGTAGCCATCGGTGATGATCGGGAAGGGCGGCTCTTCGGCCAGTTCCTTGACGTGCAGCCTCCAGCCTGTGTTGCCAAGTTCGAGGCGCTGCCCGGCTTCGGCGGGGAGGACCACGCGGAAATCGTTGCCGGTCTCCGGGTCGGGGATCTGAACTGCCAGCGCGTGGCGGGCGGCGACGGGGACCGGCGATGCGAGCGCCGCCCAGCGTGCGTCGTCCATCTCTTTGGTGAACTCGACGGCCACGACCTCGTTGAACCGCACCCGCTGCGACGGGTCGCGCAGGAAGAAGGGGAACTCGAAGATCGGGCGGTCGGTCGGCAGGTCCGCGCCGGGGACCTGGGCGTAGAGCTCGACGATCCGCATCGGGGCCTCGGGCTGTCCGGGCTTCGGGTCCCCATTGATCCAGTCCGGGCGGAGTTCGGCGTAGGGCGCGTAGCCCACGACCCGGAACTTCAGGTCGGGGTCCACGAACTGGCTCTGACCCTCCTGGACGAACGCGTTGGGGATGGGGCGATCGAGCGTGCGCCCGGCGTCCGTCGTGGCGGCGGTGTCGGCCGGGCTGAACTCTGGTTTCTGCTGCCCGGGGATCTCGGGTTTGGGGCGCTCGGAGAACAGGTCGCCATCCCCGATCCCCGCTCGCAGGTTGTAGTTGTTGTAGCGCGGCACGCGGATGGGTCGCTGCTGGGGGCGCATCCTTCCCAGCACGTCGCGGTGCTGGGCGACGCGGAGCACGACGTCCTCGCGGTCGTAGAACGCCCGCTGCGGGGGACCGACCGCGTCGGTGCTGGCCGCGGCCATGAGCAGGGTGTCGCCCTCCTGCTTGAACCGCTGGTAGAACACCGAGCCCACCGCGATGAGCACGATGCCCGTGTGCACGCTGAGGACACCGATGTTCTTGAACGTGAACTCGATGCGCCGGACGGTGGTGATGACCATGTTCATCACGAACAGCCACAGCGCCAGTTTCATGGGCCACCACGCGTAGAACTGCGTCTCGGTCATCTCCATGATCGGCAGGCGACGCAGCGTGGTCGCCTTGTAGGTCTCGGCGAAGTCGGCGAAGAAGATCAGCCCGGCGCCGGTCGCGGGGTCGTGGTGCATGACGGGCCACGCGAAGCGGTGCCAGGCACCGACACCGGCGATCGCCATGCCCACCCCGCCCAGCATCGAGATCGCGAAGCGGGTGCCCCGGGCGTCACGCGGGATGATCGAGCGGACGATGGCGATCAACAGCACGGCGGGGATCAGCGCGCTGGCTGCGGCGGTCAGGGCGTAGACCGCCCAGGTCGGGATCAACGCGATCAGCCCGATCGGGATCGACGCCAAGGTCGCGTACAACGAGATGAAGACCAGCAGCACGACCGCGAGCGGGATGGTGCTGAACGCCCGGAGGACCCACCGGAAGGGCGTGAGAACGCCGACGAGATGCTCGTCTTCCCACGCCTTGTTTCGTTGCCATTTCCTGCTCATGTGTGCATTCTTCGGGCTCGCAGGAATCGTAGGTCGGAGGGGGCTGTTTTAGAAGCGTTCTTGGGTGAGAATCGGCGTTTCTGGCGCCGAACATCCAGCCATCGCGTCGCTCCACGAATCGCTGGATGCGGGCCCGATCGGAACAGCTATGAGACCGAGGATCGCTCCGGGCTCGAAGGTCACGAGCCCGGCGTCGATGCCCAGGGCCGACGCGCCGTGGGTGGTGCCCATCGCCAGGAGCGTCTCGGCGGGCGTTCGGTCGCGCCGGTGCAGGAGGCGCATCTCGTCGAGCACGCTGATCCGGTCATGCGTGTCCAGATTGACGATGGAGTCGGTGCCCAGGCACACGGGCACGCCCGCATCGAGCATGTCGAGGTAGCGGTGCGGGCCGAAGTGGTCGTGGGCGCCGAAGTAGGACGACGCGCGGGGGCAGTAGGCGACGGGGGTCTTCGTGCTGGCCAGCAGTGCGATGGCCCGGTCGGTCGCGTCGTTGACGTGCGCGCACAGCACGCGGTGTTGTTCGAGCACTGGTAGCAGGTGCTCGACCGGGTGTTTGCCGTGCCCGGCGTGGTCGAGGATCGAGTCGTCCCAGACGCCGAGGCGCTCGAGCATGGTGCGCTGCGGGCCGACGGCATCGGCGATGAAGGCGCGCTCCTCGGGTGTCTCCCCCAGGTGGGTCGAGAGCGGGAGATCGTGCGCGCGGGCCAAGGCCGCGGCCCACCGGTACACCGCGAGGTCCACCGTGTTTGGCGCGTGGGGCTGGAGCCCGATTTGGACGCCCGAGGCGACGAGGCGGTCCAGCAGTGCGGGCAGGGCGCCCCGGGCGAAGGCCGAGAGACGCTCGACCGTCGCGGCGGCGGTCCGCCCGATCCCGAAGAACTCCAGGTAGGACACGCCCGTCAGGGGCGACGGCGCCAGGGCCAGGGCGGGGGCGGTGGTCAGGCGCCCGCCCGGAGCGCCGGCGATGTCCCCCACCGCGACCGTGCCGCCCGCGATGGAGAGGTCGATGCCGAGGCGGACGGCGTCGGCGATCTCGGCGTCGTCGCTGCGCCGGCTGGCGCGGATGTGGTCGACCCACTTGACGAAGCCGTCCCCCGGTTCGTGGGGCATCGGCCCGATGTGGCTCAGGTCGAGGTGCGTGTGGGCGTTGACCAGCCCGGGCATGACCAGGCGGTCGGGCAGCGCGATGGTCCGGCCGATCGGTGCTGCACCAGTTGTCGACCCTGGGGTGAGATCCCCGGTCGGGCCCGAGGCGAGCACGTCGAGCCCCCCGGGTCCGACCCGGAGGACGATCGAGCCCGGGGCGACGACGCCCATGGCAGCGTCCGCGATCGCGCCCGCGTCGATGCGAACGGTCTGGGTTTGCTCGGGATTGATGCGGGTTCGCACGGGTGATTTCACGCGGATGGGGCGAGCGGGCCGATCGGGAGGGTTGGGGCCCGACGCATCGCCCCTGTACCCAAGCCCGGCGTCGCGCCGGTCTCGGGCATCGTAGGATGTACCCCCGTCCCGTGACCCGGGCGGCTATGAGGAGCGGACCATGCAGCGACGGACAAACAAGACCACCAAGACCATCACCCGCGGCGTCGCCCTGATCGCGCTGGCCGGCACCCTGACCGGGTGCGTCAGCCAGGGCGAGTACGACAAACTGTGGGAGACCAACCGCAGCCTGACCGATCGGCTCGGCTCGGTGCAGGGCGACCTCGAGGCGGCGCGGTCGCAGAACGCCTCGCTTACCGGCTCGGCCGGCGGCGCGTCGTCGACCATCGCCAGCCTGACGGGCGAGAACCAGCGCCTGCGCGACCAGCTCAACCAGTCGCTGCAATCGATGCAGGGTCTCGAGTCGCGCCTCGGCAGCCTCGAGTTGAACCGGCTCGACCCGAGCACCGATCGTGCGCTGGCGGACATGGCGGCCCAGTACCCGGACCTGGTTTCGTACGACGGCGATCGCGGCATGCTCCGGTTTGCCAGCGACCTGACGTTTGGCTCGGGCTCGGACGCGGTGCAGCCGGGCGGCGTGGACGCTTTGACCACGCTAGCGACAGTGCTGCAGTCGAGCGAAGCCGCCAACTACGACGTGATCGTCGTCGGGCACACGGACAGCGAGCGGATCTCGTCGGGCACGGCCCGTCGTCATGCGACCAACATGCACCTGTCGGCGCACCGGGCGATCTCGGTCCGGGCGGTGCTCGGTGAGCAGGGCGTGGCGTGGGAGCGCATGCAGGCCGCGGGCTGGGGGCAGTACCGCCCGAGCGTGGCGAACAACACCAAGGGCGGGACCAAAGAGAACCGACGCGTCGAGATCTTCCTCGTGCCCTCGACATGGACGGGTGTGAGCGCTCCAGACATAAACGACGTTGAGCCGGGGAACAATGCCGCGGACCGGGTCGAGATCGATCCGACCAAGTAAGCACTCAACGGGTAACCGTGCCATCCCTTGCTTGGGTTTAGGCCTGGGTCGGGGATGGGTCGGGGATGGGTCGGGAACAACCATGCATCGCACGAACGCCCGGGAAAACCCGGGCGTTTTTTAATCGCGGGGGTGGATCGCTGCGGGTGGGTCGTTTTCTCAGGCGGCCTTGCCAGTGACGCGGGCCGGCGCGAGGGCGAAGAAGACGCCGTAGACAAGCCCGAGGACCGACGCGGACGCGGCCGGCAGCGTCCAGCCCGCGGCCCGCAGCGCCTGGTTCTCGAACGTGATCGCGGGTGCGCGGGGCATGACTTTCAGAGCAGCCCCGTACTGCCAGGTGCGTTCCTGCAGCTCGCCGGCTTCGCGCCCGGGGATCGGCTCGCCCTTGAGTTTGGCGTTGTTCTGGCGGCGCAGCAGGCTCTTGCCGGACTCTGGGAATCGCAGCGGCTGGTGGACGATGAACCCGCCGTCGGGCGCGAGCTCGTAGAAATCGAACAGCCAGCGGTCGCGCCGGACGTCACCCGTCGATTCGTTCTGTTCTTGCTCGAGCCCGAAGACGCCGCCCTTCTTGGCGTCGATGCCGAACGGTGTGCGCGTGACGATGATCAGGCGTGTTTCGATCTCGTCGCGGGCCATCCTGGCCTGGAACTCGTCCATCGACATGCCGGCGCGGTCGGCGCAGAACATCATCCGCATCCAGCTGGTGTGCTTGTTGAACAGGCCCGGCAGGTTCTGGCGTGGTTCGACGGCGACCGGGAGCGTCAGCACGTCGTCGCCGTATTGCACGCGGAGGACGTGCCCGAGATCTTCCGAGTCATCGGACTGGACGTCGGTGATCTCGATCGAACGATCGAAGTAGTCGAACTCGGGGTTGACGACCTCGACGTAGGCGTACAGAGAACTGACCGAGGACTCGTTGTAGGCGCGGACGCGGTTGGCGAGCAGGAGGGTGGAGACGACGAGGGTGACCAACGAGACGCCCGCGACGGTCCAGTGCAGGGTGCGGCGGCGTGGTTTGTTGGGCATCGGTTCCTCGGGTCGGGGTCGTGTCTTGCCGTAGCTGGGGCGTGGCTGGGTCGTCAGTGGTCGGCGTCGCCAGAGTGGTCGTCGCTGGGAGCGGGATCGTGATCAGACCCGTGATCTGCCCCGTGGTTGGCGTGGTCGTTCAGATCGAGGGCGTTGGTTCGTCCGTGGCGGACGATCTGCCGGTCGGCGCTGGACAGGTCCGGCCCGCTGTGGTCGAAGCCGTACTGGGCGAAGTAGTTCTCGGTGTCGGCCGGGTGGCGGTGCGGGTGCTTCTGGAGGGCGTACTCGTGGGCCCACCAATCGCCTTCGACCTGGCCGGGGTGTTCTTCGAGGAACTTGGCGATCGCTTCCTCGCGTCGGAATGTGACGAGGTTCTTGCCGCCGGTCTCGACGCGGGGCGAGACGCGGGCGCTGAAGTCCGGGTCGACTGCGCCGGTCCCGAGACCGACGCCGGTGCCGCCGGGGCCGTTGCCTTGTGAGTCGGTGACCTCGCCGAACTTGTAGTCGGTGACCCAGCCTCGGGTGGAGAGGTCGAGCATCGAGAAGAAGAGGAAGAGCCCGACGCCGAAGAGGCAGAAGAGCAGCGCGAACGTGTTCAGGGGTTTGTCGTAGCGGAGCTGCATGAAGTACATGCAGACCAGCGTCGCCTTGATCGAGGCGATGGTCATCGCGCCGACGATGTTGACCCAGTTGGGCAGGACGATCAAGAAGGCGTCCTCGGCCCACTTCTCGGCGTTGTAGAAGCCGACGGTCAGCGCGGTGAAGAACAGCAGCGCGAGCAGCACGCCGAGCTGGAGCTTCCAGCCGACCACCACGTGCCCGTGAGCGTGGTTGTTGGTGCCGTGCGGGTCTTCGGGGTTCCAGCCGAGTTCGGCGGAGGCATCGTGTTGGGCTGCGTGGCTCATGGTTTCATCCGTGGCGGGTGTGTGGTCCGTGCCTTGGGTGCGGTTCGTGCGATCGGTGCGTGGGACGTCAGTGGATCAGATAGAGAAGCGGGAAGAGGAAGATCCAGACGAGGTCGACGAGGTGCCAGTAGAGGGCGGAGTTCTCGACCATGGTGTATTCGGACGGGCCGTAGGCTTCGTACTTGTACGAGCGGTAGAGGACCCAGCCCAGGAGCGAGGCGCCGATGAAGACGTGGAGGGCGTGGATGCCGGTGCCGACGTAGTAGAGCGACCACCAGAGCGGCTCGTGGGGGTCGGAGGCGAAGGGGTACCAGAAGAAGGTGCCCGGGGCTTTACCGACGCTGAGCTTGGGGATGTACTCGAACTTGAGCTTGATGAACACAAACAGGGCGGCGCAGATCAGCGTGATGATCAGGTTGATCCGCAGCCACTTCTGGTTGTTGAGCTGCGCGCAACGCACGGCGTTGGCGACGGTCCAGGACGAGATCAGCAGGACGATGGTGTTGGCCCCGCCGAAGCGCCAGTCGAGGTAGTGGCTGCCGTTGGCCCAGGCTTCGGGGTAGAGCAGGCGGAAGACCGCGTAACCGCAGAAGATGCCGGCAAAGAGCAGGACCTCGGTGGTCAGGAACAGCCACATGCCCAGCTTGGAGGCGTCGAACTCTTCGTCGTGGGTGCGCCAGTGGTGCCCGGCTTTTCGGTTGCGCCAGTGCTTGGGGTGGTCCCGGAGATGGTCCGGGGCCGGTGTGTCGTAGGCGTCGAGCGTGGTCTGCATCGCGAACTCCGTGTTCGGCTTGGCCTTCGGAAGGCCTTGATCTCGTGCGTTCTTGCGTGAGGCGTATGAAATGGGCTCACCCGGCGTTTCAACCGGGCGGGCCCATGAGGAGAGATTCGATCAGGCGTCCGCCTGCTTGTGGATCGGGAAGTCCTTCTCGTCGCAGTGCGGGGGCACGACGGTGTCGTAGTCGTAGGGCCCGTGCTGGACGATCGGCTCGTGGTGGAAGTTGTGCTCGATCGGGGGAGACTCGGTCTCCCACTCGAGGGTGAGCCCGCCCCACGGGTTCGGCGGGGCCTTGGGCCCGGCCAGCAGCGAGTGGATGAAGTTGAACAGGTGGATCAGGAACCCGACCAGCAGCATCCACGACCCGACGGTCGAGACGATGTGCAGGGTCTGGAACTCATCGACGTAGTTCGCATAGCGACGCGGCATGCCCTGGGTGCCCAGGAAGAACTGGGTGAAGAACGTGACGTTGAAGCCGATGAACACGACGACGCACCCGAGCATGCCGACCTTCTCGTTGTACATCTTGCCGAACATCTTGGGCCACCAGTGGTGGATGCCCCCGACGAAGGCGATGACGGTGCCGCCCATCATGACGTAGTGGAAGTGGGCGACGACGAAGTACGAGTCGTGCAGGTGCAGGTCGGTCGCCAGGGCACCGAGGGGGAGCCCGGTCAGCCCGCCGATCGAGAACAGGAAGAGGAAGCTCAGGGCGTAGAGCATCGGGGTGTTGATCGCGATCGAGCCCTTGTAGAGCGTGGCGATCCAGTTGAACACCTTGATGGCGGTCGGGATGGCGACCAGGAAGGTCAGGGCCGAGAACAGCATGGCGGCCAGCTCGCCCATCGCGGTGAACAGGTGGTGTCCCCAGACCAAGAACGACACGGCCGCGATGCCCAGCGAACTGAACGCGATCGCGCGGTAGCCGAAGATGTGCTTGCGGCAGTGCACCGCCAGCAGCTCGGAGATGATGCCCATCGCGGGCAGGATCATCACGTACACAACCGGGTGCGAATAGAACCAGAAGAAGTGATGGTAG
>Ga0316204_10001462_pt1 | contig 63212 bp, 53 predicted proteins | sample 6monrhotite_MG_2_FD_205661 | JGI IMG/M metagenome (GOLD analysis project Ga0316204, IMG submission 205661) | Microbial mat bacterial communities from mineral coupon in-situ incubated in ocean water Damariscotta River, Maine, United States -... | ecosystem: Environmental > Aquatic > Marine >... | reverse complement strand
TCTGAGCGAACTATTGAGGGCTTATGGAGCACCATAGCCAACTTGCTGGATGAATTCCCCCCAAATGAATGCCAGAACTATTTCGCTCACGCGGGATATAAACCTAATTGATCTGATATTGCTCTAGGTGACTAAGCCTTACACCGGTGAAGCTGATAATATGTTCCCATCCTGAAAAAATAAATTCAGAGAGGTAATAATTTTTTTATTAGCCGAAATATTATCCTGGATGACAAGCCAAATAGGCAATAATTTTTATCTTGTAATGATTGATTCTTGATGATAGTACAATGAGTAGCTGCAATGGTTTAACGATCCGTGATTGCACACAAAGTTCTATATTTAAATCATCACAGTACAGTCATTGGGGGATCGTTTTAAGGGAATGTCTTAAATTTTTAACATTTCCTGATAAATTATACTTTATTAACTTTAGTAAGTTATTACATGTAAAACGATAATGAGACAATCCATGAGAAGCATTATATATAAATACGTCTGGAAAAGGCTTCTGGATATTATTAGTTCTTTTTGCTTGATTATACTGCTGTCGCCGCTTCTAATACTAGCGGCAATAATGGTGCGTTTAAAATTAGGAAGCCCGGTATTTTTCACACAAGAAAGACTGGGGCTAAACGCACAGTCGTTTACCATCTGGAAATTTCGCAGCATGACCAATTGTGTTGACGAGAGTGGGGAATTTCTGGCTGATGAATATCGCCTGACTAGATTTGGAAAACTTCTCCGAGATTCGAGTATTGATGAGTTGCCACAGCTTTGGAATGTTTTAATAGGCAATATGAGTCTGATCGGGCCCAGACCGTTCATTGCTGAATACGGTTCACGTTATACCACCGAACAGATGCGCCGTCATGAAGTCCTACCTGGAATCAGCGGCTGGGCGCAAATTACCGGCCGTAATTCCATCAGTTGGGATCAAAAATTCGTTCTGGATGTCTGGTATGTGGATAATTGCAACCTACTAACTGATATGAAAATTTTATTCCTGACTATCCCTATTGTTTTAGGCCGCACAGGTGTTACTGCGGAAAATCATGTCACTATGCCAAAATGGGCCAATTCAGAGGTTTTGGTTGAGAATAGCCATTCTGAGTAAATGTTAAGAATAGTAACTTTTGTATTTTTATATGCAAGTTTAAGATTTGGTTGGTTTGTAAGTCTATTGTCATGCCGGAAGTTAAGAAAGCACCCTACATTCCAAGAGAAACGGTCCCTCCACACACATTAAAAAATTTAGACTTCCTATAATTCTGGGAAATTTAATGTTGGATAAATGATTAAACTAAGTTAGAAAACATGGCAGAGTAGTTAATTCTAACACCTCATTAATGAAAATAAAAAGGCATCCAGCATAATAATGATAAAAAATAATGTAGTTCGTTGGGGAGGAGCAATTTTTTGCATTCTTTTGTCATATAGCCAGGTTAATGCGTCCCCTTGGGCAGCTGTAGGTGACATGCGACTCCGCAATGATGTTGAGATACTTGCGCGTTACGGTGTTATTTCCGGACCAGTCAATACCTGGCCCATATCATGGAAACAGATCACCCGCAACCTGTCTCGAACTTCTGAAATGGATATGCCGCCATATGTCCGTTTGGCAGTGATGCGTGTGAAGGAAAAAGTCCCCGGTAAATTCCGTGCCACGGTCAGAGTACAGGCGACCAATAACCCAACTATTGTTAGGGGTTTTGCCACCACCGCCCGTAATGATCTGGATGCGGACGCAATCGCCGAATATAACAACAACGACAGCGGCACGACAATCCATATTCAGGGCGGGTACCGCAAAGGCAATGGCAAAGGCTATGCCCATTTGGATGGCAGTTATTTGTCCCAGGATATGGGCAACTGGTCCGCCTATGCCGGGGCCTTTGACCGTTGGTGGGGACCGGGACGTGAAAGCACACTCCTTCTGAGCAACAATGCCCGCCCTATGCCGTCTGTCGGCCTGCGCCGGATTGAGCCCAAAGCCTTTGAGAGTAAATGGTTAAGCTGGATGGGGCCCTGGCAATGGGACATGTTTATCGCTAAAATGGGAAAAGACCGCCATATTCCCAATCCGTTATTCGCCGGCATGCGGCTATCGTTTGAACCGGTTAAGAATTTTGAAGTGGGGCTGTCCCGTACTTTACAGCTATGCGGTGATGGCCGGCCTTGTGGATTTTCGACCTGGACGAAAGCCCTGATCTCCGTGGGGGACCTGGACAACACCGGAACGGCCAACGAACCGGGAAATCAGCTGGCCAGCATTGACCTGGCCTACAACATGGCAATAGGCAAAAAAACTTCTCTTAAGCTCTATGCCGAAGGCACCGCCGAAGATCAAAACGTCATAATGCCTTTCCAGTTTGCCAAACTGCTTGGGGCGTCACTATATGGGCAATACGGTGATGACGGGGCTGGTTGGCGTTTAACTACAGAATATACTGATACAACAAGTAGGCATGTTTGGTTATTTGGCAAATTACGATATAATCTTATTTATGCCCATCATATATACCGGACAGGGTATCGATATAAAGACAGAGCAATTGGCCAAAGCCTAGATAATGATAGCAGGTTATTTACGCTAGTTGCTGAGTTTAAAAATTCCAATAATTGGGCATATAGTGCTAAGTATAATCATGTGAAAATAAATGTTGATGGTAGGGGCAGGAATACTGTATCTGTACCGACTAAAAATATGGATATTTTTGAAACCAGCGTACAAGGCGATGTTGGATTTGGAAATTTTAAGGTTGACTTGGGACATGCGAGTGGCGGAATACCCACATTGGGTAATGATGGGTCTTTTACCAGTATTGGCGTTTCTTGGGAAGTTAGGTATTAGTAAGTAATTCTACAGTTATTTAGGTTGATTTATTTTATAAATATCGTATTTGAATAGTGATCTTCATAATAATGAAGTTAATATAAATTTAGAATCTGGAGAAAAAAATGCCTAAAAAGGTGGCTCTTATAACAGGCGTAACAGGCCAGGATGGGGCATATTTGTCTGAATTATTGCTCAGTAAAAATTATGAAGTCCATGGCATTAAAAGACGGGCTTCCTCATTTAACACATCAAGAATTGACCATTTATATCTGGACCCTCATGAAAATGAAGCAAGTTTTCACCTTCATTATGGGGATATGACAGATTCTACCAACCTTATTCGTCTCATACAGGAAATTCAACCCACTGAAATTTATAATTTAGCGGCGCAAAGTCATGTGCAAGTTAGTTTTGATACGCCTGAATATACAGCAAATGCTGATGGAATAGGAACCTTAAGAATCCTGGAAGCTATGAGAATTCTTAGGCTGGAAGAAAAAACGCGTTTTTATCAGGCCTCAACATCGGAATTATTTGGCAAAGTTCAGGAGACCCCCCAAAGGGAAACAACTCCATTCTATCCTAGAAGTCCTTATGCAGCCGCCAAAATGTATGCTTATTGGATAACGGTAAACTATCGTGAAGCATATAATATGCATGCCACTAATGGTATTTTGTTCAATCATGAAAGTCCTATTCGCGGTGAAACATTTGTCACTCGAAAGATTACACGAGCTGTCGCAGCAATTCAGTTAGGGTTACAAAAGCAATTATATCTTGGCAATATTGATGCCAAGCGTGACTGGGGACATGCCAGGGATTATGTAGAAGGCATGTGGCGTATCGTGCAACATGAACAACCAGATGACTTTGTTCTGGCCACCGGTGAGACACACACAGTACGAGAATTTGTCGAGCTGGCTTTTCAGCATGCGGGAATAACCATCGAGTGGAAAGGGGAAGGTGTAGATGAAATCGGGATTGACAGCAAATCCGGTCATACGCTAGTGAAAATTGATCCTCGATATTTCCGTCCAACAGAAGTTGAGTTACTATTGGGCGACCCTTCAAAAGCAAAAGAAAAATTAGGCTGGCAACATACGACATCCTTCAAAGAACTGGTTGTTGAGATGCTTGATGCTGATATGAAAACTGTTGCTGCAGAAGGTCGTGGTAATGCCGAGTAACCCTATATATGCGCTCAGGGGTAAAAGAGTTTGGGTCTCTGGCCACAGGGGAATGGTCGGATCGGCCATTGTCCGTCGATTAGAAGAAGAAGACTGTGAGATATTGACGGTTAGACGGGATGACGTGGATTTATCTCGCCAGCAAGAAGTCGAAGAGTGGATTGCTGAAAAACGACCGCAGGCGGTTTTTGTTGCGGCTGCTAAAGTCGGGGGAATTTTTGCCAATGATGCTTATCCAGCTGAATTTCTTTATGAGAACTTGATGATCGAGAGCAACATTATTCAGGCGAGTTATATAAATAATGTCGAAAAACTTTTATTTTTGGGATCATCGTGCATCTACCCTAAGATGGCCGCACAGCCCATGTCCGAAAGTGAGCTTCTAACCGGGCCTCTTGAGCCGACCAATGAGTGGTACGCTATTGCTAAAATAGCCGGTATTAAACTCTGTCAGGCGTATAGAAAGCAATATGGCTGCGATTTCATTTCTGCCATGCCGACAAATTTATACGGGCCAGATGATAACTTTGATCTTAAGAATAGTCATGTTGTGCCAGCCCTTATTCGCAAGGCCCATGAGGCAAATTTAAAAAATGCCAAATCTATTGAAATTTGGGGAACGGGAAAACCTAAGCGTGAATTTCTGCATGTTGATGATGCGGCAGATGCCATGGTATTTCTCTTAAAAAACTATTCAGATATACAGCATGTGAATGTTGGTACGGGCACAGACATCCATATTTCTGAATTGGTGGACTATGTATGTGATGCTGTTGGTTATTCAGGTGAAAAGATTTATGATTCTACCAAACCAGACGGCACGCCGCGCAAATTAATGGATACTGGTTTTCTTACCGCTTTAGGTTGGTCGCCCAAGATTGATTTAAGTGAAGGTCTATCAAACAGCTATCAATGGTTTCTTGAAAATATTGAACAAGCACGGGGTGTTTAAGGTTGTTGCAGAAAGTAAATGATAGGTGCATTAATATGAAGGTTAGCATTATTACGATTACGTATAATTCTGCGAAAACAGTGGAGGAGACCATACAGTCTGTCATGAGCCAGGATTATCAAAATATTGAATATATTATTATTGATGGTGCCTCTACCGACACGACAAAAGACATCATATCATCCTATAATGATAGTATAACTACATTTGTATCAGAACCGGATAATGGACTATATGATGCCTTAAATAAGGGGTTAAAACATGCTTCCGGGGATATTGTTGGTTTTCTTCATTCTGATGATTTCTATTATGATAACTCTGTTGTAAGCCAAATTGTCGCGGGTTTTGATCAGGATGAGAAAATTGATGCTGTATACGGAGACTTGGTTTATGTGAACCAAGAAAATGTGGATAAAACCGTCAGATATTGGATAAGTGGTCAATATTCAAAGTCTAAGTTGAAATTTGGCTGGATGCCACCTCACCCTACTTTCTATGCGCGCTTAGAAGTCTACAAGAAGTACGGGGGCTTTAATACATCATATAAAATTTCTGCTGATTATGATTCAATATTACGATATTTGGGAAAAAATAATATTTTTTGCCATTATGTGCCTGAAATTTTCATAAAAATGAGAAATGGGGGCGTTAGCAATCGATCTATTAGAAATATCATCCAGAAAACTAAAGAAGATTATTTAGCTTTAAAAGAAAATAATGTCGGTAGTATATTTACTGTAATTTTGAAAAATATACTTAAAGTGTCTCAATTTTTTTCTAGAAAATTAAATGAAAAATAATACAGATAACTTGATAGAGCTCTCCTCTTTAGTATAAAGAAAAATGGCATGAGAAAACAAATACTATTTTCAACGGGCACTACAATTTCGAGAGCCCTTAGTGGGCTTGTACTCATTTTCATTCTTTCACGTTTTTTAAGCGTTGAGTTTTTTGGCGTTTTTACTTACAGCCTCGTAGTCGCGGCCTTTTTTGTATTAGTTGTTGATTACGGTTTTGACCTTCAATTGTCTCGTGATACCGCATTAGAGTCCAAAAATATTTCACGCTGTGTAACTACAGCGGCTAGATTGAAGTTTATTTTAGTCCCTGTTGCTCCAGTTGCACTGTTTTTCTTTGTATGGACTGGAGTAGTACCTGAAACAGATGTGAGCGTTATTCTTGTTTTGATACTAGCTCAAACAGCATTTTCATTTCAAAAAATATTTCTTGTTCCGTATAGAAGTGTACAGAACTATAGGTTTGAGTTTACTTTTTCAATCGTTTCTGAAGCGTCTTTATTGCTGTTCTGCCTATTTGCAATGATATATCATGCCAATGTGTTCAATATTTCTGTAGCGTTCTGTGCTAGCCGTGTTGCGAGTGCATTTCTAGCTGCTGTTTTATTTCATAAACATTTCCGCTTTAAGATAGTCAGTATTAAGTTTTTGAATCAGATGAGAAATGGATTCCCATTTTTTGTACACCTAGCATTAGCCTCCATTTATTTGAGTATCGATACTTTAATTATGAGAAATTATGTTTCGACATTTGATCTCGGAATCTATCAGGCGGGTATCCGTGCTATGATTGCAGCCTGTTTATTGGCTTCGATCAGTCAGAATGTAATATTGCCACATCTGGCTCGTCTGCTAAATGATACAGTACACTTTAGGCGCGAGGCTCGTAAATATCTGATCTATACAAATCTGTTGGGTGGCATAATAGCTTTGTTGGTTTGGTGGTTTAAAACCCCTTTGATAACGATGGTTTTTGGTTCTAACTTTTCCCCATTAGAAGCTGTGGTTCCTCACTTCGCAGCAATTATTTTTTTGCGATACCAAGGGTCCTATTACGGGGTTTTTCTGACTTTACAAGGAGAGCAGGGAAAACGAGCTGTCGCGGTTGCCTTAACGGTTCTGCTTGTCATAGTTTTTGATCTATGGGCAATTCCTAGGTATGGAATTCAAGGTGCAGCTACGGTTTTATTAGGGGCCCATATATTCTTGAATTCCATCTACATATTTTTCCGATACAACACGTCACCTAAACAACCTTATCAAGCTTAGTTTCCTTGATAGTCTTTGATTAGTTATGATCAATATGAATATTCAATCGGCTATTATGAGCCGGTCCGGAAGTTTATGAAATGCTGCATTTGCCTGAGGGTACTATTAGGATTGTATTTTGGTAATAATGTAAAATACTTGTGAATTCATAATGCGTCCAAATAGCCTTATTGGAGAAAATAATTTTGTCTTTATATCCAGTTTTTCGGATAGAACTATTTTCTCAAAATCAGGGTAATAAAAACCAATATGTGAAGGTTTGTACTCCTCATCACCTCTATCTATTTTGATTCCAAATAAAGATTTTAGTACTGTTCCCACACTTGTGTTCGGGTGAGTTTGCCGAAGAATTATCCTAGCAATGTTTTTGCAGAACGAAGCAAAGCCTATCTCAATTGGTACGGATATTACCAGCATTCCGTCATCGCAAAGCATATCTCTCATTCGACATATTTGGGCTCTTTGATTTTCTTCCGAGAGATGTTCTAGGACCTCTAAACAAGATATTTTACTAAATCTTCCAGCAGGAAAATCTAAGGTTTGTACAACGCTAATAGCTTCATTATTAATTTCTGTCGCTAAGCTTTCTTTTAGTTCTTGGTACATATAGGAAACTGGCTCGTATCCAGTTATTTCGGGCGCCTTTCCTGTCGAGAGAATACATTTAAGCATGAACCCATCACCTGTACCAAAGTCCAAAATTGTGTCTTCCGAACTAGGATTGAGGAGCTCAATTGCGATTTTAAATCTTGTGCCATGTGAAAATCTCTTTAGTAGAGACTTGTTGCTGATTGTTAAATTTGTATACATAAAATTTCTCATATAATTAAATTCAATAAAAAAAAACCTAATCAATGCCAATAGCGGTAAAACCATATCTCCCTAAGGATAGGTTCATATTGATAATGAATAATAGATCTGTTTTATTTGGAATTATTCATAGACTGATTTGACCATTTTTTGTAGCACTAATAAGAATACTATTTTTTTCGGCCTTATTTACATTAATGCGAAAATACATATAACTAATTATAAGACCAATAAGTGGATGACTAAGTGGAATTGCACTTAATAACATTAAATTTAGCATTGTAAAAAAAGCGGCAAGAGTTGGCCAGGGGAGCCTTTGCTGTAATATTCCATAATTGATGATAAATATGAAAACAACACCGATTAGGCCAAACTCAAAAATGATTTTGCCGTAGCCTGACATAATCCGGGATTCAGTCTCAGCATACCAGAGTAAATCTGGAAAAAGCGCCTTATTAATATAAAAATACTCAACCCAAGACTTGCTGTCTATACCTTGTGGAAATAAATTAAAATCCACTATTGATTTAAAAGGTAAAAATATATGAGCAAAACGCTCATTTACACTCGCATCTATCTTGAGGAGCGCTGAAGGACTTTCAGCTAAAAGGGTAAGTATTTTAAATAGGCGAATATCTTGAAAGTACTGAAAAACGGCGTAAACGATGAAGGTCGCGACTAGGACGATAAAGAAAGAGGTTAAAAAATGTTTTCCATTAATAATACTGATAATCGAATAGCTTCCAATTCCTAAAGCAAGAAATAAGATAATTATTGAGGACTGAGCGAGCAATAGTATAGGTAAAAGCGCTAAAACAATGTTGCTTCGCTTCACTTTATCCTGAAGGAGGAAAAAAAATATATAAAATAAACACATAATGCCAAAGAATGAAGGTTCTGTTGCGAGACTGGTAACACCTCTTTCGTCTGTTGTTCTTAGCTCCGACAACAAGAAACTACCAATATATTTGTCGACCGTGACCTGTAGTATTCCTATAGTAATCCAAATAATTATTGTATATAAAAGAAATTTTTCCATATCAATTTTCTGTCTATGGAACACTATGTAACCCGCACTGGAAATTGCGAATAGGGAAAGATAATTAGCGATAGTTCTCAGACCGGAAAATGTATCGGATAGCTGGAAGATATAGAATATACATCCAATTGCAGGCACCCCTAGCAACCATATATTTATAGGCAAATAGAGTGTCTTAGGTGGTGTTGTAGCTATTATAAGCAAGGCGAATATAAGCGCAAACGGCTGTACATCTGTACTCAGGGGGACTAGTGAAACATAAGGAAAGAAACACGCTAAAAGAAATAACAAATGTAGGGCTGGCTGAACTTTTATCCTGTTTTTATTTCTTACCATCTCTGTTTTCGCTTATCAGGCTATACCACCCCGAGAACATAAAAAATAATATCGTGAGCCCAGAAAATATCATCCCAATAGGAGGCGGTGTGGGGTAAACACTTGTATTTGGCTTTTCGATCATTTGATATGAATAGGGGTAATCATTTTGCAAGATTGCATAATGAGAGATCATTTTTTCCAGTCGTTTGGAAAACGCATTTGCAACTGTTTTTGGGTAGTTTGAAATACTTGACTCATTTCCAAGAAAATCAAGACTGCCTTTAATGCTACTACTATAACTGGTTTTTACATTTTTATCGCCGAAGAGAATTAAATCATTAAGTGTTTGAAGAGCATGTTCACGATGCCGGGAGGAAAATGAAATTTCGTATATTTCGTTTTTGCTTTTTATGGATAGGTATTTTCCCAAACGCCTTTTTAAAGTAGTACCATTTAATGGCTCATACGGAGGAATACCATATAATTGACGAATGTATCTTTGAGGATTGAAGTAGGATACATAGACTATGTTTTTTTCTATTTCCTCTTCACTTAAGTCTAAGAGGGATGCAATTAATACTTTATCTCCTGCCAGTTTTTCATAAATATCAGCAGAACCCAGGGTTTTGAGAAATATTTCGAAGGCCCCTACTTTTTCACCCGTGAGAGCGGCGATACCAAAAGCTCCAGTCTTAAACGATATGAGTTCATTATTATTTTCAATTTCATTCTGTGCTATAACGGCAACGGCGTGAAATTTTGGCTTTATTACAATGCCGAGTAAAACAGTTAAGGCAAAACTCAGTAAAAGACTCGTTAAAAACAAGTATTTGTTTTTTTTAAAGTTGTGCGCCAAATCAGAGAGTGAGATATCATTCATATGGGATTTAATGCTTTCACGGCTTTTAATTATTGTGTTTTTTCAAGTCTATTGATACTTTCCTCAAATCGATTGATAACCTCTTTTTATTTTGGATGCAATTCTAATATAAAATCTGAAGCACTATTTTTGCAAGATTAATTGATTTTTTAACGGTAAATTTATTATCTATATACTTATATGTACATTTAATACCCAGACCCTTTCTAGAAAATATTACCAATAATATTTTAATAACGAATTGAGAGACAATGAGAACTATTGAGACTAATAGAGGCACCTATACATTTATAGAAATTGAGCTATTCTTAGGCCGCAAATTAATTGACAGGGAAAACGCCAGAAAAATCCTCCTCGACTTTAAAAAAGTGTTAGACCAAAATAAAATTAAATTTGGATTATTATACGGCACATTGTTGGGTGTAATACGGGAAAATGATTTAATTGCCCATGATGAAGATGTAGACGTCTATCTTCTTGATGAGGAAAGAGAAGCCCTTTTTGGGATTTTATTCGAGCTAAGAGAAATTGGTTTAGAAGTCGTAAGGTTGGATGGTGACCTTCTCTCTATAATGAGGAATGGTGATTATATTGACCTCTATTTTTATAAAAATTTTTCTTCGGGAAACAGAAAATGCAACACGTTTCTGATGAAGGCTGAGTTATTGGAAGAAACGGTAGATTATGAGGTTTTTGGGAAAAATTTTACTATTCCGAGAGAGTATGAAAAAATTCTTGTAATGCATTATGGCCTCGATTGGAGGATACCAAAGATAAACAGCCCCGCTCGCTACGACCTTACGTTATTGGGCAAAGTCATACGGCTTGTTAAAAAAGTTCTTCCGAGAAGGCTGATCGTGATTCTTAAGAAATTCCTTAAAAAATAATAATGCCGCGATGACTTTAAAAATGGAAATTTTTTTCCCAAATGAATATTATTATTTTTGCAGAAAACTCATGCACTTATCTTTCATTTCAAGGCTGGTTAATGTTGGCCGGCCTAAATCTGAACGAGCCCCTTTTTTGACTTTCACCTCAATCAAACAAACCCCATGTGATTGATGAGCCTTTGCCTCTATGAGGGCGATTTTTAATTCTTGTCGGGTGGTGACTTGAACGGCATAACGGTAACCACAGGACCGCGCAATTGCCGGAATGTCGATTTGGTTTGCCACCGTTGGCTGTCCGCCAACAGAATCATGGGCAGCGTTATTCAGAACAATATGGCAAAAAGCCCCTCTGGCATTTATGGCAATTCCCCCCATGTGCATCAAGAATGATCCATCTCCATCAAGACAGTAGACATCGCCGGTATATCTCTTTGAAATTTCACAGGCAATTTGAGAAGCATGCCCCATTCCGCCAACAACCAGAAAATCGGTATCATGGCTTTCTTCTCGAATGACCCGCTGCTCGAACAGTTCCCTTGACGGCATACCAGTCGTTGAAACAACAAAAGCTTCAGGGGCTATGTTATCAGTGATGGCCTCTATAGCTTCTTCCCGGCTCATTTGCTCAGCTGTGACTTCTCCCTTTTGTAGCGTGTAACCATCAAAGGTGCCCTTGCGAACCAGAAGCGCGACTGGTCGGCCTGTACTTTTTGTTTCATCCAGCAAGCTTGACAAAACCTGCTCCATGTCTTGGCTATCTTTGTTTATAATGACATATTTAATGCCCATAGCTGACAGGAGCGCCTCTGTAACCTGCCCTTGTTTTTTATGTTGAGGTTCGTCCTGAATTTGACTTCCATCTTCCAAAATCTCACCTCGCCACCCAATGAGCAGTATCATCGGTATTGCATAAACCCTGTCATCTGCCATCGACAACAGTGGATTGATGATATTACCTAAACCGGAATTCTGCATATATACCAGCGGTACATTCCCCGTTGACAAGTGGTACCCTATGGCCAGCCCCATAGCCCCCCCCTCATTGGCAGCAATGACATGGTTCTTTTCTTCGGAACGATCCGTGATGCAGGCGCATATACCTTTCAACAGAGAATCTGGCACGCCTGTAAAATAATTCATGCCCAGGTTAGTCAGAATATCGTAAAAATTATCTGGTTTGATCATTAGGCTTCCTCAAGAATTATTTTTGTAAAGTATTGAGTATCGATTTTGGCTGGATTGTTCTTAAGCCTTTCAAGATTTACAGAATTTAGAAACTCATCCATCTCTTCGGTTGGATTAAAACCCATTTTCTTCAAACTGGTTTCTAACCCCAGCTTGCGCATGAGTGATGTGAACCAGCTAACAAACTGATCAATCCCCTCGGTCTGGGTAATATTGAACAACCTTTCAAAACGGCCAGATAATTCAGCGGCATCCAGATACAATTCATCAGAGTGATAATTGCACAATGCAGTGCCAGGAAAGCACAGACTGACCGCATGTCCGTGCGGGATATTATGAGTATAAGTCAAATAGTAAGAAAAGGCATGTGCTGCTGTTGTCTTTGAAATATTTATTGCCTGTCCGGCAAGGGATGCTGCCTCCGCCACCGCATTACAGGATTTTGGCGATTTTAGCAAGACAGCATCTTCAATATGTAAGACGAGAAATTTTATGGCAGATAAGGCATAATTTTTGCTGATTTCTGTTGCATTTACAGACCAATAAGACTCCATTGCCTGACATAATGCATCTAATCCACATGATGCAGCAAGATCAGAAGGCATAGAATAACTCAATGTCCCGTCTATTAAGCTTATATCTGGAAGCATTCCTGGATCCGCAAGAGAGTATTTTTTGCAATCCAAATAGACAACTGCAAAATGTGTAGCTTCACTGCCGGAACCAGCTGTCGTCGGAATAGCAATCAGATGACTTTTCCTCACGGGAATTTCAGAGTTCGGTTCAAGAATGAGAGCTTTTGCGGCATCTTCTGACAGACCCGCCATAACCACAACTGACTTGGCAATATCCATTGCCGTCCCCCCCCCTAAGCCAAGCACTGCCTGGGTATTGTGTTTCTCCGCAAGTAAACAAGCCCTATGAATTTCTTCAAACGTTGGGTTTGGGCAAAAATCATGGAACAAAATAACCTGGATGTCAGGGAAAAAATTCTCAAGATGACTTGATATCTTACTTTGCTCCCATGCTCGTGAACTGGTAATTACCAGCACCCTCTTTAGACTATTTTCACATAAATAGTCGACAAAATTTTTCGCCGATTGTCCATGAGAAATCATTATCCGAGGCATGATCAACTCTCTGGTATAAGAGTAAGGATTTTCTTGATCGGCAAACAATCCTCATCAACTTCCTTTGAACGATCAAACTTAAGAATTTTTTCTGCAGTCCTATACATAGCAGGATATGCCGCCCTCAATAAATGATTAGCATGAATCACAATATTAAATCCGGCGGCCCCTAATTCAGTATCTGTGATGCTATTATAGCTACTCGGCACTGCAACCAAAGGAGTATCTGGAAAATCTTTCCTAAAGATTTTGGCGAATTCAAGAATTTCATCTGGTGTTTTCTGCCTGCTATGGATCATGATGCCGTCTGCGCCTGCTTTAACGTATGCTCTGGCACGTTCTGTTGCGTCAGCCATACCTTTATCCAATATCAGGCTCTCAATACGGGCAATGATCATAAAATCATCTGTAATCTGAGCTTTCTTACCAGCAGTAAGTTTTTCACAGAAAGCAGTAATACTGTCCTGTGTTTGCTCTACATCCGTACCAAATAAAGAGTTTCTCTTCAGTCCGGTTTTATCTTCGATAATAACGGCTGAAACACCCGTACGTTCCAGAGTGCGGACCATGAACGGGAAATGCTCCAACCTGCCACCAGTGTCGCCATCAAAAATCAACGGCTTAGTTGAAACTTCAAAAATATCATTGATTGTTACAAGACGAGATGAAATATCAACTGCCTCTATATCAGGCTTTCCGCGCGCAGTACTATCCGTCAGGCTGCTGGACCACATCGCATCAAATTGTACTCTTTGGCCGTTAATTCTTTCAACATCAACAGTTTCAATGATACGAGAGGTCAGACCATTATGGGATTCAATTACTCTTACAATATCTTTTGCAGCAATTAATCTTCTGAGTGATTTTAGCCTTACATCCGGAGTAATACCTACCTCTTTGAGGGCTTTATTCAACTGAGTTGAAGAAATTCCCTTTGTATATTCAGGCTCAACCAGCACACCACCCCATTCAGTAAGGACGTCGACAACTTTCTGGCGGATTTTTTTCTGAATGCCTGTTTTCCAATCATCGCCATGAACAACAACGTCAGGCTTATATTCCCTTAAGTTTTCTTCGTAATCAAGCGTGTCTTGTGGCACAACACGAACAACACCTTTAATTTGCTCTACCAAAGCGCCTCTTTGTTTAAAGGTCATATATGGCAAACGTTTATATGACGCGATGGCTTGATCAGTAAGTACGCCAACTGTAACGTCACCGCGTAACGCCGCTTCTTTCAAAATATTGACGTGACCTTCATGAAGCAAGTCCGCAGCCATTCCTACATATACTGTTTTATTCATTATTCTAACCTCATGCTATTGTTTTAATTTTAAATATTTATAAATGGCAATATATTACCTAAATGACCTAAATGGCAAAATACAACGCGCCCAAGGTTCATATGTACTCGAACTTTATTGGAATGTCTAAGCATAATCTCAACGGTTATTTCATGTATGGAGACTGTTTATTTTTTCTGCTTTTTTTTGTATAATTAATTGAGTTTAAACCCAAGAAAAATTTAGTATTTTAGTTGGTAAATTTTTGACAAGAATATAATAGAAAAGAAAAACATAATACCCGTTTTGCTTTTCGGTGGATCCGGCTCCATACTTTGGCCATTATCACGGGCCATGTACCCCACATTTTCTTGCCTTGAATGGTGATTACTCCATGTTTAAGGAAACCCTGCGCCGTCTTGAGAGGCTTAATCATGAGGGTCCTATCGTAATCTGCAATGCCGATCACCAGTAGAATATGAAAATCTCACAAAAGCAGCTTAACAAACTGTCCGGAAAATCGTTGACACATCAATTTCCGGTGGCTCCTGTCTCTGACCCTTGTCGTGGGCTTTAGAGCCCCACCAAGCAATTCCTGGCAAATAATGACCTTTCCATGTATCAGGAAACATAGCGTCGCTTAATGCGACCGATCAGCCCATAAGAGATATGGTAATACCCCCATTTTTAGGGGGCTTCAGAACTATTAATCAGTACATGATGAACTTATCACTCTTCATCCCTGTTACAGATACGGCTATAGAAAATAAGAATATAGGAAACGGATAATAGAGTGTGCCATCAACAAGGGCATTTATTGAAATACAAAGGGCCAAGCCATAGGTGACATAAACTATCATATTTCTTTGTTCAACATGCTGAAATAATTCTTTTCCTTTTGTCCAGAATATACCAAATATTACAGTCAAAAAAGAAAGTCCTCCAATGAACCCCCAAGCCATCAGGGCCTGTATAAAAATGTTATGTGGTTGACCATATATTCCTGCCGTAGCTTTAATAACGGCTTTGGTTTGTCCTGCACCTACACCAAACCATATATTTTGTTTCCAAACGTCGATAGCCTGCTCCCAAAATATCATGCGCCCAGCAGAGAAGGTATCTAAACCATCAATCTTGGTGATAAATCTAAATATGCCGTATGAACCGTTCGGGACTGGCAACAACAATGACAGTAGCGCACCAATAACCAATGCAGAAAAACTATATTTAGCAAGCTGTTCCCACCCACTAGGCCTAAAAAATAACAGAACGACACTAATGGATGTCACAGCTGCGATTGAAGACCCACGGCCACCGCTCCAGAACAGCATGGTCCAGAACGCCACTAGAATAAGAAAATATAGAGATATGGATAGCTTTGAAGGGTTCTTCCAGATATTGATCAGAGGGATAAGCCCCAAAACAACAACAATGCTTCCCAAAAAATAATCCAGATGTCTTACATTTATAAACCCCGGCAATGACCACACCCAGTCAAAATTCTCATTATCATATACAAAATATAATCTCAGCCAAAATAAAGGTAGAAAAAGAAGAGCTGAGAGGATAATGGAAATTATTAATTTCTGAGCGACAACAGGCTGGCGTATTAAATAGCTGCTCAGCGCGACAAAAAAGAAAAAGTGTATAATAAACATAGCGGTGACCACTATGCCACCTGCTTGTAAGGGCATATTGGGAATATTAAATAAAGCCACCGCTGCCCAAATCAAAAAAGCGACCCACAGAATATTAGGCAAATGATTTACAGGATATTTTTTACGCCTTCTGTCTATAAGGAAAATAAATATAAAGATAACTTCCACAAGGCTGACCAATGTATAAAATAAAGTTGGTGGCCAGTTTCCTTCTACGAACGGATAAAGACAAACATTGATTGCCGGAATTAGAATGGTGCTCAGGCAAAGGAAAAGGCCTGCTAAATGTAATTCCTGCAAACGTTCTGAGGCAATTATATCTTTAATCTTGGTCATATTTTTTGTTACTTCTTTTTCCATATTCGCGTTTACTTTATCCGGACTTGCTTAAGAAAAATTAAAAGGCATCACACTTTTGATGGTTTTTATGAAATATCAACAACCTCAACCCAGTTCTCGCTCCTATCTTGCCTTGTCCACCACTTCCCCGCTTTAAGTATTTCGTTAACCTCATTGGCGCATACTGTTGGGGTTGCGTAAAATGCGCTTTGACTTGCAGAAAAGCAGGAGAACAGGATATGTCTATTTTAGAAGCTGTGAGCAGCTCATCATTGGCCACGGGATTTTTGGCGCAAGCGCAATATTTTAAGGCTGAATTTAATTATTCTCAAACAAGCCAATTTACGCAGGTCAGCGGCGCCGGATGGGAGGCTAGCAGTTATAGTTCTGCCGTCACCATATCCCTGTCCATTCGCGCGATCAATATCACCACAGGGCTGCTGTCCGCAGAAAAGAATGTCGATGATAGCGCGCCGGATGAGACAGCTTCGGATAATATTTTTCCCCGTGCCAAGGGTATCGAAACGGCACTTAAGAATTTACTGAATGAATTGGCAGAAAATAACGGCCTGACCGGTAAGGTCGCCAAAAGACTGGCCAAACTTGTTACTATTCTGAATGTGGCCCGAGGCACAGATACAAAGCTTGGCGAGCTTGATAAAGAGGCCCGCAAGGACGTTCTTTCCGCGCGAAAACAGGTCAATGAATTCTTTCGGGAAAAACACGCGACACTTCTGGTTGGCGAGGATCTGGGTAATTTTATCACTTTGATTTCCAAGCTGGAAACATTGCGTGAATTTTCCCTCAGGACGGAGGACTTGCTTGCTGCTCTGAAAGGCGATGAAGGGGATAGTGAAGAGCCTGCCTCCGAGCCAGAACAGATCCCGCCCCAAATTAATATCGAGGCATGATCAAGAGATTTGTCGTTTAACAGGCGACCCACTATAGATCATTTTATTAGAGACTCATCAAACGATGGGTATGATTTTCTGTGTCATTGATTCGAATAGGGTGGTTTTTTTGGGAATTTTGTTTGTTTGACGGGTGATCAACATTGCTAAATTGGAACAAGATTTAAGGAAAATTCCTCTGATTGGTTTTTTTAAGGGTAATTTTTCCTGGAAGTATATTCACTATATTAGATAAAACATGCTTTTCTAATGTAGGGCAGAATGCCTTATTTTTAAGGGTGCTTTTACCAAAAACTCCCGTTGAAGTGGCGCAAAAAATCAGCCATTTTCCCTATATTTACATATTATAATATTCTTATAAGTTATTGAAGTGTAATGATTTTTTAATCTCTTGCTTATTGCTGCGCCTCAATCTTTTCCGAAAATGTATGGTGGATGAGGAAGAGGCTGGTTGAGTAATAATTTAACAAAATAGTTTGGCTCACAAAACTTACGGGTCGCATTTATAATGGAGAATAAGAGTATGAATAAATTACTTAAAGCAGGTGTTGCTATTGGGCTTATCGCTTTTTCAGCAACGAATGTACATGCTACGGATACTACTGGTAATGCCACGGCTGAAATTTCTGACATCATTACATTGACAGAAAACACGCCAATGGCTTTTGGTAACATCCTTAAAGATGCAGTTGCGGCAACGCTTGTGCTGAATACAGGAGGTGTTATTTCAGGCGCCCCGGGAACTTATGTCTTATCCGGTGCGCCGGCCGCGGCTCAGTTTACTGCAAATGGTGACGTGAGTTCTGCTGTGGCGATTTCCTTCTCTTCGGGTGATACGTTGATTTCCGGTGCCAACAGTATGGCGCTTGGTACTTTCACCCATAGTGCGGGTGGATCACCGGCTTTGGATGGATGGTACGGGTGCGTTAACATTTAATGTTGGGGCTTCTCTTACCGTTGATGCGGCACAGGCCACGGGTGCTTATGCGGGTACCTATACCGTGACTGTGAACTACCAATAATAATAAAAATATTGCGTTAAATCGGGGCGAGTATGCGCCCCGATTTACGCAATATATAATATTTTTTTTGCTTTAAGGCGTTAACCATGTTTCCTAACTTTTCATTGACTATAAAAAGAAAAAATACGGCCCTATTTCATTATCTTATTGTGATGGCTGGTTTGTTGATCGCGCTCTGTCAATATGATCCGGCACAGGCCCAGAGTACCGGCCTGATCTTTGCACCGACTATTTTGGAATTTGAGGGCCGGGATCGTTACGCCACCCTGACGCTTGTTAACCGTGGGGCCAAAACGCACAGTTACCGTATCAGTTTTATCAATCAGAAAATGTTGGAAAATGGCCAAATGGAACCGACGGCTAGCCCGGCTGAGCATGAGGGTTTCGCGGGTCAGTATTTGCGTTATTCTCCCCGCCAGATCACGTTAAGCCCCGGAAAACCACAAACCATTCGGGTGATGTTGCGCCTGCCCGCCGGTGTGAAGGAAGGCGAATATCGCTCCCATCTGCTGTTTCAGCAAATCCCGGATGCCTTGGCCCCGGTCAGTAAAATTTCGGAAGATGGCGATCTGGGGGTCAGCATTACGGCCAAATTTGGTATCAGCATCCCAGCCTTCATTCGGGTGGGGGAGCTTAAGGCAGAGGCAGAAATCAGCGAGATAAAACAGCTGGAAAAAAGGGACGGCAAGGAAGTTCTTGGCTTTGTGATTAATCGCACAGGCAATAAAACGGTCCGGGGGCATATCACTGTCCGCGCCGATGGGAAAAAAGTAGGTTATCTCAGCGGCCTGCCCATATATTTATCCGCCAACAAGCGTCTGATGGACATGCAATTGGATAGCCGTGATCTGGCGGGCAAGAAAATTCAAATTGAATATAAGGAAAGAGGAAAAGACGGCGGCAATATTATCGCCCTAGCGGAGAAGCAATTTTAGCTTTTGAAAAACAGTGTATTGGCGCGCGATTTCCTTTCATTACATCTTCAGCATCCTTATGATTGGCTGCATGGCTCAGGCGCATGAGGCCATTGCTGATCCGGCTGTTTCTGATTTGGCCCATGCTGATTTGGTCAACGGCTTGCCATCTGACACAACATCTTTGATGGAGTTCAGGGAGGTTGCCGAAGAAGATATTCTCATTTTCGCCATTCACCTGAATAAATATGTCCTGAGCGAAGGCGTTATTCTTTATCAGGGTAGCGACAGATATTTTGTTTCGTTAAGTGGCCTCATGGATGCGCTGGAATTCCCCATCACAGTTGATGTTAATAAGGGGGCAGCCGATGGATGGTATCTTAATGATGATCGCCCGTTCTCCCTTAACCTGCGGCAGGCCACCACCCGTGTGATGGGTAAGGCATTCACCCTCAGCCCTGACAAAATACATCGCCTGCCCGACGATCTTTATGTGGAAATCAGTGAATTGTCGAAATGGTTCCCTATTTTACTGGAAATTGATTTTCAAAATCTGACCATTAATATTTCTGCTCAGGAACCTCTGCCGATTGAGGAAAGGATTGCGAAAGAATCCCGGCGGGAACAGCTGATTAAAACAGAAGGTGGCTTTTCAGATTACCGTCCTGTGAAAGAGGATGTCCCGATTTTCTCCCGGCCCTATGTCGATACAAATATTACCATAGATGGTAATCCTTTTTCGGAACAAGAAGCGGTCCCAGCGGTATCACAAAAACTGAGTATCAATGCGTCAGCCATCGTCTTGAAACAGGACGCGCGCCTTAATATCTTTTCCAGCGATTTCAAGAAAATGCCGATTGTGCATATGAATTTGGGCCGTAAAACCATCAAACCGGAACTTATGGGGCCGCTTAAATTACGGGAATATGGTTTTGGCGATGTGAACACGCCCAGCATTTCACTTGTCTCTAGCAATACATTAGGCCGGGGCTTTATATTGTCCAGTTATGAATTAGACCGATTGACCAATTCAAATAACGCCACTTTAAGGGGGGAATTGCCGGCGGGCTGGGAAGTTGAGCTATACCGCAACGGGATTTTACTTGATTTTCAAACGGACAGCCAGGATGGCCGCTATGAATTTGCCGATGTGGTGACGCTGGCTGGGTTAAATGTGTTCAAAATGGTTTTTTATGGCCCTCAGGGGCAAAAGCGTGAAGAATTCAGACGTTATTACAGCGACAGGGATGTGATAACAAAAGGCCAAAGCAATTTCCGCCTGGCGGTCAATCAAAAAGACCGTAATGTGATTACGGCCAATCAAAATGCGGCTCTGGGGCAGGATTTTGGTTCTTTACGGATACAGGCCATGGGCGAATATGGCCTGATGGAAAAGATCACGCTGGTGGGCAGTTTTTCCAGCCTGTCATTTCTGGACGTCAGGAATGAATATTATCAGGCCGGATTACATTCAAATTTTGGCGGCCTTTCTTCGGCCATTAATGTCGCGCTTGATGATACGGGCGGTACGGCACTTGATGTGCGCACAAGGACAAGACTTAAGTCATTGTCTCTGGTCGCCGAACATAGCCGTTTTTACGATTATATCTCTGAGGTCAGTAATGCGGGGAGCATCGGCGGGGAATTATCAAGTAAAACAAGGGTGACCTTAAATGGCGTTGTGTCAGCATTTCAGACCGGGCATATGCCCTTTACCCTGCGGGCTGAGTATATTGAAAATACAGATGGTCAAAATAATATGGCTATTTTTGGCCGCCTGTCGAAATATTTCGGCCGTTTCGCGTTAACAGCGGAGAATCGCTGGATCAAATCCAGCCATGAAGATACCAGATGGGAAGGGGCCTTTTTGACCAGTACCCTGATCGGTACTACCCGCTTCAGGGGGATGATCAATTATCGTTTGAAACCGCAGGCGGAGCTGACGACGGTCAATTTGAGCAGCCTTTGGCGGCTTGACAGAACCACCGGTATGACGGTGGGTATGAATTACCAGAATCTTGAAAAGGATATTGCCAGTCTTTCGTTTGGTTTGCATAAGGATTTTGAAAAGGTCAAATTGAATGCCAAACTTGATGTCGATAGTCAGGGCGAGTTTTATGTGGGTTTTGGCCTGTCGATGGGTTTTGGCCTCGACCCGCGCCGTAATGATCTTTACATGTCCCGCAAACAATTCGCCAGCACAGGGATGATTTCCCCGCGCGTCTTTCTGGATAAAGACAATGACCTGACCTATAGCGATGGTGATGAGCTGCTGGAAGACGTACAATTTGCCAGCAACCGTTCAATCAATACCCAAAAAACCGATCAGGACGGCCAAATGCTTTTAACGGGTATGCCGCTCTATAAAACAACTTACCTCGCGGTTAATGAGGGCAGCCTTAAAAACCCTTATCTCATGTCCACCAGAAAGGGCGTCAGCGTTAATTTAAGGCCGGGCTATGCCCGGAAAATTGATTTTCCAATTCAGGAAACCGGTGAAATTGATGGCACGATTTACAAGATCGTGAAGGGCCGTAAAATCCCCGCGCAAGGCATTATCATAATCCTGAAGAGCTTATCCGGTGATGTGGTGGCGCAGCAGATTGCCGCATATGATGGTTTCTATCTTTTTGATGGCATCGCGCCGGGGCCTTATATGCTTGAATTTGATCAGGCACAGCTGGCCGCGCTTGACTATAAAGAAATTCCGGCCCGGCCCATTCAAATCGCGGGCGAAGAAAGTATGGTTTACGGCATGGATTATACCCTTGAAAGCCTTATTGCTGAGGCGGTATATCCTGATGCCCGGAACGCGGAAATAAAACCGAAAGACTCTGAAATCGCGCCGCAGGTCACCTATGGCCTGCATGTCCTGTCTTTCTTGCATGAGCGTAATATACAGCCGGGCTGGGATGCGTTGCGCCGGGTATATCCAGAAATTCTCAATGACAGAGAGATAAAACTCACCAGCTTTGATCATGACCAGACTTATATTCGTCTGATTGCCGGACGCTATACCACGCTGGCCGCGGCGTCAAAAGACTGCAAGAAGATCATCAAAGGCGGTGAATATTGCCGGGTCATGCTTTATGAAGGCAAGAACTGGATCTCCAACAGCTTAAAAACGCTCCATTAATCCCCTTATCTAAGGCTGGTCAGTTTATGAGCGATATCGATGATATCATGCTGCGCGGTGAATTGAAGGCAGGTACCGCTGGGGCGTCTTACGCGGTCTGTCCAATCTTCGGGAATAGAGCTGAGACCGCCCATGGCCCCGGCCAAGGCCCCGGCGACGGCACCAATGGTATCGGAATCCCGGCCAAAATTACCTGAATAAATAATGCCGCTGCGAAAATCGCCTTTGGTCAGGAGGAAGACGGCAAAAGCAGAGACAACGGCCTCAGGGACGGAGGCCTTATATTCACCGCGTAACAGCTGATGCAGCGCCATCCAAACCTCATGCAAATTGCGATCATGTTGATCCATAAGGGCCAAGGCCTGCTGAAAATTATGTGATAGCCAGCTGCCTTCAGGTGCGCGGGCCATGCCTTCTTCAAAAATTTCCTCAACGCTGCCGCCTGCGACGGCGACCGCGACGGCGGCGGCAACGGCCTGCGCGCCCCAGATGCCTTCCCCCCAATGGCTGATTTCCGCATCCCGTTCGGCCAGCTTTGCGGCGCGATCAGGGTCACCGGCGGCGACAATGCCCGCTGGCGCGGCGCGCATGGCGGCACCATCACTGACGGCATAGGTATTGAATTTTCCTGATTCCGGGGCCGACACGCCGCGCCGGATATTGGCCGCCGCCTCACGTTCGCTGGCCCCGCCGCGCTTTAATTCGTCCTGTACCAATACATGGGATCGCCAAGCGGCGGCCACATCATCGCGGCTTGGGTTGCCTTGCGCGCGGAGTAATATTTCCGCAGTCAGAAGGGCAAATTCAGTGTCATCGGTGCTGCCGGTGGGTTTTTCCGGGAAATCCATGGTGATGCCATAGAGAAACTGATTGTCCGCATCCCGCGCCGCATCGCCAAAAGCATCGCCAATGGCCAGCCCGATCAGGCAGCCTGCTGCCCTGTCACGATAATCTTCTGGTGATAGATCGAATTTCTTGTCGGCGGGTATTGTCATAATATTTCCTTTTTAAAAATCATCAGATTGGCTGATAGAGCCATCATTTTTAGAGCTTATGGGCCGTTGTATGACGTTGAGCGTTCGACTTGCAAGGTCTGTAAAATGGGCATTGTCAAAGCCGCTTAAACTTGAACGAACGCGGTCCTTAAGCGGCGCAATCCATTTTTCGGGCAGTGCTTTTGCCCCTTGAATGATACCGATTATTGAGCCTGCAGTGGCGCCATTGGAATCCGTGTCCCAGCCGCCCATCACCGTATAACAGATTGTCCGTTGATAATCTCCATCCCCGGCGAGTAAGGCGGCGACAGTCAAGGCGGCGTTATTAATCGAATGAACCCAATGATACCGGCCAAAATACCGATCAAGTTCATCAAGCACGCCTTCCCAATCCATCTTGTCAATGGGCAGCGCCAGCACGAGGCTGATCGCTTCTGCAAGGCGGGAATTAACCGGGATATGTGTGAGCGCGTCTTCTATCAGCTTGCGCGCTTCTTGCCCGGTAAAAGCATTTGCAATCAGGGCGGCAAAGAACATTTCACTGTATATGCCGTTGCGGCTGTGGCTGATCCGGGCATCACGCCAAGCCATTTCGGCGGCACCTGCCGGATCGCCGGGCGATATATAACCCCATAGGTCAGCCCGGATCTGGGCTCCGATCCATTCGCGGAAAGGATTGATAAAGGTGGCCGATTCCGGGGCATCATGGCCGTTCAGTATATTGACATAGGCGACACGTTCCGCCGTGAAAAGTTGAAAGGCAGGTAGGTTGGTTACCCATGCGGTGGCCATATCGCGGCTGCTGAATCCGGGGCCATAATTTTCCACCACATGCAAATTCAGCATGGTGTAATTAAGGTCGTCGTCCTCCGGCATACAGGTAATATTCTCCCGCAGGCTTTCAAAGCCCAATCTTCGTTTCCAGGGATAGCGGTCCATTATATCCTGAGGCATACCCTCTTGGGTCCAGTAATCGGTCAAGGGCCAACAGTCATTTGATTGGAGCATCTCCCGCAGTATCGGCCGCATATAACGTTCCACCGGTTTGCCCAACAGACAACCCGCCGCCCGGCCCAGCCACCCGCCCAGCAGTCGATCATAAAGGTCGGTTTCAGCAAGATGATGTGGTTTATGCGGCGCGGGGCTATTATGTTGGCTTGCTCGCCGGATGGCGGCAAGGTCATCAGGTTCGGTTAGTGATAGATTTGCGTTCTTGGCATCTGTTTTCATCAGGTCGGCGAGGATTTTATCGGCGGCTTCTCGCGCCTGATTATCCGGCTTTTTTTGCAATTTTAGCCAGCTATGATGAAGGGCCTCTGCCTGAATTTCATTGCCTTCTTCACGGCGCTGGATGATTTCATATTCCAATTTTTCAAGAGGATCTAAATATCGAATAATCACGAAGTTGCTTTCTTCTACGCTTGCCGGTTTTTACTTGATATAGGCATATTATGTTGATGGGAAATATAATCAATATAGTTCAATGGGTTTCAAAGGATAGTAAATTCGTTATAAGAGACGGGTTCGAAAGTTACTAAACAGAGTGTTTGAATCTACTGCCGGGCGGTTTTGTTTGTTTGTTGGATAACAGAAACTTCTTATGAGGAATAATATATGCGTAGAGACGAAAGTGGACGATGAGTTCTGATCTTAACCAAAAGCTGAGAGTGACGTAAAAAAATGCGGAGTAAGCTTTTTGTACCGGGCATTCGGACCGATCTGTTTGCCAAGGCCGTGGCCAGTCCGGCAGACGCCATATCGTTTGATCTCGAAGATTCTGTCATAGACAGCCGTAAGGCCGAAGCCCGCACCAATGTTGCCGCATTTCTAAAATCATCATTTTTAAAATCATCTGGGGCGGCCGGGCGCGGCAAAACCATCATTGTCCGAAGCAACGCGCTGGATACTGCGGATTTTGAGGCGGATATTTTGGGGGTTATGCAACCGTCTTTGGATATGATTAATCTGCCCAAAGTCCAATCTGCTGAAGATATTTGCACTGCTGTGGAAATCATTGAACGGGCCGAAAAGGCTAACGACGTTACCCGGCCAGTGGGCATCCTTGCCACCATTGAATCCCCCAGAGGTCTGCGCCTTGCCGCAGAAATCGCTGCGGCTCATCCGCGCGTTACCGGGCTGCAGCTTGGTCTGAATGATTTATTTGAAACGTTAGCCATCGACAGACGGGATGCCAATAATATTCACACGGCCCTGTTCGCTATGAGGCTGGCAGCGGGAGAGGCCGGCATTTTTGCCTATGACGGAGCTTATACGGACATGGGGGATCAGCGCGGATTTCGCGCCGAAGCCGAAATGGCGCACCGCTTGGGCTATATGGGAAAAAGCTGTATTCACCCCTGTCAAATATTACCCGCCAATGAGGTATTTTCCCCTAGCGAAGAGGAAATAGCTTTCGCTTTGCAGGTGCTGAAAAAATCACGCAGCGCGGCTGCCGATGGGGTTGGTGTCTTTATGGTCGATGGTAAAATGATTGACCTGCCCATCATTCGGCGCGCCGAAGCCGTCATTGCGATGAGCAAACACATGCCGGAGGACCGGCACCATGATACGGCGGATTGAAAGTTGAGTCCTTATGATAAATGACGACCCTATGACATTGCGCCTATTTTCCCGCATCAGGGGGTTATGCTTGACGGTGCTTTTTCTGATGCTGGCCCCGGCGGCTCAGGCTGAGAATGTGGTGTCCTTCGCACCGCATCAGATTGCGCCGCTGTCTGCGGATGATAGAATTTCGAATATAGTTACTGTCGAAGGCCGCGCAGTGGCGCTGGGGGAGGAATACTTCTGGGCATTCAATGAACTTGAGCGGCGATGGGATCGTCAGCGCGCGCGGACAGAAGGGCAGATTTTCGGCATTGCCGGGGACGGCGTTCAGGCCTTCCTGTTGCTCAATACTGAACCGGGCGGCGCGATGACGCGGGTTGAGAGATTTACCCCCTTTTCTGATGAGGTCTTAGATTCTGGTCAAGATATTGCGGCACAAAAACCGACCCCCCCACTGCCGATAGCGCTGACCGCCGGGCAGGGGGCAATTTTGGCGGGAAAACTTTATATTGCCGGCCTATCCTTGGACGGCAGGTCACATTTATTGGCCCTTGATCTTTTGGCGGATCAGCCGATGTGGCGGTCGTATCAGAGCTGGCCGGAGATGGCGGATGCGGGTTCTTCACGGGCTGTGACATCCGTGGTTGCGCAAAATTCAGCCCTGCTGGTGACGACCAAAGACCGGCTTATGCAATGGACGTTGGATCACGGCTGGCAGGAGCGATCCCGTGCGCCGGGCCTTATCGTAGAGGGTACGGGCCGCGCCATGGGGCAGGCCCATGTCCTTTATATCGTAAAAGATATGGTAGATATTGAAAAAAATATGGTGAGCGGGGCAAAACCAAACTTGATGAGCTTTCATACTGTCACCGGATCATGGGCCAAATATGGTGACCTGGATGCCGCCGCCGCGCAATTTGGTACAGGCTGGAAAAATGGTGTGCTTTGGGGTCAGCCCGGGGCGGCGGGCGGCGGGGCCGATTTTTCCTTTGTTGAGATGGAAACAGGCAAGCATCTTTTACATGCGGTTGACTGGTTCGTGATAGCGGCCTATTTATTTTCCATGTTGGGCGTTGGTCTGTATTTTTATACCCGCCACGCCCAAGATTCAAAGAGCAGCTTTTTTCTTGGTGGCCGCTCAATTCCTTTTTGGGCGGCGGGCATAAGCCTGTATGCCTCCAATGCCAGTTCCATCAGCTATATCGCTGTTCCTGCCAAGGCTTTTGCCACCAATTGGCAATATCTGATGAGCAATCTTATCGTTGTGCTTGGGCTGATGTTTGTCGCGGTCTGGATTGTCCCGCTGCTTCGGCGGCTTGATCTGATGTCGATTTTCCAATATCTGGAAACCCGGTTTCATCCCAGCATCAGGGTCTTATCAAGTGCATTATTCATTGTGTTTCAATTGGGTGGGCGCATGACCATCATACTTTTTTTGCCGTCCCTGGCCATTTCGACCGTGACGGGGATAGATGTGGTCTATAGCATCCTGATCATGGGCGGGATTACCATTATCTATACCGTTCTTGGCGGTATGAAGGCGGTGATCTGGACCGATGTGATGCAATTGTTCGTCATGTTTGGCGGCACAATATTTGCCATTATTTTTGTCATGTTGATGCTCGATGGGGGGGTAAGCACGTTCTTTGAGACGGCCATGGCAGAGGATAAGATGAAGCTGGTGGATTGGAGCTTCGATCTGACCGAAGCCACGGTTTGGGGGTTTGTTTTCCTGGTGATATTCGATACGGTTCTGACCTTTCCCAAGGATCAGGTTTTGATGCAACGGATATTGTCGACAGAATCGGCCAAGGCGGCTGGCCGGTCGGTCTGGACCTTTGCCGCCATTGTTATTCCGGGCAGTGTCATGTTCTATTTGATCGGTACGGCTCTTTATGTTTTTTATCAGAGTTTCCCCGAAAGGATGGATCCATCGTTATCCATTGATGCGACGTTTCCTTTATTCATTGCTGCCGAGTTGCCAATCGGTGTGACCGGTCTGATCATTGCCGGGATATTCGCCGCTTCCATGTCGACATTGTCCAGTATTCTCAACAGTGTGGCGACACTTGCGACAGTTGACTTCTATGAAAAAATTGTCGAAAATACTGATCAGAAGACGAGCGTGCGTTTTGCGGAGATTGTGACGGTCATTGCCGGATTAATCGGGATTGGCTTGGCTGTGTTATTGTCCAGGTTTGAGATAAAATCTTTATTGGATCTGGCTCTTGAGTTGTGGGGATTGCTCGGCGGCGGATTCGCCGGGGCTTATACCCTTGGCATGTTTACCCGTAGGGCGAATTGGCAAGGCGTAGCGATCGGGGTTGCGGTCAGTATCGCGATCACTTTGGCGGCTTGGCTGGTGGGGCTGGTTCATCCCTATTTCTACCTGCCGCTTTCGATTATGATTTGTATAGTGGTCGGTTATGGCGCCAGCTTGTTCTTCCCGCCGCCGCCAGCCCTTAAAGGCCTGACCATATATGACGATGAACCCAACCCCAAAAGTGCTTAAGCGAGCGCTCAAATGATGATGGCAAGGATAAAAAGCCGTGAATACCAAGTTTCTAAAAACATTTGTCGCGGTGGTGGATTGTGGCTCCATGGCCGCTGCGGCGCGGCAGCTTAATATTACGCCAGCGGCGGTTGCCCAACAAACCCGTAAGCTTGAACAACAGATTGGCGCGCCGCTGATCCGGCGGTCGGGTCATACGGTTGCCGTGACCGAGGCAGGGGCCCGTATTCTGGAGCGGGCGCGTAAACTTCTGCGGGATGTTTCTGACTTGCATACGGTGGCTATTGATGATGCTATTGGCGGCGAGTTACGTATTGGCGCGGGTGGGACAGCACTTACCAGCATCGTGCCGGACGTCCTCGCCCGGGTCATTAAAAAATTTCCGCAAGTCAGCATGTCGATCCGAACCGGCCTATCTATTGATCTGCACCGGGCGGTCGAGAATGGGGAATTGGATGCGGCGTTTGTGTTGGAGTCACCCTTTGCTCTGAACAAGACGGTGAGTTGGAAATTGGTGCGCGAAGAACCCCTTATTGTTCTAGCGCCGCAAAGTATGGCGGGCCGGGACCCTCACGAATTGCTGGCAACGGAACCTCTCATTCGGTATGATCGGAACTGGTGGGGCGGGCATCAGGTTGACGAATATTTAAACGAGGCCGGCATTGTGCCTCATGAGCGGTTCGAGCTTAATTCTCTTCATGCAATTGCCGTTATGGTTGACCGCGGTTTGGGGGTGGCCCTGGTGCCGGACTGGGCGCGCCCCTGGCCAGAAGCCCTTGATTTGGTTAGTCTGCCGTTACCATTGGACTGCGCCCCGCGCCGGGTTGGTGTTGTCTGGTGTCGTTCGTCAATCCGGATTCGCCTGCTGAAGGCCTTTTTGCAAGAGATATAACATGCCTGTGGTGCCCGCCTGTTAAGGATAAACAACAAAACGTAACGTCTGAAGATACAATGAAGGGCTTTTGTTTAAGCGGCGGATAGCCAACACTGCACATCTTAGAAAAATTTCGTGGTTCGCAGAAGTAGCGTTTATTAAAATCAGTGATCCGATATATAATTGGACTAACATTACGGGAGAAATATCTCAATGGACATTCAAGATAAATACACATCATCAATGCAGAAAGCACCCGCGTTAACATCGCTACTGCTGGCATCAATGTTTTTTACGTCAGTATCCACGCTTTCCTTTGCCGCAGAAGAGACAGCGGCAGAAGAGGAAGAATTTGAAGAAGTGATTGTCACCGGTAGCCGTACGGGCCGGGCCCTGAATAAAATTCCGGGTGCCGTTAGCATCATCAGTCAGGCTGAAATCGCCCATGATGTGTCGCTGACCTCAGACCTGACCGCCATGTTGTCCAGGACTGTGCCGGGATACGGTGAATCAAAACAGCAGATGGATCGACGCGGGGAAACATTGCGGGGTCGTCTTGCGCTTCGCCTTCTTGATGGTGTGCCCCAAGGATCTCCATTGCGTGACGGTAGCCGTGACAGTATCTTTACTGAAATGGGCGTTATTGAGAGAGTTGAGATAATCAACGGACCATCAGCTACCGAAGGCATCGGTGCTTCTGGTGGTATTATCAATTATATTACAAAAACTCCAACTGAAATGGGTACAGAAGCTGAGGTTTCGGCGCAGTATCGTTCACAGTTTAAAGAGGACAGTGACAGTTGGCGTGTGGCAATGAATGTCGCCCATAAAAACGAAAATTATGACCTTTTGGTTGCCGGATCATTCGCTGAGACAGGCATCTCTTATGACGGCGAAGGTAAAACGATCGGTATAGGAACAAGTGGTTCCGACAGAGACTCAAAAACAAGAAACCTGTTCCTGAAAGCTGGGGCCAATTTTGGTGACGAGGACGAGCATCGTATTGAGGTTTCTCACAGTCGATTCCTGATTGAGTGCCAATGTCGTTACAGCATTTATGATGAGAATCCCAGTGTTTGGAATTGGCACGAAGTGAACCAAATTCCAATCACTGCCGTTAAAACAACCCCGCCCGGTTCCAAGGCGTCTTTTAATGATTTTAAGCAAACCACATTGACCTATACCCATGATGATTTGTTTGGCGGTAAATTGTGGATTCAGGCCTATGATGCCGATCAGAGAATGCGTTTTGAAGCGGAACAGACCAGAAGCAAGCAGGAACCGCTTTTTAGGCCGTTCACGTTGGATGCCAATGGTTTCCCGGTCGGCGAATATTTTGTAGAGCAGTCTGAGATTGATTCCCAGAAAGAGGGGCTTCGGACGTCATGGAGCAGCGATTCCGTGTTTAACACAGATGGTCTGGGTCTGCAGATTGGTATGGATTATGTCAAAGACACGGCCCAGCAAAGACTGGCCATTGCGAATGTGACATGGGTTCCGCCGATGGAATATAGCAGTTTTGCGCCCTTCGCCCAGGCCTCTTTTGATATTGATGCCTTTACCATTACAGCAGGTATTCGCCATGAGGATGGAAAGCTTAAGGTTGATGACTATACTTCATCCTGGGATAATGACCGCAGATTTATCGAAGGGGGTGAGATAAACTATGGCGCATGGTTGCCGAATTTCGGGGCAATATGGCGGGTGTCGGATCAATGGTCTGTCTATGCGTCTTACTCCAAGGGCTTCTCCTTGCCAAATGCTGGTATCCCGCTTCGGAATCAGAGATGTTCCAATGACACATCCTCTAATGGTGATCCCAATGATCCCATCAATTTCCCTTTTGGCGGTATTCAGCCCGATGGTTGTCCTAATGATCCTCAAACATCTGTCAATGATATCATTGATCTGGATGCCATTATTGTTGATAACATAGAAGTTGGTTTCAACTGGACCGGTGATGATGGCAAGTTCGGGGTCTCTATATTTGAATCAAGTTCGGATTTTGGGGCCAATCTGGTGTCAAATCCAAACACACAGGTACTTGAGTTATCCCGCAGACCGGAAAAAATACAGGGTATTGAAATTACCGGATCGTATAATGTTACCGAAGACGTTAGTCTGTCTGCCATATACTCCAGCATTACAGGTAAGACGACATCCAGTGATCCGGACGTATTGGATCGGGAAATTGGTGTTCTTAACATCAGTCCGAATAAGCTTGTTGTAACCGCTGACTGGCAGTTCTCAGAAGATGGTAACGTTGTTCTGGGGTCAACAACAATGTTTAATCGCCATATCAATGAAGGCGAAGGCGGTGAAGAGAATATCAAGGGGTCCACATTGTTCAATATGGCGATAAACTATCAGATTGGTGGTGGTACATTGTCTCTTGGGGTGGATAACTTGTTAGACAAGACTTATGTGCTGACAACGTCACAAATCATTTTCTGGAAAAACTACATGCGTGGACGGGGCCGTGAGGTTTCTCTTGGCTATACAGTTAAATACTGATCTGGTTTAAATTATCGCCAGCCCTCGATGATGTCGGGGGCTGGCGTTTTTATGTCAACTTTTTCTGTTGGGCCTGATATTCTTGGTAAATCTTTCAGCTACAGATGATACTGTTAAGAAAAATAAATTGGCCTGGGAAAAATAACATGAAGCGCAAAGAGACAGATAGCCCAATCAACCAGACACCAAGGCGGATAGATAAGCGATCGCCAGAGACCGCTGCCTTCAAAGCAGCCCCAAATCCACAAGCCTCGGATTATGTCAAGCCGCATACCTTAAGTCATCATTTGCCAACGCCCGGTATCACGCCGGCTTGGCCATTGCAGGTTGTTGGCTCCTGGATGGTTGATGTTGACGATAATATCACGGCTTGGCGGCGCGGTATGAAGCTATGGCGCGAAGAGCATCTGATCCGCATTGGCTATGATGATTCAGAATATCGCCGGGAAGAATTACTTTGGTCACAGCGTAACTTTATCCATACCCAGATGATGGTCGAGGATCGTTATTTTTATGACCCGGTGGCGGGCGAATATACGATCGACAAGTATCTGGACGACCTTGATGCCCGATTTGGCGGTATCGATAGTGTGTTGCTCTGGTATATTTATCCTAATATTGGCGTGGATAATCGTAATCAAATGGATCTGGCCCGTGATCTGCCGGGCGGGATTGAAGGGTTGAAAAAAGTTGTGGCCGATTTCCATCGCCGGGGCGTTAAAGTTTTCCTGCCGACGATGCCCTGGGATAATGGCACGCGGGACTCCGGGGCGGCGGATTGGGAAGAAATCACAAAATTGGCCGCCGAAGTCAAGGCAGACGGCATTAACGGCGATACGTATTTTTCTGTGCCGCGTGCTTTTCGCACCGCATCGGATGCCACGGGCCATCCTGTTGTATTACAGCCTGAAACAACGCCGCTGGCCGATGATCATGTGATGTGGAACAATCAGAGCTGGGGCAAATTGACCAGAACAGACGTTCCGGGGGTCAGTAAGCTCAAATGGATTGAGCCGCGCCATATGGTCAATGTGGAAAATCGTTGGGGCCGGGATCGCACGGATGATCTGCAATATATTTTCTTTAATGGCATCGGTTATGTTGCCTGGGAGAATGTATGGGGCATATGGAACCAGTTAACGCCGCGGGCCGGGGAAACATTGCGCCGCATTGCCAGGATAATGCGAGAATTTGCCCCATTGATGGTGAGCCAGGATTGGGAGCCTTATGCTGCAACATTGCAGCATGGCATATTTTCAACGGCCTTTCCCCTTGATGGGATTACGCTTTGGACGATGATCAACCGTAACGAATATGAGGTTACAGGCGATCAGCTTGCCGCCCGACATGTGGCAGGGCGCCAATATTACGATTTATGGCATGGCCGGCCGCTTGACCCCCGTATTGAAAATGGCGAAGCAATACTGGCTCTGCCCATAGAGAAAAATGGCTTTGGCTGTGTGCTTTCTATCGATGCCTCAGCACAGGTCGAAAATTTGGCCGCATTTTTGGAAGACATGAAGATTCTGGCAGAAGTGCCCCTGCAAAGCCTGTCCAATGTGTGGCAGGCCGCCGCACAGGAAATGGTGCCGATTAAAGCCACAAAATCCGCCGCCCATTCGCCGGCTGGTATGGTGCCTATTCCGGCGGGACAATTTGATTTTCGGGTCAATGGAGTTGAGGTCGAGGGATTCACCTGGGACGGTGTGGATTTTCAATATCCCTGGGAAAGTTCGCCGCGCCGCTACCATCTGCGCAGAATGGCGATGAAGGCCTTTCATATTGACCGCACGCTGGTCACTAATGCTGATTATCTCGAATTTGTTGAAGCGACAGGATATTACCCCAAAGACGACAATAAATATCTTCATGATTGGCGGGGCGGGCGGCCACAAGAAGGCTGGGATAACAAGCCGGTGACCTGGGTATCACTTGAAGATTGCCGCGCCTATGCCGCCTGGGCCGGGAAACGCCTGCCCCATGAGTGGGAATGGCAATATGCCGCCCAGGGTAATGACGGGCGCCTGTTCCCATGGGGTAATGACTGGGATGATAATGCCGTTCCCAAAATGGACCGGGGCCGTGATATGCTGCCGCCAGCGGATGTCGGGCTTCACCCACATGGGGCCAGCCCATTTGGCGTTATGGATCTTGTCGGGCATGTTTGGCAATGGACGGATGAATTTATTGATGAGCATACGCGTGCTGCGGCCTTGCGGGGCGGCTGTTCCTATAATCCGACAGCATCCCATTGGTATTTTCCGCAGGCTTACCGGCTTGACCAGCATGGCAAATATTTGCTGATGGCCCCCTGTAAGGATCGCTCGGGCATGTTAGGCTTTCGCTGCGTCGTTGATGCCTGAAATCAATAGGATATTTAAACGCGGCGGTTTGTGAAGATAGATAATGTGAAGTTTGAGGATAGAGGACAGGGGTTCTTTTTATATTTTAAGTTGTTACAGTTATTATTATGATATTCAACCATAATGAATGGATACTTAAAACAAGATGCGGGCTATTCTGTAACAATTGTCGATAAAACAAACCAATCATGAGTAGGCCAATGAGCATATCACCAAAAGATATACAAAGTAACAGATCCGGCTCTCTCGGGCCATTGAGCGGCATCCGCGTATTGGATCTAAGCGCCTATATCGCGGGGCCTTTCGGCTGCACACTTCTGGCGGATCAGGGCGCGGATGTGGTGAAGATCGAACCCCCAAGCGGCGATAACCTACGCAAATATCCCTCAACCCTGGAACAGGAAAGCCGGGCCTTCATTGGTCTTAACCGAAGCAAGTTGGGGCTGGTCCTCGACCTTAAAACACCAGAGGGATTGTCGGCCTTGTTGCGGCTGGTACGCAAAGCAGATGTGCTGGTGCATAATTTCAGGCCGGGCGTGTCAGAGCGGCTCGGCATTGACTATGATCGTTTGCAATTGATCAATCCCCGATTGATTTACTGCGCCGTTTCCGGCTTTGGTGAAAATGGCCCGTTAAGGAATAAGGCGGGTTTCGATCAATTATTGCAGGTCATGACCGGCATGTGCACGATGCAAGGAAAATCCGGGCAAGGAAAATCCGGGCAAGGAAAATCCGGGCAAGAACACGCTGACGACAAACCCGAACTGATCTATGGCTCGGTTGTGGATTATTATGCCGCCGCGTTGGTGGCGGGGGGTGTCTCATCCGCCTTATATGAACGGGAACATAGTGGGCTCGGCCAACAGGTCAGTGTATCCCTGCTGCGCAGTGCTGTGACCATGCAGTCCGCGCGTCTGATATGGGCTGAGGGTGAATCAAAGGATATTGGCCGGGATTTCCGTTCCGGCGGGGTATCGGGCATTCACCCGACCCGTGAGGGGTATCTTTATCTGTCCGCGAATACCGACAAATTCTGGGACGCTCTTTGTAAGAAAATTAAGCTGCCTGATCTGGCCGAGAATGACCGCTATGACAGCGTGCGAAAACGCGCAGAACATGCCGGTGAAATATTGCCGCTGCTACATAAAGCCCTTTGCTCTCGCACAGCATTGGAATGGGAAGAATATCTGGGTGATGACGTGCCTTGCGCGGCGGCAAAGCCCGTTGAAGACCTGTTTGACAATCCTCAGGTTATCGCCGAGGAACTGGTGACGGAATTTGAACATCCGTTGATCGGTCAGTATCGGGGTCAATCCCGTGCCATTAAATTCAGTCGCACACCGGGGCCGGAACCCTTCGCCGCCCCCACCATCGGCCAGCATAGCGATGATATTCTCGACGATGTTGGATGTTCGGTTGAAGAACGTCAAAAATTATGTAAAAAAGTCTGATGTGATTGACAATAGCAAGATAAGGCCAGCTGCAAAAAAATGACATCTCATCCGTCCGCAAAAATTGTCGTTGTCGGCAGTATCAATTGTGACATTACGACCTATATGGAAAACTTCCCCAAACCGCATGAGACAATCATGGCCGAGCGCACGGCAGTTTCTGTTGGCGGGAAAGGCTTGAACCAAGCCGTTGCGGCAGCGCGTGCCGGCGGTGATGTTACCCTTATTGCCCACATTGGCAACGATCAATTTGGCGCACAGGCCATGGCATATTTAACCGATAATGCTGTTGCTGTTGATCATATCACCACCAAGGACGGCTGCGTTACAGGTACAGCGACCATATTTGTGACCAAGGCCGGGGAAAATATGATCGCGGTATCCCCCGGCGCAAATTTCTTGCTGACGGCGGATATTGTTATGAGGGCCTATGATATCATTGCCGATGCGGATGTTCTGATTGTGCAGTTGGAAATTCCCCTGGAGGCCATTGAAATGGCCTTGAAAATTGCCAAAAAAGAGGGCGTTAAGACAATATTAAATCCGGCCCCTGCCAATTCGGCGGCGATTAATTTACTGCCGCTTGTTGATATTATCACGCCGAATGAGACGGAGACAGAGGCCTTGACTGGTGTATATCCTGATAGCCTCGCCGCGACAGAAAAGGCCATGCAGGTCTTCCATGATTTAGGTGCGGACGGCGTGATCATTACCAAGGGCGAAGAGGGTTGCGCGATGTGGATTGACGGCCAGCGGGCAGACCTGGAGACTTTTCAGGTTGACATGATTGACCCGACAGGGGCCGGTGATGTATTCAACGGCGTATTTGCGGTGGGTTTTGCGCAAAAATATGATTATCTACAAGCCGCTCGTACGGCCTCGGCCGCTGCGGCAATTTCGGTCACCCGTCCGATGGCCGAAGGCGCGGCACCTTTCGCTCATGAAATTGAAGATTTTCTGATCCGCGAAGGTGATTAACGGCCCGCATTTAACTCGTTTAAAATGGAACAGAGGAAGCCGTGACCTGAAAAGGGTCCCTTCCGAAAGCTAGTTGATTTACGCCCATTATGAACTTATAGTCCTTCACCATAGGCAATTATTATTTTGAATAACCATGTTAATCATACGATAGGCGTGGATGTTAGGGTCAGGAGTTTACGATGTATGCGGATAAACAGATACGCCGTAATAATATTCGGGACATTATAAAATTAAAGGGCGTACGCCCTGTGGTTTCACTGACCGCCTATACGGCGCCTATGGCGGCAAGGCTTGATCCGCATGTGGATTTCCTTCTGGTGGGCGATAGTCTGGCCATGGTGCTATATGGTATGGAAAGCACTATCGGTATCTCGCTGGATGTGATGATTGAACATACCAAGGCGGTCATGCGTGGATCACAAAAAGCCATGGTTATTCTTGATATGCCTTTCGGCTCATTTGAACAGTCAAAAGAGCAGGCCTTTCAGAATGCCGCCCGCATTTTGCGCGAAACAGGGTGCGCTGCGGTTAAACTGGAGGGCGGGGCTGCCATGGCAGAGACCATTAAATTTCTAGTGGAGCGTAATATTCCGGTGATGGCTCATATCGGTTTGCGGCCCCAGGCGGTGCATGTCATGGGCGGCTATCGTACCCAGGGCAGAAATCCGGAGGAACATGATCAGATGATCGAAGATGCTTTTGCCATTCAGGCGGCTGGGGCCTTTGCTGTTGTGCTGGAGGGGGTCGCAGAGCCTTTGGCGGCGGAAATTACGGAAAAGCTGGATATCATCACTATCGGCATCGGCGCATCGGCAGAATGTGACGGTCAGATTTTGGTGGTTGAAGATATGTTGGGATATTTCCCGAATAATGCCAAATTTGTCAAACGTTATGCGGAAGTGGGCGCAACAATTGATTCTGCCGTCCAGCAATATGCCGATGATGTGAAGGCCAGAGCATTCCCCGCGCCGGAACATACCTATGGATTAAAGCCTAAATCCTGACATTTTTAGGCGTTAATTGATGATTCCAATAAGGATATGTCGTTTTTTATGAGGAACCGTGATTGCCTGATTGCCTTCTGGTCAGAGCCGGGCTATCTTGTGCCGCTTAAAAGACGTTTATCGTGATATTGAAGAAAAACAGGAGTCATGCTTGTCCGAAGAATTTATCCGTGAGGTTGATGAAGACCTTCGTCAGAAACAACTACACAGCATATGGAAGAAATATGGCCCCTATGTGATTGCGTTTCTTGTGGGTACGGTGTTGTTTGTCGCCGGTAATGTGACATTAAAAAACTATAATGAGCATAAATACGCCAAGGTAGCTGATCAATATAGTTTGGCAGAACAGCGGGTTTTGGCCAATGATATGGATGTGGCTTTGCAAAAGCTTCAGGCATTGTCAGATACGGATGTTGCCGGATATCAAGTTCTTATCGCCTTTAAAGAGGCTGATATTGAACTGGAAAGAGGCAACAGAGACAAAGCGGCCTCGGCCTTGGACATGCTGGCGAATGCCGCGGGGGTTGATAAAGTCTACCGGGATCTGGCCAGCCTGAAAGCGGCGATGATTATGCTGGATACAGCACCCTATGATGACACAAAATCACGTCTGGCACCCTTGACCATAGAAGGCAACAGCTGGAAATATATGGCGAAGGAATTATTGGCCATGGCGGCTTTGGCCAACGGGAATGGGGAAGAGGCCAAGCGCTTGTTGACCGAATTGGAACAGGATCTGGAAGCACCGCAAAATGTTAAAATCCGGGCAAAAGATTTTAAATCCGTCTCAGAATAAAAATAATTGTTAAGGTAGGCCCCTATGGTTTCGAAGAATAAGTCAGTGAGAATATATTTCAGGGTTATATTTGGGACGGTAATTTGCGCTGCCCTTGCCGCGTGCAGCGGCTCGTCCGATAATGCAAAAAACAGTAAAAAACTGACCGGGGAGCGTATTCCGGTATTGACTTTTGAACAGACCTTGAAGGAAAACCCTGAGCTGGCCAGTCTTCAGGTTCAACTGCCAAAGCCCTATAGCAATAAAAATTGGGCTCATGCGGGGGGTAACCCCCATCATGTGATGCAGCATGTGAGCCTCGGCGAAAATCCAAAGAAAATATGGTCCGTCAATATTGGTGAGGATTCAAATAACCGGCGCAGTATCGTAAGTATGCCGGTGGTGAGGGATGGGGTGATCTATGCCATGGATTCCATGTCCAAGGTGACAGCTTATAATGCCGATACCGGCAAAAAACTTTGGCAAAAAGAATTTAAGGAAAAGGGCGAGACCGAGAATATTTCCTATGGCGGCGGTCTTGCTGCGGGGCCGGATGCGCTTTATGTGACCAATGGTTATGGTCAGATAGCGGCCTTGTCCAAATCAACGGGGGCAGAAATTTGGCTGAGCCGGGTCAGCATTCCCATGCGCGGTGCCCCAACTTATGCGGATGGGCGGGTGTTTGCCCTGACCCATGATAACCAGACCTATGCCATGGATGCTGCCGATGGCAAGATTTTATGGAATGAGGTGGGCATTTCGGAAAATGCTGGTCTTGTTGGTGCTGCAAGCCCCGCGGTGATTGGCAGCACAGTGATTTCAGCCTATTCCTCGGGCGAGCTATATGCCATGCGGGTCGAAAATGGCCGCATACTCTGGTCGGATACCTTAAATACTCAGGGCCGCCTGACGGCCATGTCTACCCTGCGGGATATTGACGGTCACCCGGTGGTCTATGATGGCAAGGTCTATGCCGTCAGTCATAGTGGCCGCATGGTGGCCATTGATCTGCGTTCCGGCGTGCGGATATGGGAACAGGATGTTGGCTCAAAACATACGCCGTGGGTGGCGGGTGAATATATATATGTGGTGACAGCCGAAGGGCAAGTGGTTTGCATCACGCGCCGGACGGGGCTTGTGCGCTGGGTGCGTCAACTGGAACGTTTTAAGGACCCGGATCGCCGCAAAAAGGCGGTCCTATGGCATGGCCCGACCTTGGCCGGGGATCGCCTGATTGTCACATCATCCCACGGATTTGCGGTGTCATTGTCGCCCTATGACGGCACGTTCATCAGTGGTATGGAAATGCCGGATGACATGGAAATGGGCCCGATCGTCGTAAATGACACGTTGTATTTCCTGACCCGTGATGCGGAACTTATCGCCATGCGCTAGGGCGGGAAATGCTCTGAAATAGGATAGTGATTGCTTTCTTGGCCCGTTTTGCTTAAAAGACGGGCCAAATATTATTTGGCGTAACGCCTGAAATTTGGAAAAAACCATGACCATCAAAGTGGCCCTGATTGGCCGGCCTAATGTGGGTAAATCGACGTTATTTAACCGGCTTGTCGGCAAGAGGCTAGCGCTTGTCGACGACACGCCGGGGGTCACGCGTGACCGGCGGGAGGCCAAGGCAAGCCTTGGCGGGATAAATTTTCTGGCCATTGATACGGCGGGCCTGGAGGATGAGGGTGATACCAAACTGTCGGCGCGAATGCGGGCGCAAACGGATATCGCCATTGAAGAGGCGGATTTTGTCCTGTTTATGATTGATGCCCGCGCAGGGGTCACACCGCTGGATAAATATTTTGCCGATCTGTTGCGCCGGGGCAAGACCCCGGTGATTTTGGTATGTAATAAATGTGAGGGCCGCGCGGCGCAGGACGGTATTTATGAGGCCTTTTCTTTGGGTATCGGTGATCCGGTACCGATTTCTGCGGAGCATGGCGAGGGCCTTTCCGAGCTGATCGAAGCCTTTGACACGATCATTCTGGATCAGGGCCTTGAGGCGCAGGAAACGCCAGAGGAAATCACCAGCAAATCCATCGCCATCAAGGGCGAGGTCAGTGATGAAGAGGCTGAGGCCACGGAAAAAGACAGCGGCCTGCCCTTGCAGATGGCCATCGTTGGCCGGCCCAATGTGGGAAAATCCACTTTGGTCAATTTTCTGCTTGGCGAGGAACGTCAAATCACCGGGCCTGAGGCTGGTCTGACCCGGGATGCGATCGGCGTGACTTATTTTTACCAAGGTCCCGAAGAGACGCGGGAAATCAGAATGTTTGATACGGCGGGCCTGCGCCGGAAATCCAAGGTGATGGAAAAGCTGGAAAAGTTGTCGGTTGCCGATACCATCCGTGCGCTTAATTTTGCCGAGGTTGTTGTGCTGATGGTTGATGCGACCATGCCGTTTGAGAAACAGGATTTGAGCATCGCCAGCCTGATTGTGCAGGAGGGCCGGGGGCTGGTCATCGCGCTCAATAAATATGACATGATGGAAAACCGCCAGGAAGTCATGAAAGACATTCAGGAAGTGCTGGAACATTCCCTGCCGCAGGTAAAAGGCATTCCCGTGGTGCCGATCTCTGCCCTGACCGGCCGGGGCGTCGATAAATTGATGCCGGCTATATTTGAGGCTTATCGCCTGTGGAACAGGCGGGTCAGTACAGCCAAGCTTAATAAATGGCTCGCGGCCACAATGGCCTATCACCCCCATCCCTCTGTCAAAGGCCGCCGGATTAAAATGCGCTATATGACGCAAATTAAAACCCGGCCCCCGACCTTTGCAATCTTCTGCAACCGGCCCGCCGATGTGGCGCGCAGTTATGAGCGTTATTTGCTGAACGAAATCCGCTGGGATTTTGAATTGCCGGGCGTTCCGATCCGGCTGTTGCTGCGCAAAGGCGATAATCCTTATGGTAAATCCCTGAAATGATTATCCGTCCTGTTGCCAAGTCTGATGTCACGGCCTTTCAGGAAATCATGAAAACGTCCATCAGGGCTTTATGCACAGAGGCTTACGGTGCCGCGGCAACGGCCGCATGGATTGCCGATGATAATCCGGCCTTTCATTTTAAGATGCCTGAATTTGCCTATCTGGCCGAAGAGGACGGCGAGATCATCACCGCCGGCGGCTGGAGCCTGACCAATAGCGTGGCTCTACATGCCGCTGGCCATACGGCAAATGCAGGTGCCGTTCAGGCCGCGAGCCATGCCCGGATTAATGCGGTCTATAGCAAACCCGCTTTTGCCGGGCGCGGTTTTGGCCATAAAATGATGGCTTATCTGGAAGCGGATATCAGGCAAAGATCAGCGTTGCGCGACATCTACCTATGGTCCACCAAAAACGCGATCCCCTTTTATCTCTCGTGTGGTTATACCGCCGGCATAGACGAATATCCCGAAGTCGCCCCCGGCCACAAAATTCAGGTGCGCTATATGTGGAAGAGGTTGGGGTAGGTGGAGTGTTATTTTCTAGGCTACTCCCTTAAACTTATCCACGCTCGAGCTTCAGTGCACGCAACAATGGGGTTTTCAACAGTAAAATAATCAGGGCCGCAGTGCCGACAATTGCGGCGTGAAGTAACCAGAAGATTTCGGCAGGAATCTGTTCATAGAACCTGCCGAGCCAACCACTAAAAATACCGCCCAAAAAGATAGCGAGGTAACAGATGCCCAACATCGTTGAATTAATAGCCGGCGGGGCTGCCCGTGATACAACGGCCAGGATGACCGGACCCAGATAAAGAAATGTAGATCCGGTAATAAAGTGAAATATTACCGGCCAGATCAGACTTATTTTCCCGTCAGAAAAAAATTCACCCATACTCAACCAGAGGCAGGCTAGCGCAAAGATTGTGCAGCCCAAACCAACTTTCATCAAATCGGATGGTTCAGTTCCCTTGGCAGCCTGCTTTTTCCACAAAGCCAGAATAAAAGGCGCGAAAAGCAGAACGGCGAAAGAATCGAGGGATTGAAACCAGGTTATCGGTATCGTAAAGTCGCCGATATCTCTCATAACCCTTTCCTTTACCCAAAGAGGATAACTGTTCCAGATTTGTGTCTGTGCTGTCCAGTATAATGCGGTGACGGCCAAAAAGAATAATATGGTGAGAATAATTTTACCATCGCCCTTTTGTAGTTTTATAGGGGTATCGTCTTTTGTTCTTGTTTGATCAGCTGGCAGGTATTTTTGTCCGGCGATGTAGATTATCAGAGCAACAAGCATACCAATCCCCGCAGCTCCAAATCCAAGATGCCACCCATATAATTCGCCTAGCGTGCCGCAGACCAACGGTGCAACGAAGGCCCCGATATTGATGCCAATAGCATAGAATGAAAATCCGGCATCACGGCGCGAGTCAGACTTGGGATATAAAGCCCCCACCTGAGCGGCCAAATTACTCTTTAAAAAACCAACCCCTAATATAAGAGCGAGTAAGGCAAAGAGAAACAGCCTTTCATCGACCATTAAGAAATGCCCAAATGTCATCAATATTCCGCCAATTATGACAGCTTTCCTACGACCGATCAGGCGATCTCCGATTATACCACCCAGAACAGGCAGGAAATAGACAAGTCCGACATAAAGCCCGAAGGCCTGAGTTGAGAATGCTGTTATTGATAGTTCACCAAAGACAGTCTCGACACCGGATCGGAAAACTGAAAGGCCAATAACCTTTTCTGCATTGTCGGGCTGGAATAAATATGAGGTCATATATAATACAAGAAGCGCCTGCATCCCATAGAATGAGAAACGTTCCCAGGCTTCGGTAAAAACAATAAAAACAAGCCCCTTTGGGTGGCCTAGAATATTATCTGTTTCTGTTTTTAAAACTGCTGTTTTGGCTGTCATATAATCTCGCTGAAATAATATCTGTTTTATGGGAAAGTGGGGTGGTTTTTGTTATGGAGCAGATTTTAAAGTTCACCATATTATAGATTTTAACAAATATTATATATTTTTATTAATATTATAGATTTTTTTCAGGGTTTGTCCATTTATTCGTTTTCAAAAGCTTGACAGCTATCGATCAGTCCATCTATTAGAGGCTTTATGCATATATTTGATGGAATCATAACGGATAGAGGCTCAAAATACTCGGTTTCGGGCGGGGCTTGTGGCTCACCCCAGGAGGCCACGGCCTTTATCAAGCGGCTCTGCCGAAAGAAGAAATTCGCCAAGGCTACCCATAATAGCTGGGCATTTCTTCAGGATGGCAGCCCGGTAAAGAATGATGATGGTGAAAGTGGTGCAGGTATGGTGATCGTCCGAATGCTGGAGAGGGCGGAACTGCATAATCATATCATCGTGGTCACCCGCTGGTACGGCGGAAAGCACCTGGGCGGTGACCGTTTCCGGCATATCCAGTATGCCGTACGTCATTATCTGGATAATGCCTTTTAAACTTCATGAAAGTTGTTTTTTTGTTTTTCAGGAGAGGAAAGGTCATTGGTATTTTTTCATATGGTCGCTGTCGTATTTCCTCACACTTGAGAAAGAAACCATATTGCTGTAGGAGAAGCCATGAAGGAGATTATCGTGGCAGGGACCAATAGTTTGGAAAATGACATCACTGACGCAGGCGGCCCGGCGATCATATTGGTCGGGGCGCAACTTGGCGAGAATATTGGTAAGTCGGTGCGGGCGATGTATAATTTTGGGCTGACGGATTTGCGTCTTGTGGCGCCGCGCGATGGCTGGCCGAACCCGGATGCGATACCGGCGGCGGCGGGCGCGGATATAGTGCTGGACAAGGCCCGGGTGTATGATACGACGGCCGAGGCCATTGCCGACCTGAATTATGTCTATGCCACCACGGCCCGGCGGCGGGATATGATCAAGGCGGTGGTCACGCCGCGCAAATGTGCCGACCTGATGCGGACATATGTTGATCAGGGCCAAAAGGTCGGCCTGTTGTTTGGGCCTGAAAAGGCCGGGCTGAAAAATGATGATGTTGCCCTTTGCGATGCGATAGTATCGGTGCCGCTTAATCCCGCCTTTGCCTCAATCAATCTGGCGCAGGCGGTGATTGTGATGGCTTATGAATGGTTTCAGACCGGCAGCGATCAGCCGGATCATTTCATTCCGGCGTTGGACACCACACCGGCTTCCTCAGAGGATCTGCATCTACTTTTCGCTCATATGGAAAGTGAACTGACCGAAGCCGGATATTTCCGCCATGACCAGCGCCGGTCGATCATGAAGCGAAATCTGCGCAATATCTTCAAACGCGCTGAACTGACCACAGAGGAAGTCAGTAGCCTGCGCGGCGTGGTCAAGGCCCTTGCCACCGGCGGCGGACCAGGCTGGATCGCAGAAAAGGCTGAATTGGCCAAGAAAGATGAGTGAAGGGAGCTTAGTTTTGGTTCCGGCGTAACGAGTTACACCATGAACCGCGCTCAAGGTATTTTATTTTTGGTTCCGGCGTAACAAGTTACACCATGAACCGCGCTCAAGGTATTTTATTTTTGGTTCCGGCGTAACGAGTTACACCATGAACCGCGCTCAAGGCTGTTTTTCAATTGACTTTCCCTAATGGTTCACTATATTCCGCCCAACGTGAATGACTCAGGCGAGAACCCTGAGTTGCGTGAGGCAGGGCATATCTTGTTTCATGGCGCTGACTTCAACTTTACTTTTAACAGAAGCGATTCTATAAAATGACAAAACGTACACAAGCTAAGTATAAAATTGACCGCCGCATGGGTGAAAACATCTGGGGCCGTCCTAAATCTCCGGTAAATTCGCGCGAATATGGCCCGGGCCAGCATGGTCAGGGACGGCGCAGCAAGCTGTCCGACTTTGGTATTCAACTGCGCGCCAAACAAAAGCTGAAAGGCTATTACGGCGATATAACCGAAAAACAATTCAAACGCATTTATAAAGATGCCGACAGCAAACGTGGTGACACGGGCGAGATTTTGGTGGGCCTTTTGGAAAGCCGTCTGGACGCGATGGTTTACCGCGCGAAATTCGTTCCGACCATCTTTTCTGCCCGCCAGTTCGTCAACCATGGTCATGTGAAGGTTAATGGCAAAAAGGTCAATGTTCCAAGTTACCGCGTGAAAGTCGGTGATGTGATTGAAATTCGTGAAAAATCCCAACATATTCCCATGGTTATTCAAGGGATTGGCTCTAATGAGCGTGATATTCCAGAATATCTGGCTTTGGACAACAACGGGACAAAAGTAACCTTCCTGCGGGTACCAACATTGGATGAAATCCCCTATCCGGTTCAAATGGAACCAAATCTGATCGTGGAATTTTATTCCCGTTAGATTTTATTGTGAAGTTACCGAGAATATTGATAAACTGCCCATCGTTATTATGGGCAGTTTTTTACATTCAGGATAAGAAGCTGTTCCTTTAAAAATAAGGGATGATATATGTTCGCCATATTCGATAGTATTATTTCGGGCCTGCCGTTTTTTCTGCTGCATTTTCTCATCAGTTTATCGATGTTTGTCCTTGCGGTGTATATTTATGAGAAAGTCACGCCTTTTAGAGAAATAAAAATGGTGAAAGAGGGTAATGTCTCTGCGGCTATTTCCCTGTCTGCGGGCATTCTCGGGCTGGCGATCCCGCTGGCGGTTTGTCTTGCTGGCAGCGTCAATCACTGGGATATTATCCTTTGGGGGCTGGTGGCTTTAACGGTTCAGGTATTTGCCTTCTATGCGGCCCACTTCATTATTGATGATTTGCAAGGACGGATCGCGCGGGATGAGATCGGCCCGGCCATTTTATTATTTTCCGGCAAAATATCCGTTGCTATACTCAACGCTGCTGCTATCTCGGTTTAAGGCCGATGAAGAAACAAGCTGTCATCTGGATTATACTCTTGGTTATCCTCACAATTGTCGGTGACTGGGCAGAAAAGGACACCTATGTCAGTGTGCCGCCGATCGCATCGAAACCCGCACCAAATAAGAAAATACCTGTGCCTTTGCCAGTGCCAAGGCCGGAAGGACGGGGGCCGCTCAGGGATAAAAGCCGTCATGATGGCAAGGTCATCATTGACGTGGAAAAAAAACAGCGGAAAACAATGGCCATCGGTACTGCATTTTCTATTTCAAAGGATGGGGTATGGATCACGGCAAAACATGTGACAAGCGGCTGCGATCAAATGATTTTACTGGTCAGCCATAATAAAGGCTATCTTGCCACAGATATTATCGAACATCCAAGCGCAGATGTCAGTATTTTTAGAACCAAGGCCGGAGCCATACCCTTTCAGATCGAAAGTCAGGTCTTGAACTACAACACAGAAGGCTTTCATTTTGGCTATCCAAGGGGCAAGCCGGGAGATGTTTATTCGCGCCTTATCGGGCGCAGAATATTAAATATCCGGGGCGCTGAGACAGGTAAGGAACCCGTTCTGGTCTGGGCTGAGAAGCGCCGCTTCCCTGATCATCATTTGTCCTTGGGCGGCATCAGCGGCGGCCCGATTGTCAATAAAGCCGGCAATATGGTCGGGGTTCATGTCGCGGGCTCCGTGCGGCGGGGACGTGCCTATTCCTCATTGCCAGAGACCGTAACCCATTTGATAAAACGCGCCGAACTTGCCGCAATCAAGACACAGGAGGAGGCGCAAAGCAAGGCGCATTTAACGCCGCAGAATTTCCTTGTGACAGGCAAGGCGCTGAGGAAAAGATTGTCTGTGGCAAAAGTCATCTGTATCGTCAAATGATAAGAAACCCACTAAGATCCCAAGCGGGCCTTTCAATATCTGAACGGAAAATTATGCTTTTGGTTGAATATTATTCTGTTCAAAAAGGCCGGACATCTCACCATTTGCGGCCATTTCGCGGATGATGTCACAGCCGCCGACAAATTCACCTTTGACGTAGAGCTGGGGAATGGTTGGCCATTCGCTATATGACTTGATGCCATCCCGTAACGCCGGATCTTGCAACACATCAAAAGCTTCAAAATCCACATTGAAATGGTTCAGAACTTCAACCACGGTTGCGGAAAAACCGCATTGGGGAAACATGGGACTGCCCTTCATATAAAGCACGATGTCGCTTTTTTGAATATCATCTTCGATACGGGTAAAAACTGGATTTGTCATAGGTTGTTCCTGAGTTGTTATATTCCTGAAAGTGTCATTCTGGGATTGAAGTCTGCAGGGCCAACGCATGAAGATCGTCGCCCATTTTACCTTTAAGGGCCTTATAGACCATCTGATGCTGCTGAACACGGCTTTTGCCGCTAAACGCCTGCGAAATGACATGGGCCGCATAATGATCACCATTGCCGCGAAGATCCTGAATGGTTACGACAGCATCGGGCAGTTCTCCCCTGATCATTGCTTCAATTTCTTTCGCTTCCATTGCCATTCTCTGGTCTCCTGATTAATCAATAGTCATATAGTTTGGCATCCAGCTTTGATGGCTGTCAAGCAATTCTGCAACAGATATGGGGGCGGCACTGCCGAAAGTCAACGCCTGGCCGCCGGTTTTTCCGATAACCTGAGCGGTAACATTTTCTTTTTGTGCGGCGATGAGAATCTGATCACGGTTTTCTGGTGTGACAGAGAGGATATAGCGCGCCTGATCTTCTCCAAAGGCACAGGCGTGAAGCGGGACGTCATCACAATTGACCGTAATATCCATCCCTATCTTTGCTGCCATTACCATTTCTGCCAAGGCGACAAAAAACCCGCCGTCTGAAATATCATGGCAGGCGGAAATTTTATCATTATTAATTTGTGCCCGGACAAAATCACCATTTTTCTTTTCGGTCATCAGGTCAACGGGCGGCGGGCTGCCTTCCTCACGGCCCTCGATGATGTCAAGATAGAGTGATGCGCCCAGATGGCCCTTGGTTTCGCCAATCAAGATCAAGATTTCACCCTCGGCTTGTGGGGCAAGACTGACCATTTTACTGCTGTCCGTCAACAGCCCCACGCCGCCAATCGCCGGTGTGGGATAGATGCCGGTGCCGTTGGTTTCATTGTATAATGACACATTGCCCGATACCACGGGATAATCCAGAATTTCGCAAGCTTCGCGCATGCCTTCGATACAGCCGACAAATTGTCCCATGATTTCCGGCCGTTCGGGATTGCCGAAATTCAAGCAGTCTGTGATTGCCATCGGCAAGGCCCCAACGGCGGTAAGATTGCGCCAGGTTTCGGCCACGGCCTGTTTGCCGCCTTCCACTGGATCGGCATAGCAATAGCGCGGCGTGCAATCGGTGGTGATCGCCACCGCCTTATTCGTGCCATGGATACGCACCACGGCCGCATCACCGCCCGGCTTTTGAATGGTGTCTGCCATGACCTGGCTGTCATATTGCTGCCAAATCCAGTCACGGCTACATAAATTTGGTGAGCCGATCATTTTAAGTAAAGCTTGCTTCATATCTTGTGGTGCGGCCACATCGGCGGCTTTCAATTCTGTTTTGGGAGTGATTTTTACCCACGGGCGATCATATTCCGGCGAATTATCGGCAAGGGGCTGGGTCGGAATATCGGCCACAACTTCACCTTTAAAGGTCAGGGTCAGATTGCCGGTATCGGTGATTTCACCGATCACAGCAAAATCAAGGTCCCATTTATCGAATATCGCCTTGGCTTCTTCTTCGCGGCCCGGTTTCAGGACGATCAACATGCGCTCCTGACTTTCGGACAGCATCATTTCATAAGGCGTCATGCCTTCTTCGCGCTGCGGCACCCTATCAAGGTTAAAAGCAAAGCCGACACCGCCGCCGGAGGCCATCTCAACAGAGGAAGACGTCAGTCCCGCCGCCCCCATATCCTGAATGGCAACAACCATATCGGTGGACATCAATTCGAGGCAGGCTTCAATGAGCAGTTTTTCGGTAAAAGGGTCACCCACTTGAACGGTAGGGCGTTTTTCTTCGCTATCCTCAGTAAATTCGGCAGACGCCATCGTGGCCCCGTGAATACCGTCGCGGCCGGTTTTTGAGCCAACATAGATCACCGGATTGCCAATGCCCGCCGCCGCCGACAGAAAAATCTTGTCCTGATCCGCAACGCCGACGCTCATGGCATTGACCAGAATATTGCCGTCATAAGACGGATGAAAATTGGTTTCCCCGCCGACAGTGGGCACGCCCACGCAATTGCCGTATCCGCCAATGCCTTCAACTACCCCGCTGAGCAGATGACGGGTTTTAGGGTGGTCTGGTGCGCCGAAACGCAGGGCGTTCATATTGGCAATGGGCCGCGCGCCCATGGTGAACACATCCCGCAGAATGCCGCCAACACCGGTTGCGGCCCCTTGGTAAGGTTCGATATAGGACGGATGGTTATGGCTTTCCATTTTAAAGATGATCGCCTGATTGTCGCCAATATCGATAACCCCTGCATTTTCGCCCGGCCCGTGGATCACCCAGGGGGCTTTGGTGGGCAGGCTTTTAAGATGCAGTTTTGATGATTTATAGGAACAATGTTCGCTCCACATGACGGAAAAAATCCCAAGCTCCGTCAGGGTTGGCCTGCGGCCCAGGATTTTCAGGCATAGGGCATATTCTTCACCGCTCAGGCCATGTTCCTTGACCAAGGCATCGGTAATTTCGGGGGTATTATTCCATTTTATGTCTGGTGTTGTCTTTGGGGTCATAGGGGGACCTTAATTAATTGCGTTGATCATACTTTGAAAGAACCCAAGGCCGCCCGCGCCGCCTTGGGCATCTTCTATCAATCTTTCGGGGTGGGGCATCATACCAAGGATATTTTTCCGGCGGCTGATAATGCCTGCGATATTATTGCGTGAGCCATTGGGGTTTGACGCCTTCGTTGTTTGTCCGCCGTCATCCACATAACGGAAGGCAATGCGGCCTTCGTCCTCTAATGCTTTAAGGGTATCCTCGTCGGCAAAATAATTGCCATCATGATGGGCCACGGGAACGGTGATGATTTGCCCCTCTGAATAAGCATTGGTGAAGGGCGTATCATTATTTTCCACCCGAAGTTTTACATCTTTGCAGACAAATTTCAGGCTTTCGTTACGCATCAATGCCCCCGGCAAAAGCCCGGTTTCGGTCAGTACCTGAAAGCCGTTGCAGATTCCGATGACATTGCCGCCCCGGTCGGCATGTTCGATGACTTTGCGGGTTACCGGCGAGCGGGCGGCCATGGCCCCGCATCTGAGATAGTCGCCAAAGGAGAAACCACCAGGCAGAGCGATCAGATCAACCTGGGGGATATCTTCATCCTGATGCCAGATAATATGCGGCTTATGGCCGGTGATCTTTTCTAAGGCCACAATCATATCGCGGTCACAATTTGAGGCAGGAAATACTATTACAGCAGTTTTCATGGACGCATCCCAGCTAATGTCAAGGTTATTCAATCTCGATGGCGTAATTTTCGATGACGGTATTGGACAGGAGTTTCTTGCACATTTCTTCAACAGCGGCCTCTGCTTTTGCCGGATCTGTTTCCTGAAGGTCCAGTTCAATATATTTGCCTTGCCGGACATCATCCACACCACCAAACCCAAGGGCAGATAAGGCATGTTGGATGGCTTTACCCTGTGGGTCGAGAACACCATTTTTGAGGGTGATATGAATGCGTGCTTTCACGGTGCGGCCTTTCTAATTCGTTGGAGCTAATTCGTTGAGGATTAATCTTCGGTATCTAAGCTGATGCCCAGGCGACGGGCGACGTCTTGATATGCTTCGGCCTCACCCCCCAGGTCGCGGCGGAAACGATCCTTATCCATTTTCTCGCCGGTTTTCATATCCCAAAGCCGGCAGTTGTCCGGACTGAATTCATCGGCGAGAATGAGGCGATAGCCGATATCATCTTCTTCATACAGCCGGCCATATTCAAGTTTGAAATCAATCAGCTCAATGCCAACGCCCGCAAACAGGCCGCGCAGAAAATCATTGATTTGATGGGTCATGTCAAAAATTTCGCTCAATTCCTCATCATCAGCCAGATCAAGGGACAGGATATGTTCCTCGGCAATTAATGGATCGCCCAGGTCATCATCTTTTAAGGAAAATTCGATCAGGGGCCGGTCAAGCCGCAGGCCTTCTTCCAGACCTAATCGTTTGGCCATGGTGCCGGCAACTATATTGCGGACGATAACCTCAAGGGGGACAATTTCAACTTCGCGAACCAGCTGCTCGCGATCATTCAGCCGTTCGATGAAATGGGTCGGAATGCCAATGCGTTCAAGATTTTGCATCACGAGTTCCGTGACCTTATTATTGATGACGCCCTTGCCGGCTATGGTGCCTTTTTTCTGGGCGTTAAAGGCCGTGGCATCATCCTTGAAACATTGAATGATGGTGCCGGGCTGCGGCCCCTTGTAAAGGATTTTGGCTTTGCCTTCGTAGAGTTTTTCACCTTTCAGGTCTTTTGGGGACATATCAGTTTTCCTGCAGCAGATAACTTTTTAAATTCGGATCAGATGAGAGAATCAAGCGAGGCGAACATATATCAATTTCTGCAAGAAAACAATTGGAGACCGGCGCATATTTTAAAAGATTGTAAAAGGATAGGACCTTTAAATAATCTTTGGCCACCCCATATAAAATTATAGAAAGAAAATGCTATCTGGCGTACAAACTAATGTTATAAAGAGTGATTTAATGATGTGTTTTAAAGGAGATTGGATGAATGACCCAGTTTGATGGCCGGGAAAAGGCCTATGAAAAAGAATTTGCCCGCAATGAGGAGTTTGATTTTAAAGTGGGCGTGCGCCGTAACAAGCTGCTTGGCCTGTGGGCGGCGGATAAAATGGGCCTGAAAGGCGATGACGCGGCGGCCTATGCCAAGGAAGTCATCACGGCCGATTTTGAAGAAGCCGGCGATGAGGATGTTTATCGTAAGGTCATGGGTGATCTGGAGGCAAAAAACCTGGATATTTCCGAACATCAGCTGCGCCGCGAAATGGAAGATCAATTGACCATCGCCCGCCAACAATTGACCGATGAACTTAATGGCTGACGCTAAAATAGTCTGTGAATAAACGTATTTGGCCATGAGATGGACATAATTCTGCCGGATAAATTCTTGTAATATAGAGTTAACCCTATATATACGCAGTGAAAAATGATGACTGCTGTATTTAATAAGATATTACAAGGAGCCATATCTTGAAATTAATCAAATTGGTTATTGTGTGTTTGGCCGGGCTTTTGCCCTTATCTGCTGCGGCGATGGATCATAGCAAACCTCAGTTGCTGGACGATAAATTCTATAAGGAATATTGGGAACAGCATTTTCTGTTTGAGGATGGCACTTTTGTGACCGCCCAGTTTCTTGCGGCCAATTTCCCTTGGCCCGTAGGGGATGATCACGGTATTATGATCGCTACTGTGGTCAAGCCGGACGGCACGCGGACGATTATCAAAAATGGCCGTGATCTGGGAAAATGGGGGTTTGATGCGGAAAAATTCAGCCTTTTTATTCATACTCACCGCCTGAAGCAGGAGGACGGCATATATGATCTACATGTGGGCGCGCCGGATAAGAATGCGGTGAATGCGACCTTCTCATCAGCAGCACTACCCCTCGACCATATGAAATTCAAGCGTAAAAAGGCCAGCATGGAAAGCTCTATTTACCTGCCGTTTTTTGAGGGCAGCGGTAATTGGCAAGTGCAGCAGGGCGAGAAAGAGCCTCTCCTTACCGGCGCGGGCAAGATTCAGGGGTTCGCAAGCCATGTGCTGATCACGGGGCGTCTTGAGCGGGTATTGAATAGCTGGCTGCGGGTTGGCGGGCTTAGCGGTGCGGATAATCAGCCGATGCCTTTTTTATCAGCCCAGGAAAGACCGGACGGCAGCCGGGACATCATTCTCGCGCTGAAGAATGCGGCGGGCGAGATCACAAAATTTTCTGACATCAGCATCGATTATCAGGATATTCAACAGGCACCCCATAAATCCTCATACCCCACGGTTATCAAGGTGATGGGCCATAGTGAGACGGAAAGCCTGTCGGGGACCATTCGCCTGAGCCGCAAAATTGATCATTTTAACATTTATGACCATCTGAATTTTTTCGAACGCAGCTTTGCCATGTTCCGCGCTTCTGTTGCCAATTACCGTTATATTGCGGATTATGATCTGCTTCATACTACAGCCGCTGGCAGCCAAAAACTGACCGGCAAAGCCCTCAGCGAATATCAGGACATTCTGAACCCGCGCGAAAAGAAAAAGCCCAGGAGAAAAAAACGCCGGTAACGGTTTCTTCACAGCAACATAGCGGGCCAGATGATTGTTTTTTCCAGATGACTATTTTTATAGTATAGATTACGTTGTTTGTTACTCTTATTTGATCATAAAAAATATCGGGAAAGAAAATCATGAAAAAGACCATTGTTGCTCTTTTAAGCCTTGCGGTTATGACCGGCCCTTCGTTTGCCGGGGATGAATTGAAACAGGCGGTGGCAAGGGATTATCAGGATCATCTGTCCAGCTTATTTGTGCATTTTCATCAAAACCCGGAACTGAGCCATCAGGAACATAAAACGGCGGCGCGATTGGCCAAGGAAATAACGGCGGCAGGTTTTGACGTGACAACCGGGGTTGGCGGTACGGGTATTGTGGCCATCATGAAAAATGGCCCGGGGCCGATGGTGATGATGAGGGCCGATATGGATGGTCTGCCGGTTCAGGAAAAATCCGGGCTGCCCTACGCGTCAACAGTAACGCAGACGTCATTGATCACCAACAAGGTCGTTCCGGTTATGCATGCCTGCGGCCATGATGTTCACATCACCAGTCTGGTTGGAACGGCCCGGCGTATGGCGGCCCTGAAAGATCAATGGTCGGGTACGTTAATGTTGATTGGGCAACCGGCAGAGGAATTTGGCCCCGGCGCACAGGCCATGATGGAAGACAATTTATGGCAACGGTTCGGCAAGCCGGATTATGCCCTGGCCTTCCATGTTTCGGCGGGCGGTGAAGCGGGGGTGATTAATGTGTTAGGCGGCTCGCCCTATGCCGGTTCTGATACCGTAGATATTATTATTCATGGTATTGGCGCGCACGGCGCGTCCCCGCATTCGGGGAAAGATCCGGTAGTGCTTGGCAGTCAGATTGTCCTCGCATTGCAGACACTGGTTTCCCGTGAGCTGTCACCGCGCCAGCCCGGTGTGGTCACTGTGGGCTCGTTCCATGGGGGAACCAAACATAATATTATTTCCGACCGGGCGCATTTGCAGGTAACGGTGCGCAATACCAGTCTTAAAACCCGGAAAATTTTACTGGATGGTATTAAGCGCATTGCGGAAAATATGGGCCGGGTTGCGGGCTTGCCCGAAGACAAGCTGCCGGAAGTGAGCATATCGAAAAATAACAGTCTGCCGCCAACCGTCAATAATTCTGAACTTGCCCAACGGTTAAAAAAGCTATGGCAGGCCCGGGTGGGGGATAATGCGGTTGTCAGCATTGAGCCGGATCATATGGGGGCAGAAGATTTCCCGTTTTTCACAACGGATCCCGTCATTCCAAGTGTTTATTTCGAAATTGGCGGTACCCCGAAAGCGGATTTCGACCGGGCAAAATCTGGCGGCCCGGCGGTGCCCAGTCATCATTCCCCGCTCTTTAAAATATCTCCTGAACCCGCCGTGCAAAGCGGTGTCGTGGCAACAGTATATGCTCTCCTGGACTTAATGCCCCGACCATAACCACCACAATAACTGTCAGTGTTGACCAAGATTTTTGAATAGCTACAATATAGGCATCAAACCGCGCCACGCCCCAGCAGTTGCGGGTTGACCAAGATTTTTGAATAGCTACAATTTAACGGATGAACCATTACCCCAAACCCATGTTGCGGGTTGACCAAGATTTTTGAATAGCTACAATCCATGTAGGATGTGACCCCTTGCCATCTAAGTTGCGGGTTGACCAAGATTTTTGAATAGCTACAATAATTATCCAACGCCAAAAGCCGATCAAGTTGTTGCGGGTTGACCAAGATTTTTGAATAGCTACAATCACTGCCCGTCAATGCCATGATAGGAATCAGTTGCGGGTTGACCAAGATTTTTGAATAGCTACAATCGTCATTTCTCAGGGTCTTTGCAACACTGTGTTGCGGGTTGACCAAGATTTTTGAATAGCTACAATTAATTGGTGACGTTCTGCCGTTTTCAACGCGTTGCGGGTTGACCAAGATTTTTGAATAGCTACAATGAGAATATTATTCAGGATGTTGCGGGCGGCGTTGCGGGTTGACCAAGATTTTTGAATAGCTACAATCACTGCCCGTCAATGCCATGATAGGAATCAGTTGCGGGTTGACCAAGATTTTTGAATAGCTACAATTGGCGGTATTTTGCGCGTGGATTTATATCGGTTGCGGGTTGACCAAGATTTTTGAATAGCTACAATAGGGGTGACTGTGTGGCACCCCTCGGGTGGGTTGCGGGTTGACCAAGATTTTTGAATAGCTACAATACAAGGATTTTTGATAACGATTGCTGCCGCGTTGCGGGTTGACCAAGATTTTTGAATAGCTACAATTTGCTGTTGGGACAGGCCTTTTTTGTTTCTGTTGCGGGTTGACCAAGATTTTTGAATAGCTACAATGTCCCCGGCTTTGATGTTGAGGTTTATGACGTTGCGGGTTGACCAAGATTTTTGAATAGCTACAATCAGGGCCGCCATGGAGATATCTTTCTTCATGTTGCGGGTTGACCAAGATTTTTGAATAGCTACAATAATTATTGAAAATAGCCCCAATTGATTTGGGTTGCGGGTTGACCAAGATTTTTGAATAGCTACAATAGAAGAAATCTAATACAGTACCTCTTTTAGGTTGCGGGTTGACCAAGATTTTTGAATAGCTACAATAGAAAGTTACCAAGATCAATGATGAACTTTGTTGCGGGTTGACCAAGATTTTTGAATAGCTACAATCCTCATAATTAAATGCAATCGGCGATAAATGTTGCGGGTTGACCAAGATTTTTGAATAGCTACAATCCGAAGTGCCATTCGGCGCGGGCGCAGATAGTTGCGGGTTGACCAAGATTTTTGAATAGCTACAATCTTACCATTATTATCTATAAAGACGTTTAAGTTGCGGGTTGACCAAGATTTTTGAATAGCTACAATAGGGTCTTCTCCGCTGGTCATTTTTATTAGGTTGCGGGTTGACCAAGATTTTTGAATAGCTACAATTCGTCCCGCGCATGATGATATTCAGCCTTGGTTGCGGGTTGACCAAGATTTTTGAATAGCTACAATAGATAAGCGTTAACTGATTGACAATATTGATCATTTAACGCTTTTCGCTTTTTAAATAACGTAGAGACGGGATTAAAACAGTAAAAGCTGTTGTCTTTTTTCGGTGTTTTCACGTCGTTTTCCATTGAAAACCTTAATGTTCTCATATTGTTTGTCGGTAATGGCAACAATTTGTACGGACCCATATTCGGGCAAATTTTCGCGAATTCGTTTTTCCATGGTTCGACCGCTGTCTTTGCCGGATACCATCCGATAATAGACCGAATATTGTGCCATGGCAAATCCCTGGTCCAGTAAAAAATTCCTGAACCTGGTCGCAGCCTTACGGTCGGTTTTTTCGACCACAGGCAAGTCAAACATCACCAACATCCACAAAATATTATACCCACTTAGCCAATATTCTTGATCGCGAATCATCGTTAAAGTAGCTTTCCCGCCCTTTTAAAAATGGGAAAGGCAACTTTATTCTCTTTGTCGTGCAAACTTGTCACAAATGTTTGGGCCATCCGGTGAAGAGAATTCATAACCGTTGAAACACCCTTTTCAAGCTGTACGTCTGTATCCAGCACCTTGGTCAGTTTCTTTTTTATCTCTGGGGTCAAGGTTTCAATTGCCGCGCCGCCATCGTCAACGATTTTGCGAACGGCCATATCCACCAACGGGCGATAGGGTTCCATAAGGTCATCAACAAGCGCAAAAGAATTTTTCCGGTTATGATGATGAATACCGAGGGCCGGGGTCAGTCCCGCGCCGCATACCGCCCGCGCCGTTGCCGCGCGCAGAATACTATACCCATAATTTAACAGGGAATTTTCCGCCCCTGACTGGCGATCGCGGCGAAAATTGGTCCCGAGCAGAGCGGTCCAATAATGGCGGGCGGCCTGGGCTTCCATATTTTCCGGGTCACCGGACTTTACCCTTTTTGCCAACAGGGCTAATTCTTGTGAGAACCCAGCGTTATTGTCAAAATGGTCCAATGTCACTTGTTGGTTGGTGATTTTTTCACGCACCACCGATTGCCATATGCGTTTAGCCAGGGGCTGTCCGCAGTCAATCTGGGCCCATAGAATGCCTGTCTGGTCAAAATGAGTGTCATAGGGCAGCGAGAAAGCCAAAGGGTGATAATTCTTGCCGCAGGTCATAATGGGAATTTTCCGCTGTGCCATTTCGACCATCAGGGCCTTGGACAGCGTAATTTGATGGGCGGATAAGATAAGAATTGTGATGTCATCAAGGGGGACGCGGCCCACTTCGGTCTGATCCCGTTTAAGGCTCATGAATCCTCTATATTTGGATAAATGGTGGCCATCTTCGGCAATTTCAACAACTTGCGTGACCATAATTTACCCCTTTCGTGAACCGTCTTCATGGAGGTGTAATTTTCTTATAAAATTATTTTTCAAGACATTAATAGAAATATATTGTCGCTTTCCATCGGTATCAAATTGTGGACGAAGATCAATTTTATTGTTGGTGGTGCTAAAACCGCCCACACGCATGATTTTTAAGTCGCCGTTATATTCCAACTCAACCATGTCATTTTTAAACAGGCGCGTGATGAATTTGGCAGCAGGGTGAATGGCTTTATCATCAATCTTTCCGTCATTCTTATCCGGGGTTACGCCTTTGCAATCGGCAAAGGACCAGAAGGCTCCCTTCCAGTCAACTTCGCCTTTTTTCCATTTGCCGGCTTTGCCCTTGGGTACTTGCCAGATATCGACACAAACAAACGAATCCGGCGCATAGGCCTTGAAGGGTGCAGAGGGAATTTTGGTCGCCGACTGATTAGAGACCAGAATACGGATGGTCTTGATATTATTATCCCGGCCAAAATCGGCCAGAACCTTCGCCAGGCCGTTTTTATCCAGCTTAACGCCGGCCGCCTTGGCCTCATATATATGTTGCTCAACCCGGTTGCGCCAACCACGGTTGCGGATGGCCCCGATTTCCTTTTCGTTGAGGACAACAAGTTTTTTCCGAGTCACCAGATTATAACCCTTCAGATCGGGGTCCTGTTTCTCAGGCAGGACGATACCATAAGCGGTTTCCTTATACATCTTACCGTTCGTGCCATGATCCGGTTTGAAAGAAATCAACATATCGGGCAGACGATCCCGAAGCTGATGACGCAAGGGGGTGATGTCGGGCAGATCAATATGATTGAGGCCATCAGCACCACGCTTTGTGTTATCGGCAACACGTTTCAACATGCCCCGATCGGTTAATCCCACCACAAAGGCATCAATGGCATGGTGGCGATGGTCGTTTCTTTCTTTATAGTTATGATCGCCGAGCAAGCTGTTCAGATGCCATTTGCCGCGCATCATCGCGGTCAGCCCGCCCGGGATGGTGGCAATCTTATTCTGGTCGCAAATATGACTTAAATAACGTTTTGTCAGTTTTGATATATAGGCATTATCGGTGAGCTGGCGCGCCAGAAAGCCGCCCTCCTGTTCAAAGCGGTCCATGGCGTCCGCATCAAACCGCCAACGTTTATTTTTGGGCAAAGCCTTCGCACGCTCGGCAATGTCGTGCCAAATCATGCCCTGATCCGCATGCTGTCCATGGGCAAAAGCCTCATAGGGCGTGCGATTGCCTTTCAGGCGATTGGCCTGCCGGATAGCAACGGTCAGATTGGCGGTGCCATTATCCAATGTTCGGGAGAAGGGCAGGATATGCTCAATCTCGGCCTCGCCATTAAACAGCATGGTGGCTGAAATGACTTTGCCTGAAAAGGGGCAATGACGCGTCAATTGATCTGATCCGAGTTCTTCCCAAAGGCGGATTTTCTTTAAATCAAGGCCAGAGGGATCCTGTCCATTATTTAGCTCACGAAACAGGACAGCCCGACCATCATTGGCCTTGGCGAATTGTTTGTTCTGTTTTGCGATGTCATCCCGCGCCTTGGCGGTTTTCTTTAAATCCCGCACCAATTCCACATGAATCTCCGCCGGGGGGCCAAAACGGTCCATCAAGCGGTTGATCAGTTTCCTGGTCTGATTCAGGGCAACATGCACCGTGGGATTGTTAATCTTGCCGTAATGCTGTTCGGGATTATCTTGGGCATTATACTCTGCCGGTTTTGCCCCAATGACGCTGCCCTTTAACAGTTCGCCGTAATAGGGCAGCCTTTCCAGAAGAACATCCACATCATATTTGCTATGATGAAAAAATACCCCGTCATCATCATAAACTTCCCGAACTGCCGCATCATATCCCAGATTATTCTCCCGCATGATCGCGGCGCAGCGGGTCATGAACTTTCGGGACAGATGTGTTGTTGTAGAAGACAGTTTGAATTTGCTCACGGCTTTGGCCTGTTCTGCGGTAAAAGAAAAACCGGCCATCAAATCTTTCGTGAGCTGCTCGTCTTCATCAGCATCATGCAATAGCTCAATCAGATCATTTTGTTGATCAGCGGTCAGGTCATCCCACAGGCTGCCCAGCATGTCAGGCTTTCGCATCTCAACGGCCGTGGCATTCCCGTTGAGCTTGTCACGTGGCCCATTTTCCAGATTGAACAGACATTCCCGGGGGAAAAGAGGGAGACCATCGGGATTTTTCAAGAGCTTGATTTTACTAAAAGACAAGGTCTTTTGTGCGGTCAATTTTTGAATCAATATTTCGCGCTGATCATGGCTCAGTTCATGCTTTTGCTGATTTTCATCATAATATTGAAGATTGCCGACTTCCTGAAGAATACGAAACGCATGGGCGATTGGCAGGTCTTTATGGGCGCGAAATTCTTCTATGAAAAATTCACAGCGTCCTTTATCCACAGATTTTAGTTTCCGCTGATAAAAAATGCCGTCAAAAGCTTGCCCCTTATTGCCATTGCGCAAATCATCCCAGTCAGCGGGGGACAGGTCATGATGCGGCGCCTGTATGGCTCTGATGCGATCAAATTCGTCGAGATACATGGCACGATCAGCATATAGGTCACCGTCTTCGCCGCGAAACCGGATGGATTTTTTTCGCTTCAATCGATCATTCATCCATTGACCAAGGGTCTGATCCCCCAGAGTTTGGCGCAATTCAGAAATTTTGGGTTTGATCTTTCCGGTTTCTTCATCATCGCCGTCGCTTTTCCGGTTGGATAAAAAGCCCCGGCGCTGACCAATATGAAACAGGGCGCGGCCCAGTTCATGTGCGGTGAGGGGGCGTTCAACCGCCGCTGCCCTTAATTCATAAGGGCTGAGTGTTTCGAGTGCCTTACGGGATTTTTTATCCTCCGGCATCAAACCTAACTGTATCAGGCGCGCCATCAACTGTTGCTTGCGGCGTATCCGGCGATCCCGGTTGCGCCGCGCGCCGCGCGCCAGCCGTCGTTCAACAGCCAAACTTTCACCGACCCTGTCTTTGCTTGATGGCTCCCGACCATCAGAGAAAATCCTTACCCCTGAATCTTTCAGTTCTATGGGTTGACCAGAGGCGTTTAAGGCAAAAGCCGCCCACCCCAAAGAGTTCGTCCCCATATCCAACGCCAAACGCCAAGCCATATTATTTCTCCCCTGAGTTAAAATTGTAAAATTTATATTGACTTATGGTTGTAGAGGAAGCAATCTATTTATGAGTGTAGCTACTCAAAAATCTTGGCAACACGTTAACACGACTATTGTCATAAGATTTAAAGGCCGGGTTTGCCCGGTCTTTTTTCGTTATGGGGAAATGCATCAAAAAAGTTGGACAGCCCCAAATGAAATTAATTCGAGTCCCATAACTATCTGATATATAAGAAAAAAATGGTGCCCCCACACAGACTCGAACTGCGGACCTACTGATTACAAATCAGTTGCTCTACCAACTGAGCTATAGGGGCATTTTACAGGTAAGCTATATGCTTCTGAAAAGTAGGCGCAAGCTAGTGTTCTTTGATCTTGAAATCAAGAAAAAAATAATTATTTTTGCCGATTTTCTGATTCAGAAAATTCTTCGTAAGCTATTTGGCGAATTCATATAGGGCAATGGCGGCGGCATTGGAAACATTGAGGCTTTCTACGCTGCGCCGGATGGGCAGTTTGATCAGGGCATCGCAATGGCTTTGTGTGCCTTTGCGCAGTCCCCGGCCTTCCGCCCCCAGGACAAGGGCGATATTATGGCCAAAATCGGCTTGCCGGATGGACAGGTCTGCGGCGCCGTCCAGCCCCAAACGCCAATATCCCATTTCTGCCAATTCGTCCAGAGCGCGGCTGAGATTGGTCACACGGATCCAGGGCAGAATCTCTAACGCGCCGGATGCAGATTTGGCCAATGTGCCGGATTCCGGCGGAGAATGCCGGTCAGTACTGATAACGGCACGGGCGCCAAAGGCGGCGGCGGATCGCATGATTGCGCCAACATTATGGGGGTCCGTGACCTGATCCAGAATCAGCAGAAGATGTGACATCTCCCTTTCTATCGCACAACATTCCTTTATATCCTTATTGGGCAAAGGCTGAGTCAGCAGGGCAATGCCCTGATGGACGCAATCTGCGGGCAGGTTTTTTGCCAGCATATCCGGCAGGATAATTTCCGGGGTCAGGGGCCGAATATCTTGATTGATTTTGCTAAATTCCGCCAGATATTGTTCTGCGCCCTTTTTGGTGACCAATAGTCTTTTGATCTTTCGGGCGGGATTATTCAGGGCGGCCAATACCGGATGTTTGCCAAATAACCATAAATCATTGTCTCGAGTCATATTCGATGTTGCTGATTCCGGTTTGAATTTGCGGCCTTCCTTGGCCGTATTTTTTGCCGGGTTATGGCTCTGTTTTTCTCTGGTTTTTTCTTTGCTCTTTTCTTTGCTCTTTTCAGGGCCAGAACCATGCCGCCGCGTCTTTTGATTTTTTTTGCTCATAAAGAAGCTATAAGCCACTCAAGAGGGCAGGGCAACAGCTTTAACACCGATCAACCAGTGATTTATATTTTTCTGATTGACAATGTGGGTTTTCTATAAAATTCGTTTGACATGATCAAATAAATGTCCATATTGCGGCTTCGGAACTGTTGTGATTTCATGACAGTTCGACCTATCCTTAGGAGGGGTGGCCGAGTGGTTAAAGGCAGCAGACTGTAAATCTGCCCGCGTATGCGTACACAGGTTCGAATCCTGTCCCCTCCACCATTTTCCTTGTTGCCTTTATATCAAGGGGATATGGTGCAAGGATGGAAAATTATGCGGGCGTAGCATAATGGTAATGCAGCAGCCTTCCAAGCTGAATACGAGGGTTCGATTCCCTTCGCCCGCTCCAGTATTAAATGCGGTGAATGTGGCTCATAATATTAACCTGATGCTCATTCGCTGACTTGATTTGATCAGGGGTTGAAAGATATCCCCTTATATTTAAGTGGTGAAAAAAAATGGCTAAAGAGAAGTTTGAACGTAATAAGCCGCATTGTAACATTGGTACAATTGGTCATGTTGACCACGGCAAGACGACGCTGACGGCGGCGATCACG
>Ga0316204_10001461_pt1 | contig 63220 bp, 47 predicted proteins | sample 6monrhotite_MG_2_FD_205661 | JGI IMG/M metagenome (GOLD analysis project Ga0316204, IMG submission 205661) | Microbial mat bacterial communities from mineral coupon in-situ incubated in ocean water Damariscotta River, Maine, United States -... | ecosystem: Environmental > Aquatic > Marine >... | reverse complement strand
AACGATGGACCCGTCGGCCCAAAGGCTGGGCTCAAGCCGTCAACCAACTCGCCCTACACTTTGAGGGCCGACTGCCCATCTGAAGCTTGCGGGGTCTCCGCAAACACAAAGAATCGGACACACTCGGTTTTCACGTTCCCGTGCTAGTTCAGAAGGCAAGCACAAGAACGTGTTCGGTTCTTTCGCCGCCGCGCCTCCTAACGAGCAGCCGCGCCTTGTGGCCGCGGCGCTTCGGTGCGTATCTCTGTCGAAGTGGTTTCGGGCCGGCCACGCTCGCGGACCTGATGCCGGCTTGCCTCGTTCGTCGACGCGGTTCTGCCCATTGCGTTCGACCCCCGCATGGGGCTCTAATGCCCGTCTTCCGCGATGCTTGAGTTGCCAATCAAGAAGGTCCCGAAGAGGGAACGTGACGTGACCATCTACGCAGCCTCGCTGGTCCACGCGCTGGCGCGTGACGAAGCCGCGGGTCGCCGAACGGCGCGACTGACCGAGAAGGACCACGCGACCTGGAACCGGTTTCGCGGACGCCTCCAGTCACGCGACTTCGTGGAGCTGCTGTTCGAAGATGCCGCAGTGCTTCATCGGGTCCCGTTTCAGCCAGAGCGCGTGGAGCCAGACCTCAGCCTCTCTCGCCTGGGCGACGAGTCGGCAAGCGCATGGCTGTCGGCGATCGCTGACCTGAACCTCTCCGCGCCGAGCCCAGAGTACATCCTCGCCCAGGCGAAGCTTCTCGGCGTACCCACCCGCATGGCGCGGTCCGATCTGCACGTCATCAAGCCTCACCACAAGGTGCTTGAACTTCCGGGGACTGGAGGCCAACTGGCGCATCACCTCGTGACCACGCAGGACGACCTGAAGTTGCAGGACAGCTTCACGATCGCTGGGGCGTCCTGGCAAGAGCTGACGCTCGCGGGCATCGTTTCGCTCGACCTTGGAACTCCACACTCCGACTTTGTGGTCCGCGTGGAAGCGGACGAACTCAAGGACCCGGAGCACGCGATTCGCAAGGCGCGGTTCGACTTCGTCATTGGTCTCGCCCCGGAAAAAGGTGGAGCGTTCCAAGCGGAGGAGCAACTCTCCATCTGGTTCAGCGACGCGAAGATTGTGCTGGTCTAACCATGGCGAAGTACGTACCCATCGGCGAGCCGGCCCACGACGCTGAAAGAGCCGCCCTGCGGTTTCTCGCGGAGAATCTACCGAGCGACTACACGATCTACGCCAACGCGTGGCTCGTCGAACGCACCGGAGGAGTCTACGAGTTGGATGCCGTCATCACGGCGCCACACGCAGTCTTCGTTGTCGAAATCAAGTCGTTCAGGGGGAACATCAGCGGGACCGACCATGACTGGTACATCCCGCACCCAATTCCCAGCCCCATCAAACTCAACCGCAAGACTGCGCAGGTCCTCAAGTCGCTGCTCAAGCGCGAGTCCTATGCGGCGGGGCAGGTCTGGGTGCAAGGCTTCGTGTTTCTGAGCACGACGACGAGCTTGAACGTCCAGGGTCCTGCAAGCCGGGACCGAATCTTCACGAAGAAGAACATCCTGGCGGCACTGCAAGACCCGAAGCTCATCGAGCGTATCTCTGGCCGGAGCTCACGGGTCTCCTCCGAGACAGACCAGTGCTTGCATCGTCTGATGACGGGGATCCCGCCGAACTTTCGGCCGCCACCGCACAAGATCCGCGAGTACGATCTTGTCCAGACACTCGACCATCAAGACAGCTTCACCGAGATCCTGGCCCGGAACTCGCTGTCAGGCGCCGAACGGGTCCTTCGCGTCTACACCATCCCGCCGCTGGCTTCTGAGGAACGACAGAAGCGTGCCCAGGACCGCGCACGCTGGGAAGCGCAGGTGCTGGGCCGACTAGGCCGCAGCCCCGGGATCTTGGCGGCGGATCCTCCGTTCACGGACGAGATGGGCATCGTGCTTCCTCTGGAGCACTTTCCGGGCATCACACTCGGCACGTGGCTGGAGCGCTACGGCCCGAACGCCGGCAAGAAAAACGCCGGGCTGATGGCCCAGACCGACCTGTGGATCAAGATCGCCGAGGTCATCGATGAAGCACACCAACAGGGTGTGGTCCACCGATTGCTCCGCCCAGAGGTCGTGCTGGTCGAGGACAAGAAAGAGCCGGAACAGATCCGCATCACGGGGTTTGATCTTGCCAAGCAACTCACCGTCGACTCGACGCTCGCGCTCTCGCTCACGTCGATCTCCGACGACCGTCTGACGTTTGCGGCTCCCGAAGTTGTGACGGCGTTCAGTAGCGCGGAGCCGGCGTCCGACCAGTTCAGTCTGGGAGCATTGCTCGCGTTGCTGCTCGCCGGGCAGCCGCTCTTCGAGAATACACGCGCGCTGATGGCAGCTCGGCGACTCATGCGGCGAGTCCGCGATGTTCGACAGCGGATCCCGCTGAGTCTCGACGAGGCGATTTGCAAGATGCTCGGCCTGCGGGCGACGGATCGCTACAAGTCGATCGCGGAGGCCGTTCGTACCGTGAAGCTTACGCGCAACCCTGCGGGGTTGAAGCCCGCGCAGGTCCTCAACACGACCGAGAAGATCGATGTCGACGATCTCCGTGCGGGCCTCCGCATCGGGACGGACTACGAGGTCCTTTCAAAGCTGGGGCAAGGCGGACTTTCCGTGGTCTATGCCGCCCGTCACTTGGTGAGCGGTCGAACACGGGCCCTGAAGATCGCGCGCCCGGACGACGCAGCCGAGGAAGCACTTCGTGGCGAGTACGAGGCGCTCTCGAAGCTGGACGACGCCAATATCGTCAAGGTCATCGACCTGACAAAGATGGTCGAGGGCCGCCTGACGCTGGTCATGGAGCGAGTTGGTGGCGAGACACTAAAACAGTGGCTCGAGCGCACGGAGTCGCCGGACCACGCGACACAGCGAAGCCTTGCGGAGAACCTGCTCGCTGGGCTCGACTACCTGGAACAGCAGGGCGTCACCCACAAGGACCTCAAACCCGACAACCTCTTGGTCGCGGATGGGCACTTGACCATCATCGATTTCAGCCTAGCGTCGGTCCCGGAGGAAGCTCCCTACGGTGGAACGGCTCTGTACCGGGATCCCGCGAGCGGGCGGTGGACCCACGGGACCGACCGGTACGCGGCGGCGCTGTGCATGTTTGAGCTCTACGCTGGGCGGCATGCGTTCGACGGCAAGGTCCCCGAACCTGGGGAAGAGCCGGACGTCGCGGAAGCCGACATTAGCCCGGCTGGACTCGCGGCCTTCTTCAGAAAGGCCCTGCATCCATCCCCCGAGCAGCGCTTCTCGTCCGCCCGTGAGATGCGTGATGCGCTCCTCGTGAGCCTGGGTGTGCGGTCGGAGGCAGAGGAGACGTCGCAACCGGAGAGTGCTGAAGCATCGACATCGCTCCGAACGACTTCGCTCTCGAAGCGGGCAATCAACGCTCTTGCGCGATGCCATGTCGGCACCGCGGGCGAGCTGATGAGGCTGACGCCGACGCAGGTCCGCGCGATCCACTCGATCGGAACGAAGACAGCGACGGAGATCATCGCGCTTCAGGAGGCTCTCCGCGCACAGGGCGTCCACCCCTCCGCCGGTGCGGAGGCTGATCAGACTCCGTTGGTCCGTGAGCTGGTGGGCTCTCCCGAACCGGTCGAGCAACTCGCACTGTCGGGCGCGCTGCGAACGGCGCTGCGCGATGGGGGCCTACCGACGATCGGAGCGGTCGCGATGTTGTCGAGAACCCAGCTGCTCGAGCGGCCCGGGATCGGTCGTCAGCGTCTTGCGCAGGTTGCAGAAGCCCTGTTCAAGTTCCGGGACAACTTGGGGGAGGACGCGCCTGCCCACACGCTTGACCGCATCTGGGAGCTCGCATCCGGGCCACTTACCCCAGCGCAGCGAGAAGCCGTCGAGCGTTGCATCGGGCTGGTGCAGGAGCCTCTGACCCAGGCCGAGATTGCCGCTGACCTTGGAACAAGCCAGCCCAAGGTCAGCCTCGACCTGTCCGCCGGACTCGAGCGCCTCGACGTTGGGGCGCTCGACGATGCTTTGGTGGGACTAGAGAGCGCATTGGACGGCTTTGGTGGGATCGTTCGCCAAGATGAAATGGGCCACCGCCTGGAGGAGGAATGGCCGGCCGGGCTCATTTCGGGAGTGGGTTTCGTCCGACTGCTCGTTCGCCTATCCGGAGGCAGGGTTCACCCCGTGGAAGTGGAGGGCTCGAACATCGAGCTCATCGCACGCCCGAAGTTTGACCGCGAGACGCTCCGAACCTTCGCTGACGAAGTGATGCGCGTCGCGGGGCGGTGGCCGCCGATCGAGCCCGAAAGCGCCCGACGTACGCTGGCGGCACTCTTGCCCCACTACGATGGAGACGCGCTCACACTCGGCTATCGCATCTGCGATGACGTCGAACTCACCGAGACCGGCCACCTATTCATCGGTCCGATCGATGCTGTGGATTCGATCGGGTTCGTCCTCCAGCGCACCAGGGACCCACTCCCCCTCGACGAGCTGGAACGCCGAGTTCGCACGATGTTCGGGGAGCAAACGCCCTACCCGGACGCGGACAGCCTCCTCGGGCTGCTCCGTACGCTGGAGTGCCAGGTTCAGGGGGACGCAGTCATACCCGGGCGTACGAGCTCGATCATTGCGCCGCCGGCACTGAAGGACGATGAGTTTCCGACCGCTGTGGGGGCTGACCGTCGGCCCGAAGAGGTCGTTCGTGACCTACTGCTCGATACGTCGACCGCTCGCAGATTCCGGATGTTGATCACGCCGCCGGAGAAACACGCGGAGATCGGGAGGTCGGTTGCGAAGACGATGGGGGCCACGTGGGTGTCTTTCGAGGAGGCGTTCTTCAAAGATCACGCCGGGGACGTTCGAGCGTTGGAGCGTGCAGAACAGTTCGTCGCCCAACGCGAAGCGCTGACCGAAGCCGCAGAAGAAACGCTGCTCCGCCTTGTCGATGAGCACGGACAATCTGGCAGTGTGACTGTCCTGGGCGACACGGCATTGTTCGCGTTGTGTGAGGCTCTCGATTTTCCCCGTCGGCTGTACGACGAGACGCTGGCCGGAGGTCGGGGGTCGTGGGTGCTAGTGGTGCCGGGCGTGATCCACAACCGCCAGCCGCGGTTTAACGAGGGGGAACCCATCTGGCACCTCGAGGGGGCCACGTTGCCACTCCTCCATCTCTTGCCCCCGGCCGTCCAGACATCAGTGAGCTAGCCGATGAAACCCGCAGACAGAGCGAGACTGACCAGCGCGCTTCGAGACCACGTCGCCAAGGTGGCCGAGGATCTACGCGGGCAGATGGAGGTTGAGGGTCCTGTCCGAGAGCGGGCAAAGCGGCTCCACTCCGATGAACAAGTCGGCGAGGACTTCGATGTATGGACGGATCTGTTGGCTCGCCGCTCGGCGGTGCTGTGGATCCTGAAGTCGGTCTACGTCCGCGTTCTCGAGGACCGCGGTCTCTTGTCGCCCGGTCGGATCCTCGACGTCGAGGCGCAACAGCTCTTTGAGCAGCTTGCGCCAAACCTCGGCGAGAATACCGCTTTCTTGCGGTGGGTCTACCGCGACCTTGCCAGCGCTCAAGGTGGGCTTCCTGAGCTCTTTGCGCGACAGCCGGCGGAGATTGCGTGGCCATCCGATGCTCTTAGCCGAGATCTAATCGCGTTCTGGCGTTACCGAGACCCCGACTCAGGCGCCCGCTGGAGCTTCTCAGAAGAGCAGTTTGAAGGCGAGCTTATGGGTGACCTCTACCAGGATTTGGATCCGGTGGTAAAGGACCGCTTTGCACTCTGCCAAACTCCTGACTTCGTGCGGGAGTTCATCCTTGAGCGCACGCTGACACCAGCGATCGACGCGTTCGGGGCGGAGAACGTTCGTCTTATCGACCCCGCCTGTGGATCCGGCCACTTCCTGATCGATGCACTGAAGCGGCTGGTCGCTGTAAGCAGGGAGGACAAGCCAAGCCGGGACAGGAGGAAGTTGGTGTCCTGTTGTCTTGAGCGAATCGTGGGCATCGACCTCAACGATTACGCCTGTGCGCTCGCGCGCGCTCGCCTCGTCATGACCGCGGCGGAGCTGGCAGGCGTGAAGAGCCTCGGAGAGGCATCCCTGTTCCATCCGCAAGTGTTCTGGGCTGATGCGCTTGAACAAGTTGAGAAAGGCGAGGACAGCCGCGGCCATCAGCTGGACTTGCTCGACTGCGGTCGACCGGAGACTCCCCGCGCTAGCCTGACGAGGCCAGAAGTGCGCGTCGCGCTGAGGGGCGTTCTCACGCCTCGGTTTCATGCCGTCGTCGGAAACCCACCATACATCGCGGAAGCCGACGAAGAGCGAAAACGCTATCAGCGAGAGCGGGTGGGCGGCCGAAAACGGTACGTAACCGCTCACCGCGAGTACTCACTCGTGGGCCCATTTATCGAACGCTCGCTACAGCTGAGCGTCACCGAGGGCTTTGTTGGGCTGATTGCCGGCAACAACTTTGCCAAGCGAGAGTTCGGGAAGCCGGTGGTTGAACGTGTGCTCGCAGCAACGGACCTGACGCTATTGGCTGACACATCGCAGGCGAGGATTCCACACCATGGAACCCCTACCGTGTTGTTGTTCTGCCGTGCCCGCGCGGCCCGAGGAGAAACGACAAGGGTCGTCCGGGGCCGGCGCGGGGACACCCAGGACTCACACCCTTCGCGGGCGGGAGTTTGGAACAGCCTCCTGAAAGGATGGCAGAATCCAGGTTTCGAAGACGAGTTTGTCTCGGTGGCCGACGTCGCGCGGGAGACATTGGCGAAACACCCTTGGACACTTGCGGGTGGTGGCGCCGCCGAACTGCGGGGCCAACTGGAACTCATTGGGACGCCGCTCGCTGAGTTTGCGAACTCGATGGGGGCGGCCACAACCAGCGGCGAGGATAGCCTCTTCCATCAACGTCCTGGCGTCCTCGCTCGCGTCGGGGTTTCGCACTGCCGGAGCGTCGCCACGGGCAGCGACGTTCGGGACTGGTGCATCACTCCGCGGAAGGAGATTGTCTGGCCCAACAAGGAATGTGGTGAGGTACTGCCTGAGGAGGATGCACGGGACGTACTTCAGTTTTTTCGGCCGTTCAAGGAGGTCCTGCGACGGCGAAAATTGTTCAAGGTTCCGATAGAGAAGCGGGGGTTGAAGTGGTGGCAAGTCCGAGAAGTCTACCCAGAAAGGTTCGCCACTGCCCCGTACCTTATGTACGCAGAGGTTGCATCGCACAACCACTTCGCGTTGGTCCTCAGCCAGCAGCTCGCTTCGCAGACCGCGCCCATTGTAAGCCTTCATCGGGGGGCCTCGCGGCAAGACCATCTCGCGATCCTAGGTTCATTGAACTCGTCACTACTCGAGTTCTGGATGCGGCAAGTTTACCAAGTCAAGGGCGGAGACAGCACGGGACGTCGACGACAATCTGAAGCATGGTCTCGGCGTCACGCTCGTGACGTCACCAAGCTAAAAAAGGCCCCGCTTCCGCCCAAACTGTGGCCGAGGATTGCCGGGATTGCTGAACGAATCCACGACATCGGAGCCAAGGGGGCGCAGCTGCGCCCTGCCAGGTTACTTGCTCAGGATTGGAGCCCCGAGCAGCTACGCGGCAGGCTGGTCGACGCCGAGTCAAGCCTTCGCAGCCTGCGGCAAGAGCAGGTTGCATTGCAAGAGGAGCTTGACTGGACGCTCTACGTTGCGTTTGGCCTAGCACCTCAGAGCGAACTACTCGACTTCGCGGAGATCGAGCCGCTGGCCTCCGAACACCGGCCTTTCGCCATTTGCCTTGCCCGACGCCTTAAGTCGGGCCACACGACCTCGTTCTGGTTCGAAGCGTTGGGCTTGCAGCCGGCAGAGGATATCCCGGAAGAATATCGGCGAGCCACTTGCAAAACGCTCGGTCGGCGAGTTGGGTTGATTGAGTCGGACGACACCCTGCGTCTGCTCGAGACGCGCGAACACAAACGCAAGTGGGAACCTCTCGAGTTTCAGGCGCAGATTGAGCAGGCTGCGGCCGACTTCCTCACCGACCGGATTGAACAGTCAATACGTGACAGCGCACGCCCCGTGCCGCTATCCCACACCGTCGGCCAGCTGCAGGACGACGCTCGGTTTTTGGCGGTTGCGAGCGTGTACCAGGGCCGGCCAGATGTTGACGTTGCTCAGCTCGTCGCCGCCCTGGTGAAGGCGAACGCTGTGCCCAGCCATCCGTTTCTGATCTACACCGATGTGGGCCTTGTAAAACGAGAAGCGTGGGACCGGATTCGAGCTAGCCAGGACGGCCGCACTGGCGTGGCGAGCCCCACTGGACCACCGGAATACAGCCAAGGGAGTCGTGGCAAATCGAAGGACTTCATGCGTGCCGAGTATTGGAAGATCCGCGGCAAACTCGATGTCCCGACAGAACGTTTTGTGGGGTTCACAGAGGCTCCGGAGATGGGTTCAGCGAAAGATACGCTCTACGGGTGGGCGGGAGCGAGCGCAATTCAGCGACTCACGGGCATCCTCTCCGTTGACGAGGAACTTGAGGATGCCGGCGTAACGCTCGCCGACCGCGTTGCGCTACTCGACAGTGCTTGGCGCCTCCTCCCTGATGCGGCCAGGGAAGACGCTGCCGCGGCCAGCCGACTCAAGGCTGAGTTGCAAGCACTCGTCGGGACCGAAGGACCCAGCAGGGAGATGTTAGACGACTGGCGCAGCCGCTTCGCGTCGCCTCGCGGGCGCGGCAACCGCAGCGACGCAGTGGCGAAAACGGAATCCTCTCGCAAGAAGAACGACGCCAAGATGCGGAAGAGTATCGCTGCTCCCGACGGACGGGAGGAAGGGTAGACCATGACGGACGAGACAGCCCGCACCATCACCGACGCCTTCGAACTCCCTCGCCCGGAGGATATCCGCGCGATGGGCTTCGTCATCAAGCTCCGCGAGGCTGACGCAGACTCCGACGAAGTCAAACAGCTCGTCGACGACTACGTCATCACCCCCGCCGTCGAGAGGGAACTCCCCCGCATCCTCGACGACATGAAGCAAGTCTTCGACCGCGGCGAGGAGTACGGACGCTTCATCCACGGCAGCTTCGGCAGCGGCAAGTCTCACTTCATGACGATGCTGTCGATGCTGCTCGACAACGTCGCCCCAGCCTGGCTCAAATTCGGTCCGCTTCTGAGCGCGCACAAAGACGAACTCGCCAGCAAAGGCCGAGAGGTAGCGGACCATCCAACGTGGATCCCGGACGCAAAGCTCCTCGTCGTCCGAATCCACATGCTATCCGTCCGCGGCCGCTCGACAGGCCTGGACCGAGCCGTCTACGACGCGTTCAATGCCGCGCTCAAACGACGCGACAAAGCGCCCTTCGAGTTCCTTAACGTTGACGACATCTTCGCGCAGGTACGTCGCGAAGCGGAGGAGTACGGGGACGTCGTCTGGAAGCGCCTAGAATCCAGCTCGATCGTCGGAGGAAAGGAGGACTTCGAGTCGCTGGCCACCGGATCCACGAAGGCACGCGAGCGGTTCGCCCGAGCGTGGATCGAGTACAAGGGGCTGGATCCCTCCCAGGCCGGCATCGATCCAAACTGGGCGGAGGGGCTCAAGCGGATGGGCGAGCACGCCAAATCCCAGGGCTTCGGCGGCATCGTTCTCATGATCGACGAGTTCCTCTTGTGGCTCGCCGAGAAGTCAGGCCAAGAGTTTGTTCGCGAGATCAACAATCTCAACGTGATCGTCGATCACAATACGGGACAGCGGCCCGCGCCGGTTTTCGTGTTCGTTGCCCGGCAGCGAAACCTGAAGGAGTTCTTTCCCGACCTAGTCGACGAAAGCAAGATCCACGAGCAGCTCGACCACCACGCGAAGCGGTTCGAGCTGACGAAGCTACAGGACGTCGAACTGCGCCACATCGTGAGGGGGCGGGTGCTTCGCCCTCGAGACCCGGAGGCGGTCAAGCAGGCCGTCACGGGTCTCGCGGAGACGCACAAGAAACTCTTGCCCGCCCTCCTTGCGGGTGCCGACATCGACTACCTGCGCGACGTCTATCCCTTCCACCCCGCGCTCATCGAGATGCTGGTGGATGTCACCTCCCTCATGCAGCGCGAGCGGTCGGCCCTCCGCCTGCTTTACGAACTCCTCGTCCTGCACTACCCCGACCTGCCACTGGGAGAGTTTCTCCCCGTGGGCTCCGCCTTCGCCGCGATCTTCCCCGAATCCGGGGTCGAGGCCAGCAAGAAGGTCGAACTGATGCAGGATATCCACCATCAGTACTACGCCCGGCTGGCGCCAGCGATGGCGGCGATGGTTGAGGACGAGGGAACGGAGTTCGGGGAAGAGCGACGTCGTGCCCTCGACCAGATCGTCAAGACCGTCCTTCTCGCGGAAGTCTCGCCACGCCTCAAGCAGGGCGGCCTGAGCATCGAGCGACTCGTCCAGCTCAACTCGGTGGATGTCGAAGGAGAGTCGTTCCGGGGCCGAGTGCGCGTTGCCGAGACCGACCTGCTCGCGCTCTCTCAGCCCGTCCCGGACCTTCAGGTCGCCGGAAAGGGCAAAACCGCGATCATCCGTTTCGTCCTCGGTCGAGTCAGTCTCGGCGAGATTCTCGGACGCGCTCGGTCAAAGGTCGACAACCGCGCCCAGCACTTCAAGGTCTTCTGGGCCGCGCTCAAGTCCGCGCTGGATCTTACGAAGGCCAAGGGCTTTGAGGATGGCGGTGCGAACGAAGGTGACTGGGACCTTCTGTGGCGAGGGACCCGGCGAAGGGGCCGGCTCAAGCTTGGGAATGTGCGCGAGATGGCATACGAGGACTTTGAGCCTCCGGTCGGCACCTTCAAAGTGCTCGTGGACTACCCGTGGGACGAGCCCGGCCACAGCGTCGATGAGGACCGCATGCGGGCGAGCAACGTCCGGCAGAAGAAGGGCGCCCGGTACACCGCGTGCTGGCTTCCCCGGCACATGACCCCCACCGAACTCGGCGTCATCACCGAGCTTGCCGCCGTCCGCTACCTGCTGTCGGACGCGGGGCAGGAGGATCTCCTGGAGACCCTCGGCCCGCAGGACAAGAACAAGGTGCTGGAGCAGGCTGGCATCCGAGAGCGGACGACCGCCGCCCAACTCGACGACCTCCTGCGCGAGGTCTACAAGAACCACGGAGAGTTCCTGGCCCTCATTTCCGATGTTGACGGAGGTCGGCCTCGGGACACACTGACCGAGAACCTCAAGCACATCACGACCCTGCTGATGGATCGCCAGTATCCTCAGCACCCGCAGTTCACCTCCGAGTTCAAGAAGAAGGATCTTGAGCTACTTCTCGAGTGGATGCTGAACGCAGGGGAGAGCAACGTCTCGGTCGCGTATGACGATGCAACCGGCAAAGCGCTCAAGAGCGTCGGACAGCCGCTCGAGCTGGTCAACCTGGGACAGACCAAGGCGTCATTGCGTCTCGACTCACGCTACGTGAAGGACGTTCTGCAGCGGGCGGACAAAGATTCAGTCTCTTGGTCGCCGATCGCCGAGCATCTCCGAGATGCCTACGGCTTGACCAGCGAGGTTGTCGATCTGTTCCTTTGCTTCTTGTGTCGCCGTGACCACCGCGCGCTCGACGTGCTGACTTCGGAGCCGATTCCCGAACAGATCAAGATCGGGATGAGCCCGAGCATCCAGGTCCGTCTCGAACGAGGCTCTCTCGTGGGACACGCCGAATGGGGGCGACTTCGCGACCTTGGCCAACAGCTGTTCGGCCTCGACAAGCCCGCTCCACACCGTTCATTGCAGATTCAAGACCGGTTCGCAGCGCAGCTCCGCGAACGAGGCCAAGCCAAGCGGATCGCACTCCAGGGGCTTCACTCGCGGCTCGTTCAGCTTGGGGCCGAGGGCTGCGACAGGCCGACGGAGATCGCGGCGGCGAGCGAACGGCTGGGTCCCCTCGCGATCAGCACGACCGACTCTTTCTCAACCCTCACCCAGTTGCTCGACAAGTGGACGGACGATGCGGGCGACCCGCTTCGGGCCCTCATCGATGATGTAGACGCGATCGTCGGCGCCCTCGACAAGCTCAACGAGAATGCGCGGAAGAACCTGCGAGCCGGCGCTTCGCACCCGGTCGTCGGCTCAGAAACCGTGGACCATCTCGCAAAGCTCGATGCATGTTTGGCGGCTCGGCAGGCCGAGAGGTCGTTGACGAGTGTCTGGATCGAAGCCTGGAACAAACGCGCGCAGGAACTGGTGCACGCGTTGCTGCAGCAACCGGCTGAGCCGGGGGGCCGCGACTCTCCCCCGCCGCCTCATGCTCCCGAACCCGCGGACGCCCCTGCGACGAGCAGCTCGGTTCTGTGTTCCACCGCGCTCGATCCGCGCGACGCCGCGGCCGTCGGCGGTCTGTTGGACGAGCTCAGCGGCGCACTCGCCAGACTCCCGAACGGTCGAGTTCGCGTCGTGGTGCGCGTCGAGGAGGCTGAGTGAGCGCGGCCCAGATGCTGCTACGCCGGCTGCTCGACGTTGCGGGCGGTGCTGAGGAGACCGGTTACTTGCTCGTGCTCGAGGGGGATGGCCTCGAGGACCTGCCGGAGACCATCAAGACGCCCAAGGCCGCCTATGGCGTGCATCGCGTACAGACTGAGATTGGGCTGCGGCATTTGCTGTGGAAAGCGAAAGGTGCGCCGCTGATTGCAGTCATGCCTCACCAGCTGGCTGAGCAGATCCAGAGGTCACCAGATCTGCTTCGTCGGGCGAGAAACCAGCGCATTCACGCGCTCGCCGTCAACGATGTTCTCGAGGTGATTCTGGGTGTCCGCGTCGTCGGTGCGGATGCGCCCTACTTGCAGCAGCTCGCATTGGAACACGTCACCAAGCTCGGTCACGCGCTGACTCGCAGGACCCTGCCTACGGTCATCGACCGTAGATTGCTGACCGAGCTGCTGGTCGACGCGAGCGTCGGAGAGCAGGTGCGGTCGAGTCCACCTGCGGAGCTTCTGGCAGCTTGGCTGCGAGAGCCGCCGCAATACTCCGACAACGTAAAGCGCCTCGTCAGCGAGGCACTCCCCACCCTGCATGGGGACGAAGGCCGGGTCTTGGCTTGGGCGCTCGCGGAACCTGAGACTCATCCTGCGTTGGTCCTCGTTCACGGAGCCGTCCTCACCGTCGATGCGGACGAGGTGCCCAAGAACGCATGGGGGCCGCTGTGGGCCGCCGCGGCGAGTTCCCCGATTTCGCTCGACCGCCAGATCTTGCGGCGTGTGCTCGCTCGCTTGGCAGAAGAGACCCTCACGGTTCTCGGCGACGAGGCTGTGAGCTATTTGCAGCAGGCTGATGCCGTGGGGCGCAGGGCGCTGACGCCAAGCCAGCTCCAGACAAGCCATGTGCTCCCGCTGGCGTTCGAAGATCGCTGTCACGCGCTCGCCCAGCGTGCCGTCGCCGGAAAGGCGGTGACCGCCAAGGAGGTGGCGTGGCTGGCAAAACACCGTGTCGCGCCCAGTCAGCAAACCCGGCTCGCGGTGATCGAAGCGATGGCGCGGTTGTCCAGGTTCCTGGATCAACCCGCGAGCCCGCCTGTCGGGATTCTCGACAAAGTTCGGGACTACCAGCGCCAGGGGGCTTTCGCCGATCTCGCGGTCTTGCAGCTGCGCCGTGCTCTGGCGGGTAGCGAGACGTTCCACGCCGAGGGGCGGAGTGTCATGTCGGCTGTTCGGGAGCGGCGAAACCGGGACAACCTCGGCTTCGCCGAGACGCTCGCCGGCGGCTACGAGGCGGGCCTGCACTGTGATGGGCTCGTCCCGTTGCACCGGATCTGGAAGCGGGAGATTGTCCCCGTTTGGCAGGATGATCCGGACGCGCGCATCTATGTGGTGGTGATGGATGGGTGCAGCTACCCGGTGTTCCTGGAGCTGCTCCACGCACTCGCGCAGGACAGCAGCTTCCCGATCGGGATGCCCGTGGGCGACACAGGAGTCCACGGTGTCCCAGCGCTTGCTCCTTTGCCGACGATCACTAGCCACGCCCGTGGTGCGATCTTCCTCGGCGAGCTACCTCAGGACCCGTTGGTCGCCGAGACGGTGTTCCGCGAAAAGAGTGAGGCGAAGACGGACCCCGCGCGGCTGAAGCAGAATGCGTCTCTCGAGCAGCGCTCCCGTCGTCTGTTTCTGAAGCGAGACCTGACCGATGGTGGGCAAGAGTTGCTCCGCACCCTCCGAGACGACAGTGTCGACGTCATCGCAACCGTCTTCAACGCGGTGGACGACCAGATTGGGTCCTCCAACACCGGCGCCCTGCTTCAGCTGACGCCGGAGACGATCGTCGGCTTCAAGCCCAGCCTGAAGGCGGCCCTCGAAGCCGGACGTCGTGTGCTCATCACTGCGGACCACGGCCACAGCCCCTTCGTGAACAAGGAGCTTCGTCGCGGGAAGGCGTCGACGCCGCGCTTTACTGAACTCAAGGCTGGCGAGAAGGCTCCTGATGGATTTCTGGAGATCGATGTCGCGGGTCTCGGCGGGCCGCCGGCCAAGCGAGCATTCGCCTGGGAGAGCGGTGTGTACCTTGGCTCCCAACAAGTGGGCTTTCACGGAGGCTGCAGCCTCGAGGAAATGGTCGTGCCGCTGGCGTGGCTTCGGCAACACGGGTTGGCGGCGGATGAGCCGGCATGGTGGTTCGGGTTCGGCGTCATCCCCGACGCACCGCAACCGCCTCGGCCTGCCAAACTCCCCGTATCGACCCCGGCCCCGGAGAGGCCGGCACCGCAGTACGACTTGTTCGACCCGTCGGACAAGGCAGATTCACTGCCGCTGAGCGAAGGCGTTCTGGGCAAGCTCAGCAACGACGAGAAGGCCGTTCTCGTGCTGATCAAGGAGAACGGTGAGGCCCGGGCGACCGAGCTCGCTCAGCGACTCAACAAGAACCCCGGCCGTCTCAACGGCCTGCTCGCGAAGCTGCGCCGAACCCTTCATGCCGCGGGCGTCGTGCTGTACACCAGCGAGCGCCTACCCAGTGGTGAGACGTTGTATCGGTACAAGGAGCCAGGCGAGCAATGAGAGGCAAAGTTCCAGAGGCCACCGAGATCGTCAGCGCATTGCGAAGCGGGGTCGTGCCCCGTCAAGGGCTCGACCACTTCGCTACAGGTCTGGAGCCGCTCGTTGGGACGGTTCGGCAAGAACTCGATTTCGTTGCGAGCGGAAAGGGCCTCTCGAAGTGGATCCGCGGCGAGTACGGCACTGGAAAAACATTCGCCACGCGGTACCTGTGCAGCCAGGCGCGGGCTCAAGAGTTCGCGACTTCCGAAGTCCAGATCTCGATCAACGACACACCGCTGCACCATCTGGAGACCGTGTACCGGCGCTTGGTCGAACGGCTTGAGACGGCGGCTGATGGTCCGAACGCATTCCAGGCCATCGTCGACGCCTGGCTCTACCAGGTTGGTGAGGAGGTCACGCGCCTGCGCGGAATCTCGGAGGACGATCCCGCGTTCGCCGATGCCACGGAACAACGCCTCGAAGACAAGCTCGCGGACCTGTCGCGCCGAAACCCGGCATTTGCCCAGGTCCTGCGCGCCTATCACCGGGCCACGCATGAGGGCGACTTCTCGAGTGCTCAGGGATTGTTGGCGTGGTTGGCTGGTCAGCCTCATACCAACGCGTCCGTTCTCAAGGCCGCAGGGGTGAAGGGGAAGGTCGATGGGCAGGCCGCGCTCACGTTCCTTGTGGGCCTCCTCTACCTGCTTCGCCAATCGGGCTATTCGGGATTGGTCGTCGTGTTGGACGAGGTGGAGACCATCCAGCGGATGAACGTGCGCAGCCGCGAGGCCTCCCTCAACGCGCTGCGCCAGCTCATGGACATGCTCGGCAAGGACGAACTACCCGGGCTCTACCTCGTAGTCACCGGGACCCGGGACTTCTTCGAGGGGTACAAAGGGCTCAAAGGCCTGAACGCGCTGTATCAGCGTGTCCAGGTCAAGTTCGACCCGACGCCGGAGTTCGACAATCTCAAGGCGACCCAGGTTCGGCTCTTACCGTTCACACCCGAGCGCCTCCTTGAAGTCGGGCTCCGCGTTCGGGATATCTACCCCGCCGAGAATCCTGAGCGAGTTGCCGCGGGAATCACAGATGACTTTCTATCGGCTCTCGTCGAGAAGATTACCGAGGGGTTCGGTGGACAAGTCTCGCTGGCACCGAGGCTGTTCCTGCGTGAACTCATCGACGTCATGGATCGCGTGGACCAGCATGACGCCTACAAGCCTGTGGAGCACTACAAGCTCACGATCGACGACAAAAACCTCACTGCTGAGGAACTGGCTGTCGTTCGCGGTACCGAGCCCGAGTCCGAGCCGGAGAGTGACGACGGCACTTCCAAGACGCCCGCCCCACGGCGGCTGGACGGGTAGGGCATGTCGGGATTGAGCCGACTACATCCTCACCTACAGCACGGCATCGTCCACGAACTCGGATGGCGCTCGCTTCGTCCCGTTCAGGACCTAACCATCGATGCTGTCCTGGACGGCTGCAACGCGGTGGTCTTGGCGCCGACCGCGGGCGGGAAAACGGAGGCCAGCATTTTCCCCGTCCTGTCGCGGATTCTCTCGGAGCAGCCGGAGCCGGTGGCCGCGCTGTACGTCTGTCCGATCCGGGCGCTGCTCAACAACCAGGAGGAGCGCCTTCAGAGCTACGCGCGCATGGTCGGGTTGGATGCGTTCAAGTGGCATGGCGACGTGGCGGCGTCCAAGAAGCAGACCTTCCGCCGATCGCCGTGCCATCTCCTCATGACCACCCCCGAGTCGCTGGAGGTCATGATGATCAGCGCCAAGACGGACGCTCAGGCCGTCTTCAAGGGCCTCTCAGTGGTGATCATCGACGAGGTCCACGCCTTCGCAGCCGACGACCGCGGGGCGCACCTGGCAAGCCTTCTCGAACGCTTGGCCACGTTCTGCGGGCGGGACATCCAGCGGATCGGGCTCTCGGCGACGGTGGGGAATCCGCTCGTCATCGGAGAGTGGCTTCAGGGGTCGAGCAAACGGCCATTTCGGCTCGTCGATCCACCGAAGGACCCAACGAAGAGAGAGCTGAGGATCGACTACTGCGAGGACGTGGGGGAGGTTGCAGCTGGGATCGCCCAGATCGCCCGAGGGCGAAAGAGCCTTGTGTTCGTTGAGAGCCGATCGAAGGCAGAGCGGGTCGCGCACGCGCTCGGCGGATCGGGGGTCGAGGTGTTCATCCACCACAGCTCCGTCAGCCGAGCAGACCGCACGCTCGCAGAGGAGCAGTTCACTCACGGGGAGAACACCGCGATCGTCTGCACGTCCACGATGGAGCTGGGCATCGACGTCGGCGACCTCGACCAAGTGATTCAAGTCGATGCACCGGCGTCCGTTGCATCGTTTCTGCAACGGATCGGCCGCACCGGGAGGCGGGAAGGGAAGCGCCCGAACTGTGCTTTCTTCTGCCAAGCTCCCGAGGCTCTGCTGCAGGCGGTCGCGCTTCTGCGGCTCGCTGAGCAGGGCTGGGTCGAGGATGTCGCCCCGGCCGCGCATGCAATGCATGTTCTGGCTCACCAGGTGATGGCTCTCGCGCTTCAAGAGGGCGGCATCTCCCGGCATCGGATTCTCCCGTGGATTGAGTCGGCGTTTCCTTTCTCGGGAGTCCGTGAGCAGCGTTTTCAGGAGCTTGTCGACACGATGCTCGAGCGAGACATCCTGTACGAGGCGGATGGGCTGCTCTCGATGGGCGCACGGGGTGAGAAGCTGTACGGGCGTAAGAACTTCTTCGAACTCTACGCCGTCTTCACCGCCCCGCCGGTTCTCCGGGTGGTCCAAGGGAGAGATGAGGTGGGCTACGTCCAGGCCAACTTCGTCCTCATGCACGATCGCAACGATGGACCCCTGTGCTTCAGACTCGCCGGTCGCCCCTGGCAGGTCGTTCAAGCCGACTGGTCGCGCGGCATTCTCAGGGTGAAGAAGGCAGAGCATGGCCGAGTACCAAGCTGGCTCGGCCTGCCTGGTGCTTTGTCGCAGCCGCTGTGCCAGGAAATGATGCACGTTCTCATCGAACCGGCGGAGGAAGCCAGCTGGCTAACGAGGTCGGCCTCCCTCGAGCTCGATTCGCTGCGCAGTGGCTACGTGGATTTGCTCGAACTCGGTACTGCACCACTTGAGACCGACGCGGACGGCGTTCAGTGGCACACCTTCGCGGGGGCCGCAATCAACCGATTGCTCGCAGCCGGCCTGCAGAAGCAGACGGGTCAGAAGTGGCAGGCAGGCAACCTCTCGCTGCGGTGCAAGGAACTCGCTGGTCCGGCCGCGACAGAGGCGATCGCCGGGCTGCTCGGTCTGGACTGGGAGACCATCGCCATCGAAGCGGCCCACGACATGGCGCGCGGGGTCGTCTCCAAATTTCAGCCTTGCCTTCCAAAAGCGGCAGAGGACCGACTGCTGGCGGAACGACTCCTGGACCTCCATGGTACCTTGCGCTTCCTGGGCTCGGTTCGAGTCAACGGTCGGCGAGTGCTCGCGGGCACTCCCACCGGGCGGCTCGCTGATGACACAGCACCACCTCCTCAGACGGCGGCTGTTCACGTGCCCCGGACGAATTTGCCGGCGAGCGGTCCCAAGAACGCCATCGTCTGGGTCGATACCGCGGAGCAACTGGCGGCGGCCGTGGCCGACCTCGAGTCGCAGGAGGTTGTGGGCCTCGACGTCGAGACTACGACCGACTTCGGATCGTTGTGTCTGATCCAGCTCGCGACAGCGGAGAGGACGTATCTGATCGACCCGCTCGCGTTGGAAACGCTCGACTCGCTCGCGAGCGTCCTCGGCGCGGAGCGACCGACGAAGATCATCCACCACGCAGACTTCGAACGCCGAATTCTGGCCGCAGCTGGAATCAGTCTTGGCGGGGTGCTCGACACCCTCCACGCTTCGCGACGGAAGCATGGCGTCGACGCGCTCGGTGGTCACAGCCTCGCGATCGTCTGTGAGCGGGAGCTGGGGCGGTCGGTCGACAAATCCGAGCAAACATCGAACTGGGCCCGGCGCCCTCTCGATCCGCTGCAGCTGCAATACGCTGCGCTCGACGCCGAGATACTCCTTTCCTTGGAGTCCGCGCTCCGGGCTCCTGGTTCCACCGAAAGTCCGTAGTCGACGAACGGAACACCGACTGCGGGCTGCGGGCACCTCGGGCCGGTTCTCGCGTGCCGGCTTCGCCTACGCGACTGCGTGGCTGCTCCGGTAGGATTCGACATCTTGAAATAGTTCCCGGAGCTTCGTTACACAGTCCGAATGGTCGTTGCTCCCCGCCACGTATGAGTACTCAAGAGTTCTGATGTTGTATGCGCGTGCCACCGCCTCTAGCCAGGCCGGGTTCCCGCCAGCAGGCATCAGCGCGTAGTGCGGGTATCCGCAGGGGGCGGAAAGATTGACGTTTTCGAGGATGAGCTGGATGTCGGGGTCTGTGAGTGCTGCTCCTATGAAAAGAACAGTATGGAGCATGAATAGTGAATCGAGTACGTCGTAGAAGAAGCGGAAATTCTTCCTGGCCTCGTGATACGACGTTCGAGTGAGCACTGTCTTTTCGGGGTGAGATATGCAGCCGTGCGCCTTTAATAGTACTGGATCTGGGCCGCGGATTGCGCTTAGCACATCGTCGTCATCATGCTTCCGAACGAGGTAGTGGTCCCCTGTTGCGACTTCGAACAGTCGATCGTAGTTGGTTGTGGCGACTATTCGGGTGTCGAGGTCTCGGACAAGCTCGTGGATTTCCGTTGGTGCAAACTTCGGAGTGCGAAACTTCCTTGTAAGAAACTCTGCGTAATCCGCGGGGCTACAGTTTGAGAATATTACTTCGGCGGCTTCAAGGTATTGGCCTTTTTCGAGGCGTTCGCGGGCATATTCCCTGCTGTCGTGGTGTGGGGCGAGTTCCACGAGAGCCTCTTCGAGTAGGGCCTTCCACAGAGGAGGGGTGGCGTCTGCTGTACCCCGTGCGTCCGCCGATGCCCCGGCGCCAAGAAGGACAACCGCGTTGCGCTCCGCCAGTTCCCTGACGAGGTTCAAGGGCCAGAAACTCACGGCAGTTCGCCTCCGTTCGTGTTGCGGAGAACTTTTTCGGTAAGGGCTTGGATGATTCGGTCGTATTTGTCGACTTGTGCGTAGTGCGCCCCGCGGACTCCGTCCTGAGACGCTAGTTCGAAGATTGGGCAGTTGGCACTCTGTGCCATTGGGACGAGGCTGAACATGTTTGGAACTTCTCCAAGCCTGAGACTGGCCTCGTTGAGGCCATGAGCTCTGTACTGCGCGAGCTCCTCTTGGACCGCTGGGCTGAACTGTTCGAGAATGTTTTCGAAAGCCTTCGTCGGGCGGCGTTCGCCGCCCCGGAACTTTGCGATGTAGGCAAGCGCTGTGTATCCGATGAAACCGTGTTTTGCCGACGGTGTTGTAACAAGCTTCCATGTGGCTGCTGAGCCGGGCATTTGGTTTTCAAGTACCGAAATCGCGTTCATGTAGAGCTGAATCCACGACGAGAACCAGTGTCCTAGGTTTCTCAGGCCGGCGATGCTGAAGATGTCCACTGTCATTGGTGTGACAAAGTAGTCCGCTCCAAGTAGGACGGTTCTCGATATTGAACCGAGGTTTGGCGGGAGATCCACGAATACGAAGTCGTAGTGTGGCTCGACTTTCTCAAGTAGATGGCGAAACCAGTTTGACTTGCGCAACCCGCCGAGGTCCCCGCCGCGAGCGTCATGCCAAGCGTTGGCAAGCTGGTCCTCAACAAGGCTCATTCGTGGATGTCCAGGAAGAACGCTGACGCCGAACCGGGTTGTCGAGCTCGCCTTCGGCGCGACCACTTCTGCGATCGCGGGCTCTCCCGCCTCGAATCCTCTGACGACATCATAGAGCGTCTCCGCTGGTTGGGAGTGCGGGCGTCTCGTCGACTTGTCCTCCAAGTACAGTTCTGTGACGTTCTCCTCGCCGAGCAGCAGGAGGGTGGCGTTAGATTGCGGGTCTGCATCGATTAGTAGGACTTTGAAACCCTGTCGGCTCACCTTCGCGGCGATGTTGCAGCAAAGCGTTGTTTTACCTACACCGCCCTTGTTGTTGAAGAAACAGATCGACTTCATCTTGGTACTCTGGGGTTTCTCATCACTCGAGTCGTTGCCTGTAATTGTTTTGTTATCCGCTGAGGCTTGCCTCCGTCAAGGCCTCAAATCCAGCACCCACCCATCCACCGCCCCCACATCCACATCCGCCCCAACCACCGCCCCGACCAGCTCCTGCTGCCGGGGCTGCCCAAACGCCAACCTATACGCCACCAGCTCCCGCTTCAGCTGCCGCAACCGCTCCACCTCCTTCGAGTGCTCCATCAGCGGAACCCGCCGCTCCACCGAACACGCCCCCTCGAAGATCCACCACGGCCGCAGATCACTCTCCCCCTCGCCACGCCCGTCCGCCGCCATCCCAAACATCACCGCCCACACATCCTCCCCAACCGCCCACCTCTCCCGCATCGCATCCTCCCCATACGCCGCCGCCACATTCCGTCGCACCGCGTGCCCCTCGTACCGATGCACGCGCCCCTCCCTCTGCTCGAGGTCCACCGGGTTGCCCGGCAGGTTCCAGTGCACGATCGCGTGGCACCACGGGTGGAAGTCCAGCCCCTCTTGCCCGATCGACGTCGACGCCAGCACGAACGGCCGATACGGCGAGTTGAACGCCTCCCGCACCGCACCCTCCCGGGCGATCGCCGTGTCCTTGTCGCCCACCACCTTGCCGTAGCGCAGCGCAAAGCTCGTCCGCAGCCGCATCGTCCCCAGGTGCACCGACCCGCGACGCGCCCGCAGCGTGTTCGCCTGCACCCGCGACGTCTTGATCGCAGCCGCCTCCGCCATCCGCCCCGCCACCTCCAGCACCTTCGCCTCCGGCTCCGCGTCCTTCCACGCCAGCTGCCCCCACACCTGGTGAAAGTGCTCGTCCAGCACCGCCTGTAGACACCCCGCGATCGCGTACCGCAGCGTCGCCCGCCAGTACGGCACATCCTCGTCGCGCCGCACCACCCCCATCGCCGTCGGCTGGTGCAGCAACGTCCGAAACCCCTCCGCCACCATCGCCGCCCCCCGCTGCCGCACCGCCGCATCCACGGGCGCCGAGCACCCCGTCGCCGCCAGGCTCCGCGCCGCCAAGATCCCCGGTGCCCCCAACGCCAGCTCCGTCACCGGCTTCCGCCCCAGCCGCTCCTCCCCAGCCAGCACCTTCCGCAGCAGCCCCACGTGCTCGGCAAACCGCGTGTCGTCCCCACCGGCCCCCTCCGTCTCCAGCGACTCCTCCCCCGCGGCCGACACCTCCAGCGACCAGCTCTCCAAGAACTCCCCACCAACCCCGCGCGCATCGTCCAGCAGAGCCGGCGCGGCCCAGAACCACCGCTCGTCCGGCTTGCCCTCCCCATCGGGCAGCCCCGCCAGCAGCTCCACCACCTTCGCCCGCACCGCCGCCCGCCGGTCCTGCGCCCCCTCGCGCCACAACTTCAGCGGCGAAGCCTCGTCCGCCAGCGTCAGCGACGGGTACTGCAGCGCCAGCGCCGTCATCCCCGTGAGCCGCTCCCTCGACATCGAGAACCGCAGCAGCCCCCGGTGCTTCTTGTGCAGCGTGAAGTACGTCGCGTCTCCCTCCAGCGTCCCCGCCAGCATCTGCCGATCGAACCGCGAGCCCGGCGCGAGAGGCATCACTCGTCCTTCCCCTCCAGCCGCTTCACCTCTCGCTCGAAGTCACTCTCGAACTCCTCGTCCTGCTGTACGCGGTACTTCGCATACTCCTCCTCGGCGAGCCTCCGGGCGACGGCGGCCGACACCTGACCGGCGTTGGTGAGCACCTCGTACTCGTTGAACGCGAGGAAGGCGTCGAGCTTGCGGACCCAGTCCGTCATCTTCATCGGGATCTGACGTGCGGCCTGGTTCTCGGCGTAGTCGAGGTACATCGAGACCACGCGCTCGAGTCCCTTCACCTCACCCTCGATGAGGTAGTTCTTGGCCACCGACACGTCGCTCTTGACCACCTTGCCGCCCGGCGCATTCTTCCACGTCGTCAGCCCCATCGAGGGCCTCTGGGCGTCCGCCCGTTCGGCGATGATCTCGGCGGCGGTCTTGCCCGTGACCGCCCAGTGCAGCTTGTTCTGCACCGTCTTGAAGAACGTCTGCGTGGGCTCAGCGTTCGCGTCGTAGTCGATGCTGCACTGCTCGTAGATGTCGGTGATCTTCAGGTAGAAGCGGCGCTCGCTCGCGCGGATCTCCCGGATCCGCTCCAGAAGCTCGTCGAAGTAGTCCTTGCCGAAGCGCCGGTTCAGCTTCAGGCGCTCGTCGTCGAGCACGAAGCCCTTGACGATGAACGCGCGCAACGTCTCGGTGGCCCAGATGCGGAACCGGGTCGCTTGGGTGCTGTTCACCCGGTAGCCCACCGAGATGATCGCGTCGAGGTTGTAGTGCGCAATTTCGCGAGAAACCGAACGATTTCCCTCGGTTCGAACTACTCGAAGTTTTCGAGTAGTTGCCGCCTGGACCAGCTCACCGGACTCGTAGATCTCCTTGAGGTGGTGGATCACCGTCGGAACCTCCACTCCGAACAGCTCCGCCATCTGCCGCTGCGAGAGCCAGAACGTCTCGTCCTCGTGGTGGACCTCCACGCGCACCTTGCCCTGGGGCGACTCGTAGAGGATGACCTCGGCGCGCATGGGCTCGCTCATGCCGTCACGTCCTGCGCGAGCCGGAGGAGCTCGGCCTCGGTGGGCCGCTGGGCGGCTGTTGAGGGGTGAGGTTCTCGCATCGTGTCCTTGTCGCCAAGCAGGGGCCCAAGCTTCGGCTCCAGGAGTACTACGCCCCGCGTCGGCGCGGCAACGGACGGCAGCTCGCAGCACTCAAGTCCGAAGGTCCACCATCCACCCGTCCGCCGCCCCACGTTCGCATCTGCCCCAACCAGGCGATGCGGAGCGCCCACATCTATCGCGACGCGCTTCGCTACGAGGGAGAGCGACCCAACTCGGCGGTCCTGTGGGTCCCCGCCGGCGGAGGTGCGCCCTGGTTGGAAGCGCGAGGCTTCATCGAGCAGGAAGGGGTCGGCGTGCGGGTGTTGACGCCGTAGGCCGTGGCGAGCCCTCGAATGGAAGCACGTTCTACCTACACCCCGCGAATGTCGCGCGATGACCAACCTGTCCTCCGCCACAGATGCGTTTGCCCAACGCCGACCAGCCCCCTGATACTTCGGCCGAGCCCCATGCGTCTGAACCGACAAGCGACCAACCACCGGACCTCCGGCCGAAGGACCCTGGTGCCCCGATGATGCGAGCCGCGCTCATCCTCGGGCTGTCTCTCGCCGTGTGCAACTCGCCCGCCTCCGAGACAGGTGACTCCCCGGCCCCGGCACCCCAGCAGTCCGTCGATCCGTCGCCGGAGTGGGATCGTCCGATGCCGTTCGTGGATCAGGGCTGGTTCTGCAAGCGACGCAGCGAGCCTTGCGTCTGGTCGGAGGAGGCCGTCAAGTTCGCTCGTTGGCTATGGGTTGATGAGACGCACCCCCCGACGGCGTTCTGCTACAGCGGCGTGTTCAGCAACGACCTCGATGACTTCCGCCGCTGCGGTCGGACTCTAGATTTCTGCAACCTCGTACGCTCAGACGACCCGAAGGTTGACCAGGCGAAGCCTTGCCGAGAGATGACCCCGACCGAGTTCTGGCGGGAGAACCCGATGCTCGTCGAAGTGCACCGGAAGATTTGCAAGCCGCAGAAATGCCCACCGGATCATCGATGGGTCGGGGCCGCGAAGGTGAAGGGCGAGACGCTACCTATCGACGACTCCGTTGTCACCGACCTCGGGGACGGGATCTTGATGACTGCCCCGTCGGAGCCTCGCTGGCCCGGGCTATTCCTCCATGAAGACCGTGACTGCGCTTATGGCTGTGTCCTTCGAGAGTGTGCACAGAATGAGCACGCGTGTGTCGATACGAAGACGCCGGGCGGGAGCTGCAGAGTGTGTGAGCCACTCTCTGCCGACGAGTGTCGTAGCTTCGTCGAGCGATGCAGGGTCGTGACGCCAATCGAGCATGACGCCGATCATCTATGCGTCTTCGAGGGCGTCTCGGGTTCGGCTGTCTCCGAGCGGTCTGGCTGTCCGCGGGGATACACGTGTCAACGACTCTACGACGAGGATGCGCCCAAAGGAGCGCGACCGCGTGGGGTCTGCGAGCGAGACGAGGCCGGCTGAACTACGTTTTCAACACGAGGTCGATCGCCCGCTGCGAAAAACGCTGTTCCCCAAGCTTCGTTCGTACATCTGCAAGGTCGGCGGGCTTCACCGCGAACGCCGGCATCGACACCGGCCTCATCGCGCCGTTCCACTCGTTGAGCGTATAGACGAGCGCGTACAATCGGTCCATCCGGGTCATCTTCGCGTCCTTCACGTTCCGGATGTCCAGGATGTTGTGCCAGTTCTCGTAGGTCACGTCCGGCTGGTCATGAGGGTTGTCCGCCTCGAACCGCTCCTCCCACTGATCCGCGACCTTTTCCATCCCCTTGATCCCCTTGAGCCGCTCGACGATCACCGCTCGTTGGTGCTCGTAGTACGCATGCATCCCGTTCGACCCCCCGTCAATCTCCTGGAGCACCTTCACTACGCCAAGGACCGCCGTCGCCACGAACCCAGCCAACGGATGCACGTACTTCAACAGTCCCACCACCACCACCAGGACCTCGAACCCCGCGTCGCTTTCGTGGCCCCAGCGCATCGCCTTGAGCTGGGTCTCTCGCGCTGACCACAGACCCAACGCCACCTCGACGACCGGCAGCACGTTCGAGTCCGCGATCTTCGCCCACTCGGCAAGCTTGTGGATGCCCTGCTTCTCGAGCGCGAGCGCGTGCTCGGCCGCCGAGCCGTAGCGAGCCGCCATCGCCTCGATCAAGGCCGCGGCGCTCCCGGCCGTGGAATGGACCTGTTTGGCGGCGTCGAGCCAATCCTCGCTCCTCCAGCCCTCGTCGGCGTTCGCTCGCTTCGAGAACAAGGCCAGTGTGCTTGCGAGATCGAGCAAGAATCGCACGCTGGACATGCCAAGTAGGACGCCGTCGTCGGTGAGTGTCAGGCGGTCCTTCACCGAATCCGATGCACCTTTGATCTTCTTTCGGGCCTCCCGGCGCAGCGCCTCCGCGAGCGCATCCTTTTGGTCGGTGTGTTCTCCGGCAGCCTGCGCCAGCATCGCGACGAGAACCGACTCGAGCTCCACTGTCTTGGTCCCCGCGACCCCCAATGCCAGCCGGGTCATCATGGCCGACGCCGAGCCCTGAGCGAAGGTTCCAGATGCCACGCCGATCAGGGCATAGTTCGCCAGCTTGCCAACGATGGCCGCCGGTTTCCCCGCCCAGTCGAGGATCTCTTTGCCCTTGGCGATGGTGTCCGTCGGGGGACCGACCGTGACCGCAAGCGCGGGGAAGGCTACCCTCTTGTCGAGCTTCTTCAAGATGGCCGTGTCGAAGTTGTTGACGGCCTCCGCCAGCTCCTTCTTTGCGCCGTCGAGCTTGCCGGTATCGATCGGATTCACCGCGTCCGCGACGCTCACCAGCGCGTGTAAGAAGTGCTTCTCGAGCAGCGGTCGCGCCGCATCGGGATCCGCGACGCACAGCGCAGCGGCGCATGCCTCCATCGCCCGGAAGTACTCGAACGTCACCTCCGGCGGCGCGAGGTCGTCCAGCGTGATCAGGTTTGAAGCCGCCTCGCCGGGGAAGGTATCGAGGCACGCCTTGATGATCCGGAACTTGCTCGCGCGTTTCCTCCCGATCGGGTCGTCCTCGGAGCCAAAGTAGTGCTCGGTGACGAGGTCGGCCCCCAAGTGTAAGTCGGCGGCTACCTCGGCTGCGACGCGGCGATTCCGCTGTTTCGCGTCGGCATGCGCGTAGTGGGGCTGGGGCGGATCGGTGTTCGCCAACATATTCCCGATCATCATCGCGAGGTCATTGAGCGGCTGGAGCACCGCGCCGGCTCGTTCCTTGAGGTTCCGGGTGAGCGAGATGAACATCTTCGAGGCGATGTAGAGCCGCTCAGATTCCTCTCGGAGCAGGTCGAACTCATCTTGGCTGGCCTCGAGGTAGCCGTGGATGTCGTCCCAGTGGAACGTGCGTAGGCTGATGAGGTCCTTCGTTGCGGCGCTGAGCGGGGCGGGGACCACGATGGATTTTCCGCCGGCTATGGTTGGGACCAGCCACAGCGGAAATCGGGTGGTCTGCTGGTTCGGCTTCAAGTCCTCGTAGCCATAGATCTCCCGGCGCCGGCTTGCTTCTGCTTGATTGAGCAGAAGCTTCGCCGGCTGAACCTCGGGCTCTTCGTCCATGATCATTCGAAAGTCGCCGAACCCATCGGGGTCGATCGCGTGGAAGACGACGCGCTGCACCCAGATACGCGCGGCCATGAGCTGCTTGTCGTCGACGACGGAGACGAGGTCGTTGAGCAATCGCTCCGGCGAGATCCCGACGTGCCGCGCAACCTGTTCGAAGGTCGGGGGTGCATCGAACGCCTCGTCCAAGTCGATGAGCACGCGGTCCGGCCCCACCAACGACACACCGGCCAGAGGCTTCTTCTTGGTGATAGACCAGCTCATTGCTCGACCTCCTGGCGTGTACGGGCGGGACCGACCGACACGAGCGTGACCGTGTCGTCGTGACGCTGCGGGTCGTCGGAGGCGTCCAAGGTAAAGACGGTTCCGTCGGGACGGACTGCGAGGCGACGCGCTTGATCCGGTGCATCGCGATCTTCACGGACCTCGAGGCTGCGGACCCTGCGCCCCGGCGGTCGAGAGAGGAACCACGCGCCACCACCCTCGACCAAGAACAGCGGAGGCCGATAGCGCTGTCCTCCGCGGAGCAGGTCGATCTGTTGTTGGAGGAAGTCGGGGGAACGACACTGCTCGGCAAAGTCGTCAGGGACCGGGCTGACCGACGCAGCATGAAACCAGGTGGAGGTGTCGAAAGGGTGGAAGTCGTCGTCGCCCTCCCAGGTCGCGAACGCAACCCCGTGCAAGACGCGGCCGGGAAGCTCGAGCACCTCTTCGAGGTCTTCGGGGAGCGCGTCGTCGTAGTAGGAAGAGAGGCTGCCCGGGGGCTTGGTGGGGCCCGAGCGGAAGACCTTGAACGTGACCGGGGTGTCGTCGGGAAGCGAGGTCAGCACGCTCATGTACGCGCGCAACGACGGCGTCGGCATCCAGTGGTCCTCGAAGAACTCCGCGATGGCCGAAGGCTCCTCCGGTTCGTCCACCTGCTCGCGATAGAAGCTGCATCTGCGCAGGCCTGTGCTCCCGTCTAGCGTGCACTTCTTGTCGTCGCCCGCGGTGCATGGGAAGGCCTCGTCTGGCACGTCCTGGAAGACCGCCAGCGTGACCCGGCGGTTCTCCGCGGCGTCCTCGCTCTGGCGGTTGAACTCGCCACAGCCAGCGAAGGTGCGCCCGACCGAGGGCAGGTTCTCGAGACCGAGCCCGAGGTGATGGACGTAGGCCTCGAGAATCGCCGCCTTGGTTGGCAGATCGAGGGAACCCGTCTCCTGCGGCGGGTCGCCCGCGCGGGGATGATCGGGGGAGATGAAGAGGCCGCGCGGGTAGCCCTCCTGAAACGCTCGGAGCGCGGCCGTGGTCATGTCTCCCGGGTCGCCGTCTGGAGGACCCGGGTCGCAGCCGATCGCGCGGAGCATCGCCTGGTACGTGTCGAGCCCCCAGCCCTCTTCCTGCGCGATTTCCTTGAGCTCGTTCAGGTCCGAACGAAGCAACCCCGAGACTGCGCGCGCCCTCCGATCGGAGAGCTGTTTGTTGTACGCGTCCGAGCCCACGGCGTCAGTGTGCCCGAAGGCGACAACCCCGGCGGGTCCCTCCGCGAGCAGCTCCGGGAAGCCTGCGAGAGATGCCCAGATCCCCGGGCGCGGGAACGAGGAGTCGAACCCGAAGACCCCGGCGGGGATCGTCGAGGCCGCCGCGCGTCGTGGGTAGGCGGCGTACAGCCTTGCGGCCCCGCCCGAGGCCGACCCCGGGTGGGAGACACGAAACGCCGGGGTGGACTCCTGCCCCCCCTCCTCGAGCAGAACGCGTCCCTGAGCATTCGGGAGGAAGTTCGTCGGAGGGGTCCACGTGACGCTCGCGACGCCTCGGTGTGGATAGGAGGGGAGGGACTCCGAGAGAATGTCCGTGATGCCCGTGGGCTCGAGTCCAAGACCGTTGAGTGCCTCCGAGGCGGTCACGACCTCGAACACGACCTCCTCGTCATCGGGAACCGTGGTGAGGACACTGAGTGCGTACTGGCCATCGGGAAGCCGCCGCCACATGGGCGAGAAGTGCTCGTGCTCGGCCCGGGCCGGATCGGCGTCGCGGACGTGCTCCCGGAACCACATGCACCGCTGTTGGGCGTGGTCGACGACCGCACACGGCCCGGGATCGCCGACCGAACAGGGCGCCGACTCCGGATGCGACGGGGGTCCCGGATACCGGACCAGCGACACGCGATCGTTGAGCGCGGAGTCCGTCGATTCGACCACTGAATTGAAGCTTCCGCAGCCTGCGACCGGGGCCGTGGCATGAAATCCGTCCTCGTCCACGGCGGGGGAGTGCGCGAGCAGGTAGGCCTCGACCAGAGCCTCCCGGGTGTCCCGGTCGAGGTTTCCCTCGTCGTTCAGCGTCTCGAACCGTCGCGGCGCCGTGCTTCGGGCGCCAGAGTGAAACACGTCATCGACATAGCGCTGCTGGAACTGACGGACGGCGGCCAGGGTCGCGTCGCCCACGTCTCCGTCGATGGGGCCGGGGTCGCACCGCAGGGTTCGGAGCATCACCTGCGTGCAAAGCTCGTCCCATTGTCCTGCGTCGAACGCCTCGATTCCCCCGTCCACGTCGCCTACGAGAAGGGCTTGAACCGCGCGCCCGCGTTCATCCGTGAGGGTCTTGCCGTCGGCTTCGGAGTCCTGACCGCTAGAGTGGGCGAACAGCTGGTACACGCCACCGTCCCCACCACCGTCGTCGACCCTCCGCATCAACGCCAGCACTGCAGGCCCCGGGAATGAAGTCCCCACGGGAAAACCCGCGTAGCTGGCAAGCGGCGGAGTGAGTCGATCCGGCCTCACGAGCACGATCTTGTTGTGCTGGCTTGTTTGCAGCGGAATCGCGTCGCGCGTCCGCAACCCCTGTCGCGTGTACTCGAGCGTGTCGATGTGAATGCGGATCTCTCGAGACATCGTGCTGAGCGGTCGATGTTGGCGGCTCGAGAGCGACTCCACAAGCGCTCTTGGTTCCAGGGGACAGGGGCGCGATGGGACTGGTTGCGCCGATAGACGTCCCCGCAAACTCCTCCACGCTCGCCGGCACGGCGTCCATCCCATACCCTCGCTTCGCCACCGGGCGCCCAACCCTCGCCCTCCACCGCCCATGATCACCCCCACCACCGGCAACCTCTTCGACTCCCCCGCCGACGCCCTGGTCAACCCCGTCAACTGCGTCGGCGTCATGGGCAAGGGCCTCGCGCTCGCCTTCAAGCGCGCCTTCCCGCCGATGTTCGACGCCTACCTCGCCGTCGCCCAAGCCGGCGAGGTCATCCCTGGCCGGATGCACGTCTGGCCAAACCCGTCCGCGCCCCCGCGCTACGTGATCAACTTCCCGACCAAGCGCCACTGGCGTTCGAAGTCCCGCATCGAAGACGTCGAATCCGGGCTGCTGGACCTCGCGCGCGTGGTCCAAGAACTCGAGCTCGAGTCGATCGCCGTCCCGGCCCTCGGCACGGGCTTGGGCGGTCTGCCGTGGGATGTCGTGCACGCCAGCATCACGAACACCTTCGGCGCGCTCGAAGGACTCGAGGTCTTCCTCTACGCCCCAAAGTGACCTCCGGAGTCGGGCGGCAGCTTCCATTCATCCCCCGCCGACGCCGACCCACCTGTCCCGCGCCTCGCTCCTTCATGACGCTCGCGTCGCCCCCACGCTAGCCTCGCCGCCACATGTTCAGACCCGCAACCACAGGAGCGTGGCTGCTCGCCCTGGTAGGCTGCCAAGCGTCGCCCGAGCCCCGCGCCGCGGTCGAATCCACTCCGCCCGCCCGCGCTGAGCCCCAATCTCCTCCTGCCTGGACAGTCGTGCTCCGCCCCCACGCCCATTTCGTTGCCCGGATCGACGCGGGCGCTCGGTTGCCGCGAGTTCGGCCGGCCGGACGACCCGCGTCCCGAACTTCGGGCCAGCCGCCCAGACTCTCCGCGAGCTGGAGATATTTTTGGACCGTTTCAGGCTCAGGACTCACCAACACCGAGTGCTCGCGGTTCGCCGAGGGTGGCGACCGGCCGGCACGTCGAGAGTTGGAACGATGAGCAAAGAAGAAAACCAATACGAAACGATCCTCAAGGAGAAGTCGCATGCTCGCGAACAGCTGCACCGGTTTGCCAGCCAGCTGGCTGCCGTCGAAAAGAGCATGGACCTCAAGCCGCGCAAGGTCCTGGTCAACGGTATCCCCGTCGATGACGTGTTCACGGCTTCCTACGAACTCGCTGACCTGGGCAATGTCTCGAAGCTGTTGGAAGCGTACCTGTCGGTGCCGAGGCTGGACCCCGACATCATCATCAACGGTATCCCGGGCCGACCCTACGACCTCAAAGTGACGGTCGATCTCAACCGGCGGTAGCGCGATGCATGGAGCGATGTCAACGCGAACCCTGCAGGTGCACGTGCTGTCCACGTGCAACCTGGAGTGTGTCCATTGTTACTCGGAGTCGTCGCCTCGGCGTCGCTCCATGCTCGATACGGAGACGGTGCGCTCCGCGGTGCGCACCGCGGTGGAACTTGGGTTTCAGCAGGTTGCGTTCTCGGGTGGGGAGCCTCTGCTGCATCCCGACATTGGGTCGATGGCGGCCCACGCCAAGTCTCTCGGTCTACGGGTGGTGCTCACCACGAACGGGACGCTGACGGCTCGGTCCACGTGGAAGGACGTTGCGCCGCACCTCGACCTGGTGGCAGTGAGCATCGACGGCCAGCCCGAAACGCACAACCGGATGCGCAACTCCGACACTGCGTTTGCGCGGATGCGCGAAGGCCTGGAGAGGATCGGCGGCGACGGGGTTCCCTTTGGGCTCATTCACACGCTCACCTCCGCGTCGCTGCCGGAGCTCGCGTGGCTCGCGTCCTTCGCGATGCAGGTCGATGCTCAGCTATTGCAGCTGCACCCCCTCGGGCGGGTCGGGGCGGCTTCGTCGCTGGACACGCTCGCGCTCGATGGCGAGGGGTTGGCCAAGGCGCGCATCGTGGTGCTGCAGCTACAGATCTGTTGTTCGGTTCCCATTCACCTGGACGTGTTCAATCGAGAGAGCGTCTCCGAGGATCCGGGGCTGATCTACGCCTGGCCCGACGAAGGCGTTCCGGGCGAGCGCGAGGTGGATGCGCCTCCCAATCCACTCGTCGTCACCGCGGAGGGAATGGTCCACCCGGTGTGCCACGAGATGCCGCCGGCGTGCTCGTTGGGGAGCCTGCACGAGGCCGACCTCGGGAGCCTCTACTCGCGATGGGCAGCTGCGGGAGGGCGGGCAGCGTTCCATGCTCACTGCACGCGGACGTGGGCCCGCGTGGGCCCGCAACTGCACTGGCCGTACTTCAACTGGTACGAAGAACTCGAGCGCGCGGCGAGTCCGCGGGGATCGCTGCCGGTCCTCGTCGATTGAAGGTTCGGTGGTTCGGCGATGCTCGCCACGCAGACGACGAGGCAAGGTATGCCCACCTGCGGGCTCGCCGGCCTGCCGTTCACCAGCGACCGTGACGGAACGCAGGAGCCCACCGCAGCCCGCGGTGCTCTCGGGGATCGGGCCTCGAGCAGTTTCCGTGCAACACCCACCGACCGTGGTCGACCACCCAAGCATGGACCACACGCCCGATCACCTCCCACAACCCACACCCCCAGAAGGCGTCGTGCAGATGGTCTGCACCGAGCTCATGGACGACCCCGTGCAGATGCAGGCCTATGCGGTCCTCGCGGGCCAGGTCGACGGGTTCTTGGAGTATCGCGGGCTGCACAGTTGGGCGGCGCTGGATGTGGAGACGTTCTTGGCCCAGAGCGCTCGGACCCCGTCCGAAGCGGCCACGCAGTGCTGCATGCTGGCGACGGTCCTGCCGTGGATGGTTCGCAGCGGTGACCTCTGCAGCGCGGAGGCGTCACAGAAGTGCGTGGAACTCCTGGGAGTTTGTCCTCCAGACATCCAGGCGCGCACCTGCATCGTGCGGACGATGCAGCGAGTGTGCGAGCTGGAGAAGTCGGCGGCAGGTCTGCCTCACTGAACCAGGAGCGCACGTACGGACGCAAGGGGTTCGTCGTCCGCCGCAGATCGCATTCGAGCAGCTTGTGCACACGCCTCCCGCCCGTCGGCTAGTTTTCCTGCAACAGGCTCCGCCGGTGGTCGACCCAACCAGCATGAAGCGCACGCAGCCCGAACACGTCCTGGAAATCCTCCCGCCCGAAGGTGTCGTCGAGATGGCCTGCACGAAGTTTGGGGACGACCCGGAGCTGTTCAATGCGTACGCGTCTTTCGCCGGAAGGGTCGATGCGTTCCTGTCGTGCCGAGGTTTGCGTGGATGGCAGATGCTGGATGTGCCGCGGTTCCTCGACCGCTCGGCGACGACTCCCGCAGAGGCGGGGACGCTGTGCTGCATGCTGGCGACGGTGCTGCCGTGGATGGTGGGTGCGCAGGACATCTCTCGCGAGGATGCGGTCCGGCAGCTCGTGGCATTGCGAGAAGCTTGCCCGCAAGACCCTCAGGCGCGGATCTGTATCGAACAGGCAGTCGAGCAGCTCGCTCAGACGGATCCGAGCGAAGCGGAAGAGCTACGACACTGAGTCCGGGGGAGCGGGCCCGGCACTCCCCGGATACGGCGTGCGTCAGGCGGAACGGGGCGGCCCGGTGGCGTCATCCTCGGAGCACGCAGACCCCTTGGGTCTCACGCCCACTGAATCTGGTAGCGCAGGCTGTGCCCACACACCTCGGAGAAACGCTGGACGGAGCGGGCGCTCATCTTCTCGGAGAGGCCGACGGGGATCTTGGTGGTGAGCCAGCCGCCCAGTGAAGCGGCCTCGCCCTGAAGCGCGGGACCGTCGGCAGGCTCTCGCTGGACGACCTGGGCTTCGATGGCGTTGGCGCGGTCCATCAAGTCGAAGACCTGGCGAAACAAGATGTACGAGGTGTCGCTGCGGTGCGCGGACCAGTTGGCCACGGGCATGAAGTCGACCAGGTGGATCAGCTGGTAGTTCATCGCCTCCCAGAACTCCTCGCCGGTCAGTTCGAGAGGTTCGTTGTCGATGACGCGGCGCATCGAGATGGCCTTCATGCTCCGGCCCATGTTTTGGTGCAGTTCCTCCCGAAGCTCGCCGGAGTACAGCAGCCGAAGCACGCTCGGAAATGCGGCGATCTGAAGGAAGTCCGAGGGGCTGAGCAGGGGCTCCAGCTGCGGGATCTTGCCCGCCTCCATGGCGAAGGTGTTGGTGCCGGTACCCAGGATGCTGTGAAGCAGCATGACCATGGGGCTTCCAGCTGGGTAGTACTTGGCCGTGTACTCGAAGCAGAAGTAGAGATGATCGAGAAAGGAGCCGTCCGCGTGTTCGACGTCGAAGTCGCACTCCTGCACGAGGAAGGTCGCGAGCGCCTCGGGGACCGCGGGGAGCTCGAGGTCGGCGGTGGCACGCTCGTAGGCGGCCTGCACGTCGGCGGAGGCGTCGCTGTGCCAAGAGACATCTTTGCCAACCCGGTGCCGCACGACATAGCGCGCGGCCGGGCTCTGCAACGTTTGAAAGATCGTCCGGTCGATATCGAAGTTGGCGATCGGCTTCACTTCGACCTTGCCCTTGTGATCTCGGGCGCCGGCGTATGCGATGGCGGCTTTGCGCGCAACGGTGGGCTCGGGCCTTTCGGCGGCGTTTTGCGGCATCGTGGCGCCGAGCGTAGCAGAGGTCTGCGGCGCTCGCGGACAGAGCATGGGGAAGGGGAGGCGTCGTCACGGCCGCAGGTTCGGATTTCGGGGGACCACCGGATGCCGTTGGCCCCCGACCGAAGACGACTCCGCCCGCTTCGAGTCTCGGTGAGAGAACATCTTGCGCAACGAACGGACATCGACATCGTCTCCGCGGCCACACAGTCTTGATAGAGCCGTTCCGGAATCTACGGCCGAAAATGGAGTGGTGCGGTGCCGGTTCACACGTGCTGGTCGAGCAGGATCGGATTGCCGTCGGGGTCGGTGAGCACGAGGCTCCCAGGTCCGGTGGTCGTCTCGTCGACCTCGGTGTCGAGTGTCAGCCCTTGTGCCTCGAGGTGCTTCTGGAGCTCGCGGACGTCCGTGAACGCTCCGAGCTTCTTGTTTGCGCCGTCCCACCCCGGATTGAACGTGAGCATGTTGCGCTGGAACATGCCCTGGAACAGGCCGATGGTGGTGGGACCATTGCGTAGAATCGCCCAGCCCTCGCCTCCGAAGTCGGCGAGGGGCACGAACCCGAGCTTGGCGTAGAACGCCTTGGACGCAGCCAGATCGGCGACGGCGAGGCTGACGGAGAAGGCGCCGAGGGAAGAGCTTGGTGCGGTCATCGGTGAGACGACGGTAGGATGGGTGGGCCGTGCCCGACTTGGCAAATCTTGCGAACCTCGACTATGTCGACCGGGTCAATCGAGCGATCGACCACGTCACGAACAACTTGGCGTCGCCGCTGAAACTCGAGGACGTTGCACGCGTTGCCTGTTTCTCGCCGCATCACTTCCACCGCATCTTCCGCGCACTGTTGGGCGAAACGCTTGCCACGTTTGTGAAGCGGATACGTCTCGAGCGTGCGGTGTTCTTGTTGTCGCATCGCGAACGCCCTTCGCTGACGGAAGTCGCGTTGGCCTGCGGCTTCTCGTCGAGCTCCGACTTTTCTCGGAGCTTTCGCAGCCACTACGGCATGCCGCCCCGAGTCTTCGACGTCGAGGTGTTTCGAGCGTCGCGGCGTGAAGTGGGACTGGGATCGCTGACGGCGCCGGGGGCAGGGCACCGACTCCAGCGGTTGCCCAAGGGCGAGAACCCCGATGGGTTCGAGGTCCGACTGCGGCCGATCGAGGCTCGGCGTGTGGCCTACATCCGTGTGCACAAGCCGTATGAAGGCGACGGTGTGTTCGTGGCGGCGCAGCGCCTCGAAGCCTGGGCAGATTCTTGCGGGCTCGCCGACGGGCAGTGGCTCGGGTACCAGTGGGACGATCCGGACATCGTGCCGCTGGACAGTTGCCGCTATGACATCGGCGTCGAGGTCCCCGAATCGGCAACGATCGCCGAGGGAATCTCCAGCACACGGTTCCCCGCAATGCTCGTGGCTGAACTCCAGCTGTCCGGTGGCGTCGAGCTGGAGCTTCGTGCTCTCGACTGGTTGTATTCGACCTGGCTCCCGCGCAGCGGCTATGCGCCCGATCATCAACCAGGGTTCGAGGCCTTCGATGGCCGGCCGTTTGAGCACGGCCAGGAGCACTTCGAGTTGCGGGTCCACATTCCGGTCGTGGATGCGAGTCTTCCCTTGTGAAGGGGCGGTGGGTACCCCGGGCGGCGCTCGGTATGCAATCCTAGGCACCCATGGTGAAGACCACTCGAAAGCACGTCGACGATCTTCGCGGAGCGGGGCGCTTGGCGGTGGAGGCGACACGCGGGGTGACGGCGTTGGTCGAGGCGATGCATCGGACGATTGGCAGTGGACCGGCCGTGCTTGGCAAGCCGCTGGAGGGCCCCGTACGCGTGGGAACAGCGGCGGTCTACGGGACGATTCGCGGGGTGAGTGGCGTGGTGGGGGCAGGCATCGACGCGGCGCTGGCGGGGTTGGGTCCGCTGCTTGGTGCGAGCACGCCTGGCCCGGCACGAGAGGCGGTGCTGTCGGGGTTGTGCGGTGTGCTCGGCGACTACCTGCAGGACACGGGAAATCCACTGGCGTTGTCGATGCGGTTGCGTCGCGGAGGTGTGGAGCTCCCGATCTCCCAACAGGACGCGATGGCCGAAGCGGTTCCGGAGGCGACCGGGACGATCCTGTTGACCCTGCACGGGTCCTGCATGAACGACCGGCAGTGGCGATATGGCGGTCACGACCACGCGGACGCACTGCAGCAGGCCCTCGGGTGGACACGTGTCGACGCGATCTACAACAGCGGCCTGCACATCTCGGTCAACGGGAGGACCCTCGCCAGGCAGCTCGAAGCCTTGGTGGAGGGTTGGCCCACACCCGTGGAACGGATCGTCATGCTGGCTCACAGTATGGGGGGACTTGTTGCTCGCAGCGCCTGTCGGGTTGCAGAAGATGACGAGCTTCGGTGGCGTTCGTCGCTTGGCGGCCTGGCTTGTCTTGGCACGCCCCATCACGGCGCACCGCTGGAGCGTGGCGGCAACGGGATCGATGTGTTGCTGGGCTTGAGCCCATACAGCGCACCGTTGGCTGGGCTCGGCAAGATCCGGAGCGCAGGAGTCACCGACCTGCGCTACGGCAACGTGCTCGACGCCCACTGGGAGGGCCGGGATCGATTCGAGGCGGGCGCCGACCCTCGCAGTGCGGTGCCGCTACCGCGCGGAGTCGCCTGTTACGCGGTTGCGGGGCAGCGAGGTCGCGGGGGGGACGGCTTGGTCCCGGTCGACAGCGCGCTGGGCAAGCACCGTGATGCCGAGCGAACGCTTGCATTTCCCGCCGAGCATACGTTGGTGGTGCCCGACACCAGCCACCTCGACCTGCTGTCCCACCCGGACATCTACGCCCAGCTCGAGACCTGGCTGGGGTGAGAGCGCCGCTATTCCTCGTAGATCGTCTCAGCGGGCCCAAGCTCGTCCTGGCCGGGAGCGTCGGCGGCATCGAGCACGAACATGAATTTGTCGATCTCGACGCCGTCTTCGCGCATGGAGACCTGGACGTCGTGCCAGCCGGGCTCACCGACCTCGAACCAGATGTTCGCGTCCTCCTGAGACACGCCGCCGATGCTGACGCCGCCGGTGTGCTGGTTCTGGCCGCGGCGGTGGTTCACGAAGCTCCAGCCGTTCGGGAACTGCCAGCGCATGCCGGAGTTGTCGCCGAGCTCGTTCGTGGGCCACTGCCCGTCGATCCCCAGGTGCAGTCCGTTGGCTGCCGGGCCGCGTCCTCGGGCACGAGCGTAGCCGTAGTAGCGCCCGGTCTGGTTGAAGAACACTCGGTAGCTCAGCACCGCAACGGCACCGGGGGTGTTGCTGAATCCGCCCGAGGGCTCTTCGTTGGCCGCGTCGGCGCGCCGGCGATCGGGGAGGACCTCCAAGTACGTCTCGTTGGATGCATCGGCGGGGTCCGTCAGTGCATTGCCTTCGCCGCTGAGACCGTCGCCATCACACTCGGAGTACAGGTTGCACAGCGGCGTGTTGTCGGCCGTGCAGGGAGTATCCACGACACAGCCGTCGATCTGATCGTCTGGAATGTCTCCGCTGGCGACGGAGACTTCGTACCAACGCAGCCGGTTCTCGTCGGTGTTGGTCTGCTCGGTGAAGTGCTCGGCTTCGAAGACGACGATACCGTCGATCTCCTCGAAGTCGGTGTTGGGCCCGACGCCCCCGGTCGTTTCGTCGCCGGTCGAAGCGGTGGTGGCGGGTCCAGTGCTGGAGCTGGTGTCGGCTGTGGACGCGGTGGTGGGGCCCGTCCAGGCCGCGGTTGTGCTCGTGGAGGCGGTCGCTGAGGTTGAGGCGCTACCGGAGGCAGACGCAGAGGGGTTGGTACCCCCGCTCGAAGAGGTTTCCGTGGCGGATGTGTCTTCGGTATCGCTGCCCGTATCGTCGGATCCGCACCCGAACGCGCCGACGCAGATCGCAATCCCGCATGCCTGCTTGAAGTCCCCCATCATCGACATCCACGGTACGCGACCCGGTGGCCGAGCGCGGTGCAGTCTCGGTGAGGTGGACCCGGCTTACGGCAACGTGTGTTGCTCGAAGAGGTCGAGCATCATCGCGTTGGCCCTCAGCGTCAGGGAGCTGACCCCGGACGGGCAGAACGCCTGACCGGGCCAGCAGTGACCCGCGCCCGCGAGCGCGCACAAGGTGACGGTGGCGTCGTCGTCGCATCCGTCCCAGGTCTGGCAGGACGCGTCGTCCATCTCGAACGTGACGGATGACTCGGGGTCGCAGCCGTTGCGGTCCGCCCAGCCTTGCAGCGACTCCTCAACCGGGGGAAACCCGGTCAGGTTTCCGAGGTACGGGACGACGACGTCGGCGGTTCCATGAAAGTGGATCACAGGGACCGGACGGGCGGGCTGGCAGTCTTCGGGGGGGAGACCCAGAGGGCCCGCGACCGGGCCGACGGCGGTGATGATGTCTGCGGCTTCGCACGCGAGCCGGTGAGTCATGAACCCGCCGTTGGACATACCGGTCGCGTAGACGCGACTGCGGTCGATGCACAGCGTTGTCGCCACTTCGTCGAGCAGTGCCCGCACGAAACCGACGTCGTCCACCTCTCGCCCGGTGGCGACGCCGCAGCACGCTCCGGCGTTCCAAGAGTTGGAGATGCCGTTGGGGTACACGGCGATGACCCCTCGCTCCTGAGCGTCGACGTTGAGGTCGGAGAAGAAGATCTGCTGCGCGGCGTTGGAGCCGAACCCGTGGAAGTTGAAGACGAGCGGCGTGGCTTCGGAGCCGTCGTAGCCGCTGGGGACGAACATGTTGTAGTTGCGAGTTCGGCCGTCGAACTCGAGCTGAAGGCCAACGTACTCACCGGGGCGAACGGGCGTGTCGGGGCAGGCCGCCGGGTCACCGCTCGAGGAGGAATCGCCGGCGGTGGACGACCCCGATGTCCCCGGGCCGCTCGATGTGTCCACACCGCTCGTGCCGCTCGCGGGGTCGGTTGTGGCTCCGGAGGCCGCCGTGGGATTGACCGATGTGCTCGCTGTTTCGGTCGTGCTGCTCGAGCCGTCTGTGTCGGTCTCGGCACCGCCGGCCGCGTCGCTCTCGCCGCAGCCAGCCGCCACCGAAACGAGGCTCAATCCGACGACCAGTTTCGCAACAAAGCGGCGCATCGGCAGAGGGTACCCTTGAAGCGGTATGGAACGGTCTGAGATCGAAGCCAGGGTGCGCGCGATGTTCGACACGGTTGCAGCCGGGTACGACCACCCCGGGAGCCGATGGTTCGATCAGACCGCGCAGGCGGTCGCCAGCGCCGCAGCGTTGGTGGATGGGGAACAGGCGCTCGATGTGGCAACGGGGACCGGCAAGGTCGCGCTTGCCCTCGCCGGGTCTGCCCCGGGTGCCCAAGTTGTGGGGGCGGACCTGTCCGAGGGAATGCTCGCTCAGGCCCGGCGCAAGGCCGAAGCGGCCAGCCTCGACAACGCCGAGTTTGTACAGTCGTCGTTCGAGCGACTGGCCTTCGGAGAACGATTCGACGTCGTGACGTGCAGCTTCGGGATCTTCTTCGTGCAGGAGATGACCGAAGCGCTGAGGCGGTTCTCGGCGCAAGCCAAGGAGGGAGGTCGCATCATCCTCTCCACCTTCTCGCTGGGTTCGTTCTCACCACTGAGCGACGCGTTCATCCGGCTGTACGGCGAGTTCGGGTTCGAGGCGGCACCTCGGCCCTGGCTGAGGGTCGGCTCTGCCGAACTGCTCACGGGCCTCTACGAACAGGCGGGGCTCGGCGGAGCACGCGTGGTGGAGCACGACTTTGGGTTCGAGCTCCGCGACGAGAACGCCTGGTGGGAGATCGTCTACAACGCCGGCTACCGGGGCATGCTCGAGCAGCTCAGCGAGGAACAGGCGCCGCGTTTCAAGAAACAACACCTCTCGGACGTGCGAGAACGACTCGCCGCCCAAGGAGGCAGTCGCCTGGACATCCGCGTCTTGATTGCGCACGCGGTGAAGTAAGAGATCAGTCGTTGTGCATGAACGCGCTGACCGCCACTCGTGGCGCTCCCACGACGGGGCGGACCGCGTGTTCGGTGCACTGGGAGCGGAAGACCACCATCCGGTCGGCCAGCGGCGCGAGCATCCGTGAGCCCGCGTCCTCCCACAGCTCGAGCTCTCCGCCGTCCCCTGCGTGCCAGTCGTTGGCGTAGTAGATCGCGGTTGCTCGGCGGCTCGAGGCGGAGGTCGTCGCGTCACGATGGCGGCTGTATCCGCGTCCTTCGTGATAGACGGCGAGCTGGCATTCGAGGGTCCGGGCGCCGAGGTAGGCCTCCTCGTTGAGCGTCTGCATCAAGTCCTCGAAGAGGCTCACCACCGCATCGAGCCCCTCGGGAAGATTCGCCGGGTCGAGCCACGCGATCTGGTCGCCGCGGATCTCGGCATGCCGCACCGCGTCGGGCCCCACTCCAGCGTCCCGAAGGGCGCCGCTCTCGTCCATGCGCAGCGCGGTCGACCGCACGCACTGCGCCGCGTTGCCTTCGAGCGCGTCATCGAAGTGGAGGGCGTCGCCTCGACCCAGCGAGGCGATTCCGGAATCCGTGAGGCCGGGGGCGAACACACGGCGTCTCGCGGGGTGGGTCTTTGAATCCAGCGCCATGCATACGCGAAGAGGCCGCCGGAGTCTCAACTTCGAGCTGTACGAGGTGCTGCGGGGGGACAGTCGACCGCCTGGGGCCGCTCTTCTGCGGGCCCGGTCGACGGCGCGCTGGTCGCGGACCCCGCAGAAGATCCTGTTTCGTGTACGAATTGATGCTCCGCCGAACCTCTGCGTCCAAGCTCATCAGGGCGGTTCGAGAACATGCGCCGAGCAAAGCCAACGTCCGCCTCATCGGGGTGGGAGTGGAACTCCCAGGGCCCATCGACGCCCCAGCCGCCTCACCATCGGCCGGAGTCGCCTCGTCGTGGGTCCACGGAGGCTGTGCTGGCCGGAGTCGTGTTCCTCGTCGTCGCAGCGCTGGCGGTGACGGCGTACTTCGTCTTGAGCTCGGACGACAGCGCAGAGCAGGAGACGGCCACCGACGGGAGTTCAGTGGTCCCGGCGTCCGCACCGGACGAGGCGGGGTCGGACGTGGCTGTCGCGAAGCCGAAGAAGGAGCGGGCCACGTCCTTCGAGACGATCTCTTGGACGACCACAGCCTCGACCACGCTGCAGGATCTCAGCCGCGCATGGTCCGTGCCGCGCGACGTGTTGACCCAGCTCAACCCCAACCTCCCGGCGGACAAGCAGATCGAGCCCGGCACCCGGGTCGTTTTGTACTCGCAGACGCTGGGCGCGAGCTCATCGATCGGTCCGCCCAACGACGGGCGACTCATCTGGGGCGTTCCGCTGCCCGAAGATGAGGCGTGGACGCTGCCCGAAGATCGGACCCGCGCCTATGCGACGACCGAGACGATCGCGTCGGTGGTCGCAGGCTTTCATGCGTACGCCGACCGGTTCCCCGACGCGGATCCGATCGTGGTCGGCGACCTTTCGGCCAGGAAGGGTGGCCGAATCTACGGGCATCAGTCGCACCAGAGCGGGCAGGACATCGACATTCGGCTCATCAAGGCCAGCGAGGGCGATGGCTTCGACGCGGAGCGCAACTGGTTCCTCGCCAAGACGTTGATCGACGGCAGTGAAGTCCGGGCGATCTTTCTCAACCGCACAGAGCAGACGTGGCTGCGAGAAGCCGCGGAGGCCGACGTGGGGACCACCTCGGCGGACGAGTACTTCGCGCTGATCCGCCACGAGCCCGGCCACACGATCCACATGCACGTCCGCTTCGCGTGTTCGAAGGAGGACAAGCGGTGTGTTGGGTATTCGTTGCCGGATACAGATGAGAAGGACGCGCCAAAGAAGGAGAGCAAGCTCCCGACCGGACCGGGGGGCAAGCCCAGCGGCGGGTCGTCAAAGCGACCGCGGCTGATCCCCAAGAGCGGGGGAAAGACGTCGGCCAAGAAGAAGGGGAAGAAAAAGAAGAAGTAGGCTCGCAGGGCGTCGGCTGAGGACCCAGCCCTACGGCCGGGCTGCGACGCCGCCAACTCACATCGGCGCGGGAGGACCGACTCATGGGCAAGGCGCGGAAACGAGTCTGCGGCCGCCAGAGTCCTCCGCTCGGTCAGATGGGGCCCGCTCAACCCCCCGGAGACCGTTCGATTCGGGGGACGCGCCGGGGCCCGCGCACGATCGGGTTGTCACCTGCGGCCGGGACCGGATGCGTCCGAGATCGAGTCGGAACGGCGTTCGCTGGCGTCTATGGGGCCCAAAACGGCACGAGTTCCGGCCCGCGTGCGCTTTGCCCGTTGGACACCGGGCGGAAGGCGAAGTATTTGCCAAGTCCGGGTCGTCCCGTACCGCGCTTCCGCGGGCGGAGCTGCTCGGGCTACCGGCTAAGAAAGATCAAGACAATGTCAGAAGGTACGATCAAGCGTCTCACAGACAAGGGCTTCGGATTCATCGAGATGGGAACTGGGAAGGACATGTTCTTCCACAACTCGAACCTCGAGGGCACCAGCTTCGAGCAGCTCCGCGAAGGCGACCGAGTCTCGTTCACCGAAGGCGAAGGACCCAAAGGTCCCCGCGCCGAGAACGTCCGCGTCCTCTAAATCGCTCGACGTCCTTTACTTCAAGACGGCTCCTGGCATCGCGCTAGGGGCCGTTTTGTTTTGCCCGCGGCTCGCTTGATCCCGCGGGCTCTCGAGCTTGGCGGATTGAGTGCTCGAGTTCGTGGCCGTGCCTCGATACGCTGCCGCAGTTGACGACGCCCTGTCCGTTTTGCGCCTTCGAGCCCGGGCAGGTGGTTTGGGAGTCGGCCACAGTTGTGGCGATTCTCGATCGTTCTCCGGTCACGCTTGGGCACACGCTCGTGATCCCCCGGCGTCACATCGAGACGGCCTTTGAAGCGAGCGCGCAGGAGCAGGCCGAGCTCTGGCGGGCGATCGACGCGGTGAAGGCAGCCCTCGATGTGCGCTACAGCCCGGACGGCTACAACGTCGGATTCAACGCGGGCGCTGTGGCGGGGCAGACCGTCGCACACGCGCACATCCATGTGATCCCGCGGCGCCGCGGAGACATGCCGGATCCTCGTGGCGGTGTTCGGGGGGTCATTCCGGGCAAGCAGTGCGACGAGCGGGCCGCGATGTCTGGACTGACGCAGCGCGTGGTTGTCGGTGGGACCCAAGACCCGCTGCTGAGGGCTCTCGTGCCCGCGCTCGATGGGGCGCAGGGCGTCGACTTGGCCGTCGCGTTCATCTTCGATGGGGGTGTCCGGTTGTTGAGAGAGCGGCTGCTGCAGGTGTTGCAGAGTTCCGGTGGGCGCGTGCGGATCGTGACCGGAGACTATCAAGACGTGACCGAGCCTGAGGCGCTGCGTCATCTCCTGAGTCTCCAGACGACGGCCGAAGCTGGAGGCTATGACGGAGTGCTGGAGTTGCGGGCGTTTCGGGTACCGCGCAGTCCAGGAGCCTCGTTCCATCCCAAGGCGTGGATTCTTCGTGGGGCAGAGGCTTCCACCGCGTGGGTCGGAAGCTCGAACATGAGCGCGACGGCGCTTCAGACCGGCGTTGAGTGGAACCTGCAGCTGGTGGAGCCGGCGGATATCGGCAGTGTGGCGCGGTCGTTCGAGGCACTGTGGACCGATCCGAGGACAGAGGCGGTCGATGACGCATGGGTGCGGGCGTACGAGGCTCGGCGGCAACCGCCAATCCGCGGAGGTTCAGTGTTGAACACCGCTGTGGGGGAGGACGCGCCCTTGCCGGTCCCAACCCCGCGGCCTGGGGTTCAGGCCGAAGCCCTGGGCGCTCTGGAACGAACCCGGCAACTCGGGAACCGGTCCGGGCTCGTCGTCCTCGCGACCGGGCTGGGCAAGACGTTCCTCAGCGCGTTCGATTCCCGCGAGTTCGAACGGGTGCTGTTCGTGGCGCATCGCGAGGAGATTCTCACTCAGGCGCTGGAGACGTTCCGCCGGGTGCGGCCGAAGGCCACGTTGGGGTTGCTCAGCGGAGCCAAGAAGCAGCCAAACGCGGAGCTGCTGTTTGCATCGGTCCAGACTCTGAGCCAAGCCGAGACGCTCGAGTCGTTTGCGCCCGACCGCTTCGACTACATCGTGATCGACGAGTTCCACCACGCAGCCGCGCAGACCTATCGGCGGGTGATGGATCACTTCGAGCCTCAGTTCATGCTCGGGCTGACGGCCACCCCCGAGCGCCTGGACGGAGCGAACCTGCTCGCCCTTTGCGAGGGGAACGAGGTCTATCGGGCCGACATCCCCCGAGGCATTGCCGAGCGGCAGCTCGCACCGTTTCGGTACTTCGGGATCGGAGACACGGCGCAGTACGAGCGGATTCCGTGGCGCAGGTACACCGACGAGACACTCACCGAGCTGGTCGCGACGCAGGCCCGAGCTGAGCATGCCCTGAACGCCCTGCGTACGCATACGGAAGGCCGGGTCCGTGCGCTGGGGTTCTGCGTCACGAAACGACACGCGGAGTTCATGGCCAAGGCCTTCTCCGAGCAGGGCGTGGACTGCGAGGCGGTGTATGCCGGGAGCACGGCCAAGCGGGTCCCGACGCTGGAGAAGTTGGCCAGTGGAGCACTGGAGATCGTGTTCTGCGTGGACATGTTCAACGAAGGGGTCGATGTCCCCACGATCGACACGGTGTTCATGCTGCGACCCACGCAGAGCAGCATCATCTGGCTGCAGCAGCTCGGACGCGGCCTCCGCTACGTGGAGGGCAAGACGCTCACGGTGCTCGACTACATCGGCAACCACGGGGTGTTCCTCCGGCGCCCCGAGACCCTGTTCGCGGCATTGAACATCTCGGTTCAGGGCAAGCACGAGCCTTGGGAGCCGGCCGCGTACCGGGCCCACCTCCCGGTGGGTGTCCACGTCGATTTCGACCTCCGGGCGCAAGATGTGTTGGCGAGCCTCGAGGCGGCGTCGTCGAGGGCTGGGACGAAGCCGCTACGCTGGTACCGGGAGTTTCGCAACGCCCACGGCCGTCGGCCGAGTGCGCTCGAGGCACAGGGGGCAGGCTGGTTCTCGAAACTCTCGAAGCGGGCCGGTGGGTGGTTCGAGGTGGTCGCAGCCGAAGAGGACCTCTCGAAGGACGAGTCGGTGGTCCTCGAGGCGTCCGGCGGTGTGCTTGCGGATCTCGAGAACCTGGCAGACGCGCAGAGTGTCCGGATTCTCATCCTCACGGCACTGCTCCATCATCCGGCGTTTCCGGCGGCGGTCAAGAAGCGTGAGCTGTGCGAGCGGATCTCGACAAGAGCGCGAAGGAGCGCGTGGTTGATGCGAGACCTGGGCGTCGATGCCACCAGTCCCCTGAAGGTTCGGCGTCGACTCGACCAGGGCGGGTTTCCTGCTGTGGCCACCCTCGGCGGTGGCGAGGTGTTCGACGACCGGTCGCGTACGTTCGCCGCACCAGGATTGTCGGGGGCGCCAAAGGCCGCGCTGGTCTCGATGATGCGCGAGCTGGTGGACCTGCAATTCGCGCGCTACTTCAAGGCGAGGAACAAGTCGGTCTTGCTGCTGCCGCCCATCCTCGACGACCGAGGCTCCGAGGTGGACGCGCGGTTCGATGTGAAAGAGGTAGAGGGGCAGACCACGATCGTCGTGCACAGTCGCGGCGGCACGCGGGGCTCCGGAAGCGAGCGGAACACACAGTATCGGGCGGGGCTGGTGGTCCTGCTCGAGCGGCTGTGTTCCGAGCAGAGCACCGTGGTCCGCATCGAGGTCGACTCGGACAGTGTCCATCGTCGAAAGCTGAGCTCGGTGCAGCGGACCGTCGCATTGCGTGGCTTCAAGTACCCGCTCGAAATGAAGGGTGTGCTGGACCCCCCGGCACTGGCCCGAGCGATCGGTATCGGGATGAAGCGGGTTGGCCAAGCCCCGGGCAAGACTGGGGGCAACGACACCAAGCGGATCCGCATCTTCCTACGAGACCGTGTCGAGCCCGGGGCGCTGTGGCACCGGTTGCGGAGTCGTCGGCCTTGAGCGGGTCGAAGCCATAGGCATGGTGCCAGAGCGTTGATTGCTTACAAAACCTTCAGCCGAGTCAGTCTGCGCGAAGTCGAGCGCGTTCGCGTGGTACGTCCCTTGATAGATGGTGCCGCTCGGAGTCCAGAAGTCTGCTGCAGGGGTCCTGGCGGTTGTCTTGGTCGGTTGCGTGCCGACGACCGAGGTCACCTCCGTGGGGACCACTGGGGCTGAGTCGTCGAGCACGGGCGATGCATCAACGAGCCCTGGTGACGTAACGACGAGTACCGGCGGTGTCGATGACTCGTCGTCCTCATCGTCCTTCTCGACCACGGAAGCTGTCGGCGTCTGTGGGGACGGGATGCTCGACGAAGGCGAGGACTGCGACGACGGCACCGACAACGGGGAGACGGCGGCCTGCTTACCGGACTGCATCGCGGCATCGTGCGGGGACGGAAATGTACAGGACGGGGTCGAGGCCTGTGACGACGGCAACGACGACGATACCGATGACTGCACGTCGGTGTGCGAAGCGGCGGCGTGCGGCGATGGTTCGATCCAAGGCGAGGAGGAGTGCGATGACGCCGACGACAACGGCGACTCGAGGGCCTGCAAGTCGGATTGCACGGCGGCTGTGTGCGGCGACGGGGTCATCTTCGCAGGGGAGGAGCAGTGCGACGACGCCAACGACGACAACAACGACGGCTGCAGCGAGCTGTGTCTGTTCACGGACTGCGGGGATGGCTTCTGGAACCCAGAGATCAATGAAGTCTGTGACGACGGTCCCGGCACGCCTGGCGACGTGTGCAACGACGACTGCCTCACATGGGGGCAGTGGACCGAGACGTTCAATGGCAGCGCTGACTCCAACGACGTGATTCAAGGCGTCGCATTCGACAGCACAGGGAGCCCGGTCGTGGCCGGTGTGACGCTTCCAGACAACGGGAACGGTGACGATATCTGGGTCCGCAAGTACGACGCGACCGGCGGCGAGCTTTGGACGCAGACGTTTCATGGCGTGACGTCGGACTTGGGGTACGGGGTCGCGGTGGCGCCCAACGACGACGTGTTCGTGGTGGGTTCCGTCTTCACGCTGACCGACAACCGCGACATCTGGGTTCGGCGCTACGCGTCGGACGGAACACCGGGCTTCACCCGGACCCACAACGGCTCCGACGATGCGGCCGACGAGGGGCGCGGAATCGCCGTGGACGCCACCGGCAACCTCGGTGTGGTCGGCTACGTCACCCAGGGCTCGGACACCGAGATCTTCATTCGCAAGTACAGCCCTGGTGGCGCCACCCTGTGGACCGCCGTGGAGTCGGGCCCCGGTAGCGCGGATGACCAGGGGCACGGGGTTGCCTTCGATGCCGCGGGCAACCTGATCGCGACGGGGTTCATGTCCAACGCAGGCGACGCACAGGACGTGTGGGTCGCGAAGTACAACCCGGGCGGGACCGAACTGTGGGCTCGCACGCACGCTGGATCGGGCGGCACCAACGACGGTGGCGAGGGCGTCGCGGTCGACAGCGCCGGAAACGTTGTGGTCGTGGGCTTTGAGGCGGTCGGTGGCCAGAGCGACAACGCCTGGATTCGCAAATACGACCCCGACGGGGCCGAGTTGTGGACCGAGACCTTCAACGGCCCCAGCGATGGCCGGGACCGTGCGCAGGGCGTGGCGGTGGCCGGTGCCGACGAGATCGTCGTTGTCGGGTCGAGCGTCGCCGGGTCACAGTCCGACAACATCTGGGTCCGCCGCTACGACAGTGACGGCAACGAGACGTACCCCTGGGCGACCGAGTACAACTCGCCGGGCTTCCTGTCCGACGTCGCAAACGGGGTCGCGGTGGACGACGACGGAAATGTCGCCGTGGGCGGCTTCGAGACGCGGTCAGAGATCGGAGAGGCTCGGAACACCTGGCTTCGGTACGTGCTGCCCTGACCGGCGAAGGTCTGGAGCCCTCTCCCAGCTGGGGCCGGTGGGCCACCCGGTGTAATCTGTGCAGGCATGCCTGATCGGCCACGACTCGTCGATGCGTACGTGCGGAGGGCAGTCCGCCGACCTCCAACCGAGCCGCACGCCGTGCTGCTTCACCAACGAGGGGAGATCCGGCTTGGGCCGGCTCGTGACTGGATACCGTTCACCGCCGAACAGAGGATTCAGGCGACCACAACGGCGTTTGTTTGGCACGCCCGCTTCAAGATGGCTCCGTTGCTGACGGGCGTCGTCGAGGACGCGTTCGAAGACGGGCGGGGGAGACTCGACGCCAAGATCTGGGGCGTGTTCCCGGTGGCTCACGGGCGGGGGCCCGAGGTCGATCGCGGAGAGGCACAGCGCTACCTCGCCGAGCTCCCGTGGTGCCCGCTCGCCTTTTGGTACAATCCGGAGTTGCGGTTCGAGCAGCTCGACGCATCCACCGTCCGGGTCTGGGTGTTCGACGAGACAACGTACGTCGACCTCGTATTCGATGATGCTGGCGATATCGTTGGCGGTCGGACGCAGACGCGCAACCGGGGCGACAACGTCGAGCCGTGGGAAGGCGTGTTCTCGGACTATCGGAACTTTGGCTCGATTCGCGCGCCTGCGCGTGGCCACGTCGCTTGGAATCCGCCCGACGGGGAGTTCGAATACTGGCGCGGCGAGGTGACCGACCTCGACTTCGAAGTCGGTTGATGGCGCGTGTTCCACCTCAGGCCCTCACCCGCAACGGTGCGTGGCTCGTGCTCCCGCCGTTGGCTATCAGCCTTGGTCTGTGGGGCACGTTGCCACCGGCATTCGCGCCCGAGAACTTCGGCCGCGGAGTCCCAGGGTGGCTGAGTCTGTGGGAGAACGTTCTGCGCGTGCTGGTGTTTGCGACCCCGTGCGCTGTGTTCTTCGGTGCGTCGGGCAAGCGACAACGCGTCGGATGGGGGCTCTACTCGGTCGGGCTTTGCTTGTACCTGGCAAGCTACGTCCTGCTGGCGAAGTGGCCACAGGGCGCATGGGCCACCGGTGTTCTCGGATTCACCGCGCCGGCTTGGACTCCAGCTCTGTGGCTGACCGGTGTCGCGCTCGTTTGTCAGGATTCGTGGATCTGGGCCCGCTGGAAATGGTGGCTGTATCTGGTGCCGACCACGCTGTTCCTCGTGCTTCACGTGGGCCACGCAACACTCGTATGGTCTCGCGTCTAGGGCGAGACCGAGGGAGGCGCTCGCGGTCACGGACGAACTTCGGCACACTCTGCTTCCCATGACGTCCAAAGAGCCCCAGTTGGACCGCGATGCGCTCGCAGAGCTGACCGAGTCGACGCTTGGGCACTACCAGTTGCGGGCCGAGGACTTCTGGGAGGGCACGCGTGACCATGACGTCAGCCAGAACCGTGACGCGCTGCTCCGGCATCTGCGTACGGACGGTCCGGCCCGTATTCTGGACTTCGGGTGCGGCCCCGGGCGCGACCTCATCGCCTTCGCGGCTGCTGGCCACGATCCGGTCGGGTTGGATGGCGCGGAACGCTTCTGCGAGATGGCGCGTACACACTCGGGATGCGAGGTGCTGCACCAGGACTTCCTCGGGCTCTCGCTTCCCGAAGCGCGTTTCGATGGCGTCTTTGCGAACGCCTCGCTCTTTCACGTGCCGACCCAAGAACTGCCCCGAGTTCTCTCGCAGCTATGGGCGACACTGCGTCCGGACGGTGTGCTGTTCGCATCCAATCCGCGGGGGAACAACCGCGAGGGGTTCAACGGTGCCCGCTACGGCAGCTACCACGATCATTCGCGCTGGCAGGAGCTGGTGACGGCGTGCGGCTTCGTCGAGCTCGAGCACTACTTTCGCCCGCCGGGGCGGCCTCGGGCCGAGCAGCCGTGGCTCGCGACCGTGTATCGCAAGCCGCTGGTGTAGTGGCGACGGCCGCGTGGACAGTTCATCGCGGGGGAGGGAAGAACACGGGCTCGTGCTCTGGGCTCCAGGGCGGCGACTTGTGCATGCAGCGTGCAAACAGAGGCGACGCACACCATTCGTCCAGCCAACGCCGCGTGTTTGGGAACGGGGCGTGTTGCCAGTAGGCCTTGTCGACACCAGCGAACTGCCTCACGAACGGAAAGATCGCGACGTCTGCCCGGCGAGCCTGGTCTCCGGTGAGGCAACGATGCTCGGCGAGGCGAGCCTCGAGGCGGGCGATGAACACCGCGGCTTGATCTCGCTCGTGTTGCGCATTGAGGGCCTCATCCCGCGCCGAGTACTTGTAGCGGTCGAGGTGATGCTTGAACGGGCCGTCATTGTCTCGCAACAGCGCGGACGTCTCCTGTGGTGGCCCTTCGCTCCACAGCAGCGGGTCCTGTTCTTCCAGCGCCCAGGTCATCACATCGAGGCTCTCATCGAGGACGCGGTCCGGCAGGACCAGCACCGGCACCGTGCCTTTGGCCGAGGCCTCGAGCATCGCGGGCGGCTTGTCCCGCAGCAGGATTTCTCGAAGCTCGCACCGGATGTCGGCGGCAGCGAGCGCCATGCGAGCCCGCATCGCGTACGGGCATCGGCGAAAGCTGTAGAGAATCGGTGGCACGCCCGCGGCCCTGCTCACAGTCGAGGTACGGCGCCTGCGGGGCTCGCCGGTTTGCCGTCGGCGGTGAACTCGACCTCATGTTGCATCAACACTTCGCTGTCGCGGAAGCGGCTGACCGTGATCCGGACGCGGGGCGCCGTCGCCTCGTCGATCGGCTTGACCACGACGCTGTGCGACTGTGGTTGCCGGGGCGGAACGAATCCCGACCACTGGGATCCCCCCTCGACCAGCCACATCTCGTCGAGGGCGACGTCGAGCGCGAGCTTGTCCATCTCCTCGGTGCCGACCGCCTCGAGCTTGAAGGTCAGCTCGGACTCGGTCCCCGGTCGATCGACCAGCGCAATCTTGACCGTCACGGTCCCCGTGTCATCCGAGACCGTTTCGGTACCCAAGTCGAGCGGCGAGGTGGACGCCTTGTCACAGCTGCTCATCATGGTGAGCGCGGCGAAGGCCAGCGCCGTGCAGCCGTGGACGCGAATGCTTCGGAACACGCCCCGAGTCTACAGGGTCGCCGAAGCGTTCGCGCCAAGGGGGACGGTGCGCGGGCTCTATGGGGTTGAGAGAGTCTCCGCAGGTCCGGTCGCTGCGGGTGGTCGTCCTGGGCAATCTCAACGTGGTTGGAGTCCACACTCAGGGCGATGGTTCGCTCACCGCTCGGTGCAGACCCCAAGTCCTTCGCGAGCCACCGCGCTGAGGTCATGAGATGTGCTCTAGTCTCGGGCGTGACCGCGAAGACGAAGCCGAAATTCCGGATGGGTCGACTGGACCACGTGCACATTCGGGTACCCGACCGCGCCAAAGCGGCTGCGTGGTACGCCGAGCATCTCGGCTTCGAGACCGTGGAACGCTTTGACTTCTGGGCCACGGGATTTGAAGGTGGACCGCTGCAGATCACGGCGGATGGCGGGAAGACGATGCTCGCGTTGTTCGAGGCCTCACCGAGGCAGCCCATGCTCAAGCAAGAGACCGGCGTCGCCTTCAGCGTCGATGCCGAGATGTTCATCGCGTTTACCCGCGCGCTTCCCGGGGCCATCCGCGCACTGTCCGGCGAGCCACTGGTTCCAGACAACATCGTCGACCTCGACCTGTGTTGGGCGTTCGACTTCGCCGACCCCTGGGGCAATCGTTTTGAACTCAACTGCTACGACTACGAGCGCATCGCAACCGAGCTGATCGCCCCGGATGGAATCAGTCCGGTCCGCTACTGGCCACGCGGACTGTACAAGCGCAGCGGTGACTGACGTCTCCGGGTGCGGTGCGGTGCGGGGTTCGGTCGGCGTCTATCGCGAGAGCAAACGGTCTTGCTGGAGCCGCCACATGATCTTCGCCATACGCTTCGGCGGAGGGCCGTCGGTCAAGATGAGAAGACCCAGGCGACGTCCATCTTTGCGACGGACCTCGCACTCCAGCAGCAGCTCCACCGAGCCCAGCGCGATCCTCAGCGAAAGGTGTGCGCCGGCAGCGACACGTTGGGCACGCAGTGCGTCCAGCTCGATGAGGATGCCGGTGAGGCTGATGTCTATCGGGACTGCAGGGCCGCGGACGCCATCGCCTTGAACGATCGCAGCGGTGAGCGTCTCGGGCGGAACAGGAATCCGAACGGCAGAGCGTCGCGTTCCTGCGCGGAGCTGGTCTGGAAGGGCCAGTGTCGCGATCGTGTCGCCGCCAGCTGTCTTGTCGACTCCGGTGACCTCCGAGACGAAGCCCTTCGTTCCATCGCCGGACGGGAACGTGACTGCGGCGCTACTGCCCAGCAGCGTCCCATCGGGAGGATTCGAGAGTTCGACGACCACGCCCTCGCTCGACGCCGAGCATAGGCGGCCGGTGCACGACAAAGACATGTGCGCAGCCATGACCGCTACAGGTGTCTTCGAGAGGCAGGCGACCTGCAGGACGGGGAGCACCAACGCGCGGAGGGCACTGTCTCCGTCGCGGGACGGTGCATCATCCTCCGTTGTGCCTTCGTCGCCGCGCATACGGTTGCGAGCTCGAGCGTAGCGCGCGGGCCCAGCGTTGTTCTTCTTTTTTTCCCCGCACGGTCCGCCCGGATGCTCCCGTTCGTGTGCCATCGGGCGTGTGGTCCGGTCACACGCGGCGCAGCCACAAAGCACCCAATCGTCGACCACATCTCGCTAAGCTCACGCATGGCTCCGCCTTTGCGCCCGCCGGCAGTGCTGCGACCGCCCATGTTCCTCGTCCTGTCGGCTGTACTCTCCGGGTGTGCAGGCGCGAAGCCAGCGCTCCCCCTCCACGCGGCCCACGGCCACGCGATCGCCACGATCGAGCGCGAGGATGGCGACGCCGAGGTGATGCTCGAGCGTGTCGAGGACGAGGACACGCATTGGGTCGAGTTGCCGCACTTTGGCGAGTGCCCGTATGAGGCGGACAAGATCCCACCCTACAAGCCGGTGGACGACACCCAGGTGCCGAGCCTGAACCCGAAGCGCACCCGGCTGACCAACATGGACGCGGGCGAGGCCACAATCCACAACGAAGCGTTGCTTCAGAATTTGGACCAGGCCACGGCCGAGGTCCTCGCGTGCGTGAGCGTGTCCGCCTGCTATGACGACCGCGCACTCGAGCCGGGGTCGATCGAACTCAGCTTCGAGGTCGCACCCAACGGCGACGTGCGGGGTGTAGACGTTGAGCCCACGCCCGGCCTGGACCACACCGGGATCCGGCAGTGCGCGCGCCGGGCGATCTGGGACACCAAGTTCCCCGCATTCGACGGCGCGGACATGGTGGTCGCCTACAGCCTGGATATCGACTGAGCGGACTGCCCCAGGCGCTCGGGCTCTGGTAGCGTCCAGGCCTGATGCGATGGTTCGGTGTTTGTCTCGGGGTGCTCACACTCGGGGGGTGTTTGGGCAGTCCCGGAATCATCGACGGTGAAGCGGAGGGCACGTCCACTTCGAGCCCGGCTGCAGACAGTGGATCAACGACCACGTCCGAGAGCGCCGGCGAGAGCTCGAGCTGCTTCGTGTGTGGGTCGAGTGGGGCCCCACAGCCGGAGAGCGAGGGCGACCCGGACGGCGACGGCACGCTTCGAGTCGCGACGTGGAACATCCTGCGCGTCGACGAGCCTGGCTCGCCCCAGTTCGAGGCGCTGCTCGACATCGTGCTGCGAATCGATGCCGACGTGCTTTGCCTGCAAGAGGTCGGGGAGGGCGAGGAATCCCGGCTGCAGGAGCTGGCCGTAGCCGGCGGCTACATCGACGGGCTGCTTGCACCGTTCTCAGGCCCCGACGGCGTCGGAATCGCCAATGCGTGCATGAGCCGGACTCCTGTCGAGGATGCGGCGTACCTGTGGGCGAACTGGATCTCGCCGGACGACGCCGCCCGCGACTTGACCCGGCCGTTCGTGCGCCTGCGGATGCAGGTTCCCGGAAGTGGCCGCTACGTCAGCATCGTGACCGCCCACCTCAAGGCTGGGGGCGGCGAGGTCGACCGGTTTCGCCGAATGGTCGAGCACGTCCGTTTGGGACAAGCCGCGCTCAACGAGTACGCGGAGTTCCCGGACAACGCCGTCGTCATTCTGGGCGACCTCAACGAACGGGAGGACCCGTCGCCCGAGGTCTTCGACGTCCTGCCCTCTGGGTTGCCCAGCTTCTACGAGCTCGGTAGCGACATCGCTCTGCCCCTGACGTATGAGCCAGCGCGGCCGCTTCTCGATGCAGGGCTGACGCGAGTCGAGACGAGCTTCGACGAAACGTTCATCCCCGACAGCCGCCGCCTCGACTATGTGTACGCAGGCACGGCCGAGATCGTGGCTGCGGAGGTGTACGACGCGTGCCGGGATGACCGGAACGAAGGCGTCGAAAAGGCGGGGGATCCGCTGGACTGCGGCCAAAGCGAGCTCGCGTCCGACCACCGGCCCGTGGTCGTTGACCTCCGGCTGCGGTGAGCTGGAGGCGAGGTTCTCCGGTCTCGCGGGCAGCTGGGGACCGGGGGAACCTCGAAAGCGCTGTTTTTGCGCTCCTGAGGGTCCCTGACGGTCCCCCTTGGCCAATCGCCGCGCGTCGAGGACACTGTCGCCGCGTCCGGGTCCTGGCGACCGTGGGCGCCCGAGAAGTCATGCAGCACTACACCGCGCCCATCGACGACATGATGTTTCAGCTCGCCGCGTTCGGCTACGACGCCGTGGCGAAGCTCGACCGCTTCGAGGCCTTCGACTTCGAGACCGCCCGGATGTTCCTCGAGCAGACCGGCACGCTGGCCTCGGGCATCCTCCTTCAGTCCAACCGCAACGGGGACACCGAGGGGACGAAGTGGGATCCGAAGACGGGCGAGGTGACCATCGCGAGCGGATACGAGGCGGGTCACCAGGCTCTCGCGGAGAACGGCTTCTACGGGCTGACCGCCGACGTCGAGCACGGTGGCGGCGGCGCACCGATCTCCTTGGGCACGTTGGCCAAAGAAATGCTCATGTCGGGCAACAAGTCGCTTTCGATGTGCCCCGGACTGACGAACGGACTCATCGAGGCGCTCGAAGCGTTTGGCTCGGACGAGCAAAAAGAGATGTACCTTCCCAAGCTCGCCAGCGGCGAGTGGACCGGGACGATGTGCCTGACCGAGGCGCACAGCGGGACCGACCTGGGCCTGTTGGGCACGAAGGCCGAAGAGCATGGTGACCACTTCAAGCTCTCGGGCTCGAAGATCTGGATCACCTGGGGGGACCACAGCCTCTCGGAGAACATCATTCACCTGGTCCTCGCGCGTCTCCCCGGTGCGCCTGCCGGCATCAAGGGCATCAGCACGTTCATCGTGCCGAAGTTCTTGGCCGACGGCAGCCGTAACGGCATCAGCTGCGCGGGGCTCGAGCACAAGATGGGCATTCATGGCTCGCCCACCTGCGTGATGGCGCTCGAGAACGCCGAGGGCTGGCTGGTCGGCGAGCCTCACAAGGGCATGCGCACGATGTTCGTCATGATGAACGCAGCGCGCCTCTTCACCGGCGTCGAAGGCGTCTCGCTCGGTGAGATCGCGTACCAGGCGGCACTCGACTTCGCCAAGGAGCGCCGTCAGAGTCGCGCGATGGCCATGGGCAAGCGTGAAGCTGGCCAGGCTGCCGACACCATCCTCGTGCACCCCGACGTTCGCCGGATGCTGCTGGACGTCAAGTCGACGACCGAAGCGTTGCGAGGCCTGTCGGTGTTCATCTCCGGCAACATCGACATCTCGACGGACCACCCGGACGAGGCCACCCGACAGGAGGCCGATGACCTTGTCGCGCTCATGATTCCGATCATGAAGGCCTACGGCACCGAGCGCGGGTTCAAGAACGTGTCCGATTGCATGCAGGTCTGTGGCGGCATGGGCTACACGGTCGACGGTGAGATCGAGCAGTACCTTCGAGACCTTCGCATCGCGATGATCTACGAGGGCACCAACCACATTCAGGCCCTGGACTTGGTCGGGCGTAAGCTCGGGCTGAGCAACGGCCGGCTGTACGAGGTGTTCGGCAGGAAGGTGCGAGCGCTGGTGGAAACCGCGAAGGGCAACGAAACGACAGCGGCCTTCGCGACGAAGCTGGGCGAGACGCTCCGGACCCTGGATACCGCGACGATGGCGCTGGGCAAGCGCGCTTCGGCGGATCCCGAGGTGATGGGCGCGTCGGCATCGACGTACCTCACCGCGTTTGGGCTGGTGGTCTGTGGGTTCTCGCTGCTCACGCAAGCCAACCATGCCGTCACGGCGAAGACGGAGAACGAGCGCGCCAAGCTCGGTGTGACTCGGCACTACTTCGACCGGGTGCTGCCGGAGATCGAGGGGCACTTCGCGCTCCTGGCTGCGGATCATCAGTCGATCACGCAGTTCGACGACGCGGACTTCTAGCAGGCTGCCCCTAGGGCTGCTGGAGATCGGTCCCTTCCGCCGGGTGGCGGGGGGCGGCCGTTCTCAGACGGTCCTAGAACAGCTCATCACGGCGCGCCTGGAGCTCGCGAGCCTTTTGCTTCTCCACTCGGTTCTCTGCGATGGCCTGCGGAACCACGTTCTCGTCCGCCTCGAGCACCTCGGCCAGCAGCCGGTCGAAGGTCTCCTCGTCTTGTGTCTTTGTCGCGAGTTCGGCCGCCCACAGAACCTTCGTCGAGAGCACGTTCGGTGAGATCGCGAGCGCGGCCTCGAAGTGCTCCCGCGACTTCTGCAGGTCGCCGCCCGCGATCGCGGGCGCCACGGCGTAGAACACACCAAAGTACGTGTGCGGAGCACCGCCAAGGAACGTCGGGTCGAGCTCGAGGACTCGCTCCATCGTCACCTTGATGTTGTCCTTGTGGCGAAGCATCACGGCGAACCCTTGCTTCTTGGCCCACTTCCCCAAGGCGGTCGTGTACCAGAACATGGCGGGCACGCCCTGCGGTCCGACTCGCGCGATCGCATCGGGGTACTTCGTGTCCGCAGCCATCGCGGCCGCGAACTCGGGCGAGGCCGCTACCATCGCCCGTTCGCCCCAGTGAACCCCAGCATCGAGTGCTTCGAGGTAGGCGTCTTCGTCGTTGCGCAGATAGCCGTCGGCGAGGAAGTAGTACGCATGGGTGAGCTTGACCAAGACCTCGGCGTTGCTTGGTTCGGTCTCGACCAGGCCCTCCCAGTGAGCGATGGCCTCGCGGACGGTCTGCGGGTCCGTACGCTCGGCCCAGCGTGCATCCCCGAGCGCGACCGGATCGTCAGGCTCATCGCGAGGCTCCATCGCCTGCGTTGTTTGCGGTGGCGTGGGCTCGACGTGCCAATCCGGCTGACGCCCGGCACACGCAAGGAGGGCAGTACTCAACACGGTGAGGGACAGTGCGCGCATCATCGAGGCTCCAGGCTTGATGTTATCGCAGTGAACCCGTGATGAGGGGTGGGGTAGCCTCACCGGATGAGCGATGAGCAGCCGGTCGACCTCGATGTGGCTGCATGTTTGGCCCAGGCCTACGGCGTGGAGCCGCCGCCTGGTGTGGTTGAGCTCGCGAAGGCGGCGTTCGAGCATGCGACGCGAGAAGGGTTCGTCAACGACACCGACTACCTGTCGTTCGGCGGCTTGGGCTTTGACCTCACCGGCCTCGCGCAGCGTCCGGTCTGGCCCGACTGCGAGCCCTACGGCTACCCGTGCACCCCGCCCGAACTCTTCGTCTTCGGCTCGCCGGGCGTCGATGGCATCCACTACGGATTCCTCGTCCATGCCCCCGAGCTGTCCCCGTATCCGCTCGCTGCGCTCAATCCGATGAACACCGAGGAGGGCGTTCGGGCATTGGGCGCGACGGCCGAGGAGAGGGCCGCGCTGTTGGGACCGCGACGTTCGCAGGGGCCGGTGTTCGATCCTGCGTGGCCGAGCATCGAACCGGCGGTCCCCGAGGGGTGGCGCCATCAACCGACCAGGGATGGCGTCGGTGTACTCGCCCCCGAGCGTTCCTTCGGCGATCCGCCTTCGGTCGAGGTTGGGCACTACGCCGCGCTCGCTCCAGTCGAGCGTGCGGCGACCGTGGCCATCATGCAGGGCTTCCCGGCGACGAGTCTTTGGCTGCTCCGCGAGTTCTTCGCCAACAACCACCACGGCGATACGGTGTCGACCCGGGCCGCGCTGCGACTGATGGCCCAGGCCTATCGTGCGTTGGGCCGTCCGTTGCTAGCCGAGATCGCCTTGGGGCACGCACGGCGACACTGGCCATGACCGCAAGAGACGCTGCGGCTGGGTGCCCGCTTGGCGCCACCGGCAGACGTGCGCTTGGGTCGAGCCAGCGACGCGTCGAGCACCAGTCCTGACTTGTTCGCGCGCAACACCACGCTGCCACGCAGCAGCGAGGGGAGCACCGTTTCGGCGAGCTCACGGGCCAACGGTCCGAGGTCGTCGAACTCGTGCGGCTTGCGGTTGTTTGCGTACCACTGCGATGCGTTCCAACGGCAGCAACATCATCATCGTAGCGGCCGGACTTGGGGCACGTGCATCTTGGTGATGGCATTCGCTCGAGGTTGGAGCTCCAGGAGCCGTCCCGCCGGACCCCATCGGCGTCTTCTCGCCTTCGCGAGAGTCGCGCGCTACGCTGCCGTGGATGCGGTCTCTTGGCTTCGTGGTGTTCGCCGCCGTGTCGATGGCCTGTGGGCGCGAGATACCATCTGAGCCTCCGGAGGTTCGGGCGACTGGCGTCGTGGACCCGCCGAGCTCGAAGCCGGAACGCCTGAGCGCTGATGCGACAATCACGAGCGTCGCTGGCCATACGTTTACGGCTCCGGCAGGCTGGTCGGTACGTGTCGTTGGCGACGCGACGCTCGTTGCGGCTCCAGAAGAGGGCTCCAATGTGGTGTTCGTTGACGTTCGTGCCGCGGACGCCGTGGAGGCGGTCGATGCTGCGTGGGCAGCCTACGGACGCCGCGAGGGTCTGCAGGTCGCGCAGGTCGAGAGCCTCGCTGACAAGGATGGCTGGACCGACGTCCGGCGCTTTCGCTACCAGGTCCCACCGGACGAAAAACGATTCTTGCTCGCGGAGGCCGGCCGACGCGACGACGCATGGCAAGTCGTGCTGATCGACATGGACAACGCGGTCGCTGACAAGCGCTTTGCCCAGCTGGTGTTGCTGTTCGACGGACGACTCCCGAGCGGGTACGTGCCGGAGTCGTTCGCGGGCAAGGCCGCCCATCGCCTCGACGCTGCCCGGATCCACGAACTCACCGCTTTCCTCGAAGCAGCGCGGACCCAGCTCCGTGTGCCGGGGGTCTCGGTGGCGCTGGTGCAGGATGGCGAGGTTGTGTTCCTTGGGGGGTTGGGTGTGCGAGAGCTCGGCAAGCCAGCGAAAGTCGACGGCGACACGAAGTTCATGATCGCGTCGAACACCAAGGCACTCACGACGCTGATGCTGGCCACGCTCGTCGACGACAAGCGGATCTCCTGGGACTCCCCTGTGGTGCGCCTGTTGCCGTCATTCAAGCTCGGAGATGCCGAAACGACCGCGAAGGTGCAGGTCAAACATCTCGTCTGCGCGTGCACGGGGCTCCCGCGGCAGGACAACGAGTGGTTCTTCGAGTTCGGTGGACTCACGCCGCGCGACGTCGTTGACGGGCTCGCGACGGCGCAACCGACCAGCGGCTTCGGAGAGCTGTACCAGTATTCCAACACGCTTGCGGCCGCCGCTGGCTTCATCGGGGGACACGTTGCGTACCCCAAGCTCGAGCTGGGCAAGGCCTATGACGAGGCCATGCGCTCACGGGTGTTCGGCCCGCTCCATATGAGGCAGACCACGTTCGACCAGGCCCGTGGGCAGCGCGGAAACTGGGCGCGCGCCCATGCGCCCGACATCGACGGCACGTTGACCCGTGTAGACGCGGTGAATGGGGCGGCCGTTCCCATCCGCCCTTCGGGGGCCGCGTGGAGTACCGCTCGGGACATGGCGGCCTACATCCAAATGGAACTCGCGCAGGGCCGTCTCCCCAATGGCGACCGCTACGTGTCCAGAGCCGCGCTTGTGGCCCGGCAGGAACCCCAGATCTCCAGCGGTCGCGACGCCACGTATGGGATGGGTCTCGAAGTCGAGACCAAGTTCGGCGTCAGGCTCGTACACCACGGTGGCGTTTGGATCGGCTACTTCAGCGACATGATGTGGCTGCCCGAGCACGGTGTCGGCGCAGTGATTCTCACCAACGCCGAGCCCGGGTGGGCCATCCACGACGCATTCAAACGCAAGCTGCTCGAGGTGCTCTTCGACGGGAAGCCGACCGCGGAAGCCCAAGTCTCCGCGGCGGCGAAAGGCTTCCGCGAGGGCATCGCCGCTCGTCGAGAGCGGCTTCAAGTCCCGATCGACAGTGATGTCGCCGCAGGGCTTGCGACGTCCTACGCCAGCGTTGCACTCGGTGAGGTCACGGTCCACCGAACCGATGGCAAGCTCGTCTTGGATTTCGGCGAGTGGAAGACGGAGGTCGCATCGCGCGAGAATGCTGACGGGACCGTCTCCCTCGTCATGATCTCGCCGGGCGTCTCGAGCGGGCCGGACGGCGCGGAACTGGTGGTCGGAAACGACGAGGGCAAACGGACCCTCACCTTGCGCGACTACCAGCATGAGTATGTGTTTCTCGAACGATGATGCCCCGTCGGGGCGGACACAGTCACTCGAGGAAGCGGTGGTGTCGTCAAGGGCCGTGGACGACACGCCGACCCCCGGTCGTCAGCGTGGGAGCTCGGCCCCTGCGGGCGTGACGGCCCAGCGACGCAGGTGCTCCGCGAACGCCTGGCTGAAGGGGTCTTGGTGCACTTCGACGTGTTTGGCGAACTCGGCGAAGTCGATGCACCGATCGTGATCGGTCGCGGTGGGTTGGATGTAGAGCACTTCGATAGACGGGTCGCGGTCGGTGACGGTCAGCTGGCGGAGTCGTTCCTTGAGGCCTCGCTGTGGCTTGGGATACAGCAGCTCGGACAAGTCGGGCGGCACGTCGAGGAGGCCTTCGCCGGCGAGCAACGCGACAAGGTGGTGGTATTTCTGGTGTGCGGTGGTGGCCAGCACGATGTCGCGAATGCCTGCAACGATGGCGCGGAAGCCGAGCTGGGCTGCCTTGGTCAAGTACTCGTCCTGCTGTGCACGCCTGGACCCATCGTCGGTCTTCAACTCGACGAAGAAGACCCGCGAACCATCGGCAGCGAACAGACAGTAGTCGAGCTTCACCGACTGGTTGCCGGGCGTCTGCGGCCAGATGAGGTCGCGCTTGAGCGGAAGCTCCGGGATGATCGTGTCGGAGAGCGCGACGCCCGTGAATGCGGAGACGACCTCTCGCAGGTAGATGGCGAAGAAAATGTCCGCGCGGCGTTCGAGCTGGTAGGCGGGCAGATGCCGCCAGGCATCGAGCCGCCCGAAGATGGCGTTGGTGGGGTCGAGGTGGGGCATGGGTCGCGGAGGAGAGCGTACCGGTTGCTCGCTGGGCGGTGACACCACAGCCGAGTCCCATGACGACGTGCCTCCAGACGGAGGGGGTGCCTAGTTTTTGCGAACAATCCTTCGCGAGCCGCAGTTTCATGTGCCATCGAGGCGCAGGCATCGAGGTAGCCTCGTCCCCGTGCAGGATCTCTCCGAACCCGTCGCGCTGGGACCCAGAGTGCTGCTGCGTCGGCCGGTGGACAGCGACCGCGCGGGGTGGAGCACGCTCGTGAGGGGGAGTCGCGAGTTCCTGGAAGGCTGGATCCAAGTGCCCGACGTCAACGACGACCCCGGTGGCGCAGCGTGGTTCGACCGGACGGTTGCGGCCGTGGGCGACGAGCGGTTCGAGAAGCTCCTCGTCGTGCAGCAGGACGGTGGCGCGATCGTCGGTGTGCTGAACTTCAACGAGATCGTGCGGGGCAGTTTTCAGAGTGCCTATCTGGGCTATTGGATTGGTGCGGAATACTCGGGCCGCGGATTGATGACCGAGGCCCTGGCCCTTGCGTTGGGCCACGGCTTCGCACAGATGAAGCTGCACCGGGTCGAGGCGAACGTCCAGCCGGACAACGAGGCCTCTCGGGCTCTGGTCCGCCGGGCAGGGTTTGTGAAGGAGGGGTTCTCAGAGCGATATCTGAAGGTCGGCGGCCAGTGGCGCGACCACGAACGGTGGGCGCTCACCGTAGAGCGGTGGGAGACGGCGACCGGCGGGTGCTCCGAGTCGACGAAGGACATGCGGACGGGCCGCTGAAGGACCGAGTCGCCCGATGCCGATTGCGGCGAGTGTCGGTGCTACGGAGCAGGAGCGGTCGAACACGAGGGGCGCCAAATCGGAAAATGATTTCCGATTTGGTGCCGAGGGCGGCTTGTACGCCTCGGAGTTGCACGCCGCCGCGTAGCGTAACGTCGTAAAGCACCGGAAGAACGCCCTGTTTGGGGGTCTAAGAAGCGGTTTCGCAGCCAGCCTCTTCGACCAACAGGAACGAACTTCCGGTGAGAT
>Ga0316204_10001460_pt1 | contig 63228 bp, 43 predicted proteins | sample 6monrhotite_MG_2_FD_205661 | JGI IMG/M metagenome (GOLD analysis project Ga0316204, IMG submission 205661) | Microbial mat bacterial communities from mineral coupon in-situ incubated in ocean water Damariscotta River, Maine, United States -... | ecosystem: Environmental > Aquatic > Marine >... | reverse complement strand
TCTTACCACGGATTCTGGTCAAAAGGGTTTGGTTGATGATAAGACATGGCATGATTTGGGTATGGATGCCGTATTTGAAAGTGTTGATGTTACGCAGAGTGAGATTGGTCAACAGATACTATATAAAAATATGCATCTGTTAGAAGAGAAGGGGGATAACCTACAAAAAAAATATGAGTTTGCTGCTAGTCTTAGAGATGAGAATAAATTAAGAGAGTCTCTACAAGTCTGCTTGTATTCGGTATCGTTTGTTTCTGCAGTGCCTTGCGTCAGGTTTTTATTTAAGCCGTTTGATCTTGTCAAGATTCCAAAGGGCCCGGCGGTTTTTTGGTTTGTTTTTTCAGTTGGTGTATTCTTGTGTAATGCACTATTTCGACTTGAAATGCTTTATCCTATTGCGTTTTTAGTTTTGGTGGTGAATTTTTATGTCTCCCGCCGTTTTGTGCCTATTGTTGAACCTTATTCAGTTGCTCTAAGCTATATCAAGACAATTGTGTCAGTGTCACATTCTATATGTTTACAAAAAGGCAGCGACTCAATTGATTTTGTAAAACCGCTAAAAGAAGAAATAAAAAGGGTTCGGCGTACAAAATATATTTTAGGTCTGTTGTTGTTTGGTCAGTCATCGCCTAATCTCATGATTAGTTATCCTATGTTTATTGTTAATTTATTCGTTCCAATTGATATACTTTTTTACTCATTTTTAATCAACTCTGTCGAGAGAAATAAATACATAATGCGCTTATGTTTTAATTCTATTGGAGAGATTGATTCCAGTATAGCTTTCGCCTCTTATTTAGAGCGTTATCCTAACCATTGCAATCCTGAATTTTCTTCAGGGTGGAGTCTTGACTTTAAAAACGTCCGCCACCCATTGGTAACAAATTGCGTCGGAAACTCCTTCAAATCACAAGGTGAGTCGGCAATGATTACAGGGTCAAACATGGCAGGTAAAACCACATTTATAAGAGTAATTGGAATTAACATGATATTGTCACGTACATTTTGGTTGTGTCATGCCGAAAATGCCATTGTGCCTCTCTGCAATATTGCATCATCTATTTCGAATTCAGATTTCCTCGAGGAAGGGAAAAGTTATTACTTTTCGGAGCTAGAGCACATTAATAGATTCTTACATTTGTCTGGTAGTGGAGAACAGTATCTGTTTTTGATTGATGAAATATTTAGAGGAACAAATACAGTTGAAAGAATTGGTGGTTCAGCAGCAGTTTTACAAAAGTTGGCAAGAGGTGGTGTTGTATTTGTCACTACTCACGACATGGAACTCGAGGACTATTTGACGCCCTCCTATACAATGTTTCATTTTCTGGAAACTGGAGACAAGGAAAAGCCATTTGATTATAAAATACGCTCAGGAGTTTGCAGGTCAAGAAATGCACTTAAGCTTATGGCCAGTTTAGGCTTTCCGGACGAGCTTGTTGAACAAGCTAAAGTAGTAGCGAATCAAATTGAACGGAGATATCCGAGCTTAGCCTCTTTAGATGAAAGTGAGTCGGGTGTCGTTGTCACCAGTAATGCAAAACTGACTCACCCTTGATACTCTATGCTCTTCCTACTATTGGGGGGGGGGGGTATATCAATCGATGTTGAAAAAGGAAGGGTGTATGGAAATTCATATTTTACACAGACAAGGCAAAAGTATTCGGGAGATTAGTCGACTCATGGGCGTGTCGCGTAACACTATACGGCGTTATATCCGAGGTGATCTTACTGATCCCAACTACAAACAGAGGCCACCGGTGGTGCGCAAACTGGATCCGTACAAACCGTATATCGAAGCCCGGCTAGAGGCAGCCGCACCCGACTGGATACCCGCCACCGTCATTTTTCGTGAGATCAAGCAACAGGGCTACCCGGGGGGCGAGTCCATGCTGCGCCGCTACATGCGTAGTATAATACCGGTTGCGATAGAAGAACCCTTGGTCCGTTTTGAAACCGATCCAGGCAAGCAAATGCAAGTGGTGTGGTGTGTGATCAAACGCGGGAAACAGCCGGTCTCTACCTTTGTTGCGACCCTGGGTTATAGTCGAGCCGCTTACGTGGAGTTTGTGAATAATGAACAGTTCATCACATTAAAACATTGCCATGAAAATGCGTTTGGATTCTTTGAAGGCGTCCCACTTGAAGTCTTATACGATAATATGCGCACCGTGGTGACACAACGAAATGCTTGCGGTGAAGGCCAACACCGTTTTCACAAGAGACTGTGGCAGCCAGCAAAAGACTACTGGTTTACACCACGCCTGTGTCAGCCGTATCGCGCCAAGACCAAGGGCAAAGTTGAGCGCTTCATCCACTATTTACGGTACAGTTTTTACGTACCCCTTAGCAAAAATTGGGTCAGGTCTTGCATTTTGCCTTATCGAAATATCGTATCACCCGACCAACCCGAGAGTAATGCAACCCAAAATAGCGCCCTATTTCTTCCATACTATAGCCACCACTTCAATAGGCCTGAGTAATCGCTGTGTCTCTATCGGGGTATTTCTTTTGATAATAATCCAGACGCTTTGGGGTCGTTCGTTTCTGGGTTGCAGGGATTTCTTTCAGCTTGATGTCTGATGATATTTTTCGTTGCATTTCGACAACAAATTTATCGGTGCCCAGGAAAATCTGGCGTTTCAGTTGCTCCCACGGTGAGGGCTGATTCTTGCCTTCTGAGACAAAAGTCTTATAACGCGTTATTGCGGTTTTACTTTGCTTGGCAAGCCCGAATTCATATACTTTTGGAGCATTAATTCTTATTCTCGCCTCTTAACCGATTAATCTCATCTTCACCCAATGGTTTATTATTCTTTATACTCAAGCTTAACTTCCATTCTTCTTTAAACCCTTGCTGAATACGCATATTTATATATAGCGTTATACACATTGCTATTAATGCACCAAGAGTTGCTAACGCCATATCTTTATGCGCATCCCATACGTCACCCTGTGTACCTAAGTATGCCATTCCCAAGTCACCACCAAAAAACTCTGCGGCGCCCCATTCAAATAGCTCAAACATCATTGATGTTGCCATAGTAAGTTCTAAAGGAAAAAAATAGCCCCAAAACCCTTTCGCGTCAGCAACCCGACAATATAACTCTTTTATTGGGTATGCCAATAAGAGACCATATGAAAAATGAACTAGTCTATCAAAATGATTTCTGCTCCATCCCATATATTCATTAAGACTGAAATTAAAATATGAAATTAAAAATGAATCATATGGAACATTTGCATAGGTGTAATGGGCACCAACTTGATGCAGACTCATAAATACAAATATTAAACTATAAGACACTCTTGATAATGGAAACTTCTTATAGGAAATAGCCATAATTACAGCAAATATGACTACCAATGCATTTTCAAGTGCCCAGTCAGCTCGATCATGAGGCGATACCGAAAGCGCTATAAATTCGATACAAAATAATATTGAAAGTATTAAAAAATATTTTTTATGTGTCATATTATCGTCTTATTTTCTACGGTACCTACAAATTGGCTTGAATTCCGGTTGTATTGGTTGCGGGATTGCAAGCTGCCATCCGGTTTGATGAGGCTACGATACCCATGGTTTCAATAGGATAATGTAGTTGCAGCCATACTACCCAGGAATGGATGGCACCAGCGGGTTTTTTTACGATGACCTCAGTTTCACTGATTATAGTTGGGATCGCAAGTATAGGTAACAATGGCATCAGGATAATTGACGGCTTTTCGTCAGTCCCTGATGCCATAGCCGATCTTCTACAATAGCTCTGTTATTCTTCTTGCTATCGATGACAAAAAACCGGTGGTAAATATCACTTACCACCGACATGTATTGTTCACGACCTATCAGACACGACTTATTTTAAATTTAGTCACGAACATACCGAACATCAACTTGCCCGTATATGTAATAGTTACTGCTGAAAAATGGCTTGGTATTGTCATATCGGCCATCCCATCTACCTTCGTTGATGGTGATATCGCCAATCGTAATTGGCGTTACGCCCAGGCGGGATTTTTGCCCATGCCCTGCATCAGCGTCAAAGGCAACCACATATGTATTTCCGGCCAACACGGCAACCCCGGTAATGGGATTATCATTCACGTCGGTCATTGTTGACCAGGCCCAGGTATTGACGCTTGAACAGAGACGCGCTTTTCCCAGGGCATCATTTTTCGACGAGCCACCGGCATCGTCTCAAAGATAAACGGTTCCGCAATTCTTTCCGGTTTCTGAAGAATCCATCCCCAGTTCAATTATCGTTCCATTGGCACGTACTGTAAATTTGTAGCCATAGGTACCTTTTCGATTTGGGTAAAATGCCTCATTACTTGAGAGGCCCTTTAAGTACTTAAACCATGGTGTTTGTGTCGTTGCAGACCCCGCCAGGTATAAGAGTGTTACTGAGGCCATTGCACTGTAAGCGCTGTTAATACAGGTTATGTCGTAAGTGGTATTTCTGTTCGGTGGGAATACCACCTCGGAACCACTCGTGGTGGTTTTGGTACTCCAACCGGTTGAACAGCTATCCGCGTTTTTTGATGACCAGGCCAGTGTCCGGGAAGCACCGGATCTAAAAAACCCGCCGTCGGTGCTAAGCGTAACCGTAACCGGGCTAACGGCGTCGGGTAGAATGGTAAACGAATGCTTGAGTGGCTCGTCGAACACCACGCAATACTCTCCAGCTGCGACGGGATTATTCTCATCATCCAACTGATCCCACCGCCAGGTCTCTGCCTGTCCAGTGCGTGGCAATAACCGTCTTAATGGACGCGTAGCACTTCCACCGGAATATACAACTGAACCGCTACACTCTGCATCACCAGCGTTGTCCCGGGACCTAATGATATACCATGGAGCCGAACTACTTATTGGGATGACTTTATCGCCAATATTTTTTATTTCAATGATCACCGGTTCGGTAGATCCAAAATTTTTGTTCGGCGTTTGTATCGATACCGCTGTATCCGCAACGGCACCGGGCAATATCCCGAATAGTGCGACAGGCAGTACTACCATACAAACTAAATTGTGTTTTCTATTCATTTCAGCACTCCATATTTTCCAAGGGTTAATATTTCTTGATTCATCATGCCTGTACATTAATAAAACAGAACAAGCATTAAAAAGTCGCATGACTAACCCCCGCGTTCATACTCCTTGTCATGCGCCATTACTTGATTTGCAGTTCGACAGGTCAATTCCTCTGTGATTCACTTGTGCTATTGACACCACATGAGTTCCGGAAGTTACCTCGTCCTCAAGATTATAATGAGGACACCCACGTCCTCCCTCAAACGCTCAAGTAATAATTAATGTTGTGTTTTATCGGATTGTAATGGATGCTAGTAAATTATTGCATTTAATCGTTGTTGTCTTTAGTGCAATGCGCTTTTAGTTGTGAAATGTTGTTGCGAAATGTCGCCGTTAAATGCAGTTATTCAAAACGATGCGTTTATGTATTGAAAGCGGATGAAACCCCAAGCCTCAGAAGTATGATGTAACCGCATTAATGCTCGCATGCTCGTATAGGTGGTTTGCATTGTGACGCTGTAACTCGCTGTGGCTATGCATCCTCAGTTGAGTAATGTTGCTGGACTGACTATTTTATGTACATGCCACGCGACAGGGGAAATACTATGGTAACGCCAACACGGCTAAAAAACGTGCAATCTACCACATGTCGGTTAATTTTACAGTATGGTATTTTGGGGCAACCATGAATTTGTAAGTAGCACTGAACTGCATTATTTTATTTATAATATATCAATAAGTTACGTGGTCGTTTTTTTACTTAAAAAAAATTGGCTCGATGTTTGTATACTAATGCATATACTACAAATGTGGCTCCATACCAAATTGCGCGATAACTTTTAAACGGATATAACGCCGCAATACTGAAATCGTTTGTAGTTAAATTATCTATAATTTGGAAATAAAAAAGGCAGGAGCAGAATAATGAATAGCTTGTTTAAGAAAACCATCTTAGCTGCAGTGTTCAGCATGGCATTTGTTGCAAATGCCAGCGCAGTTATGATCGATGGTTCGTTGGAGATAGCAGGTGCATTTGCACCAGTTGGTGGTACTGGGCTAGGTGATGCAACTGGCGTCGATATCCTGGGCTCAATTGTCACGGGAGCTTCCGGTGATTTCGCTGCCGGTGGATTGGGATTTGGTAGTGCCGCGACAGTAAATGATTTTAACTTCAGTGACCCCACACCTTTTGAATTGTGGGTAGCCGCACCGTTTAGTTTCGCTCTGACGGCGTTCAGCGTTGATATACTCACCGCTTCAATGATCGAAGTAACCGGTACTGGTACTGTGCAAGGTGCTGGCTATGATGATACCCCTGGCAATTGGATTATGACCGGGAATACGGCGAATAACGTTACTTTCAGTTTTTCATCAAGTACTGCGGCAAACCCCACTCAAGTGCCAGAACCAGCGAGTTTGGCATTAATCGGTCTGGGACTTGCGGGCGCTGGGCTGGGCGGATTCTTGAGACGCCGAAAAGTCGCTTTATACAGTGCGTAAAAACAAGCCGTAAAAAATGTGCAAAAATAATTTATAAAAATAATAAAGTCTATAAAAATAGCCGTTTTTAGTGTGTATTCCGAACCCCGCCACCGTGCGGGGTTTTTTTATTGTTATTGTTATCCCTAATCAGCTAAGCGCGACTTGCGCTTGCGATGCACTGCCGCAACACTCAACATCACAGGCCATCACACAGGTAGGAAAACGGATCGTTATTGGGGTCATTGGTCCAGGTGTACTCCATTAGCTCGGCGGCATTGTTTGCGATTTGCTCGCCATCCAACGCCTCAATAATAGCCAACGTCATGTCAATGCCAGCGGATACCCCCGCGGAGGTGATAATACCGCTTTGGGTTTGTTTGTCGATAAGGTTTACCCAGCGCGGCGGACAATGCCAGTTTACCTTTGGCCCCTGCTCCACTACCCAGGACCAGGCAATTTTATTGGTGGTAGCTGGCTTGCCATTCAGTATGCCCGTTTTAGCCAAGAGCGCCGCCCCCGTGCATACCGAGGCAACAACACTGGCTTTGTTGCAGGCTAGCTGTAGTGATTCGATAAACTTTTCATCATCAACCAAACTACGGGTACCGGTTCCACCGGGTATCAGTAAAATATCGTACTCAACGTCATCCCAAAAACCGTAATCGACAATCACTGCCGGACCGGAACCATTATTTCCCGTTGCAACCGCTCCCTGCTCTTTGCCAATGGTAATTGTCTGGTATAACGGTTTTTGTAAATCAGGTGCGCCGTGGGCATCTGAGGCAAAAGCTAGGTTAAAGGCCTGCACCGGGCCAAACAAATCCATCGGTGCCATGTGATCAATGATAACGCCTGCTACGGTTTTCAACGTTGCTCCTCCATGTCAATAATATTTTTTCCCTAATCTTCCCATCTTTCCTAATCGACCCTAATGTGAACGCGTGTTACCTTTACGACCCGCAAAAAAACCTAACCCGCCACCAATTAGCATGCCGAGAACCAGTTTTGATATTCCTGTGTCCTCCGCCGCATCCGTTTGCAGCGTTTGAATCTCGTTGTTGTCAGAAGCGCTGTGTTGCACCGGTAAGACAGATGTGCTGACACCTGCGCTACAATATCGCGCAACATCGCGCTTTGCTTTATCACAAAACAGTGCATTACTTTGCGCTTCATAATGGTCCCGGGTTTTCTTAGCCGTTGCCGTGGTTAAACCCAGCGGGGCATACGGAAAATCGTCCAGCCAGTTCAAATTGGATTGCTGCTGTGGAAACGCGGTCTCCTGAAACGGCGCAAAATCCTGTAGCATGGTGTAAATGGCATCATCTTTAAAACCGCGCCCATTAGGGTATTCAGTGGGCTTTGAGGTATCTACCGGTAATACTTCGGGTAAGTAGTGTTCGGCAAGATTACGGGGGATTGGATTATTATTGGCGTCCATTTTTGGCAACCCGGTTTTCTGATCACGCTCCCACAACTCCTGCCACCCTGTTATTGTTTGATTGAAACGTGTAACCCAGGGCTCACCATCTTCGGATGGGGGAATGGTATTAAAGGGTTGTTTATAATCCTCAAACGGAGGGTCCGGTAAAAAATAAGCGGAAATACCCGGGCGACCGGTACGATCCACTTGTTCATTAAGCCCTTCTCCCTGAACATAAGTGACAGACCAGGTATTAAACTTACCGTCCATTCCCGGTATTTCGACGGCAATCAGACTGACATTTTGTAACCCGAAGGTAAACCCGTCGGTATCCACATATTTTGGGTCCAGACTTCTAATGGGAGCATCACTGGGCTTGGCAAAAAAATCGCCATATAGTGGCAGCAAGGAATTTCCTAGCTGGTCGGCAGCTATATTGTATCGCAACAGGCGATAATCGTAAAAAAACGGATCCTGGCGAGCACCCACAAACAGCCTGATACCATCGGCCGTTTCAATAACGTCAGTGGCATTACCGCGACTGCTTTTGCCTTTCACAATAATGTCTCCGGTCGGTCCGTTATTTTCAGCCGCATCACCGGTTGCTTTGCGTAAGATAACGTCCTGTATTCCATCCGCATCTGGTTTGCCGACTGAAATTTTATAGGCGATGTCTGCTTTAAAATCGTTGTCGCTATCAATCTTAAATTCATAGGTACAATTTGGGTCCAGCACTAACAGCGGGCTTTGTGCTCCGGGTGGACTATAGGGGTTTAGGGACATGGCGAAAACCAGCCCGTGCTTGCCTTTAAACGCAAAATGATCACCAATGTCCCACATGGTGCGCTCTGGTGGCCCGGTTTGCGCCAGAAAGGGGGAGTCCATATGATCCGAGGCATTAACCGGCGCGATCCCCGCTGTCAGAGCAAGTAACACTGTAAACACCGGAATTGGAACTCCTGTGATAACCCTTGCGCTTTTTATTTTATTTTTAATTCTCATTCTACCTAATTCCCCTTGTTCCCCTAAAACTCGATTCGACCACTATTCCCCAATTTGGCGGAACAATGGCTTCGCTCGACGTGTCCTCTATTGACTGAACGGTTAGTTAATTAATCGTTAGTTACTAAGCCGTTAGTTACTTAACGGTAAGCAACTAAACGATCAACGACTAAACCGTACTATCCGTTTTAGCCGCTGCCTCACATTCATGCATATAACGCACGGCTTTTGTCACGGTTTTGCGCAACGCGGTCATAATAACCAGATAAAAGTCGTGTACAACGTCAGTTTTGGTTTCCGCCAACCAAGGGTCCATTACCACTGAGCGGTTCACCTTTAAGGAAATATTCTGCTTTTCACCACCGGTCTGATCGCCTGCTCCGGCATCACTAAAAATACGGTTAAGGTAAGTTCCCATGAATACCGGCCCATAATCATCATCACTCATGGTTGTTTGGGTAATTAACAACTCATAGTCATTAATATCTGTTCCCCAGTGTACATGCAGTTGATCATAGATATATTTATTCATGGTGTTTAAATCATCCAGGCTCGTATTCCATTGCCCATCCTGTTTTTTAAAGTTAAACACGTAATCCACAATGTTTTCATCCGGGCCAAGATCCCGAAACATTGCCCCCCCGATCTGCTCTTTAAAATTTTCCAGAGAATTTTTCGGGAATTTGTCTTTTACCAGCTTTGCCTGTGCGGCAACAATGGGCGGTCTTGCGCCTTCCCGTTCAGTAGGAAGCCGCGTGAGTGGCGTACAGGTAAAATCATCAGTGGGTTTGGCCATACAAAATAAATGCAGATAAAAAAGTTTTGCGTTCAGCAGGGAGCCAGTTAATAGTTTACCGTAGCCGGTGATATCAGGGCGAATTACTGCATGAGACAAATACACGCCAGCAGCGGCAGCACCCGGTTTTGACCCCTCAATACCAAACTCCCCTACTCCAGGCTCTGAGCCGGGAATACCAATAACCGGCGCACCAAAGGTGGTAAGGTTTTTAACGTCCGTATTGCGATAACAAAGTGCTCCTGCTGGATACTGTATATAACCCAGTTTATGGGGGTCAATGGTAACCGAGTCACATTTACGCAGATGCATTAGCGCAACGGCTGTTTTTTCATTCAGTGGCACCTGAGAACGATCCTCGATAAATGGATGCTCGTTGACAGATTGGTGGTTGAACGTTTCATCCTTTTGTTCAAAGCTAAAATTCGGTTGATCATAGGGTTTTCGCAGCGTGGTCACCAAATACCCGCCCCAGGCCGCATCTGCATGAATATTATAATCAAGACCTTTTTGCCTGAACTCCTCGCGCATTTCATAGATATCCCCCAGCGGATCGCAGGCACCTTCTTCAGTTGTGCCGGCAACGCCAACCACCATGGCAACCGGCTTGCGCTGGTTCAGGCACCGTGTAAGTTCATCGCGTAATTTATCCAGGTCAACACGGGCATCCGCATCAACTAAAACAGTATGCATATTACTCTCGCAGCCAAAACCAAGCACTGCCATTGATTTTGGCCAGGAGTAATGTTTGGTGCTGGGAACGATGTACGCAGGTGTTTCAAAGCTCTCACCCACATAATAGGTATTATGTGCCTTTAATAGTCCAATTGAATTTACCGAATAACGATGCAATAAGTCCTGCCAGACATCGGCAGGCTCGTCTGGCCGGCCTGGCCCCAGCAGCGCCCATATTCGCGTTGGAATCTGCAAAGCATCATCCATTTTTATATTCAGGAGTTCCCAGGGTGACATTGAAATGAGCTTCTTCGATTCTCCCGTTGGCATCGCGACGATAATATCCTTCGCGGCTGAATACGGCGAATCATCCTGAAGCAGTGCATATCGGATTGCCATTGGTAAATATTTTAATTCTCGCGCCGACCAGGCCGCTTCCAGGTTCGCCACAGACCCGTCACAGGTTATGTGCGCCCAAGGTTCCACTTCCTCACTGATTGGAAAGCCTATCATTTCAGATAAATCTTCCCCCACCACCATTTCAAGAAACGTGGTTAAGGTGGATGCCTGCACGGTGACATTATTGGGGTTATGCAGCATGGTGGCTATGTACCCCAGCATCCCTGGCAGCGTGGTGTCCCACAACATATGCCCTTGATATCGCATGCTGGTATAAGGGGTCGCATAACGCGATAGCATCTGAAGCAACAGGGTGAAGTTATGCTCCAGCGAATCCATTGAAGCCAGGTAACCTTCCGAATGCTTTACTTCCTGGGTAATAAAGGTCGGATCTTCCGGGTGAAAGTAGCGTCGATAACTGGCCGCAGCATCGATGGCGTCTTGCGTCAACCGGGCAAACAAGTCTTTGTTTTCCGCGCGAGTCCCCAGAAACCAGCCTGCCGGATCTCCCTTTTCCCCACACCCTCTGCCCTGTATTCCATGCAAATCTTTGAATGCTTTTTGCCAATGGCTGATAACATTTTCATCAACGGGTTTTCCTTCAACCCATTTTTGGTCGGTCTGCGCGTCTGCAGCACCACTTCTTAGCTTTCGCAGTTGAAGATAGGACAGGTTATTTTTAATACGCTTGGGCATGGCTATTCCTCCCGGTTGGTTTTGCCTCACCGACTGATGAGCACAAAATCATTATTAGTTGTTGTTTTCTCAATTTCTGCGTCTATTATTTAACTTATGAGTACTGTCTTTTTTACCCGCTATAGCGCTATCAATAACCGGGTCGATAAATCCCGGCCAATACTTTATCGTAACGGCTATCGGAGCCGACCTATCGAACAACTGGAATTACACGGTACCTGCGATAATCCGCCTTCTGACCAAACCAAATTACTGGCACGACACCAACATGCCCTGCCATTCACGGCATGCAATCGATAATTAAAAACCAAGATTGGTGCGTCCTACCGTTAACCTAACCAACAGCAGTTCGTACCGGTGAACGCTACATCCGGTTGTTATCTATAATGTTGTCTGTACGGTAATATGTACTGTCGTATGGCTTGTTGAATGTCTTACTTGTTTATCTCATGACTGCCTAGGCTGATTTTTGTCATTCGTGTTGTATCGCCTCACACCATGAAAGCTATATCGATAAACCAAAATATCGGTAGGCCAAAAAACATACAGCCTTTCATTATAAATGAATCTAAATCAGCTCACCTGTGAAGTAGCTCACAATATTTAATTTAATCAGCCAGGGTACGATCAACCAGTGCACTATTAACCAGGGAGCTATTAACCAGTGTATAAAATTAAGTGCACTCGGAGGAACGCCCGGATACCTTAATCCCCAAGGTATCGCAGCACTTTATAGAGCTGCATCTGACTCGATTTTCCCTTTAATGAATGAAGCCCAAGTGACTTTACTTCGACTTGATTCTTCACCATTTGGTAGGTTTTATCTGAAATCGTCACTACATCAATCAAACCGGCTGATTCAACCCGCGAGGCTGTATTAACCGTATCTCCCCAAACATCAAACGTAAAGCGTTTTTTACCGATCACGCCTGCGACCAGTGGCCCTGAATGCACGCCAATACGTATATGCAACGGATCACTACCGGTCTTAATGTCTTTTTGACCTAACATCTCGGTTGCCTTTAGCATTTCAAGTGCAGCGCAAACGCAATCAATGGCATGCGTTTCCGACAAAACAGGCACGCCACCGGCACACATATACCCATCGCCGATGGTTTTAAGTTTCTCCAGCCCAAAGTGGTCAACAATATCATCAAAGGCTTCAAAATAATTTTTTAACCGCCCAACGACTTCCACCGGATTCCGCTTCTCGGAAAGCATGGTAAAATCGGCGAAGTCTGTAAAGATGACGGTTGCATGCGTATAACGTTTAGGCACCACATAACCGTTCGCCTGTAGCTCCTCCTTGATGGTACGGGGTAAAATTGTCAACAGTAGTTCTTCTACGCGTTGCTTTTCGGCTTCCAATAATTTGGAAGTACGCTGTAATTCATTAAACAGATTATTGTTAACGGTTTCGCTGGCAGCCCACATTTTATCAGAGCGCTGAAGATTGCGTTGTAACTGTTCTATTTTTCGCTCATTGCGAAGGAGTTTGCGCGTTAGGTTTTTATGTTCTTCTTCATGACCAAGTAGGTTTTTTGTCGTCATGGCACACCAAAATCAACATCAACTATAAACATATTTGTGTTTAACGAATACCCGTATAATAAATTCGCCTGACTAATATATGGCGCACATTGATAACGTATTATTGTGATAGCGTATATCATTCAGCGTCTGGTCAGCGGAGTCATAGGCGCCAATTTCACCATAAGAATAAAAACCCTGGATGGGCAGGTCTTCTCCCAACCCCTGTTTTATGCCGTTAATTTCTTTTTCAACATGAATTCCCAGCATAAGCTTACGCGCCCCACAACTGGCAAACAACACGCAGGCTGGCGCACGTTTGCCCAGGCGCAATTTTAGCCGGGCAGTGGCATCATCGATACTTTGGTAGATCATTTCACGGGTGCTATGCCCCATTTGTATCGTGCTACCCTCAGGCACCATGCCACCGTAAACAACGGCGCCTGCATCATCCGTGAAAAAGGGAGACCGAATCACATAGTGATGGCGATCCTTGTGATGGACGGTCTCTTCCATCAATGCGATGGGGTAAGCACCTGCGATGTCGGGGTCATCCATGTTCGGAATGTAGCGCTGCAAAAATTCAATCGTGGGTCTGTTGTCAACCTTTAACAACCGGTTCCCGTCTGCTTCAGTAATCGTCGCGTGGTGCCCCATTGGCCGCCAGCCGGTTACCGATGTAACACAGGCGTCAATCTCCCCGCCCAACAATAAGAGCGGAACACTATCTGTGTAAATCTGATCATTCAACACCTGAAAGGTCTTCTGGAATCGTCCACCGTCCCCTGGACATCCGCCCACGACAGGGATGCGGTCAGCATTGAGCCCCTGTAACGCCCTAATCACTTCTTCGCCCTTAAAGTTTAACCCCGCATCGGGGAATACTACCGCTAATTTAGGCGCACAATTGATTTGATTTACAGCCTGCTCCCATGCCTCGCGGCAGGCTGCCTGCGGGTTTTCACCAAGATTTTCACCGACCCCCAAACCAATTTGTAATGCGTCCGAACTTAACACCATCAAAGTTACGGCGTCTTCAAAATAACCATCGCTGGTCGCTTCGGAATAGGTGGTGGCGCCAATTAACGGGATATCAAGTTCAAGTCGTACCCCCTTAATAACCTCTGCCAGGTCAAACTCAATGCTACAAAGCAAAATCCCCACACTGTTTGCCGCCAATGCTAATCTTTCCTTAATCATTGCTGCCGCTTCGCGGCCTGCCTCCAATGAATCTTCCAGACATTCGCTAACGCCAGTTGCGCTTAAGATGGCCATTTCACATTCCCCTGGTCTAATTAGTTATCAATACACCAACGCACAAAACCGACAACATGTCGGCGTTTGGCCAGCGTCATCAACTCACAAAATCCTAATACACTATAAAACAATCGCATGGGGAGATATAGTGCCAGCAGGCCGTTCCTGGCGATAAATCACTGCAGTCCCGTAAAAAACTGCAACCCCGTTTAGAAGACTCGGCTATCCACACCAACGCATGCCCGGCCATCCCTTCAATTGCTTAACCAATTAAATTGATGAACACAGCATTAGCACCACCGTTGCTACCTGAACCTCAATACGGCAAGCCACAGCCTGTTCATTATTTATACAAAAACAACCATTTTGATCGATATTCGCCCAGACAAAGATAAACTCCCGCACCCCATTGCCTGACCCCTGCTGCTTTTTTATAGCCATATGGACTATTCGTTTACCCGTACCTAGCGTCAGCGACATGAGCCCATAACATGTGCCAGTGACATAAATCAGTGCTATGAATTAGTAATAAATAACATTACCAATGTGATCTAGTTCACTGCTAACAAAATAATTTACTTTTATACTCAGACCCATCGTACTCACCCAGCAAGTACAACGCTAAATGTCTCTAAATAAAAGGCCGACTATTATGAACAGACTCGAACAACTCATTGAAACACTCGCTGACGACGATGATGCGGTCGTCGCCAAGGCAAAAAAAGCCATTTTCGGCTTTGGTGTCAGTGCTATTCCCATTCTCATCAGAGCAGTTGATCACAAGAATCAACAGGTTGTAGCACAATCGGTGGTATTACTGGGCCTGTTTGGGCAAACGGCAGCGTCTGCTGTGCCTGTATTAATGGAACTTGCAGTATCAGACGATGACGATCTTCGCACGAAGGCCGCTACGGCACTGAGTCATGTGGCCCCCCATTATCAATATAGCACACCCTCTTTGCGCCTATGGCTGAGCAAAGACAATAAACCACAGCCGGTTCTGACCACCTTCCAAAAAAGTGATAATTTTGCATATAAAATAATCCCAACGCTGCTGGTGGCATTACAGGATGAAAGCGAAAAGATGCGCGAACTGGCATTTACCAAGTTAAACGAACTGAATTGGATTCCCGTCTATATTATACCGGCGCTATTTGGATTACAGTCACATGGCGATGTTTCCGTAAGCCAAAAAGCCAAAAAATTGATTGAAAAAATACGGGATGCTGCCAATGGCGATGTCAAACACATTTTCCGGACTGCCAATAAGCTTGTTTCCTATAATCAACCAACGTTCGCCAAATGTGTGAATTCATAAGCGAGGATAAAGCCCGCTAATACCCGATTGTAAATCATCACCACCATAGAAGCACACGATACGCAGATAATACAATTCGGCTTATAAAAACACCATATTGTAATCAATAATTACCCAGTTTTATCGTTCGTATTTTAAGTTACTCTTATTTACAGCAATTAATAATATTGGATATCGTGCGTTTAGTTTCTCAGTGTGACCCTCGGCGACGAAGAAGTTAAGAAGAAGCGCATAACATTAAGGCTTGTAGACGGGCGTTTAGGACTAAACTCGAGAACTAACCTGAAGTAATATTATAACTTAAGCACTGCACTGTAACTTATCCGTAAAAATATCTGCATGGAGTTGCTACAAACAGGGCAGGATATGATCATAGCGCAATCGTTTATTCGCCAGTACCTCTGGAGAAAAACACTGCATTTAGTCACTCTGCTCACCGTTGAATTAAAGTCCTACCCCCAGACCTTTGCCGGTTTCTATACCCGTGGCGTTTAGAATTCCGGTGTTAAGTGTGCTTCCCATTTATACCAACTTTCAATTGATTCTAACGAATGATGCTGATGCGTTAATTAGCAAAGATCACACTATTCCCTCTTAATGCGCTCCACAACACCGGTGGGTTATAAACGGAATTTATCAAAGTATTGGCATCACTTTTCATCTGAATTACATCAATGTAAGACAATCACATAATTTTTTGAGATTCGCATTACGCGCTGTCACGAATTTTGCAATGCTTGACAATTGCAACGCCATTTACAGGTGGTATTTGGACTACGCTATAACACAATACTCGTTAATCACCCAAATTAATCAGCTGAGTTTGCCTGGAACACAAATTTGATTGTAAGGGTAAGCCTATTTAAACCCAATTGAGGAACCGCTCCGGGAATCATTGAAACAACCGACCGGATATTAACGGATATATTTGATATAAAAGATAATAATCCAGCGAATAAAATTCGCCCCGGTTTTGCCTTTTGTCGGAATCATAGATTGATATGCGCTTATTGGAATGCCGATATCCTGCCATAGGGATAGCCCTTTTTGTGATTTTGACCATTTGGTTACTGCGTATTGCCGGTCTCCTGGAGATCCCCACCGGCCTGACTTATGATTTAATGGTAAAACACACCCCGGTTACCCAGGTTGCCTCCAAGCAAGTATTGCTCGTTGAGACAGAGTATAACCAGCGTAACGCCAGTGACGGGTACTGGCACACATTGCTACAAACATTGGAATCAATGCAGGTAAAGCAGGTTATCTTTACCTTTATTCCCAACAACGAAACCCCGGCATTTTTTGAATCTGCAAAGCGTTACGGCAATGTAATTTTTGGACGCACCACAACCATGGACCATGATAGCCCTGACCAGCGCATTCTTGAGCCCATTCCAGAGGCATTGCAACAGCTGTCAATTCCCATCGGCATCGTTGATCAACCCCCCTCAAGTTACGGCGTACACCGGGAGCAATATGCAAACATAACGATTGCAGGGCAGCATTATCCAGCCCTTGAGGTCGTTGCAGCTCGCGCCATACTGGGTGAAAACGACATCCCGGACACTAATTACCTGGTTAACTTCCTGGCGGGAGAAAACACCATTCCCGTCGTTACAGGCGCAAGAGTGATTAATGGAGGCCTAATACCTGACCTGGTTCAACACAAACATGTCATTGTGGGATTCAATACCAGTGCATTTTTACCCGGCATTCACACCCCGACAACCGGTGGCCAAAACAAAATTTCGTTACTCACGTTTCAAGGACATGCCTTGAATACGTTGCTCACGCAACGGGCTTTATATACGTTACCTGCCGTATACTGCCTGGCGATACTGCTAATGATTGTAACGTTCTGCATTTTTATCTACCAGGCAACCTCACTAAAACTGGCCACATGGATATCACTAGTACTGGTGTCACTCTATTTATTGCTCGGGTGGTTTGTACTGTCGTATTTCCTGTTGGTATTACCCGTCGTTGAAATGGCGCTGGTACAGATTTTTATGTTCCTGTTGATCTTTCGTTATAAGTCAGTATTGGAAGAACAGGCGCTGACTCAAATGCTCCTGGATAATAGCGCAAAACAACAAAAACGAATCACACAACCCAGTTTTTATAATTCGCCTGAACACTGGTCACAAGTCATAAACCTGGTTAATCAAACCTTTGACCTGGACCGTATTATTTTCCTTGAGCGTATTGAAGGTGACCACCGGCTTCAGGAAATAAAGGCATTAAATTGTTCCCTCGATGCCATTAACGAACGTCGCCGTGACTATGAGCGAGCCCCTTACAGCATTGCCATTGCCGAAAATGCGCCAATACAACTCAATAAGGAATATTTCAAGCAGGGTTCTGCAAAAGAACAACAATATTTGGTACCACTCACCTTTGCCGGGGAAGTGCTGGGTTTTTGGGCATTCACCATAACACCGGAAAAAGTCGATGCTATGCCCCTGTTTACCTCAAGGATTAAAGACTACGGCGTTCAGATTGGCGAATTGCTCTATCACCGAAAACAATGGTTAAAACAAAAAAATTCTCAGGCCAGGTTATTTTCCCAATACATAAAACTGGAAGCGGATAATTCAGTTTATAAATCGCTTTATCGCTCGCAGGAAATCATAAACCGGCGGTTTACCCTGTTGGAACACGTCTTTGATGGCCAAAGCACTGCCACAATTTTGTATGACTTGTTTGGAGGTTTGGTGCAAATGAACCAAACCATGTCAACGATTCTGCAAAGCGCCAATTTACCGGCATTTAAAATGACCGCGCTGGATTTAATAACCGCTGTAACCGAAATGGATGTCACTCAAGCACGGCACACCATGCGTTACGTGGTACTGGAGCACGGTAACGTCAACATACCTGCCTCGATAAACGGGGCAAATGATGAAATTCTGTTACTAAACATTCGACCGCTCACCCAACATGAAACCGATGACACAACTGCGCCAACGCCATTCAGTCTTCTCGGCATACTTTTTGAATTTATAAATGTAACAGACCTGAAAAAACTCTATACCTTAAAGGACCGGCTAATCGAAAGACTCAACATACAGCTTCGAAACGATATGGAAAGCGTCATTATGGCCTCTGGCATTTTACAAATTGATAATGTTCCCGACGAAAAACGACATCGGGTGCTCAATATTATACAAGATAAAGTCGCCCAGGCGGTGGATGTTCTGGAAGAAGCGCAACAACACCTGGACGTCAATGTTCAAGGCATACCATTAGAACGCTATCCGCTGGAAGCCAAGCCACCACTATTAGCCGCGATAACCGCCGTCTCAGAAAAGGCTGGGCGCCGTCACATCAACGTGCAACCGGACACTTCAACATTAGTCGGGCTGGTGTTCGCTGAACCCAACTCACTCATCAACGTGCTGAAAACTATCCTCGATGTGTTAATCGAGGACGCCGCTGAAAACAGCACCATAAGAATCCGCCTGCAACAGTCTGAACAGACCAGTACGTATCGACATTCGATCGTTTTCTTATTCGAAAACACCGGTTTCGGCATTCCTGAAGAAAGACTAAATAACTACTTATTTGGTGAACCAACCGCGTCCACCGAGCTGTTTCAGCAATTACGCAATGCGGTGCGTATTGTGCAAGACTGGGGAGGTGACGTGGAAGCCCACAGTGATATTGGTGTTGGAATGCGGTTTAACCTGAAGCTGAAAGGATTTTTGTGAGTACTCCCGCAAAACGCATTTTACTAACAGACGATGACCCCCTGCTTCAGGAGTTGTTGGAAATATTCCTGGATGCAAGCGGATATATATTGTTTACCGCGCAAAACGGACACCAGGCAGCCGAAGCCGTTAAAGAGCATACCTTCGACCTAATCATTCTTGACCTGATGATGCCATTGATGGATGGTCGCCAATTCCTTCATTGGCTACGGAAAGAACAAAACTCATCCATACCGGTTATGGTGTTAACCGCAATGCAGGGGACGGAAATGGAGCAGGACTTGCTTGCCGCCGGTGCCACGGCTGTTACATTTAAACCATTATCAACGGATTCTCTGGTTGCGTCGGTTAGCAAATTGTTAGCCTAATGTATTAACAGGATCATCACTGTGTTACAAGACCTGCTTCCTCTGCAGATATTCCCACAGGGGAGCCTCGAAAGCTCAGTCATTACGACTGTCTGGGTAGGCGTATTTGTCGTCGCCTTCTTTAACCTCCGTTTGGGCTGGGTACTTTCCGGCCTGGTGGTGCCTGGCTATATCGTGCCATTATTATTAATGAAGCCGTGGTCAGCGGGTGTTATTTTTATCGAGGCATTCGTTACCTACTTTATCGTCCGCATACTATCAGAAGATTGTTCCCGATTTGGTTACTGGAGCAGCCTGTTCGGCAGGGACCGCTTTTTCGCCATCATTCTGGCCAGCATTATAGTGAGAATCAGTTTCGATACCTGGTTATTACCCTGGCTGGGTAACTTAATGGAAAGCCAGTGGCACATCACCTTTGACTACCGCAACAATCTTCACAGTTTTGGTTTGGTCATTATTGCACTGATCGCCAATCAAATTTGGAAAACCGGCTTCTGGCGAGGCCTGCCACCATTGCTGATTACCGTTGGCGTCACATACATTATTGTCCGTTACGGCTTAATGGAATTTACAAATTTCACGGTAAGCAACCTTGCTTATATGTATGAAGATCTGGCGTCCTCCGTGCTTGCCACGCCAAAAGCCTATATTATCCTGGTTACCGCCGCATTTATTGCATCGCGCATGAACCTGCATTACGGCTGGGACTATAACGGTATACTGATTCCATCCTTGCTCGCGCTATAATGGTATCAGCCCAGCAAAATTCTCACCTCCTTTGTCGAGGCCTTCATTATACTTGGCGTGGCAATTCTGTTACTACGTATCCCCTGGTTTGCAAGCCGCAACATTGAGGGCGCTCGCAAAACCCTGTTGTTTTTTAACATCAGTTTTATATACAAAATTATTCTGGCATATACATTACTTAATTTCTTTCCGGAGATAAAAGTCACCGATGGTTACGCATTCGGCTATTTGTTAGCAACCTTAATGGCCGTCAAAATGCACGACAAGGAAATTGCTGCACGACTAACAAGAGCCACATTACAAACATCACTGGTTGCCGTGGTTGTCGCCAGTGCAGTCGGTTTTACACTGACCTTCTTGCCGACCTCGGGGATAACGCTGCAAGCAAGCAATATGGTCAGCGCCAGCTCAATATCACCGGTTGACAAAAGCATTATAGAACTCATTCGCGAAGACAAGGTTACACTTTACACACCCAGAAAAGCCAGTGGAGTCCCGCCGCCCCTGCCGCATGAAATTGAAGCGTTCACCAGTGCAACGAAACATTTACTGTCTTACGCCAAAAACCAGGATAGCGCGGCACTGAATCAAGCCATCGCATTATTGGACCCGCTTAATTATCAGGTTTATCTGGTGGAGAATCGTTATTTGTATCTCAAGGAGCGAGAGCCGGGAAACGGCTGGGGTATCTATGTTATTGATATGAAGAGCAGGAACAATTTAGTCGTCGAAGTGCCAGCCCCGTTAGAAGAACCCGGCTCCCTAAATGCCGCCGCCATGCTGTTTACCCGCATGGATGCCAGGGCGTTGGCAATCGCCGGTGTGCGCCGAAATTCAAACCCGGACGGTTCCGCCGATGTGCTGCACAATCAGGGTACACTGTACCATGTTTTCCATCGCACCCTGGCACGCCGGGACGTATTACAGGTTCGTGGTTACACCAACACCAGCGCAAGAGTGTTAGGTGGCATACGTCGCAGCCTATCACAGCAAATAGACTTGCCAGAACTACCCAGTACCCTGTGGGTAAAAGCAGGTTTACCGGAAAGCCTCGACCTCGTTGTGTTAAAAAAATTACTGCAGAACCTGAGCATTGAATGGGGCGACACCCCAATGGAAAACCGGCAGCGTGCAGCAACCCGCACGGGTTTTTCCGAGCTTATTTTAAACAAATCAGACATGCGAAAATTGTTGGCACACATGCACCTCGGCGAATACGAAATCCCGTTACAAATTAGTGAACAGCGCATTGACGGCCACCTGCAACAATGGTTACTCGATGACAAAGATAGAATCGCAGGCCGTGGTTCAAACCTCTACATACCACCACGCACTGAAGAACTGCTTTATTTCGATGATGAAATACTCACCCCGCTCTGGCTTGCCATCCACCAGCAATACCGCAACGGTAACTGGACCGTGGAAGGCAACGTAGAACTTAAAAATATTGCCATCGCTGCTACGGTAATGAACTACCAGTTATTGCAATATCGTCACCATAGCACCCAGCAAGATTACCTGATCCTCACGGAATCTGATGCCGCCTCCCGAAATAATAACGCTCGCAACGATGCCCCCCACATTAACGAGCATGATGAGAAAACCAGTACAACGGCCAGCCCCGCCAAACCCCGTCGTTATTGGGGCACCTATGTATTTCGACTGGGCACCACGGCAGATTACCTGGTACAGGTACCCCGGCCGCTTTATGAAATCAACAGCTTCGAATATGCCGTCTCGTTGTTTGAACGACTGGGGGCAAAAGCGCTGCTGATTGCCGGCACCAACCCCAAGGCAAACCTTGATGGCACCTCGGATATTGTTCGGATTGGTAATGTTGAAAGCCTGTTTACACTGGTTAATCAGGTGGTATTACGCGAAAGCCGGGAAGCACCCATGATGGTGATTCACAGCCGGGCCTTTGGCCACCGGGAAGGCAGCGTCATGCCGCAGGAAGATGTGCTGTTATCACTGCACGATGGCAGAACCAACCCTGACGGGCTTCCGCCATTAAGCAGTGGCCTCCTGAAAACACTCAGCAAAGATGGCTTTCGCACCCGCATGGTGGATGGCTCCCCGGAAACCGCCGGATATGAAGTTGCCAGTATTCCCCAATCATTATACCTAAATGCCAGCAACAACAAAGAATTTGCCATACTCTGGATTTCTCCGCTGGCGCGCGCCAGTTTTGGCGCTAAAAATAACGACCGCCAGGAACAAGCGCAGTTCTATTCACTCAACATACCCTCAATCGAAACGGATTTATTCGACTATATTGCCCCCTTAACCAGTAAAGCCGTTAAACCGGACATTGCACAAACATTACGCCGCCACATCCAGCGCTATCTTAAAACCCATGATGTGGTCACGCTGCAACGTATCCAACGCGAATACCATTCCTATCGCGTGATAAGACTGGTTGATCGTGACTCCCGGCAATCCTTCATGTTGCTGCTAACCCAAGACAATGACCTGCTGATGATTGCCAATTTAGACCCACGCCGCCTGCAACAGGTCATTGAGGCACCCGTTGGACAAATTGAACGGAAAAATATTACCCGATTTAAGGAAACGAGTACCGGGTTACTCACCTTTGGGAATACCCTATGAGGCTTTTAGGCAAAAGCCTTCTCATAATAAGCTTAATCTTACTGGGTAAGTTCGGTTATGATCAACAGTGGTATGTTGAGCTGTGGTCTGGCTTTAATAAAAACCCCACCTTATTGGAACATGCGCGCCCCAGCCCGGCTTACTTATTAACGCAAGACAATTGGCTGAGGTTTGCCATCAACAACCGCGGCAATTCATTCACGGTAATCAGTAATGCCAGCATCGCACGCGCAGATTCCCAGTCACCTGGCGATGCCTGGAAGTATGCCATTGAATATCAGGTATTAAATGCGGCGGGAACCCCGATAAAACAGAGCATTTATCATCACCGGGCAGGATTGCGACTATTTTATGATGACACCAAAAACGAATCGCTGACCCGCGCGTTCTTCCTTGATGACAGCCTTGTACCCACCAACAGTTCAATCCTACGTATAAACACCGAAGGCCTGGAAAGCCCCGCCACCTTGCAATTGAAACTGGCCAATTATGAACCTGCCCTCAATGAAGTCATGGTCCGTATCTACCAGCCGGACCCGGTGCCTGATCATAAACTATCCTCAGCGTGGCAGCGATTAAGCGAGAAACAAAAGATGTTTCTGAGCCGTGGCAACGTCTATGGACCGGAACTACTGCGGGAACAGGAAAAGCAGTTCTTATTACGCAACCGTTCGGTCCCTGTCGGGCCACAGGGAATACGCGGGGAGGACTATCAGGATCGCATCATTTATTTTTTACGAGAATATACCGACGATCTTGTTGTGCAGGAAGAACAACCGGTATTGCCCGCCGGTCTCCTGGTTGACAACTGGTTGCGCGGCATCATCGTTATTCCCGAGCAGGGTGCCCGCCTGGCGCTGGCGTTCACACCCCTTGATGACAACGTCACATCCACAACAAGCCACTTATACCTCAATTGGGTCGGGCATGGCACCAAGGCACCAAAACAGCAGCATATCGCTTTCAACAACCAAACCACCATCCCAGCTCAGGACTTTGACGGCGGCACACTGGAAATTCAATCAACAACCGCCGGGGTCATCCGGGCTTACACGGTTACGGGTAATGCAGTAAAGGAATTGGATGTGACGCCGGTCTACCTGCGCAGCTATGTGGTAACCACGCAATTCCCCGTGGAGTACTTAATTGATCATACCCAAAATCAGGCCACCCCTTTTCGCGTCGATATCCGTGCCTTTAGCAACCCGGCGGAACAACGATCGCAGCCACGGGCTGAATCCGTTCAATACGTCGTTACCGACAAACAGGAAAACATAATTAAACAAGGACAGTTAGCCATTGATTCATCGGTATCCAATTACGATCGCGTGTCAACTGACCATAAAAACTGGCGGCTGTCAGACCCCTCTCGCTACTATTTTCGATTACCCAAAAACGCCAACAAAATTCGTTTTTTATCGGAGCATCCCGCCTTGCTGTCTGGCTACAGCCGACCACCAAATCTGATTAGAAAACTAAAGGTGCCTGAAGACTATTATGCAACCGCCGATAACCAGCAAGCGCGTCAACCGGCCTGGTTTCGCCTGCGCGCCCTGGAAAATACCACGCTGACCAGTAATAACCGTACTATGCTATTGCGCGTACAACACCGCCCCCGTGAAACCAATAACCAAATCATGGCCGGTGAGTACTTGTGGGAAAGTTATGAACCGAACGGCTCATGGTTAGCCCGCTACTTACTAACACCCCGCAATACTGATATGGCAGCCCGCAAAGCGGCACTGGATGTAACCTATCGTCCGGTGCCAACAGCAACACCTGAGCCCGTTGCATTTCAACCACCACCGAACAGAGAACGCGTTACTCCCAGCCTGATATATTTACGAGGCAACCGCGCCGACCAGCAGGGCGCAACCCATAAATCCACTGGCATCAGGGGCGCCACATCCGAACCCATTGAAATTTTACTTGACGGCAAAGCCATTTATCGGGGCAAAATGGCAAACTCGCGTGGCACCATTATGCTACCGGAAATATCCGCAGGAAAACATCACATCACCATTAACGCATCCAGTTCCACACAATTCTTTCTGAATTACACGGATGCAAATTATCCTGACGAAAATTATCTCAGCAAAAACCACCTCCATAAAAACAATGCCGACACCGATAACCCGCAGTTTCTGAAGCGTCTGGCACACCGCTTACAAGCCAGGGGACTTAGCTTTGTTTATGACAAAACGGCCGACGAGGATGTCGTGTCCACCCTGCTGTATTTACCGTATAACCTGCAACAACGTACTAACATTAGTGTCAATATTGAGCCGATATCGCATCGCTCAATTGGGCCGTTTCGAAACTGGAGTTTTCTGCAACGCAGCTATGACATTCGGCCTGATAACGAACAACGCATCGCCGTACTCAATACCCGAGATGAATTCGTGGGAAACAAGCGGCGCCTTTTCATCACATTGGGCAGTGATCTTCCCGCAGGACGATACCGCATCCACGTAAAACCCGAGCAAAACATCAATGCCTATTTTTTACTTTACCGGTTAACACCCGGTCAATTTAAACAACGGGTATTTTTTTCCGAATCACGCTTGAGCGATCATTATGCAACGGAATAACCATGCGGTGATGATAGTGCTAACACTCTTGTTGGCTGGTGGAACGTCCGCGTGCGAAGCGCAGTCGCTCAATGACTTATGGACACAAAGCACCACCTCCGTTTATAAAATGCCAACGACCCAGGAATTGCGGACAGCACAAGACCTGTTTCGCGAACACTTTAAAGGTCGTTTTGATGAAAAACTGGTTCAACAATGGGAGAAACTCGGTTTTCAGGCTCAACCGATCGAACAAGACAAGCATCACTTCTTTGTCATTCGTGAACACAAAGAACAGCGCCATGGGCGGGGCTTTTTTGTGTTCACTCCTAACCGGCAGGCTGGCATCACCCTGCAATCGCCTCACCGATACCATGACCGTCACACCGGTGACCTCGCGCTGAAACTTCTCATGAGCAGCGACACCGTGGTGGCCGCTGCCTGGAATACCACCGCAAGAAACACCGCAAATAAATATTTCAACAATGCTGATATGGCCCACCTGACACAAAGCCACTTTACTGCATTTGCTCGGGCTTTTTCCAGCATTGAAAAAGGCAGCCTGATTCAAATCCATGGTTTTTCAAAACAAAAACGACGTACAAAACAAGCCGCAGAAGCTGACATTATTATCAGCTCTGCCACCAACATGCCCGGTGTGCGTACCCAAAAAATCAGCGCATGCCTGAAACACACCACAACCTTTAAGGTCCGAATTTACCCCTGGGATGTACAAGAACTGGGTGGCACAACCAACACCGTGGCAAACGCATTGCGCGCGACTGGTTCACCTGCATTTGTGCACATGGAACTAAACCTGGACACCCGGCAAAAACTGCTAAACAACGCCACCTTACTTAAACAATTCTCACATTGCCTGCCAATGGGAGGCTCATTGTGACGCCAGCGCAGATAACCATCATACATTGGGCAAAAGCCCCGCTAAAAATCCTGTCCGCCATCGTATTGCCCCTGTTGGCGGCATTACTGGCGTCACTATTGGCAACAGTGATACTGCCATTTACCAACAATTTATACGCACAAATTGATCCGGTAACACTTGCCCAGCAACATTCTCCTCCCCCAGCCCTGCGCTGGGATAACATCAATGCGCCACCCTTTTGGCTCGATGGTGAAAAGCCACGTTATCAGCATTCACTTAAAATGCACACCATTCAATTCACCAAAAATAACGAAGTGCTTATACGATTACCCGCCTATCGATATTTACGTCTACATACACCGGAACAGGCGCTGCGGCCTCAGGACTGGCAGGTAACCCTCAGCAACGGTAGCGGCATATGGTTAAACGCGCCATTGCAGCGCACCAACCAGGCAACGTCGTTAATCATATCCCAGCTTCACCCACAGGAGCGCCTGGTGCGATTGCGTTACCTCGGCACAGACGACAAAGAAACCGACATCGCCTTGTATTTATCTCGGCCGGTACCATCAGGGAATACCGCGCCCTACCAACACAGCATAAGCCTCAACACCAACCAACACACGCTACGCCGTGAACATGACGCCGTGGGGATGCCCTACTGGCGAGTGGACCCGGTCGCGCCAGCGGAAATTAACCTTCAAGGCCCGGCGCGCTATGAATTGACACACCGCTCAGTTTTCTTTAACACTGGCCATGATGACAAGCGTCAGTACGAGAGTCAGCACGACAATCATGACAAAAGCAATAACAAGCATCATAACGACAATCACAGCATTCGAAATGGCAACCGTTACAACAATGACAACAATAGTGACAACGACAATGAATTAGATCAGGTATACCATCTTGATTTGACATTAAACGGAAAACCGTTTGAACACCTGCCGGTGTACACCACGGCGGAAACAAAAAACACCCTTTATGTTGACAACACCGCGCAACCATTGAGCCGCGCAACCAGGCACTACCTGGAAATCCCCGAAGGTAACCACACGCTGGGCATCAGCACCACTCAACCGGTTTTAGCTCGCCTTAACCGGCAAACTGAAGACTATTTGGCTCCTTCACTAAATGCACCGGAAATTACCGCAACGCAAGTGCGTGAGCAATTGCTCGACAAGCCTGTCGTCATACCCGGTTGGCCGCTGGACCCCATGCTGGCCACGACTCGGGTAATGGCCCGTATTGACCAAATTGAGGGCATTACCGCCGCATTGGTCAATGATAACACTCACCGGGATAATCGTCTTAGCGCAGCAATGTTTATGCAGTCAGTTGCCAACAAAACCAACAATGACCCACAACTCACCAGCGCAGCCCAACACCTGGCAGGTAACGTCACCTTCTATCGAAATCTGTTCCCGGAAAAACCAACGCCGGCCACATCCTCAGACGGGGCATCAACGAAGCTGACAACGCCCGGCTTTCAATCCTTTTATTCCCAACGTCTGTTGGGCATTGATGAAAACCCGGACCAGAGCATCACCATCGCCACCCAACATTCCCATGCCGCACTGCGTCAGACCAATCGAGCCTACTTCACACCAATACCCGAGGAACATCAACAAGCGCAACACTACCCGGTTCCCCAACGTGAAACCGTATCCACCTTACGGTTGATTCTAAACCAATCGGCAATGGTCACTGGCGGTACATTATTTTTACAATACGATGATGAGCCTGTCATGCCACTGCGCGTAGAACCAACGCCGACCTTATCGCCAAACCACTATGCCCCCAGCCTGACACAAGCCGCACTAACCGTATTGGCCTTATCACCAAAGACAACCCACGTCGCTGATGACAACATTGGCAGCACCCGTAAGATAACACCCGGTGGTGACCTGAATGAAACCAACGCCGCCATTAACCTAGTGACTCCCGCCGCGGTACTGGTGTTGCCGCTACCCGCCAAGATACGCAATATTAAACTGTGGCAGGCCGCCGGCGCCCCAATTCACGTTGCGTTGCAGTATCGCAGCAGCAAACCGGATCATCTGAAAGAACTCAATTATTTACGAAATAGGCACGCAGCAGCCGGTAGCAATGGTTTTGATTCCGCCCAACGACGACAATTGTTAGGCATAACCCCTGTCACGAACCTGCCGGCAATGCTGATTAATGACTGGCGACCCATCGCCCGGCGATTGAGCAGCCAGCAAAAGCGATTTAGCATGGCAATCAGTCCCATCCAGGCTAAAACCAAACCCTACCAACAATTATCCCCGGCAAACTGGAAAAAACACCACCAGCGGGCACGGCAAGCCGAACAACAGCAGCAGTGGCTCACCGCACTGGAACAATGGAGTATTATTGCCCGAGGAACGCGCCATGAGCGACAACGGGAGAGTCAGGCTGCACGCATTGCTGCATTGCAGCAATTAGGTGAAGTCTATCTATCAAACCGATTACTAAAAGGGTGGTTTTTATATGCCGACGACCCGCCATTGAGCAACGTTGCCAAACAGCGGCTCATCACTGAATATACCCGCACTGGTAACACAACAGCACTAATGGGCTTGTGGGCCAGCGCCGTATTACGTCAGCCCGACGTCGACAACATTCTGCCATACATCAAATTATTGCTGGAACAAAATCAATATCAACATGCACTGCTGCTGGCATTGGCATTACCGCCTGCGCAGCAACCAAAACAACTGTTAATGCTGGCGGCTTATAAATTGAAGTGGTGGCACGTGTTTGAAACTACCCTGGTCACACTTCCACCCGATCAGCAACAATTATGGTCAGGTTATCGTGCCTTCCAACAAGGCAGGGCCACGACCGCCCAAACCCATTGGCGACATGCGGGCGAACAAGGGCAACAATTGATAGACTTTTTTCGACAAGGGAAAAATATTATCAATTCGCTTTATTCACCTGAGAAACTCGAACGACAACAGGCCATGCCGCAATGGACCCAATGGCAGCACCGGCACCCTGGCCCCCATCACTGGCAACCCTCGCCGGAACTGGTGACTGACCACCAGGGCATGGCGTATCTTTATGCCGTTGAGCAGGACCGGCTCGCACCCGCGTTTCGTGCCAGCCAAACACGGCCGGTTAACATTTCAGTGCAGGGGCCAGTTACATTACGGTTTCTGGCGCGAACATTACATGACGAGAATAATCCGACGCCAATTAACGACTGGCTTATTGTACGCCAGGGCCAACAGTCAACCGTGCTGCCAATCAATAACAATCGCCCCACACAAGGGTTAACCCTGGTGAGTTCCGGCACAACGATGCCGGGCGCCAAACTGGAAATGGAATATACCGTCGAACCCGGTTTTCATGAATTAAGTATTTCAGCAACGCACCACACACTATTGTTGCAGGTTTACGCGCAACGCCCTCAATTACCATTGGATTTACTCTCGCCATTGGCCGCCCGCGAACCGGTAAGCACCCTCTTCGCATCATTAGACGCGTCACGCTCGGTTCCGCCCGAAACTGCATTTAACCCGACGCTTGATCAACAACCTGTACTGGTTAACGGCAATTTGTCCTGTCGCAGCCTCACGTCGGGCAACACAATCTATCGTTGCCAACGTGAAAAAACGCCCGCCATGGCTAACCGCAATCACTCGCAAAACCACGAAAACGGTGTGGTGCCATCAAGCAATTATGCGGCTTATGTCAATACGATGACCAACAATACGGTCCACAACACCGACACCAAAGCACTCAGCTACAAAAAAACACCAAACCACCATGCAGGCACCATCATTGTTGACCCGCTTTCACGAACAACACCAACTGACGCAACCGGTAAACTGACTGATGTTGAAGTACGCCACTTAATGACGAAGCTGCTATGGCAGGTGGAACAATCCCCGAATTCTCTACCCCAGTGGTTACCCGTTGCAGAGCAACTATTCCAGCAACACGGCAATGTCGCTGGCCTTAAATCCATCTATACACGGTTAAGCAAAGGCCTCGGCTGGCAATTGACTAATTCCGTGTCACAAAGTGCGGGCTTGTATTATGCCGAACATCAGGGCTGGAATCCGGAAAGTCCTGCCCTGCGCATACGCAAGGCGTTGTTGGGAATAAACAACCCGAACGCGCATATAATTAGTGGCAGCATGCAATATGGTATGGGTATGACCAACCTCACCGCAACCAACATCCGAGTACGATTGCAGCGGCTGGATTTACCGTTCACCCCCGGTGTTACCACAACAGTGCGGCTACGCCTCAATAAAAAAGTAATTCACGACATTATACTGGATGACAAAAAAACCAGCGCCAATCTGTCTGTGAAAATACCCCCTGGAGAACATGCCATACGCATCGCATTAGTTGACCCGGTGATTAACCAGTTCCTTAAAATAACGCTGCAGGAAAACACCCGAAATAGCAACGCAACACTAACGCGCTCTACTAAACGTGCCTATCACGTGGCAACGGCCACTGAACCCGTGCAAGTTCACATCCAGGGTCCGGTAAGGCTACGCATCGACGAATGGTCGCGGCATCAGGTCAATAGTCGGTATCAGTCACTGGGAGCCGGGTGGCACGATGTGGTTTTAAAACCAGCCGATGGGGTCGATCACACGTACTTTAGAATTTATCAGCGCACACCAATCCGCGACAACACCCCCCCCAGGCAACGACCACCGGTATTGATTCCGATAACACCAAAAGCAGCGCCATTGCTTGCGGTTACCACCGTCCGGCAAACACAGGGCCCCTATACGGTAGTCGACAACCTTCCACTTGGCCAACAGGAAGATGGCACCTGGAGCTGGTCAGCTGACATTGTCAGCAGACGCCAGATTGACGAAGATCGCTCAGATGTTGATGATGCCGAGCAATTTCTGCAACTTAACGCCACCCACCGTTATTTCTCAGCACATAAACACCGCTACACCAAACATCGCGTATTGGCGCGCATACGTGATACCGGTGGCACCACCCTGGGGCTGCAATCCGGCCTTCATTATCAACCCCGTTGGAAAACATGGCGGGCAACATTGCAAGGCAATCTGTATGCACAAGATCCCGATAAAACCATCGGCAACGCCGCCAGCCACATGGAGTGGTCGGCAAACATACGCGGATCGATCTCCCAATTCCGGCGTATCAGCGCTAACAGTTTTCACCTGCCAAAGGTCAGTCTTTTCCAACGCAAACTTAGCTTAAAAGACTTCAAACACTACCTGCCCGATGCCGTCGACCAGGATATTTTCAGCCGTTACAAACACGACCACCAACGCGGCATTGTCATTGGTGACAGTTATACCCACCAACCCTGGCCGGACACCGAATGGAACCTGGCGGGTAATATCACCAGTAATGAGCCGTTAAATCCATTGGCACCGGATTACCTCGACACCCGACTTACCTGGAAACAATTGCTGGGGGCATGGCGGGTAAAAGCGCAATATGGCCATCGTCACTATTTCGATGACCGCCATCGCAGCCGTTCACTCAGCCGTAATCAATTAAGCATTGACATTGACGGACTGTATTGGCATTCCTATCAGCAACGCTGGCAACTCCAGCTGCAATTTCGCCATGATGTGGAACCCAGTGATAATTCCCTGCAATTAACCATTGCCTGGCACGGTGGGCATGGCCGCGCTTTTCAGGATTTTTGGCCGGGCGAAATCGACTTCCGGCAACGGCAGTACCGGCAGGCGATGACATCGCCCAACAATCATATTTACGGTCGGTATGCCGATGAATAAAACGATAAATAAAAAGATGAACAGGTCATCCGTTACTCAACAAATTGATCAGAAAATTGATCAACACGTCGATCAACACATCGATCAACTGCTGAAACTACACATTTCACCCTATTTGGTTAAGGTTGAACAGCGGCTCATTACACAACTTTATGATGCGTTTAAAGCGGCCGACCATAAAACCGAACGGGCGTTATTACCGGACACAGGTGATACAGACAAATACCTGTTGCAATTGATCGACTTTAGCCAGCAGTATATCAGGCAACAACTGGAACATGGCGCATTGATGCAACGCCAACATGCCAAATTCACTCAACAGTTGTCGGGCGCCGTAACAACGCAGGAGCATCAGCAACACATACTCGATTTTGCCCGACGATTAGGCGCAACCAACGCACAGATAGCCTCGGACCGCCGGGCATTCAAGCGCTGGTTTGGCCAGGATACTGTCAATGAACGCTACCAGCGTCGGCATTTTAGCAATGAACGAATGATTGCCTTTTGCCTGGAACGGCTTGGTGTGTGGTGTGCAACATTACTTGAGAATACCGTAACCCGTCACGATCCTGAAAAACTCTGGCGCCGCCTGGAACTGGAACCACTGCTACAACCGCTATTAACCTATGAGGGCGATACCCGTGTTCGTGTAGCCGCGTTTCAGTGCCTTGTTACCGCACTGAAACAAATACCTGAAAACCTGCAGGAGCACAGTGTCAGCGACAGCACGCTGCAATACGTTTACCGCGCCGCGCTTAACAGCAGCCAGGATGTGTGGATTCAATGCGAGGCACTGTCGATGCTTGAAAGTTTATCGCGAGAATCCCTTAAAATTGTATTGCACAAACGCCTGACAACAACGCCTGCCGGTGATGATTTGTTTGTAAGGCGGCATGCCGTTCGTATACTCTGTAATAACCGCCAACACCTGCCGGAAGCACCCGCGTTAATCGCCACCGTATTGCGTGACCCCAGCCCGGCCGTGCGTCAGGCACTGGCAGAATCACTTGCCAGCATACCGTTGGAAGATTTTCAGCAACCACTGCGCCACCTTGCCTGCGATGATAACACTGCATCGGTACGGGCAACCGCATTGTTGCAGCTACCTAAACTGCAACTACCCCACCCGCTTGAAAACGATGCCAATTTCGTCGTTGGCCTGGAACTGTTATCACGTGCTACTGCACGAACAGGACACATTTGTTTTACGTGTAGCACTCAAAGTCTGCCTCGACGTTTATCTTGTGCTTGTTGAGCTGAATAATGCCGGGGATTGTGATGCCTGGCAACAGGGTTTACAACCGTCCATTGGACACCTGCACAGTGAATCCAGCTCGTTATCCGTAAGACGCTGGGCAGCGCAGACTCAGGAACTACTCTGGAGCAATGCCACCAGCGCCCGCCGTGAGCTCAAAACACAGTTGCAACAAACAGCCACAAGCATAACACCCGGTTCATGCAAAACCATGCCGCACCGCTGGTGCAAAGACCATGATGAAGCGACGCTGGGGCGAGTGCTATCCGTGTTAGCACAAAATGACTTTGGTTACGATCTGGCGCCGGGTTGGATACGCAGCCGACTGATGCGAGGCCACAAATTTGGCTTTCGGACCTGGCGTTTGTGGCACGAATTCAAAAACCCAACGACCGATAAACGTCAAGCCTTCCCACATACCCATGGCCGGATATTCTACGGCAGGATACGGGCACCGTCCGCCATTTTATCCGAACTGGCTGAAACCAAAGTACCCGGTGAGCCACTCTACATTAGTACGGAAAGCGGTTGGCGCCCTTATTTACCGCTGGTTGATGACATGCTTTCAGCGCTCGACTATGGCCTGGGCACAACGCCAACGCAATTTTATACCAGCGAAGGCATAACACAGGTTTTCCCACCCCGGTCTCTGACGCGAAAGCTCTATGCCCGAACGCAACTAACGCGGCGCTTTGCCCACTATGCCCAATTGCGCAATCGCAACGATAACAGCAGCACGAAACCCAATGCCTATGTTAATGCACTGAAGAAACTCGGGTTCGACATTCAATTTAATGCCTACCCCGCCGAACCTGCGGCACAAACGACTGGCGACCCCAGTGTGCAGCGCTACTTTACCGCGTTCATACCCTTTTCCAATGACGATTTGTGGTCAAGACTGCAGGATTATTTTGTTTCCGTTTATGAAAACTCCCTGACTGAATTAATATTATTTACCTCAGCCGTCAGTTCACTGTTTATCGGCAGGCATTTAGTGGTTAACCACCAGTTACGCCAGACCCGAAAACGCCTGCCCCTGGTCATCGGCGGCTGGGGAACACGGGGTAAATCCGGCACCGAACGCTTAAAAGCCGCACTCGTTAATGCCCTTGGTTATAGCGTTGTATCCAAAACAACTGGTTGTGAAGCCATGTTTTTACATGCACCGGCTTATGGTAAATTACGGGAGATGTTTTTATTTCGCCCTTACGACAAAGCCACCATTTGGGAACAGGGTAATGTATTGCGGTTAGCGGATAAACTCAATACCGATGTGTTCCTTTGGGAATGTATGGCGCTAACGCCAAGCTATGTTACCGTGCTGCAACAACAATGGGTAAAAGATGACATCGCCACCATAACCAACACCTACCCGGATCATGAGGATTTACAGGGCCCTGCCGGAATTAATATCCCGGAGGTCATGACAGAGTTTATCCCCCGATCCTCGCTGCTACTAACCAGCGAGGAACAAATGCTACCGTTGTTGCGCGATGCGGCAACGCAACGCCGCACCCAGACCAAGTCCGTAGGCTGGCTGGAGGCGGGGCTCATTACACCAGACCTGTTGCAACGATTCCCCTATGAAGAACACCCTTATAACATTGCCCTGGTACTGCAACTGGCGCAAGAGCTTGGTGTCAGGCATGACGTTGCCATTAAGGAAATGGCCGATCGTGTGGTGCTGGACTTAGGGGTATTAAAAGCCTATCCCGTTGCCCCTATGCGTATGCGGCAACTGGAATTTATTAATGGCATGTCGGCAAATGAACGGTTTGGTTGTTTGAACAACTGGCAGCGTATGGCTTTTGCTAACCACGACTGGCAGGCCGAACCACAAACCTGGCTCACCACCGTTATCAATAATCGCGCCGATCGCATCGCCCGATCAAAAGTGTTTGCTGATTTAATTGTCGATGAATTACACGCAGACCGGCATTTCGTCATCGGCACCAATTTGGATGGCTTTTTTTCGTACGTACAACAAGCCTGGCAGCGCAGAGCGGCAGCAATGACCCTGTGGCCTGAAAATGATAACACCACCCCCGCCAATCCACTGGCCGTGCTGGAAGAATGGGCCCTGCATTTTCGCATACCGTTTTCAAAACAACAGGTGCTCGCTAAACTTAACGTTATGCTTTCCGTCGTCAACGACGAGTTCTCAGCAACCGGCTTAATCGAACACTGGCAATATCCGGATGCATTACATTCCGCTTTACAACAATGTGCCGGCGCAACTGCCGCTGATGAGATTAGCACCCACCTAAAACTGCATCTAAAGCACCTTAAGGAATATGAGGCGCTTCAAACGCGAATATCCAATAGCACCGACCAGGATAAAGCGGAAATTGATCAGGCCTTTCGGGACTTAATGTGGCAATGGTTTGAACGTAAAATCGTGATACTGGACGATTCCCACATCAGTGGTGACCAGATTATTGAAAAAATCTGCATGGAAACGCCCCCCGGAGTGCACAACCGAATCATGGGATTGCAGAACATTAAGGGCACAGGCCTGGATTTTGTCTACCGATGGCAAGCATGGGATACCTGTCACAATGCCTGCCAGTTACTCGTGTCAGAAAATAACGCCACGGCAATGGAGCAAGGCTTACACGAACTGGTGCAGTTTCGTGATTTCGGATTATTATCAGAAGAATATGTACAAAATGCGGTGGAAAAGTTCAGCCAATGGAATATCGCACAAAGCGAAACCATCCAGGCACAGTTACAGGTCGTGAGCACGAATATGAAAACCGCACTATCCCATGTTAAAGCACGCACCCAGAGCACGGGCAGCACCGGCATACTTGCTCATATTGCTGAGGCCATCGAATCGTTTCTCGATGCCGGTGATGCGGTTAAACGCCGTAAACGGGCTGATAAAATCTATAAAGACCTCGTGGATGAACGCATCAGCCATGAATGCGCCGCAAGTGAACTGCAAAACCTGAATAAACGCCAAAAAGGCGGTTGGTTAACGCAACAGGTGTTTGATGTATTGGCCTCATTAAAGCAATATCGAAATAAGCAACATAACGCACCCGATGAATAAAGTGAAAATCGTTTACCTGGCCTACAAAGTGCTTCACATTCAGCTATACTGCAGATAAACACACTTTATTAAGAGCAACTATGTTATTAAGAGTAACTATGCTTTATTGATAGCAACTGCCTCGCACAACATAACCAACTTCTAGCAATGCAATGGCGAAAAAAAAACTCGATATTTCCGAGCAACTTGCAAAACTGCAAGCCAAATATGAAGCATCAATACCTGATCGTTTAAATAATATCGATCAACTTTGGCAGGCTTTAATTTCAAGTGAATGGGACATTGAAAACTTAAAACAATTACATCTGACCGTGCATTCCCTCACCGGTTCCGGCGCAAATTTCGGCTACATTGAATTAAGTGAAAAGGCACGCGTCATCGAATCAACGCTTAGTGCCTGGGAAAAACTCACCTGCGCACCACGGGCAGAGCAACAATCCGAATTAGCGGAAAAATTACGTCAGTTACCGACATTCGCCACTGCCAAACACCGTCAAAACCGGCATTCACTCAGCGCCACGAAGAAATCAGCAGACTCCGCTACGTTGCTCATTTATCTATTGGAAGATGACACGGAATTAGCACGCTCTCTACAAATCCAGTTTTCGCATTTTGGCTATCAGATCGAGTTCTTTGCAACCAAGCAAGCCATTCGTGATCGCCTGAAACATCGTATTCCCGACGCCCTGATAGTTGACATTATCCTTGAAGGCGAAGAACTGGCCGGTACCAATATAATTGAAAGCCTGCGTAGTGCACTGCCACCCAATACACCATTCATTATTTATTCTTCCCGCAGCGACTTCAAGGCACGCCTGGCGGCAGTACGTGCCGGTGCATCCGCCTATTTCGTTAAACCGGTGGATACCGATGCACTGATCGAGACATTAAACAAACTGACCTATCAAACCCCCGACCAGCCCTACCGGATTCTTGTGGTGGATGACGATGAGGTATTAACAAAACATTATTCACTGGTGCTCACCCAGGCTGGCATGAAAGTCAGCGTGCTGACAAATCCTGAAAATATATTAAATGCACTCAATGACGCCAATCCGGATTTACTGCTCATGGATATTTATATGCCACACTGTACGGGTATCGAACTTGCGCAGGTAATACGGCAACAGGAGGAATATATTGCACTGCCCATTGTATTTTTATCCACAGAGACCAACGTCATAAAACATATTGCGGCATTGCGCACCGGAGGTGATGACTTTCTGTGTAAACCAATCGATGATACCCATCTCGTGGAATCCGTCACCTGTCGAGCAGCCCGGGCGCGGGAACTAAAAGCCCAAATGACCCAGGACAGTTTAACGCGCCTGTTAAAACACGCCAAGCTTAAGGAAAACCTCGTCATTGAAATGTCCAGGGCCACGCGTGGTAATACCGAATTATCCTTTGTAATGATCGATATTGATCACTTCAAGCGGGTTAATGATCAACATGGTCATTTAACCGGCGATCGTGTTTTAAAGCGACTGGCAAGTATTTTTAGAAAAAGACTACGCGTCATCGATTCCATTGGCCGTTATGGCGGTGAGGAGTTCGCCATTATCCTGCCGCACTGCGACTCGGTGTCTGCAAAAACAATTGTGGACAACATACGCGAGGATTTTTCCAGCATAGAATTTAGTGGCAATGCAAACGACACGTTTACCGTTTCCTTCAGTGCCGGTATTGCCTGTTATCCCGACTATGACTCGGCGGAGGAAATAAACCGCGCCGCTGACACGGCGCTGTATCAGGCTAAATCAGACGGCAGAGATCAAACAATCATCAGCAAAAAGGGCGGCACACACAAGCTCGCATTGTGACACCCTGAATGATGCATCCGCCGCGATGCAGTGAATCACCTGCCATCAACGAATGTGTTCTCTACCCCGCCGAGCCTTGATGTTCCAGCTACTGAGGTTTCAATATAATGCTGGCAAGTGGCGGCAATGTGATCGTTAGCGAATGGGCCTTCTCCATCCACGGTAAATCTTCCGTATAGAGGGGGTTGGGACCATTGCCCAGGTTACTACCGCCGTAATACTCAGAATCAGAATTAAATATTTCCTGGTACGCGCCATGTTGTGGCACACCTATGCGGTAATTTTCCCGTGGCACCGGGGTAAAGTTGACGATGACGATCAGAAAATCGTTATCTGAACGCCTCACAAAACTCATCACCGATTGGTCAGAATCATGGCAGTCTATCCATTCAAACCCCCGCCAGTCGAACTCGTAATGGTGCAGCGCAGGTGTCTGGTGGTATATTTTATTCAGGTCTTTCACCAATCGCTGGACACCCTGGTGATACGCGTAATCCAGCACATACCAGTCCATGCTTTGGGTGCTGTTCCACTCCACGCCCTGAGCAAACTCAGTGCCCATAAACAGCAGCTTTTTACCCGGATGAGCAAACATATACGTGTATAACAAACGCAAATTGGCAAACTTCTGCCATTCATCGCCGGGCATCTTATGCAACATGGATTGTTTACCATGCACCACTTCATCGTGTGAAAAGGGTAATAAAAAGTTTTCAGTAAACGCATACAACATACTAAACGTCAGCATGTCATGGTGATATTTACGGTGAATGGCTTCATTCGACATATAACTTAGGGTGTCATTCATCCAGCCCATGTTCCACTTTATGTCAAAACCCAAACCACCCAAATGCACCGGGCGACTCACTTGCGGCCATGAGGTTGACTCCTCTGCGAACATTAATACCCCTGGCAGCGCCTCATGTACCGCGGTGTTAAGCTGTTGCAGAAACTCAATTGCATCAAGATTTTCCCGGCCACCGTATTTGTTGGGCACCCAGTCGGTACGGGAATAATCCAGATACAGCATCGAAGCAACCGCATCAACCCGCAAGCCGTCAAGATGAAACTCCTCCAGCCAATACATAGCGCTGGACAATAAAAAGTTTTTCACCTCGTTGCGGCTAAAGTTATAAATCAAGGTGGACCAATCGAGATGCTCACCCATTCGCGGGTCTTCGTGTTCATACAAGGCGCTGCCATCAAAGCGCGCCAGGCCGTGGGCATCTTTCGGAAAATGCGCCGGCACCCAGTCGAGAATAACCCCAAGGTTGTTTTGATGACACTGGTCCACCAAGTATCGCAGGTCATCGGGCTTGCCAAAACGACTGGTAGGGGCAAAATAACCCGTGGTCTGATAACCCCAGGAAGGATCGTACGGATGCTCCGTAATGGGTAATAACTCGATATGACTGAACCCCATTTCCAGCACATAACTAACCAGTTGATCAGCAAAATCCCGGTAAGTTAAAAACGCCCCGTCAGGACCACGTTTCCAGGAACCCAAGTGCACTTCGTAAATCGACATGGGGGCATGTTGCCAGTCGTGATGCCGCCGTTTTTCCATCCAGACCTGATCACCCCAGCCATAACCGGAATTTGCAGTGGTAATCGACGCGGTTTGGGGCCGCACTTCGTATTGCTGTGCATAAGGATCGGACTTTAATACCAGCTCACCACTATTGCGGTTACGGATTTCGTATTTATACAGCACACCAGAGGTCAGGTCCGGCACAAATAGCTCCCAAACACCGGAGCCACCTCGCACCCGCATTGGATGACAACGGCCATCCCAGCGATTAAATTCACCGACAACACTGACCCGTTCAGCGTTGGGTGCCCACACGACAAACAAAATACCTGCTATGCCGTTAATTTCATGTACATGAGAACCCAGAAAACGATAAGCATGCCAGTGCCGGCCCTCACCAAACAAATGTAAATCAAAATCAGGCACTTGCGGGGCGAACGTATAGGGGTCGTGGGCAATATGTTGATGGCGATCCCTGTCCCACCATATAAGCTGGTAATGATCCGGTACGGTGCCGATATCGCCACTCCATTGGAAAATACCGGTATCGGCAACTGGCTTCATGGGCCTTTCACCTTCGGCGACAATGACTTCGGTGGCATACGGGAAATAAGCGCGAATGGCTTCCTGATGTTGGGTTCGATGCTTGCCCAATACCGCGAACGGATCATGATGACGGGCTTCTGTAATTTTCTGAAATTCGCTATCTAAACCGTTACTTGCCATGTTTGCGTTTCCTTTTGCCAATTATTCTGATGTAAACCGATCATTTGCAAAACACCAATGCTCAACGGATCACAATCAACCACCTGCAGCGTACGCCCAGCTAATAGATGCCATTGCCCTCCGGAGCCTTCCGGCAAGCATTTATCCGTTGTTGAAATAAAGTATACGAGCTTTGTCCACTAAGGGTAGCAAATATTTAAGCGTTGACGCTGATCTATATCTACTTATTGAATCCTATTTCAGAAATAACACGGCTACAATCCAGCGCCTTGTTGCGCCCAAACACCACTCATTACTGCTGCAAACAACAGCCACCCGCCCAATAACTTGAGGTATAAAACCGCTGAAATAGTTTGCTGTTTTGCAATCGAGCGGTTATCGCGGGCACAACGGCTGTGCCTTTAAAGTACATTCAATCGCTGACCGATAGTGTTGTTAAGTATCCGAATTTTCTACTAAAACACTAACAAATCAACCAACCAGGAATTCTGTAGTGACGTCAATCGACTCTCTCAATCGCACCATCTATACTGGCTTTGGTATTGTACTTTTTCTGATGCTCTTGCAAGGCATCGTGAGCCTGTATCAAGTTGATGCAGCTAACGGCACCATGGCTGAAATTGTGGAAAACAACAATGCCAAGATTGAATATGCACACGCCATGCGTGAAGCAATTCGACTACGCCAGAGCAGCATACATGCAATGCTGGCGACAAAAAATATATTTGAGCGCGATGCAGAACGATTACACTTCTATGACCATGCAAGACTGTATCGTGAATCTCGCGCAAAGTTACTGCAATTACCCACTACCGAAGCAGAAACCATCATCCATCGGCGAATTCAGGAAGCCACCAGAGAAGCCGAACCCTTAAGCAATATATTGACCGACCTTTTAATCGAGGATGCGCCGGAGCAGGACATTAACAAAACACTGATACTCGCAACCAATAAACAACACGAACTCATCGCAGTCTTATCAGAGCTGATTGCACTTCAAACCCAGTACGCTCACAATGCGTTATTGGAAGAGCGTCACGAATACCATAAAATCACGCTGTTTGTATTATTATTGGGTGTCATATTTTTAGTGGTGGCGATCACCATTGTGAATCGTATTTCCGCCTATGTATCGGCAAAAAGCCGTGAGTTGGTGGTAAAAAATAAAGCACTGGCCAGCGCATCTCAGCAGGCTATTGAAGCGACTAACACAAAATCGTCCTTTCTCGCCACAATCAGCCATCAAATACGCATGCCACTGACAACGATAATTGCATCTGCAGAAGCGTCACTAAACCCTGACATCTGCACCGACAAGCGCCTGCGCTCCACACACTCAATTATTCGAAACGGCAGGCACCTGCTAAGGGTCATCAATGAGCTGCTTGATTTATCCCGGCTGGACATGAATCAATCAGGCACTGAACGGGTGCCCGTAGACCCATTTACATTACTCGCGGAAATTAAAGCCACAATGTCCGGGTTGGCGGAAAAAAAAGAGCTGGGGTTTTTTATTGACTACCAGTTTCCACTGCCCAGAAAAATCACCAGTGATCCCCAACGCCTGCAACAAATACTCTATAACCTTTGTGATAACGCCATCAAATATACTCAGCGCGGCCATATCAGCATCGAAGTCTCTTATGCGCCACGAAAACAACAAATGGCGTTTACTGTCATTGATACTGGCATCGGTATGACAACCGAACATTTAAAAAACATCATGGAACCACCCTCACACCTACCCCCCGAAACCTTGAGCGAAAACGATGGTGCAGGCCTGGGCTTATCCCTGGCAAAAATATTAGCTGACCGTATTAACGGCACATTAAACATTGAAAGCCTGCACGGCCTGGGGTCTCGCGCCAGCATTACCATTAATACAGATGCCGTGCCTGACAACGACTTGATTGAGAACGACTTGATTGAGAACGAATCAGAAATTAACGTTACTGAGTTAAACCCAACAAAGCAACCCGCCGCATCGCCACCAGATGACAATACGTTACTTGCAGAAGACATCACAGACAATCGGCGCAGCCACTCTTGTTAGCAGGCTGGCCGATTGAATTAAGTGACGCGTATCGAAAATAACCGCAACCGTTTCATTTACTCGCCAGCGTAACGCCTTTGGTATCGGTGTTTTTTAATTTATCAAACGACCGCATGCCCGCAATCCCCAGCATACCCATGATAATGGTATACAATACATCGGCTTCCATCTGCGGTGGCGCTTCATCAACAGGCAACCACAACAATAGCGGATATATAATAAACTGATAACATAAGGCGACCACACCAATCCAGCCAATGGCCGGCCGCCAGCCAGCGATAAAAAGATTACCTGAACGGGCTTCTGCTTTGTTCAAGTCGATCTGAGCTAAATTTTGATCTGCCAGTAATTGCACTTCAAGGGAACGGTAATCGCTTTGCGCCCTGGACAGCTCAAGCTGCGCTTCCAACCGCTCTTCGTCAGATGTAACCCGTTTATCCATGGCCTCATCAACCGACTTAACCACATCCCCACCCTGTAACAGTTTCTGCACCACGCTCATGCAATTCCCCCTAACGTCCGGTTAACCCAGCCCAGCAAATATTTTCGTTGCGAGCGATTTCGATTACAAATACCCGCATAACGCGCAATTTTAACAATGGTATATTCCGCAATGAATGTCGGCGCTTCGGCCTGATGAAGCACACCAAGGGTTTGCGGGCCGATGATCCCATCCGCATTGGTAATACCCAGGGCCAATTGCGCCAAGCGGCTTGCGGTACGAGCCCCCATATTAACGGCCGTATCAAAAATATTTTCGGCAACCGGTTGCGATTGAATATCGTCACCCTTAATCTTGTCCCAATAATCACGTTTATAAATTGCCCTGGCCTGCGCCTCCGTGAGTGCCCGTATATTAACGTTTGGGTAAGCCCGCTGGGAGATCCCGTATTTCGTCAATCCACCGCTGTCATTCGGATCATCCGTAATTTTTGCACCACCCTCATTTATCAGGGTTTTAATGATTGCTATCTCAAAATCCGCCATATTGTTGTTCCCTTAATGACTGTACATAACCTCGCCCGCAGATAATGTCATAAATCTGCAGACCAGCTCAAGCCATCTATTATTGACAATAATGGGATGCGACACAACCGTGTAGCTATTTCCCCTACAAGCGATGCCAACTTAATACCACCGCGCTCAAATTAGTACATTTTTCGTACTCAATGGCAATAAAAGCCTGCGTAACGCCACTCATCCAGCATTAATGCGATGGTATCCTGCCTGCATCGCATCATTTAAATGCCAGGACATCATTAAAATATCAGGTTAAATGTAAACCTTATTAGAAAAATCTGTCACATCGACCGCAAGTATTATTAACTGCGACCGCGCTCAATTCGCGCCACAGCAATATTGTCGAACTACAGCTAAGTCAGAATCAACTAATAAAGTATATAACTGAAATCGCCTCCCCCCCATAGAGCACCATATATTACTCTGTGTATTACAGCACATTAACCCTAACGAGGACTGGACCTATAACACCTTGATACGTTAGCATCGACATACAAAATGCATAACACGCGGTAAAAAATATTCGCCAATATTGATATCACAAACCGACACAGAACCAACGTGCTGAAAAAATGGACAAATTCGACCGTATCTATAAGCTACATACGCTTTTCACAGATAGTCGGCACCCAATTTCAAAGAAGGAGTTGCAAACAACGCTGGAATGTTCTCACGCAACCATCGAAAGAACCATTAATACAATGCGCCAGTATTTAGATGCACCAATCATCTACGATCGCAATGTCAACGGTTATTGTTACGACACCAAATCGAAACAACACTATCAATTGCCTGGCCTATGGTTTAATGCCTCTGAACTATATGCACTTATAGTCACCTATCAGTTATTGTCTGATACTGAACCAGGGTTATTAGAGCAACACATTGCACCACTCAAAGAAAAAATCAACCGACTACTGCACAACCAAAAAGCCGGTAACCAGAATATTGCCGATCGCATACGAATCTTAAAAATGGCGGCTCGACGCCATGACTCTCGGCACTTTCGAACGACCGCCTCCGCAACACTTGATCGAAAGCAACTATCGATTCGATATCACGGTAGAGCCAGAAACCAGGAAACAAGCAGAAATATTTCACCACAACGCCTGGTTCACTACCGGGATAACTGGTATCTGGATGCCTGGTGCCACAGCAAAAACGGATTACGTAACTTTTCCATCGATCGCATACTAGAATCAAAAGTAGTTGATAAACCAGCGAAACGCATCAGCAACGACGAGCTCGACCAACACTATGCCGCTGCCTATGGAATTTTTGCGGGGAAACCGGAACATGTTGCCGTATTGATTTTCAACAAAAATATCGCCCGCTGGGTTGCTGATGAGCAATGGCACCCAAAACAACAGGGCCAATACGAAATTGACGGCAGTTACACCCTGAAAATCCCCTACAGCAATCCTCAAGAGCTTATGATGGACATCCTTAAATACGGCGCAGATGTAGAAGTAAAACAACCAATGAGTTTACGCGACGCCATTTCGGATAAACTTAAGGCAGCTTACAACATTTATAGCGCCAAACAAAGATGAAATAGATCACTAATTAAACGATGCCCAACTAAAAATGCCGCAATACACACTCAACATCCTTTAGACAAACCCCAAACAGTTAGAATAAATCCAGCTCGCAAAAAAAGTTAACATTAATAGCACACAGCCTCACGTAATGAGGTACCACTTGTATATAATGCGCCGATGACGCCGAAAAATAACAAGCTCCCCCTCTATTTTAAGTATTGGGGAAAAGCCGCCAAGCCGGAACAAGACAATGCGCCACGCTATCATATGCTGCCGTATCATTGTTTGGATGTGGCGGCGGTGGGCCATACGCTTTTAGCTCGCCATAACAAACTACGAAAAGCGCTCGCACTCATGGCAGGCATGGACGAATCGGCCTTCCAACAATGGATCGTCTATTTCCTGGCACTACACGATTTGGGTAAATTTTCCGAAAGCTTCCAAAATCTCAGGCCAGACTTGCTACAGCAACTGCAACAAAAATCCAGCCGCAAAAACTATGCATTACGCCATGACAGTTTGGGTTACATGTTATGGCAACAGACTATCCAGGCGCTACTGCAAAACAAGGACATAATAACTAAAAAATCAGGTAGCTCCCGGCGGCAACAAATAATCCCTATTGGGTTTGACCTTTGGGCAATGGCCGTCACTGGACATCACGGTACACCACCAAAGATCGAAGGCGTATACAGCGATAACTTCACAAGCCAAGATAACGACGCTGCCGGTGCATTTGTAATGGACACGGCTGAGTTCTTGTTAAATGATAGTGAGAAGCTACCACAACCGGATTACGAAAACAGTCAGTGGGCATCCTGGTGGCTAGCCGGTTTTTCCGTATTGTGTGATTGGTTAGGATCAAACCGCGACTTTTTTCCATATCGCCAAATACCCGAAAGTCAATCGCCTCTCATGCTTTTAGACTATTGGGGGCAAACACTGGAACGTGCCGATTATGCCATCAGAAAATCCGAATTATTGCCTGCACCTGCGGCGTCACTCAAAACAATCCAAACCCTGTTTTCGCCAAATCTTAGCGAGCCAACACCATTACAGGCTTGTTGTGCGGAATTGCAGTTAACGGATGGGCCGCAACTTTTTATTTTGGAAGATGTTACCGGATCAGGTAAAACAGAAGCCGCCATAATGCTTGCACACCGCCTGTTGACAAACGACACAGCGGCGGGAATTTACTTTGCATTACCCACTATGGCCACCGCAAATGCAATGTATGAACGCATGGCCGATATTTATCAACGATTATACCAAGAGCATGGTACGCCGCCCTCGCTGGTATTGGCGCACGGTGCGCGAGACCTTTCCCATCAGTATCGGCAATCCATAGTATCGGTGCCATCAGAAAGTGAACATAATTATGGTGATGATACTGAAGCGGCGAGCCAGCATTGTAGTACCTGGTTGGCTGATAACCGCAAAAAGGCGTTGCTCGCCGAGGTAGGCATTGGCACCATTGATCAAGCTTTGCTGGCTATCTTACCTTCCCGGCATCAGTCACTGCGGCTACTGGGCTTGATGGGGAAAATTCTAATCGTGGACGAGGTTCATGCATGTGATGCCTACATGCATACGCTACTTCGTCGCTTATTGCGTGCACATTCAGCGGCAGGTGGCAGCGCTATATTATTGTCAGCCACGTTACCTGCCAAACAACGCCAGCGATTAATTACCGCGTTTAATGAAGGCAGGAATTGGAATCCATCGCCTATTAAAAAGACAAAACATTCTGACTACCCGCTTCTTACCTACCGGCATGGTTCGGCGCTTGAAGAACAACCCGTTGCCACCCGCGAATCGGTCAAACGTCAGGTCAATGTTACTCTATTACATGGCCAAGATGAGCTGGAAACTATTATTGCCAGTGCGATTAAAAAAGGCCAGTGCGTTTGCTGGATTCGGAATACGGTAGCCGATGCCCGCGAATCATATGCTTACTTCGGCGTTAAGCACCCGGATTGGTCTATTGATTTATTCCATGCCCGATATGCGATGTCTGACCGGTTAGACATCGAAAACCGGGTGCTTGAACGCTTCGGAAAAAGCAGTGGTGCCGAGCAACGGCAAGGCAGGGTATTAATTGCTACCCAGGTTATCGAACAGTCATTAGATCTGGATTTTGATGTGATGATTACTGATTTGGCACCCATTGATTTGATTATCCAACGAGCGGGACGCTTGTGCCGTCATACGCGTGATAGGCGCGGCAATAGAATTAATGAGCCCGACAAGCGTGGCGCCCCAACGCTTATTGTTAATACCCCCAGCCTCGATAACAACATCCGCGACGACTGGTACAGCCGTTATTTTGAACGCGCCAGTTACGTGTATGAAAACCACGGCCAATTGTGGCTTACCGCGAAATTGTTGTCCGATAAAAAAGGCTTTCGCATGCCGGAAGATGCACGGCAATTAATCGAAGGTGTCTATGGCGATTCTGCGATAGACAACATCCCCGAGGCATTGCAGGAAAGGACCTATAATGCAGAAGGTGACGGTAAAGCCAAAAGTGGCCTTGCCGAACTAAACGCCTTAAAAATGGAACTTGGTTATACCGGGATCAACGAAAATCAATGGTGGGATGATACCCTCACGCCAACCCGCTTGGGTGAGTTAACCACCACGGTATATTTAGCCCGTTGGGATGGCGAAAAACTGATCCCTTGGATTAATGACAAACAATACCCCTGGCCCAAAAGTGCTGTGCAACTGCGCCAGGCCTATGCTGCAGAGGATGCCCCCAGCGACATCTTTACCGAAGAAGTCATGGCTGAATGCCGAGCGCAACTTCCCGCAAAAGGAAAATGGGGTGTGTTATTGCCACTCTCAAAAATTGCGGATAATCTTTGGCAGGGAGTGGTTAAGAATAAAGCGAAAGAGTTAACGACATTTTACTACTCAACGGCACTAGGCATTATTCTAGAAAAAGAAAATCGGGATCTAGCTGACGTTACTGGCAGCGACCCTACATATATCCAGGGAGTGTAGTTATGAATCTACTGAAAACTAATTTTATCCCCGTGCGGCGTGCAAATGGTCTACGCGAGTCCATTATGCCATGGCAGCTCACTGACAAATACGATGAAAATCCTATAATGGCATTGGATGCTCCACGCCCCGACTTCAATGGCGCATTATTCCAGTTTCTCATCGGTTTGCTACAAACAGCGGCACCACCGGAAAAATCCGATCATTCAGACTGGCTTAATTGGCTTGAGTCCCCGAATATTTCCGCTTCGCCAGACGTTTTAAGGGGAAAATTTTTACGCTACGAGAATGCGTTCAACCTGGATGGTGATGACCCTCGTTTCATGCAAGACTTCGATGATCTGGATAGCAACAAATTCGAGTCCGTTTCCAGTTTGTTTCTGGAGTCCCCCGGTGAGAATACGTTAAAAAACAATGCCGACCATTTCATTAAACGCAAACAAATACAATGTCTCTGTCCGGCCTGTGCCGCAACGGCGTTATTTACACTACAAACCAATGCCCCCAGTGGTGGCGCAGGCCACCGCACTTCGTTACGCGGGGGTGGGCCGTTAACCACACTTGCGGTTTTTGATCCGAACGGTGATGTCTCAGAAAATTCAACGGTTAAAGCGTCACTTTGGACCAATCTTTGGCTTAATGTACTGAATAAACCGAATTTGCCCAACAGACCGGACAAAAATACGGATGCGGACATATTTCCCTGGTTAACCCATACCCGAACCAGCGATAAAACCGGCAAAGATACTTACCCCGAAGACACCAACCCGCTGCAAATGTATTGGGGAATGCCACGGCGCATACGCTTGGACTGGGATAACACACAACAAGGCACCTGCGATATCTGTGGTGCAGAATCTGAAACATTACTCCATCAATACCAAACCAAAAATTACGGCATTAATTATAATGGCCCCTGGCAACACCCCTTAAGCCCACACCGCTTTGACAAAGACGGCTCCCCTATTCCCTTACACCCAGGGCCTAGTGGATTCACTTATCGTCATTGGTTATCCATGGCTGATAATTGTAAAGATCAAAGTAATGCCGCAAAAATTATTACTGTTTATAAAACGCGCAAGTTACCAACTGAACAACTCCGGTTATTAGCCTTCGGTTACGACATGGATAATATGAAAGCCAGGGGCTGGCATGAAGCCACATTCCCGCTTTATTTATTAGATGCAGAAATACGTCCGCAATTTACCGAACGCACCGAAGCGATCATCGCCGCCGCCACCGATGCATCCGGCTTTGTACGAACCTGCGTTAAAGATGCCTGGTTTAAACGGCCAGGTGATGCAAAGGGCGACACATCGTTTCTTGTGGATAGTTTTTTTAGTCATACCGAACAAGATTTCCTGCACTCGCTTGATCAATTAGCACAAACACTAAAAGCGGGTCACGATGGCTTGAGCATACTGCACGATTGGCACAACGTGCTAAGAAGCGCTTCGATAAAACTATTCGACTACTGGGCAGCCAATGGTGACGTCGGCTTTTCCAATCCTCGCCGCATTGCCGATGCCCATCAAAAATTGATGAAATTCTTACACGGCCCCAAAATGCGAAGTACATTACAACTACCCGATACAAAGGAGAAAGCGGCATGAGTGTGAAATTTAAACATGATTCTGCTGTTGGTGAAAGACTGTTTACATTTTGGAAAAGTCTTGACAAAAACCGAGGCATACGCGCTGAGTTAAGACGCTGCAAAACAACTACCGACGTTATTATGACCCCATCCTATCAGCGGCTATGCGCTCAAATCCGGCCAATGGTGGCGCATGAATTTCATTGTGAAGAGCGAATGGCAGCCGTTATTGGTTTATTGTCACACCTGAAATCACACACTACGGACAAAAAATCTTTTCCCCAGCAAATGGCGGAAAAAAATGGCAATAATCCAATCGTGAGCGAGCTTCGTTTTCGGCGTTTATTGCAACGTGATCGTGAAGATCTATACGGGCCGCTAATTCGAATATTACGCATGTTAAATGGAAAAGCCAATTTGTATAGCTTATCGGAATCCGTGTTTTACTGGGGAGATAATGTAAAGAAACAATGGTCGTTTGCTTATTTCCCTTTAATACCTTAATAGTCCTTGAAAAAAAATCTGCCTAAACAATCAATATCAACAAGGAGAGCATTATGAATCGTTTCGTGCAATTACATTTATTAACATCTTACCCACCCGCCAATTTAAATCGCGATGATCTGGGGCGTCCAAAAACGGCTGTCATGGGTAATGCGCTTAGGTTACGTGTTTCTTCACAAAGCTTAAAGCGGGCCTGGAGAACATCGGACACATTCGAAAACGCGCTAAAAGGTCATATCGGTACTCGCACCAAAGAAATGGGGGTAAAAGTATTTGCTCAACTTGTTGACAAAGACGTCAGCGAGAAAAAAGCACTTGAGTGGGCAAAAACCATTGCTGGGGTATTTGGAAAACCAAAGGCCTTAAGCAAGGAAGAAGAAAAAAAACGCCAAGACCCTGAAACCGCTGACGCCGAAAAACAAACGTTGAAACAAAAATCACTGGAGATTGAACAGCTAGCCCATTTTAGTCCCGAAGAAGAAAACCAAATTGGATTATTAGTCAACAAATTGGCTCAGGGAAATGAAGCACCCAATGCCGATGAATTGAAATTGCTACGGCGGCAACATACCGCAGCCGACATTGCGCTGTTTGGTCGTATGTTAGCATCCAGCCCTGCTTATAATACGGAAGCCGCCTGCCAGGTAGCACACGCCATTAGTGTGCATAAAGTTACCGTGGAAGACGATTTTTTTACGGCTGTTGATGACCTCAACGCCGGTGAGGAAGATCTGGGTGCTGGTCACATGGGTGAAACAGAGTTTGCAGCGGGGTTATTTTATCAATACATTTGCATCGATCGGGAATTATTAAAAGAAAACTTGAGCGGCGATGAGGTGTTGACCAAGGCAACAATTTCTGCACTTATCGAAGCGGCAGCCACCGTCGCGCCCACTGGGAAACAAAACAGCTTCGCCTCGCGTGCCCGAGCGGAATATATTTTGTGCGAAGTCGGTGACCAGCAGCCTCGCTCGTTATCGACAGCCTTTCTAAACCCTGTACAGGACGTCGATATTTTTTATCAGTCGATAACACGCTTAAACAACGCTGTAGAAAACATGGATAAAGTTTATGACAATTGCGCTGAATTTCGCGCCACACTGAATGCTAAGACGGGAGAAGGCAGTCTCGCGGCCATAAAAGCGACGGCGACGGAGTAATCCAACATGACCGAACAATCCAGGGAATTTTTACGATTCCACCTATACGGGCCATTGGCTGCGTGGGGAAATGTTGCCGTCGGTGAACAAAGGCCGTCGGCGGGACACCCCTCCAAGTCAGCCATTATGGGATTAGTGGCCGCCGCGCTGGGCATTCGCCGGCACGAAGAGGATAAAATTAATGAATTAAATATTGCCTATGGCTTCGGTGTGCGCGTCAATTCAGCGGGCGAATTAATGCGTGATTATCATACCTCTCAGGTACCCCCTGACAAACATAAAGCAAAGTTTTATACCCGACGTGACGAACTCGCCAATAGTGAACTTTATACCATTCTTTCATCCCGCGATTACCGCATGGACGCCTGTTACACCGTGGCATTATGGGCAAAAATAAACACCGCACCGTTTACACTCGAAAAACTCGGCACTGCTATAAAACAACCAAAACTCACCCTGTATCTGGGACGAAAATCCTGCCCGCTGGCAATGCCTATTGAACCAGAAGTCGTGCCTGCCCCAACACTCAAGCATGCCCTCGACTACGCTGAATTACCGAATGCGTTTCTAAAAAATATCCCAAAAGGAGCACTAGTTGCGTATTACTGGGAAGATTTGGAAAATACTGACCCAGGAATGTCAGCAACCATGGTATACCCCCGTCGTGATCAACTGCTGAATCGCGCCCGCTGGCAATTCAGCGAACGCAATGAATATTATTATGCCGAACCGTATAAGGAGGAAATAGCGTGACTTATTTCAGCCGCGTAACACTCAATGCGAGTCATTCAAATACACAACAATTAGCCAACGATTTTTGCGCTAATAATTACCAACAACATCAACACCTCTGGCAATTATTTGCCAAAGACCCCGACGCAAAACGCGATTTTATATTTCGCAACGAACGCGGAAAGTGCTATTACATGGTGTCGCAACGCAAGCCACAAAACAATCGGGGTTATTGGCAGGTGGAAACAAAAAATTACTCGCCAACGATTAAAACAGGACAAACCTTAGCCTTTAGTCTACGCGTTAACCCCGTTGTCAGCCGTAAAAACAAAAATGGCAAATCATGTCGTCATGACGTGGTAATGGATGAAAAACAGCAAATGAATTACCAGTCCATGCCCATAAGCGAGCGTCCACCTTTATCGGCTATTGTGCATAAGGCCGGACTGCAATGGCTGCAAACCAGAGCCGAAAAACATGGCTTTAACATAGACAGCAACACCGTTCAAGTCAATGGTTATGAATCACACACAGCATATAAAAAGAAGAATACTAACGACATTCAGTACAGCACAATGGACTTTAATGGCCTACTTACGGTGGTTGATGCAGGGCAATTTATTGAAGCACTTTTAGTTGGTATCGGCCCCGCCAAGGCCTTCGGCTGCGGACTTATGTTAGTAAAACGAGTGTAAGCCATTGTTTTATAAAAGTTATCGGTAGATTTATGGCTCAAATAGCGACGGGGCGTGAGGAAAATCATTCACCATAATGCTTGAGTAACTACAAAACTGTAACTACAATTGGTATAGTAATGATTATTGAGTGGGACGAAAACAAAAATAAAAGCAATCAAGTTAAACACAGCGTGTCATTTGAAACTGCACAGTTAGTGTTTAGTGATCCCAAACAGCTTAGCACTCAGGATCGGGTAGAAGGCGGCGAAGAACGCTGGCAAACGTTAGGACTGGTGAGTGGAATCGTTGTACTCCTGGTGGCCCACACGCTTAGTGAAGCAAATGGTGATGAAATAATACGAATCATCTCTGCCCGCAAAGCAACTAAATCCGAGAGAAGATGTTATGAACAAATTGACTAAAAAACAGCAGGCAGAAATAGAACAATTAGAGCAAATGCCTGAAAGCGACATTAACACCACGGATATTCCAGAAACAACAAACTGGGATAACGCGGTTGTGGGAAAGTTTTTTAAACCCGTTAAAAAACAAGTAACGCTAAGGCTTGATGCCGACATGCTGGAATGGTTCAGATCTCAGGGGAACAAATACCAAACTAAGATTAACCAGGCATTGCGTGAATATATGGAAAGCCACCGAAAACAGTAATTATGTAACACTGACCACTATGAATATATACCCAAAGCGTTTGAGATTTAGGTGTTTAGAGTGCGATCATTTTTGTTTACAGCTAGGCGCGACGACGCAGCATAGCCACTCTATGTAAGGAGAAGCAACGACGCTGTGGACAAAAAGGGGCGTGCTATAACACCTAAATCTCAAACGCTTTGGGTATAACACTAAAGGATTTAGACAAAAGTACTGAAAAACTGGTTCGCGACGCTGAAAGTGGTGAATTAGCCGTCATTACGAAGCATGGCCGTCCAGTGAAGGTCGCCACCCTTCATCCAAACTGGTTACACAACCCCTATCGCTAACTGGGAAATCTTAACGCAATAGACCAAGACTAAAATGCTACCCCCACTTAAACCCATCATGATGAAAGAAAGACTCTCCATGTTATTCATTGAGTACGGCCAGATTGACGTTAAAGATGGTGCATTTGTGGTCATTGATAAGACTGGCGTGCGTACCCATATTCCCGTTGGCAGTGTTGCTTGTTTAATGCTGGAACCGGGTACACGGGTTTCACACGCGGCCGCCGCATTAGCAGCAAAGGTGGGAACATTATTGGTGTGGGTCGGTGAAGCTGGCGTGCGATTATACGCCTCAGGCCAACCCGGTGGCGCACGCTCGGATCGTTTGCTCTATCAAGCGAAGTTGGCGCTCGATGATACCGCACGATTGAAAGTGGTTAGAAAAATGTATGAAATTCGCTTCGATGAAGCACCGCCAGAAAAACGTAGCGTGGAACAACTGCGGGGCATTGAAGGCGCGCGTGTCAAAAAAATGTACCAACTACTGGCAAAACGCCATAATGTAAACTGGACACGACGTAATTACAATCCAGACAATTGGGATTGCAGTGATGTACCCAACCGATGTGTTAGTTCCGCAACGGCGGCACTTTATGGTATCACCGAAGCCGCAATATTAGCCGCCGGTTATGCCCCAGCCGTTGGTTTTGTCCACACAGGCAAGCCGTTATCATTTGTCTATGATATTGCCGACTTGTTTAAATTTGATACAGTGGTACCCGCCGCATTTAAAGTGGCTGGCAGTCATCCGCGTGAACCGGAGCGCCAGGTGCGTTTAGCCTGCCGGGATATCTTTCGCGAAACTAAAATTTTAAAAAAGATTATACCAACCATAGAGGAAGTTCTATCCGCTGGTGACCTGGAACCGCCCAAACCACCGAAGGAATCAGTGCCTCCCGCAATACCCGAACCGGAAAAAATGGGCGATGCTGGTCATCGTAGTTGAAAACGTACCACCCCGATTAAGGGGCCGATTGGCAATCTGGCTGCTGGAAGTGCGCGCAGGCGTATACATTGGTGATGTTTCAAAAAGAGTGCGTGAAATGTTGTGGGACACTGTTACCATCGGCTGCGAAGATGGCAACGCGGTGATGGCCTGGAACACCAACACGGAATCCGGGTTTGACTTTGTAACCGTTGGGCAAAATCGGCGTATACCCGTGGAACTCGATGGCGTACGATTAGTCTCTTTTCTGCCCATAGACGATGATAAATAAAACGCTCTTTAACAATATGGATAAACGGCAAATGAGCGTCGTTTCCTGCCTATTTTTCAGCCAAATAGTTGGTAACTTTTTATCTGCTATAATTTTATTTGTTTAACAAACACTTACAGGAAGTGTGTTCCCCACATGCGTGGGGATGAACCGATGGACCGCCCGGCTAGCTGATCCGCGTTAAAGTGTTCCCCACATGCGTGGGGATGAACCGCCAAATAGAAACGCCATACGCCGAATTAACAGGTGTTCCCCACATGCGTGGGGATGAACCGTATTGGCAGCTACATCTCGTAGCGACCCTTAGGTGTTCCCCACATGCGTGGGGATGAACCGATTCCACATTGCAGCAAGTCTGCGAGGATATCGTGTTCCCCACATGCGTGGGGATGAACCGATAGGAACTTATTGCCTCGGGTCCATCCATTTGTGTTCCCCACATGCGTGGGGATGAACCGTTCGAATCCTGCCGGGCGGTCCCTTTTTTTGGGTGTTCCCCACATGCGTGGGGATGAACCGCCTCTTGGAATTGCACGGCATAGAGCAATGCAGTGTTCCCCACATGCGTGGGGATGAACCGCCGCTAGGGATGCTCTTGATAATATCAATCAAGTGTTCCCCACATGCGTGGGGATGAACCGGTAATATTTCATGGCCAAATTTTTATTGATGAGTGTTCCCCACATGCGTGGGGATGAACCGTTATGTTATATAACCGGAGACACAACATTCCCGTGTTCCCCACATGCGTGGGGATGAACCGTGGTTCGGGTCCTGTTGTATCTGCTCAAAAAACGTGTTCCCCACATGCGTGGGGATGAACCGATCGGAGGTTTCCTAAAAGCCCCGTTCGAGTGGTGTTCCCCACATGCGTGGGGATGAACCGCCACCTTAAACAATATGCAATCGGCTATCGGCGTGTTCCCCACATGCGTGGGGATGAACCGTATATTGTACTGACAGCATGTTAATGTCGGTAGTGTTCCCCACATGCGTGGGGATGAACCGGCGCTGGCGTTAGGCGAACTGATGATAATGGTGTGTTCCCCACATGCGTGGGGATGAACCGTTATTGCCTCTCTCGCGCTATTTAAAGCTATAGTGTTCCCCACATGCGTGGGGATGAACCGTTAATTGAAATGCCTTATAACAAAGGCATTGTGTGTTCCCCACATGCGTGGGGATGAACCGCAGTGTGTCGTCCCACGGTTCCTTATCCTTCAGTGTTCCCCACATGCGTGGGGATGAACCGGTATTGATTACATTACTTGCATATCCACTTGCGTGTTCCCCACATGCGTGGGGATGAACCGTATGAGGTCAATGCGGGTATCAAAACAACCGAGTGTTCCCCACATGCGTGGGGATGAACCGTCACTTAATACATCACGATTCACACCGGAGAAGTGTTCCCCACATGCGTGGGGATGAACCGTTGGACGACAAGGCCGTTATTCCCGACGGTATGTGTTCCCCACATGCGTGGGGATGAACCTCTTTTTCACCGCGTGGTGGCGCTCCAAATGTTGTGTTCCCCACATGCGTGGGGATGAACCGGTCTGTCAATAGCCCACGCGATACAAAATACAGTGTTCCCCACATGCGTGGGGATGAACCGTTGCACGTATAATCAATAGTGGTCTGGCGTGTGTGTTCCCCACATGCGTGGGGATGAACCGCAGAAATTGTTGTCTTTCCCAATAGCCAGGTGGTGTTCCCCACATGCGTGGGGATGAACCGGATTTCTGGAATATAACACTGGCTCGTTTGATGTGTTCCCCACATGCGTGGGGATGAACCGGTTCCGAAACGACAGTTTACTGGCGAAGCAACGTGTTCCCCACATGCGTGGGGATGAACCGCATTACCGCGCTGCGTTAATAAATCTGATGTTGTGTTCCCCACATGCGTGGGGATGAACCGCATCCTTTGCAGCTCCAGCACCGGTTACAGTAGTGTTCCCCACATGCGTGGGGATGAACCGTAGTAGATGAATTGGGTACTGCAAGGCAAGCGGTGTTCCCCACATGCGTGGGGTGCATATTCCGGAGCAAGTTGATCACCCATTCCGGGCCAAGGTGATCACCGATTCCGTTTCAAAATGATCACTCATACCGTTTCAAAGTGATCACTTTTGAGCGTTTTCCGGAATCGGTGATCACGTTGCCGGAATGGATGGCGGTTCGCTCACAAAAATAAACATAACGCATTGATTTAACATTTATTTTGGTACGATCCCCTGTTTCATTTATAGGGAGATTGACCACATGACAATGAAGAGGTTATCAATGCGTAAACTCAAAGATATTTTACGGCTTCACCACGCCTCAGGACTCAGTCGACGTGCCATTGCGGCCGCGTTAAATATTGGGTATGGCACCGTGGTGAATTACCTTAACCGCGCGAACAAAGTGCACCTTAGCTGGCCCTTGCCCGAGGGGCTTGACGATAACGCGTTATGCGAGTTGCTATTTCGTCGCGCGCCCACCGGTCCTCAACGTTTCATTGCACCCGATTGTGCGGCGATTCATCAAGAATTAAAACGCAAAGGGGTCACCAAACAATTACTCTGGGAAGAGTATAAACAGATCCACGGTCAACGCGGTTATCAGTATTCCCAATATTGCCACCATTACCGCCAATGGTGCACCAAGCAAAAACGCTCTATGCGACAGGACCATCGCGCCGGTGAAAAACTGTTTGTGGACTACTGTGGTCCCACAGTGCCTATCGTTAATCCCGACACCGGTGAATTTAAACAAGCGCAAATCTTTGTTGCGGTTTTAGGGGCATCCAATTACACCTTTGCGTGTGCCTCCTGGTCTCAGAAACAACCCGACTGGATCAACGCGCACATCATGGCGTTTAATTATTTTGGCGGCGTCACTGAAATTATCGTGCCTGATAATTTACGCAGTGCCGTACGCAAAGCGCATCGTTACACCCCTGACCTAAATCCTGCCTATCAACAAATGGCGAGCTATTATCAAACCGCCATTGTGCCCGCCCGGCCTTACAAACCCAAAGATAAAGCCAAAGCAGAAGTGGCCGTGCAAATCGTTGAGCGCTGGATTATGGCACGTTTGCGACACCACACCTTCTTTACCTTAGCCGCACTCAATAAAGCGATGGGCGAACTGTTGACTGACCTGAACCAACGCCCCTTCAAAAAACTGCCTGGCTGTCGATTGACGCAATTTGAACGCATCGACAAACCCGCACTCAAGCCACTACCGGCTCATGCCTATGAATACGTCGATATCAAACAAGCCCGCGTGCATATCGATTACCATATCGAGTATGACAAACATTATTACTCTGTCCCACATCATTTAGTCAAACAACAAGTTGAGGTCCACGCCAGTCGTCACCTCATCAGCGTGTATGCCCATGGCCTACGCGTTGCCAGTCATCCACGGCGTTTCCAGCCCGGTGCGCACTCTACCTGTACCGAGCATATGCCGCAAGCGCATCAAGCTTACCGCGTGATGAGTGACTGGTCACCCGAACGCTTTCTACGTTGGGCGGGCGACATCGGCCCACAAACGCGGCAAGTGGTTGACCAAATCCTGCAACAAAAACGCCATAAAGAACAAACTTACCGGCAAGTGTTAGCGTTATTAAGCAGCGCAAAAAGATATGGCCGAGATCGACTTAACAATGCCTGCGCCAGAGCCTTAGACATCAACTCGCCTACACGTCGTAGCGTCAAATCGATTCTTGAAAAAGGCATCGATCGAATCAAAAACGAATCGACGACAACGCAAACACAAGAAGATCTATTTGTTGATGATCACGAGAATATCAGAGGTGAAAATTACTATCACTGATCATTAAACATTTTTCATTAACAACTCACCATCAATTTAAAAAGGAGTGATCATGCAAAACCAACATACCTTGCAACAACTAAGAAACCTTAAACTCACCGGGATGGCCGTTGCGCTTGAACAACAGCAAACTCAACCTGCCACCCATGACGAACTCGGTTTTGAAGAGCGTTTAGGCCTTCTCGTCGATCGAGAGATCACTCACCGCAGTAATAATAAGGTCTCCCGATTACTCAACGCGGCCAGACTTAAAATACAAGCCAACCCAGAGGATATCGATTACAGTCACCCGCGTGGATTAAAGAAAAGTCAGTTCGCCAGTCTCCTTAGCAGCGCTTGGATACAACAACATAATAACGTCTTAATCACCGGGCCAACCGGTTGTGGTAAAACCTATCTCGCCTGTGTTCTTGCCACACAAGCCTGTCGCCTGGGTTACTCTGTTCGCTATTTCAGAACCTCTCGGTTATTGGAAAACTTAAGCATTGCTCATGGCGATGGTCGGTTTGCAAAACTGATCAATCAGCTCGCCAAAACGGACGTCCTATTACTCGACGATTGGGGATTGGAAAAGCTCACCTTAGGACAACGTAATGACTTGCTCGAAATCATGGAAGACCGGCACGGCCTAAAGTCGACACTGATCACCAGCCAATTACCGATTACCCAATGGCATAGTGCCATCGGTGACGCGACCCTCGCCGACGCCATCTTAGATCGTCTCGTCCATAATGCCCACAAGCTCAAATTGAAGGGGGAATCGATGAGAAAGAGCAGGCACAACCTAGAAGGTGAAAGTGATCACCTCTAGTGGTAATATCATCAACCTATGCGTTATGTTTTTTTATGATCACTTTGCGCCGGTACAGGTGATCACTTTGGCCGGAATACGCATGGGGATGAACCGGGGCAAGTGTACGGGGCATTACGTCGATAGAGGTGTTCCCCACATGCGTGGGGATGAACCGGCTGGTTGCATTGTCTAAACGGTCTAACCGGCGTGTTCCCCACATGCGTGGGGATGAACCGTGCTGGTCAAACCTACCACCTTTTTTATGAAGGTGTTCCCCACATGCGTGGGGATGAACCGTATTATTTTGTAATTATTTAATCCAGAAATGGGTGTTCCCCACATGCGTGGGGATGAACCGCTGCGTTAGAGACTGGTGAAGCGTCTGCTTCTGTGTTCCCCACATGCGTGGGGATGAACCAGACAATCAATCCAATCTGAGATACGCATAACAAGTGTTCCCCACATGCGTGGGGATGAACCGTCAGTTATTCGCGGGCGCTTCATCGAGCTGAAAGTGTTTCCCACATGCGTGGGGATGAACCGGTGATGTTCTTGAAGAAGGTCGAATACTCGGTGTGTTCCCCACATGCGTGGGGATGAACCGATGATATTGTAATTTTTCCATCGAGATTGGAAGTGTTCATGACAACGCAGCAAATGCCAGAAAAATTCAACAAATAGCGTTGCAGTTGAAAATACCTTTGTGGGTCATACAGAAATGAATCGCACTTTATGTTGTGACCATCATCAATTCAACGTCCTGGTGGCTTCGTTCATGTTGGGGTTCATAAAAAACATTCACCCCAACTTACCGTGCTTTTTTTCAGTATAAGGAAGATGAGTAACATCAAGCTCCCTATTTGACAAAATCTCAGCCGATTCATTCTGCTAATATTAGAAACAATTGTTCTCTGATCCCGATGAATATAGCGCCTAAACGTATTGCTTGGAACTTAAGCAGCATTATTTTCCAAATACTCCTCCATTGATTCCAAATATCTAGTGACCAATAAAAAATAATTCCTATTAATCTCGTCTTTTTCATTATCCTCAATATAAACCCTAGCCCGGTTTATAAAAACTCTTATTGGCTCAAGATTCCCGGACAAGTAACAACCGGTAATATTATTCACATAACAAACCAACTCATATACAGCTACATCCCTCCTATACCCTTTCCTAGGAGACAACTCCTTCGAATTTAAAGCTTTCTGTATTCGTTCTAATTCTGGAATCATTTGTAAAATCCTTAAACAATTATTTTTTATGGCGTAATATCTTTTACATTCAGATTAGGATTTAATTTTCTTAGATCATTCATGTATTGATTGATAGGAATTGGATTATTTGAGAAACGAGGATCGATAATATTTTTACCATCCGAAAACACCCTATGATCGACAAAATCTTCTAACTTACCAAATTCCTTCACCTTAACATTTCCACCAGGAACAGTTAAATCCAATATTTTGCCTTGTCCCCCAGAGGCTTTGTACCGCTGCCTAGCAATATCATCACAGTCCACGCAATCAACATCTTTAAGGGTTTTTTGAAACTTTGGGTCTGCGAGTAAATCTGCAATTCCTTTGTCTGGAACAATATAAAACCCGGTTATTAACCAGGCTTAGGAGTTATTTATCAATCAGCAGCCATTCTCCACTTTGCGCTTCTTCCTGTGACAATAGAACCACATCACTCGTTTCGAAAGCTCTTTGATCGAAATTAGATTTCAGATTAAGCAATTTTCTTTCGCCCGAAATAATCAGAGTTTGTCTAACATCATCTCCATGAATCAGGCTGAACCTCTTACCGATCACATTCAATTTTGGATCATACCCACTACATGCCAAGACTGTGATGCCGTCTGACAATTCAAATTTTTCTCTTATGCTCATTTTTATTTCCATTGTCACAGCCCCTTATCTCTCAATGTCTGCAAAATCTGAACATCTTCGTCACCTAGTTTCAGCATTTGTTGGTGTCTGATCAAAAAGTCTTTGACATGGGTCTCCGCACTTCCGAGGCCACTAGTCCCCAAACGGTCGGTGATACCTAGCTTTGTTTGAGTTCCATGTAAGAACTCTTCCAACAAAGCTGCTTTGCTTGGATTTTCTCGGAGTAGAATGTGGGTATTGTTAACACCGCCGACTGATGCCTCTGCTCCAAAGTAATCTAACATACGAAGCTCTTCAGAACCTGGTTGAGCAATAACAACATCGCGCTTTTTCGAAACCGCCGATATCAGCTCAGGTGATGCAGGTTCAACGCCCATCAAATCATCGGCGCTTCGCATGTTAATTTTGTTTGGAACAACCCCCGAACCCGCCTTGCCTTCCAGCTTAAACTCATATTTAAATTTAACCCGAGCTTTTTGCACAACATGACGCACTCTCGCATACTTGATGACCTTTAGCGCGCTAATGAATCGCTCTGCAACCGCCCCCAGTATAAGGCCTTCCAGGGCCAGTTTAAACCGGCCCTCCGCATTTGTATCTGCCAGGTCTGACTTAAGGTACTCCGTCACGGGGTTGCGCAGTGCGGGGTATTCGTGCAATAAATTCGAAAGCCGGGCTTCATGTGGGTCAAATACAGTAGCATCAACGACAGCCCCTACGGCCATTCCTTTTACCAGTGCGCCGGTTTTTGTTGCTGGTTTAATGAACTTAACCGCTTTCATGGCGGGAATAAATCCAACTAAAAACTGGCTCACATCATTTGTTATGGACCCAACGAGGGTGTTTGGCTTTGTTACCTTGGGTAAGTTGATGGTATTGCCTTGCGCCTCCAACTGGTGCTGAACATCCGCATAATTGTCTTCCCACGGGAAGACATAACCCAGGTAGCCATTCGGTGCGCTTTCCCCAACTAACATGACGCCCAAGGGGAGGATGCTTTCCAACCAGGCGCCTAAATCAAACGCTACGTCCAGTACTTCTTGCCCTGCATCGCGTACACCACCTGCCACTTGTAACGGCGCATCGAAGTACCAGGGGCGCTTTTTCACATCGGTTTCAAACCAAAAATCCACTTCAACTACCGTCGGCGGCAGTGTGACACGGGCAAAGCCGTTATTATCCAGGCTGCCTGACTGCTCAAACCCCCGCTGTTGGGTATCTTGCACGGTGTAGCGCTGGCCCGGCGCGAATTGTAGCTCGATCCAATTGTCCGGTATTGCGGGTGGCGCGATGTCCAGGGCAACCACCGGAATATTAAGGTGGCGAAATTTTTCCAGCCGGTCAACGGCGGGCCAGGGAGGTAATGCCTCGTCCATGATCTTGGGGGCAGTTGCCACCGGGTGGATGGCATGACCCGGTTGTCCGTTGGCGGTGTTGTTGGCAGAGTCGTTAGCGGTGTTAAAGCCCTGGTCATAATTGGAAAGGTCCAGGGTGGTTAGCTGGCGCTCTTGAAATGCCGTATCCACCGGGATATTGGCGCTACGGTGTTTGAGCGGGGGAA